>Ga0207675_100001201_pt1 | contig 25816 bp, 21 predicted proteins | sample KBSSwiS42_FD_184305 | JGI IMG/M metagenome (GOLD analysis project Ga0207675, IMG submission 184305) | Switchgrass rhizosphere microbial communities from Kellogg Biological Station, Michigan, USA - KBS Switchgrass S4-2 (SPAdes) (version 2) | ecosystem: Host-associated > Plants > Roots >...
ATGGCGGCGTACAGGATCTCCTCCATGAAGGGCTTGGCCAGGAAGGCGGCACCTAGCCGGTGGGCGGCCTCGACCGTCGCAGGGTCGACACGTGCTGACAGAAAGATCGCGGGGAGCTCCGGCATGCCGGTGGCGCCACGCAACCGCCCGAGCAGCTCCAGTCCGTCCATGGACGGCATGGCCACATCAAGCACCGCGACCTGGGGTGGGCCCCACAGCTCCACCGCCGCCAGGGCCTCTGGTCCCGATGACGCGCCCAGGACCTCGTGGCCCCGGGCGCGCATCTGGGTCCAGATCAAATGCAGGATGTCGGCGTTGTCTTCGACGACGAGGAGCTGGGCCATCTCTCTCCCTATCACGTGAACGAGGAGTCGCTTGGTATGTCGACCCGATCCCGCCCCAGCTTCAGTCCAGCGCAGACGACCGTTCTCGGTCACAGGGGATGTCTGGCGGTGGTGTGGCCGGACATGTCCGTTCCCTATGCCCGAATTTGCTGCTTAGGGGCGATGGTGGCGCTCGGCCAGCCCCAGGGTTAGCCTTCGGCGCGCGTTACCGATGCGCGAGGAAGGCGAGATGGCCACTCGGGAGGAAACGCCCAAGGCTCCGCCAGGCGGCTTGGTGTATGCCGCCACGGCGCACCCCTGGTCGTATACGGCCAGCGTCCTCCTGGTGGCGGTTGCCTACTACACCGCGGCCAAGCTTGGTCTGCGGCTCGCGCTGGTCGGAAGGAATATCACGCCGTTCTGGCCCCCGACGGGCATCGCCGTCGTGGCGTTCCTCGTGTTCGGGAGGTCGGTGTGGCCCGGCGTGGCCCTTGCGGCCTTCGTGGTCAACCTGCCGATCAGCACCAGTGTGCTGCCCGCCGCGGCGACGGCGGCAGGCAACACCCTTGCTCCCCTGGTCGCGGCGACCTTGCTCGCCAAGGTCGGCTTTCGCCGAGAGATCGACCGCCTACGAGATGCCACTGCCATCGTCTTTGTGGGTGCCCTGCTGAGCATGAGCATCAGCGCATCGGTTGGCACTGGGGTCCTTGTGGCGTCGGGAGCGCTGCCGGCGGATGAGCTGCCGGGCTCCTGGGCGGTGTGGTGGGCGGGCGACGCCATGGGTGTCCTGGTGGTCACCCCGTTCGTCCTCAGTCTGGTACTGCCATGGCGCCGGCCGGGCAGGCCACGCTGGAGGCACCTCGAGGCCGCGGTGCTGTTCGCCCTGACCGCGACGGTGTCCGTGGTGGCGATTGGTGCGGATCCGCATCTGATGTTCCTGGTGATCCCGTTGCTGGGGTGGGCGGCCTGGCGGTTCCAGCAACGGGGGGCGGCGCCGGCTGCCCTGCTCGTCGTGGTGGTCGCCTCGTGGGCGGCCGCCAAGGGGGTCGGACCGTTCCGAACCGGGACGATGCTCGAGAAGATGCTCACACTCCAGGCGTTCAATGCGACGGTCGCCTTCTGCTCGTTCTTCTTCGCCGCCGTGGTGACCGAGCGGATGCATGCCCATCAGGCGCTGGAGCGCGCCGCAGCCGGGCTGGAGGCGCGGGTTCGGCAGCGGACCTCCCAGCTCTCCGCAACCAACCTGCAGCTGAGGAAGGAGATCGCCGAACGGGAGGAATCCGAGCGGAGGCTTCGCCAGCGCGAGGGGCAACTCGCCGAGGCCCAGCAGGTCGCCCATTTCGGAAGCTGGGAGTGGTTGATCCCGCAGAATCGGGTCTCGTGGTCCGACGAGATGTACCGCATCCACGGGCACGTCCCCCAGGAGTTTCCCGTCACCTTCGAGACGGCCGTCGACCAGGTGAGCACCGAGGACGCCGCGCGGATCCGGTCGAACGCCAAGGACGCGCTCCGGCGAGCTGATGACCACGATCTCCCCAACATCGAGTACCGCATCACTCGTCCCGACGGCGCCGAGCGGGTGTTGCTGGGAGAGGCCAAGATGTATGTCGGCCCGAACCGGGAGCCGCTGCGGATGGTCGGAACCGTCCAGGACGTCACCGAAGCCAGGAAGGCCGAGCGCGAACACCGGATCGCCGAGACCCTCCAGCGCGGCCTGCTGCCGGACCGGCTCCCCGAGGTTCCAGGTTTGGCGCTCGCCGCACGCTACGTCCCGGCCGGCGCCGACATCGCGGTCGGTGGCGACTGGTACGACGTCGTGGAGCTCCCGAGCGGGCACCTCGGCCTGGCCATCGGCGACGTGGCCGGCCACGGGCCGCGAGCGGCCGCGACCATGGGACAGCTACGGATGGCCCTGCGCGCCTACGCGCTGGAGGAACCGTCACCGGCCGAGGTCGTGAACCGACTCGACCGTCTCGTCAGCCGACTGCTGGCGTCAGAGATCGTTACGCTCGTCTATCTCGTCTTGGACCTGGACTCCGGGATGGTCCGGTTCGCCAACGCGGGCCATCCTCCACCGCTGGTGGTGGGGTCGGGGGGCCAGACCGCGTTTCTTGAGGACGGGCTCAGATCCCCGCTGGGGTGCGACGACCCTGGACTCCCCGTGGAGGCCAGCTTCCGGCTCGTTCCCGGTTCGACCCTCCTGCTCTTCACCGACGGGCTGGTGGAGAGGCGTGGCGCCTCGATCGATGAGGGTCTCGAGCGCTTGGCGGCCGTGGCAACCGGCTGCGGTCAAGACATCGAGGCGTTCTGCGACCAGCTCTTGTGCTCCATGGTGGAGGACGACGCCGCTGACGATGTCGCCCTTCTTGTCATCCGGCCGGTCCCGCTTACAGGTCGCCCACTCCTGCGTGTGCCCGCAGAGCCGCGTGTGCTCGCGCCGCTGCGCCAGACGCTGCGCCGCTGGCTTCGGGAGAGCGACGCCGACCCACACGTCGCGAACGACATTCTTCTCGCCTGCGGTGAGGTGTGCACCAACGTGATCCAACATGCGTACGGGGCCAACGAAGGCCCCCTGGAGATCAGCTTGGACGTCCGCGACGGCACGGCCGAGGTGACCATCCGAGATCAAGGATGCTGGCGGCCTTCGTCCGGCGTCCATGGTGGCCATGGCCTGCCGCTGATCCAGGAGCTCATGGAATCCGTCGAGCTCTCGGGCGGGCCAGATGGAACGGTTGTGCGGATGCGGCGCGGAGTCTCGAACGGGAGCGACTCGTGAGCGATCTCGCGAGGGTCGAGGGCGAGCAGCAGGGCACGATCTGCCTGGTTCGTGTCCATGGGGAGATCGACCTCTCCAACGCGCACGAAGTCTCCTCAGAGATCGGCTTTGCCATGGGGCAGGAGGCGCGCAGGCTGGTCGTGGACCTCAGCGACATCACCTACCTCGACAGTGCCGGCGTGGCACTGCTGCTCCGGCTGGCGGAGCGGCTGCGGTCTCGGCGACGGGAGTTGCAGCTCGTGGTGCCTCGCGGATCTCCCGTCCGCAGGGTGCTTGATTTCACGGGCCTGCCGAGGGTGATCCCCCTGGAGTCTCGACTGGAGGACGCGCTGGCCCTTGGCGACCACGCACTGCCCGACGATTTCTCCTGACCGGGTCGGCGTGCGCTGTCATTCGTCCTGTCGTGGGCCGAGCCAGCGGTGCAGCACCCGGGTCACCGCCGGCATGACGACGAAGGTCATCATTGTCAGGAGCACCAGCGGGAACATCAGTGCTCGGAGTGGCAGCGGCAGCCCGGTCATCCTGGGCACGGCCACGGCCTGGAAGGCGAGCACCAGCGGGTACACCGCGACCAGGGAGATCAGCCACATCTTCCAGCGTGGTGGCGGCTTCATCGTCGGGACGTTGGAGGCGGGCAGCTTGAACCAGGTCTCCAGGCCGGTCAGCTGCTGCAGCCCCCGGTCGGCCTCGAGCAGTTCACCGACCCGGGCCAGCCAGCGCCGGCGCTCCTCGGAGTCCAGCCAGGCCCGCAGGCTCCTGCGGTCGTCGAAGCTGAACAGGATGTGGTATTCGCGGCTGCCGGGAGCGTCCAGCACCGATGCGCCCAGGTGGCCGGGGAACTGGCGCGCGGCGGCCACGATGCCGTGCGCCCACGCCTCGAAGTCGGCCTCGCGGCCGGGCTTCACCCGCCGGCTGTAGAGCACCGTCACCGGGTCGTGTGCCGCCGGCCGGGCCCCTGGTGCCTCGGCGTCGGAAGGGCCTGGTCCTGGGGGCATGGTCATGGATTCAGTGTCACGCCGAACAGGGCCGGTGGCTACTCTCGCTGCCGTCCCGACAGCAGCACCGGAACGGTCGGGCCGATGACGACCACCGCAGGGCTGTCGATCCGAGGGGGAACCGCTGAGCCGGCGAGGTCGCCAAGCGAGCAACTGGTGACCCGCTGGCGGGGGGTCCCGGCGTGCTGGATACAGGCGACGGGCGTTCCGGATCGCCGGCCGCTCTCGACCAGGAAGGCGGCGATGCGCTTGAGGTTGCCGACGGCCATGAGCAGGACCAGGGTCTCGGCGGAGCGCGCCAGGCCCGGCCAGTCGACGGTGCTGTCCGGGTGGCCGGGGGGAAGGTGGCCGGAGAGCACGGTGAAGGACTGGTTGAGGCCTCGGTGGGTCACGGGGATGCCGGCGAGGGTGGGGGCCGAGGTGACGCTGGAGAGACCGGGGACCACCGAGCAGGGGATGCCGGCTTTGGCGCAGGCGAGCACCTCCTCGCCGCCGCGGCCGAACACGAACGGGTCGCCGCCCTTGAGCCGGACCACCTGGCGGCCGGCGCGGGCGTGGGCGACGACGCTCTCTGTGATCGCTTCCTGGCTGAGCTGGTGGGCACCGGGGAGCTTGCCGGCGTCGATGAGCCGGACGCCTGGGCGTAGCTGGGTGGTGAGCTCGGGGTCGGCCAGGCGGTCGGTCACGACGACGTCGGCCGCGTGGAGCGCCTGCCAGCCGCGGAGCGTGATGAGATCGGCGCCGCCCGGACCCGCGCCAACCAGCGTCACCCGGCCGGTCGGCCGGGCAATCGCGTCGGCAGGCGGGGCGACCAGGGCGGGGGCCGGCCGTGCGCCGGACAGGCTCCGGGAGAAGCTGTCCAGGATGCGGTCGTGGTGCTCGGGGGCGGCCACGGCGATGCGCAGCCAGTCGGGGCCCAGGCCGGGGAAGGTGTCGCCCCGGCGAACCGCGATGCCCAGGTCCCGCAGGCGGGCCCGGACCAGGGGCGCGTCCCGGACCCGCAGCAGCAGGAACGGCGCCCGCCCCTCGGGGACCACGGCGACGCCGGGGAGCCGCCCGAGCGCGCCGGCCAGGCTGGCCCGCCAGGCGGCGACCTGTCGGGCCTGGGTGTCGGCCCACGCGACCGCGTCGGGCTGACAGCAGGCGGCCAGTGCCTCCAGAGCGAGGCTGTTGACCGGCCACGGCGGCTGGGCGGCGGCCAGCCGGGCGACGAGCCCCGGGCCGGCGAGCAGGTAGCCAACCCTGAGCCCGGCCAGGCCCCAGGTCTTGGTCAGGCTGCGGACCACGACCAGGCCGGGGAGGTCCTGGCGGGCGGCCACCGACGCCGGCTCGCCACCGACGGCGTCGGCGAAGGCTTCGTCGACCACCAGGACGCGGCCGGGGCGGGCCAGGCGCTCCAGGGCGTCGACCGGGTGCAGGCGGGCCGTCGGGTTGGTCGGGTTGCCGAGCACGACCAGGTCGGCGTCGGCCGGCACCAGCGCGGGGTCGAGGTCGAAGGGGGGTGGGAGCAGCACCCGCTGGACCGGATGGCCGGCCGCTCGCAGGGCAGCCTCGGGCGCGGTGAAGGAGGGGTGGACGCAGACCGCCCGCCGCGGCCGCAGCCCGCGGGCCAGCAGGGTGAAGGCCTCGGCGGCGCCGTTGGTGAGGAGCACCTGGGCCGGGACGCGCCCGTGGCGGGCGGCCACCGCGGCGACGGCTTCCTCGGGCCTGGGGTAGGCAGCCAGGCCGGCCAGCGCGACCTGGAGGCGGGCCTGCAGCCAGGCCGGCGGCCGGTCCAGGCGGACGTTGACGGCCAGGTCGAGCTGGCCGTCCACGGCTCTCGGGTCGAGGTCGTCGTCGCCGTGGTGGTCAAGATCGACCGGTCCCACCAGCGACACCGCATGGTCGTGGCCCGCGTCGGTGTCGACCCACCTGCTGCGCTGGGCCATCGCTACACCTCAGACCCTTGCCATCCGGGCGGCCGATGCGGAGCTGACCAGCCGAGTCGCGGCGCCGGGGACGCCCGCCCAGTGCAGGTGGAGGTAGGAGGCGAGCAGGTTGGGACCGGCCCAGCCCTGCCGGGTGCCGTCGGCGAGCTTCCACGCCGGTCGGTCGCCGCGCACCGGGTCGCTGACCGTCCGGTGGAACTCGTGGGCCCGTACCCGCGTGCCCTCCGAGACCAGCGGCGTGTCGTGCAGCGCGGTGGCCTCCCGATAGCCGAGGTGGAGGGTTCCGGTCATGCGGGCCTGGGCCGGCAGGACCCCGCACTGCTCGCGTCCGTCGAGCGAGGCGCCCAGCCACAGCAGCCCGGCGCACTCGGCCACCACCGGCATCCCGGCGCCCGCCCGCTCCCTGACCTCGTGCCGCAGCGTCGTGTTGCTGGCGAGCTGGTCGATGTACACCTGGGGGAAGCCGCCGCCGACGACCAGGGCGTCGGTGCCCTCGGGCAGCCGCTCGGCCGTCAGCGGGTCGAAGGTGACGACCTCGGCGCCGGCCGCGGCCAGGAGCTCGTCGTGCTCGGCGTAGCCGAAGGTGAAGGCGCGCCCGGCGGCGACGGCGATCCGGGCCGAGGCGCCCCGGCCTGCCGTCGGCGGCTCGGTGGCCGGCGACCAGCGCTCGGCGGCGAGCCTGGGGGCGGCCCGGGCAACGGCCATGACCCCGTCCAGGTCGACGCCGCGGGCCACCAGCTCCCGCAGGCCCGGGAGCCAGTCGGCCACCGACCCCGGCCGTTCGGAGGCCGGCACCAGCCCCAGGTGGCGCGATGGCGTGTGCAACGTGGCCTCCCGGGGGAGGGCGCCCAGCACCGGGAGGCCGGTCGGCGCGAGCGCGTCGCGCAGCAGCGTCTCGTGGCGCTCGGAGGCGACCCGGTTCAGCACCACCCCGGCCAGCCGCACCCGCGGGTCCCAGCTGGCGAAGCCGTGCACGATCGCGGCGACCGAGCGTGAGGTCCCGGCGGCGTCGACGACCAGGACGACGGGCGCGTCCAGGAGCCGCGCGACATGGGCGGTGCTGGCCAGGTCGCCCTGACCGGCCGCCCCGTCGAACAGGCCCATGACACCCTCGACGACGGCCACGTCGGCCCCGTCCGCGCCGTGGCGGAACAGCGGCGCCACCAGCTCGTCGCCGACCAGCCAGGGGTCGAGGTTCCGGCCGGGCACCCCGCAGGCGGCGGCGTGGTAGGTGGGGTCGATGTAGTCGGGCCCGACCTTGTGCGCGGAGACCCGAAGGCCCCTGGCCCGCAGCGCCGCCATGATCCCGGTGGCCACGGTCGTCTTGCCGTCCCCGGAGCGGGTGGCGGCGATGACGACCCGGGGCGGGTTCACCACTCGATCCCGGCCTGGCCCTTGCGGCCGGCGTCCATCGGGTGCTTGACCTTGGTCATGTCGGTGACCAGGTCGGCCGCGTCGAGCAGGGCGGGGTCGGCTCGCCGGCCGGTGACGACCACATGCTGGTTGCCGGGACGGTCGGCGAGCACGGCCAGGACCTCGGCGACGTCGATGGTGCCGTTGGCGATCGGGTAGGTGAACTCGTCCAGCACCACCAGCCGGTAGGTCTCGGCGGCCAGGTCGCGCTTGACCTGCTCCCAGCCCTCCCGGGCGGCGCGGGCGTGGTCCTCCGGCTGGGTCCGCAGCCACGACCAGCCCGCGCCCATCTTGTGCCAGGTGACCGGCCCCCCGCGCCCGGTGGCGGCGTGGACCTCCCCGAGGGCCTTGAGGGCACCCTCCTCGCCCACCCGCCACTTGGGGCTCTTGGTGAACTGGAACACCCCGATCGGCCAGCCCGCCGACCAGGCCCGCAGGGCCAGCCCGAAGGCGGCCGTCGACTTGCCCTTGCCGTCGCCGGTGTGCACCACCAGCAAGGGCCGGGTGCGCCGCTGGCGCATGGTGAGCCCGTCGTCGGGGACGACGGCGACCTTGCCCTTGGGCATCAGGCGACCTCCTTGGCGCGGATGATGTCGGCCAGCCGCCGGCCGGCCAGCTCCCGGCGGGCCCCGAGCGGCGACGCCAGGTCGGGCACGCTGACCAGCTCCGCCCCCAGCTGCCGGGCCAGCTCGCCGGCCAGCCCGAGGCGGACCGGCCCTTCCTCGGCGTCGACCACGATGCTCGAGGTCCCGGTGCGGGCGAGCGCGGCCGCGGCCCGCCTGGCCTGGGCGAGGGCGTCCCCGTCGCCGGTGGCGCGCCCGTCGGTGACCACCACCAGCAAGGGGCGGCGGGCGGGGTCGCGCCAGGCTTCGCGGCGGACCAGCCGCTGGACGGCCTCCAGCCCGGCCGCGAGGGGGGTGCGGCCGCCGACCGGGAGGTCGTGCAGCCGTCGGGCGGCCAGCTCGGTGGACCTGGTCGGGGGGACGACGACGGTCGCCGTCTCGCCCCGGAAGGTCAGCAGCGCCACCCGGTCGCGGCGGCGGTAGGCGTCGCCGAGCAGCGACAGGGCGGTGGTGGCGACGGCGCGGCTGCGGCGGCGGGCCGCCATCGACCCGGAGGTGTCGAGCAGCAGCACGACCAGGTTGGCCTCACGCCCCCGGCGCAGCGCGCGCCGCAGGTCCCCGGCGGTCACCGCGAAGGCGGCGCCGGGCCGGGCCAGCGCGGCCGCGCGGACCGTCGGCAGCAGCTCGGGCGCCGAGGCCGTTCGCAAGCTCGACACCGGGCGGCCGTGCGGCCCGCTGGAGCGGGACCGGCGCCCGTCGTGGCCCGACCCGAGCCCGCGGGCCTGGAGCCGTCGGACCTCGTGGGCGGCCCCTGGTGGAGCCGCGGTCCCGGCGCCGGCGGGAAGGGCGGGCGCGCGCTGGCGGTCCGGGGGTTGCCCGTCGCCTCCGCGGTCCGGCGCGGGCCCCGGGTCGTCCTCGGCCGGCTGGCCGCCGGGGTCGCGCAGCCCGCCACCGCCGTCCGGCGGCGGGTCGGGTTCGCCGCCGCCAGGGTCGAGCGCGTGGTCGAGCTCGTCGGTGCTGACCGCGGGGTCGTCGAACGGGCCGCGGCGGCGCCGGTGGGGGAGGGCGAGGCGGGCGGCCTCGCGGACGTCGAGGTCGGTCACGCTGTCGCGCCACCACCACGCGGCGTGGGCGATGGCGGCGCGGCAGGTCACCAGGTCGCCTCGCATCCCGTCGACGCCGAGGGTGGCGCAGGCGGTCGTGACCCGGAGCAGCTGGTCCTCGGGCAGCGCGACCTCCGCCACCCTGGCCCGGGCGGCGGCGATGCGGGCCCCGAGCTCGCGTTCGGCGGCAGCATGGGCGTCGGTGCTGGCCTCCGGGGCGCGGTCGTGGCCGAGCCGGGCCCTGACCACCTCGGCCCGCCGGGCCGGGTCGTCGCTGGCCAGGACGGGCACGCACAGGCCGAAGCGGTCCAGCAGCTGCGGCCGCAGCTCGCCCTCCTCCGGGTTCATGGTGCCGACCAGCAGGAACCGTGAGGCGTGGCGCAGCGAGATCCCCTCCCGCTCGACGCTGGTGCTGCCGGTGGCGGCGGCGTCCAGGAGCACGTCGACGAGGTGGTCCGGGAGCAGGTTGATCTCGTCGACGTAGAGGACGCCGCGGTGGGCCGCGGCCAGCAGCCCGGGCGCGAACGCGTCCGCGGTGCTGGCGCCGGCCAGGACCCGGGGCACGTCCAGGCTGCCGGTGACCCGGTCGTCGGTGGCGCCCAGCGGCAGCTCGACCAGCCGCGCCGGACGGTGCTCGGCGGGGCCGCCCGGCGGGTGCGGCCCGTCCGGGCAGCCGGGGTCGGGGCCGGAGGGGTCGCAGGAGAAGCGGCAGCCGGCGACCACGTCGACCCCTGGCAGGACGCCGGCCAGGGCCCGCACCAGCGTCGTCTTGGCGGTGCCCTTCTCGCCGGTGAGCAGCACCCCGCCGACGCCGGGGTCGACGGCGCCGAGCAGCAGGGCCAGCCGGGCGTCGTCCTGGCCGACGACCGCCGAGAACGGCAGCCCGCTCATGAATGGGTCTCCTCGAGCTGGCCCTCGACCTGGAGGTAGACCTGGCGCAGGGCCTGGAGGGTGGCATCCTCGGGGGCCTCCCAGAGCCCGCGGTCGACGGCCTCCAGCAGGCGTTCGGTGATGCCCCGCAGCGCCCACGGGTTGCTCTGCTCGAGGAACTCGCGGGTCTCGGGGTCCAGGACGTAGGCGGCGGTCAGCCGCTCGTACATCCAGTCGGCCACCACCCCGGTGGTGGCGTCCCAGCCGAACAGGTAGTCGACCGTGGCCGCCAGCTCGAACGCGCCCTTGTAGCCGTGGCGCCGCATCGCCTGTACCCAGCGGGGGTTCACCACCCGCGAGCGGAACACCCGCGCCGACTCCTCGTGCAGGGAACGGGTCCTGACCTGCTCGGGCCGGGTGCTGTCGCCAACGTACGCCCGGGGGGCGGCGCCGGTGAGGTGGCGCACGGTGGCCACCATGCCCCCGTGGTACTGGTAGTAGTCGTCGGAGTCGGCGATGTCGTGCTCGCGGGTGTCGGTGTTCTTGACCGCGACGGCGATCCGCCGGTAGGCGTGCTCCATGTCCTCGCGGGCGGCCCGCCCCTCCAGCCCGCGCCCGTAGGCGTGCCCGCCCCAGACGGCGTAGACCTCGGCCAGGTCGGCGTCGTCGCGCCATGACCGGCTGTCCATCAGCGGCAGCAGGCCCGCCCCGTAGGCGCCCGGCGGCGACCCGAAGATGCGGGTGGTGGCGCGGCGCAGGTCGTCGTGGCGCTCCAGGTCGGCCAGGGCGTGGGCGCGGACGAGGTTGCCGGCCGGGTCCTCGTCGAGGCCGGCGACCAGGCCCACGGCGTCGTCGAGCATGTCCACCACGTGCGGGAAGGCGTCGCGGAAGAAGCCGCTGATCCGGATGACCACGTCGATGCGGGGGCGGCCCAGCTCAGCCAGGTCGACCACCTCCATGCCGGTGACCCGCCGGCTGAGGTCGTCCCAGACCGGTCGCACCCCGAGCAGGGCCAGGATCTCGGCGACGTCGTCGCCCGAGGTCCGCATGGCCGCCGTGCCCCACAGCGAAAGGCCGACCGACGACGGCCAGCCGCCGGTGTCCTCGCGGTAGCGGGCCAGCAGCGACTCGGCCAGCTGCTGGCCGGTCTCCCAGGCCAGCCGGGACGGCACCGCCTTGGGGTCGACGGCGTAGAAGTTGCGTCCGGTCGGCAGGACGTTGACCAGCCCCCGGAGCGGCGACCCGCTCGGCCCCGCCGGCACGTGCCCGCCGTCCAGGGCGTGCAGGACGGCGTCGAGCTCGCCGGCGGTCGCCTCCAGGCGCGGGACCAGCTCGGTGGCCGCGAACCGCAGCAGTCGTTCGACCGGTTCCTGGCGGGCGCCGAGCACGCCGGCGGCGACGCCCGGCGCGGCGTCCGCCTGCCAGCCGGCCAGCTCCATCGCCTCCACCAGCGCCCTGGCCTGCCCCTCGACCCGGTCCACCTCGGCCCGCGACGCGGTGCCGTCCTCGGCCAGGCCAAGCGCCTCGCGCAGCCCCGGCATCGGGACCGCCTGACCCGACCAGAGCTGGCGGGCCTGGAGCATGGCCAGCACCAGCCCGACCCGCTCGGCCGCGGCCGGCGCCACCCCGAGCACGTGCAGGCCGTCGCGGATCTGGGCGTCCTTGACCTCGCACAGCCAACCGTCGACGTGCAGCAGGAAGTCGTCGAACTCGACGTCGTGGGGCCGCGACGACAGGCCAAGGTCGTGGTCGAGGCGGGCCGCCTGGATGAGCGTCCAGATCTGGGCCCGCACCGCCGGCAGCTTGCCCGGGTCCAGCGCGGCCAGGGAGGCGTGCTCGTCGAGCAGCTGCTCGAGGCGGGCCAGGTCCCCGTAGGTCTCGGCCCGGGTCATCGGCGGGACCAGATGGTCGACGATGGTGGCGTGGGCCCGTCGCTTGGCCTGGGTGCCTTCGCCCGGGTCGTTGACCAGGAACGGGTAGACCAGCGGCAGGTTCCCGAGGACGGCGTCGGCCCAGCAGGCCGCCGACATGCCGAGGTTCTTGCCGGGCAGCCATTCCAGCGTCCCGTGCTTGCCGAGATGGACGACCGCGTGGGCGCCGAAGCCCTCCTCCAGCCAGCGGTAGGCGGCCAGGTAGTGGTGGCTGGGCGGCATGCTCGGGTCGTGGTAGATGGCCACCGGGTTCTCCCCGAACCCTCGCGGCGGCTGCACCAGCAGCACCAGGTTGCCGGCGCGCAGGGCGGCCAGCACCAGCTCGCCCCGCGGGTCGAGGCCGCGGTCGACGTACAGCTCGCCCGGGGGCGGGCCCCAGGTCGCCTCGATGGCGTCGCGCAGCTCGGCCGGGAGGCGGCCGTACCAGCGGAGGTAGTCGGCGGCGGGGATGCGGACGGCGGCATCGGCCAGCTGCCGGTCGGTCAGCCATTCGGGGTCCTGGCCGCCGGCCGCGATCAGGGCGTGGATCAGGGCGTCGCTGTCGGCCGGCTCGACGCCGGGGAGCGCGCCGTCGCCGGAGGCCGGACCGAGGTCGTAGCCGCGCTCGCGCAGCGCCCGCAGGAGGCGGACCGCGCTGGCCGGGGTGTCGAGGCCGACGGCGTTGCCGATCCGGGCGTGCTTGGTCGGGTACGACGACAGCACCACCGCCACCCGCCGGTCGGCCGGGGGGACGTGTCGCAGCCGGGCCAGGGCGACCGCGGTGCCGGCCACCCGCTCCGCCCGCTCGGGGTCGGGGACGTACCGCGACAGGCCGTCGCCGTCGAGCTCCTTGAACGAGAACGGCACGCTGATCAGCCGGCCGTCGAACTCGGGGATGGCCACCTGGGTGGCCGCGTCCAGCGGGCTCAGGCCGGCGGCGGTGGCGGCCCACTGGGCCCGCGGCGAGGTCAGGCACAGCGCCTGGACGACCGGGACGTCGAGGGCGGCGACGGCGCCGGCGTCCCAGGCCTCGTCGTCGCCGCCGGCCTGCGACAGCGCCGGGGTCGTCCCGCCGGCGGCGAGCACCGTCACCACCAGCGCGTCGGCCCGGCCGAGCTGCTCGAGCAGGGCCGGGTCGGCCGCCCGCAGGCTGGCGCACCAGACCGGCAGGGCCCGGGCGCCGTGGGCCTCGACGGCCGCGCAGAGGACGTCGACGAACTCGGTGTTGCCGGCCAGCTCGTGGGCTCGGTAGTAGAGGACGGCGACCGTCGGCCCGCCGGTCGCCGGCCGCTCGTTCACCCCCCACGGCGGAGTGGGCTGGGGGGCGGCGAAGCCGTGGCCGGTGAGCAGGACCGTGTCGGCCAGGAAGTTGGCCAGCTCGGCCAGGTTGGCCGGGCCGCCGTGGGCCAGGTACTGGTGGGCCTGGGCGGCGATGCCGGCGGGGACGCTGGACAGCGCCATCAGGGCCGCGTCGGGGGCCTGCTCGCCGCCGAGGACGACCACGGGCCGCGGCTGGCGGCGCACCCGGTCCAGTCCCTCGCGCCAGGCCTGCTCGCCGCCGAGCAGGCGGACGATGACCAGGTCGGCGCCGTCCAGCAGGGCCGGCAGGTCGTCCAGCGGCAGCCGGGCCGGGTTGGCCAGCCGGTAACCGGCCCGGCTGGCCCTGGCCGCGAGCAGGTCGGTGTCGGAGGTGGACAGCAGCAGGATGCTGGCACGACGGTCGTGCGGCACGGCGCCTCCTCGGGGTCCTCGCCCCGGGTCGTCGGTCACACGACGGCCGGAGTCTCCTGGCTCCCGGATCGTCGCGCGCCCCGGTCTTCCCGCCCGTACGGGCCGTGACCGTGCTGGGGTCTGCTCCCCGGTGACAGTGGCGGGACCGCGCCGGATTCGCACCGGCTTCCTCCACTGGCCGTCGTGGGTCGCTGCGGACTCTCGTCCACCCGGCCCCGGACGTCAACTGGGCCGGTCGGGGCCGCGTTGACCGTGGACGGCGGCGGCGGGTACGGTTCGGCCTCCGTCGGCCGGGTGCACGATCCCGAGGGAGGTCCGGTGACGAGCGTCGACGCCTGCCCGGGCATCCTGGACCTGCACGAGGCCCGCGACGGCCAGGTGGCCCGCGTGCGGCTGCCGGGCGGCTACGTCACCGCCTCGGGCCTGCGCGCTATCGCCGGGCTGGCCGGTCGCTTCGGGGACGGCCGGGTCGACCTCACCTCCCGCGGGAACGTCCAGCTCCGCGGGGTGCGGGCTGGCGACGCGGGCGCGCTGAGCCGGCAGGCCGCCGCCGAGGGGCTGCTGCCCTCGCCGGCCCATGACCGGGCCCGCAACGTCGCCGCCAGCCCGCTGGCCGGCCTCGGCGGTCGTCCGCAGCTCCGGCCGCTGGTCGAGGCCCTTGACCGCGGCCTGCTGGCCGACCCCGCCATGGCCGCCCTGCCGGGACGGTTCCTGCTCTCGGTCGACGACGGCGGCGGCCGCGCCGGCCTTGGCGCCTGCGACGTCGGGGCCCGCCGCCGCGGCGTGGGGTTCGACCTGGTCGTCGCCGGCCGGGAGACGGGCGTGCACCGCCCCCCTGGCGCCGCCGCCGCGCTGGCCCTGGCCGCGGCGCGAGCGTTCCTCGACCAGCGACGGTCCTGCCCAGAGGTCGCGCGGGTCGCCGGCCTCCCCGACGGGGGGGCCGCGGTGGCCGCCGCCGTCGGCGGGCAGCTGGGCGAGCCGATCGCCGACGTCACCGCCCGGCTGCCCCTCGGGCCGCTCCCCGGGGCCGCGGCGATCGTGGTCGCGGCCCCGCTGGGGCGGCTGGACGCGGTCCAGCTCGACCTGCTCGCCGCGCTGCTGCCCCCCGGGGAGATCGCGCGGGTGGCGGCGGCCGGCCGGGTGGTGGTGCCCCTGGCCGGGCTGGCCGAGGCCACCCGCCCCCGCCTGACCAGGGCCGGCCTGCTGACGGCCGACGACCACCCCCTGGCCGGGGTCACCGCCTGCGCCGGGACGGACTGTGCGCGGTCGCTGGCCGACGTGCGCGCCCTGGCCGCCCCCGTCGGCGGGGACCCGGTGCACTGGGTCGGCTGCGGGCGCCGCTGCGGCCTGCCCGCCGACGCCGTCCCGGTGGTCGCGACCGCCACCGACCGGTTCCTCGTCGGCGGCGACCCGACGCCTCGTCGGCCGGGCGAGCTGGGCCACTCGTGATGGCCCTCGACTACGAGCGCGACGGCGCCGCCATCTACCGCGCGTCGTTCGCCACCATCCGGCGGGAGGCCGACCTCGGCCGCGTCCCGGCCCCGCTGGAACGGGTCGCCGTCCGCATGGTCCACGCCTGCGGCATGCCCGACCTGGTCGACGACCTGGCCTGGTCGGCCGACTTCGCCGCGGCGGCGCGGGCGGCCCTGGCCGCGGCCGCGCCGGTGCTGTGCGACGCGTCCATGGTGGCCGCGGGGATCACCCGGTCCCGCCTCCCGGCCGGCAACGAGGTGGTCTGCACGCTTGGCGACCCTCGGGTGCCGGCGCTGGCCGCCCAGCTGCGCACCACCAGCTCGGCGGCCGCGGTCGAGCTGTGGCAGGACCGGCTCGACGGTGCCGTGGTCGCCGTCGGCAACGCCCCCACGGCGCTGTTCCATCTGCTGGAGCTGGTGGCCGCCGGGTCGCCCCGGCCGGCGGCGGTGGTGGGCGTGCCGGTGGGGTTCGTCGGCGCCGCCGAGTCCAAGGCGGCCCTCGCCTCGAGCCCACTGCGCCTGCCCTTCCTGGTGGTCAACGGGCGCCGTGGCGGCTCCGCGCTGGCCTCGGCGGCCGTGAACGCGCTGGCGAGCGAGCGGGAATGACGACGGGGCGGCTGCTGGGCGTCGGGGTCGGCCCCGGCGACCCCGAGCTGGTCACCGTGCGGGCGGCGCGACACATCGGCGAGGCCGACGTGGTCGCCTACCACCGCGCCGGGGACGGCGGCAGCATCGCCCGCGCCGCGGCCGCCCCGTACCTCCGCGACGGGCAGGTCGAGGAGGTCCTGCGCTACCCGGTGACCACCGGCGCCACCGACCACCCCGGCGGGTACGCGGGGGCGCTGGCCGACTTCTACGACGAGGCCACCCGCCGGCTGGCCGCCCACCTGGAGGCCGGGCGCCAGGTCGTGGTGCTGTGCGAGGGCGACCCCTCCCTCTACGGCTCCTACCAGCACCTGCACGCCCGGCTGGGGCGGCGCTTCCCCTCCGAGATCGTGCCTGGCGTGTCGTCGGTGGCCGCGGCCGCCGCCGCCGTCGGCCGTCCGCTGGTGCAGCACGACGAGTCGCTGACCGTCCTGGTCGGCACCCTGCCGCCGGAGGAGCTGCGGGCCCGGCTGGCCGGTGCCGACGCGGCCGCCGTCCTCAAGCTGGGCCGCTCGTTCCCGGAGGTCCGGGCGGCACTGGCCGACACGGGCCTGCTGGAGCGGGCCCACTACGTCGAGCGGGCCGGCAGCGACGCCCAGCAGGTGGCGCCGCTGGCCCAGGTCGACCCGGCCGGCGTCCCCTACATGTCGCTGGCGCTCGTGCCCGGCCGGGGCGAACGGCCCCCCGCCGAACCAGGCGTGACCGTGGTCGGCCTCGGCCCTGGCGACCCGGCATGGCTGACCCCCGAGGCGGCCGAGGCCATCGCCGAGGCGACGGACCTGGTCGGCTACCGGCCCTACCTGGCACGGGTGCCGCAGCGGCCGGGACAGCGCCGCCACGGCTCCGGGAACACCGTGGAGGCGCGGCGGGCGGCGCTGGCCCTGGACCTGGCCGCTGACGGCGGGCGGGTGGTGGTGGTGTCCTCGGGGGACCCGGGCGTGTTCGCCATGGCCTCGGCGGTGCTGGAGGTGGCCACCGGCGGCGGGGAGCGCTGGCGGGAGGTCGACATCCAGGTGCTGCCGGGTGTCACCGCCGCCCAGGCGGTGGCCAGCCGGGCCGGGGCGCCCCTGGGCCACGACTACTGCGTGCTCAGCCTGTCGGACCGCCTCAAGCCGTGGGCGGTCATCGCCGACCGGGTCGACAAGGCGGCCGCGGCCGATCTGGTCCTGGCCCTCTACAACCCGGCCTCGCGCACCCGTACCTGGCAGGTCGAGGCGGTGCGCGGCCTGGTCCTGCGCCACCGCGGCCCGGCCACCCCGGTGGTGGTCGGCAGCCGCGTCGGCCGCCCCGGCGAGCGGGTCACGGTCACGACCCTGGAGGCGCTCGACCCCGCGGAGGTCGACATGGGCACCCTGCTGGTCATCGGCTCCAGCGCCACCCGGGCGACCGACCACCGCGGCCGGCCGGTCGTCTACACACCCCGACGCCACCAGGAAGCGGCCCGGCGCCACCAGGAAGCGGCCCGGCGCCACCAGGAAGCTGCCCGCGCGACACCCCAACCCGCCGATGCCGGGTCCCCTGGTGGGGGAGCGTAGCCGATCGCGGCGGGACGAGCGCGCGGGTATCCACAGCCTCTGGCGGCGGGCAGAAGCCTCCGGCGGCGGTCAGATCGACGTCGCCAGCCGCTCGACCCAGCCGGTCGCTTCCTCGGCGGTGGCGACCGACGGCCCCGGGGGCGGTGGCGGCCGCCGGACTACGACCACCGGAAGGCGCAGGTCGCGCGCGGCCTCCAGCTTGCCGGCGGTCAGGGGCCCCCCGCTGTCCTTGGTCACCAGCACCTCGACCCCGTACCGCTCCATCAGGGCGCGCTCCTCCTCCCGCCGGTAGGGGCCACGCGCCAGCAGCACCTCGCATCGGGCGGGCATCGGCCCCGAGGGCTGGTCGACGCAGCGGACCAGGAACCACAGCCGGTCCAGGCCGGCGAACACCGCCAGCCCCTGGCGGCCGGTGGTGAGGAACGCCCGCGTCCCAAGCGACGGCAGCACCGCCGCGCCCTCGGCCAGGTCGTCGACCCAGTGCCAGCGGTCGCCGTCCCGCGCCCGCCACCCAGCACGGGCCAGGCGCAGCCGCGGCAGCCCCAGCCGACCACACGCCGTGGCCGCGTTGGCCTGCATCGTCGCCGCATACGGGTGGGTGGCGTCCACGACCAGGTCGACCCGCTGATCCCGGAGCCAGTCGACCAGCCCGGGCACGCCGCCGAAGCCGCCGACCCGGACCTCGCCCGCCGGCAGCCGCGGGTCGCGGACCCGGCCGGCGAGGGAGCTGACCAGCGACAGGTCGGGGCGGCCGGCGAGCCGGGCGGCCAGGTCCCTCGCCTCCGCCGTCCCCCCAAGCAGGAGCAGCTTCACCGGCGTGGCCGGCGGAGCAGGTAGGTGTCCATGATCCAGCCCTTGCGCGCCCGGGCCGCCTCCCGGGCGGCCTTGATCTCGCCGGCGACGTCGGCCAGCCTCCCCGAGACCAGCAGCTCGTCGTCGGTGCCGACATAGGCGCCCCAGTAGATGTGCAGGTCCTGGTCGGCCAGGCCCTCGAACGCGCAGGCGGCGTCCAGCATGACCACCACGTCGTCGCTGTGGTCGGGGAAGCCGTCAGCCAGCCGGCGCCCGGTGGTGATGTGGACCGGCCCACCGACCCGGTTCAGGGCGATCCGGTGGCTGGCCGCCAGCGCCTGGACGCTCGAGATCCCGGGAACCACCTCGTACTCGAACGCCAGGCCGCCCTCGGCGAGGATGCGCTCCAGCACGTCAATGGTGCTGTCGTACAACGACGGGTCGCCCCAGACCAGGAACCCGCCGCAGTCGCGGTCGCCCAGCTCCTCGCCGAGCATCCGCCCCCACAGCTCCGCCCGCTGCTGGCGCCAGGCCTCGACCGCCGGACCATAGGCCGCCGCGGTGCGGTCGCGCGGCGGGTCGGGAGCCTGCACGATCCGGTACGTCGGGTGCTCGACGAAGCGCTCGCAGATCTGCTGCCGAAGCCGGGTGAGGTCATGGGTGTCGGCGCCCTTGTCCATCACGAAGAAGACGTCGACCTGGTTGAGCGCGTTGATCGCCTGCACCGTCAGGTGGTCCGGGTCGCCGGCGCCGATCCCGATGACCAGCACCCGCCTCACCGTCGTGGCTCCCGGGGCCGGGCGGCCGAGTACAGGTGGCTGTCGCGGAACCCGCGGTGGCCGAGGACCTCCCCGACGACGATGATCGCGGTCCGGCGGATGCCTTCGGCGCGGACCCGCTCGGCCAGCTCGCCGAGCGGGCAGCGGAGCACGACCTCGTCCGGCCAGCTCGCCCGGGCGACCACGGCGACCGGGCAGTCCTCCCCGTAGTGGGGCAGCAGGTCGGCGGCGACCCGCTCGACGTGCTGCACGGCGAGATGCAGCACCAGCGTGCAGCGGGTGGCTCCGAGGGTGGCCAGCTCCTCGCCGGCCGGCATCGGGGTGGCCCTGGCCGCCGTCCGGGTGAGCACCACCGTCTGGCCGACCCCCGGTAGGGTCAGCTCCTGGCCGAGCGCCGCCGCCGCGGCCGCGAACGCCGGCACGCCGGGGACGACCCGCCACGGCACCCCGGCCTGGTCGAGGCGGCGGCCCTGCTCGGCCACGGCGCTGAAGATCGAGGGGTCGCCGCTGTGGAGCCGGACGACGTCGTGGCCGTCGCGGTGGGCGGCGACCAGCTCGGCGGTGATGGCGTCCAGGTCCAGCTCGGCGGTGTCGACCAGGCGGGCCCCGGGGCGGGCTGCCTCCAGGACCTCGCCGGGGACCAGGCTCCCGGCGTACAGCACCACCGAGGCCTCGCCGAGCAGGCGCTGCGCCCGGAGCGTGAGCAGGTCGGGGGCGCCTGGCCCGGCTCCGACGAACCACACCGTCATGGCCGGGTCACCTGCCACTGGGTGATCGGGAGGGCTGGACGCCAGGCGGTGAACCCGCCCAGGGGGCCGGCGTGGCTGGCGGCCAGCCGCATCAGGTGCCCGCCGGCGGCCTGTCGCCAGCGGTGCAGCACCCCCTCCGACTCGATGGTGACGGCGTGGGCGACCAGCCGGCCACCGGCCCCGAGCCGCTCCCAGCACGTCTCCAGCAGGCCGTCGGCGGTCAGCCCGCCACCGACGAAGACCGCATCCGGCCGGGCCAGGCCGGCCAGCGCCGCCGGGGCGTCGCCACAGACCACCTGCAGATCGGGGACGCCGAGGGCGGTGGCGTTGCGGCGCACCCGCTCGGCCCGGTCGCCTCGTCGTTCCACCGCGACGGCGCGGCAGCGGGCGTCGACCCGCATCCACTCGATCCCGATGCTGCCGCTGCCAGCGCCAACGTCCCACAGCAGCTGCCCGGGACCTGGGGCGAGGGCGGCCAGGGCCGACGCCCGGGCCTCGCGGCGGGTCAGCTGGCCGTCATGCTCATAGGCGTCGTCGGGGAGGCCGGGAACCCGCGGCAGCCGGCTGGCGTCCGGACCTGGCCGGCAGACCAGGGCCACCATCGCCAGGTCGCCATAGCGGCCGCCGCCCAGCGCCGCCGCCGCGACCGGCCCGCTGACCTGTTCGGCCTCGCCGCCGAGATGCTCCAGCACCGTCAGCTCGGTGCCGCCCCAGCCGCGGTCGGCCAGCAGCGAGGCCAGTGCCGCCGGGGTGCCACCGTCGCGGCACAGGACGAGCACGCGGGCGCCGGGCTGCACCGTCGGCACGACCACCTCGACCGGGCGCGACACCAGCGAGACCACGTCGACCTCATGCTCGGCCCAGCCGAGCCGGGCGCAGGCGAGCGCGACGCTCGACACCGCGGGCAGCACCCGCAGCCGGCCGGCCCCGAGACGGCGGGCGAGGGTCGCGCCGAGCCCGTGCAGCATCGGGTCACCGCTGGCCAGCAGGCACAGGCCCGGGTTGTCGGCCACCAGCTCGTCGAGCTGGGACAGCAGCGGCGACGGGAGCGGCTGCTGGCGGACCCCGAGGTCGGGCAGCAGCGCCAGCTGGCGGGAGCTGCCGACGATCATCGGCGCCTGCCGGAGCTCGGCCCGGGCCGTCTCGGTGAGCCCGGCCCAGCCGTCGTCGCCGATGCCGACAATGGTGACGACCACCCGCTCGCTCACGGCCGACCCAGCGCGGCGGCCGCCGCCAGGGCGGGGGCTCCCGGTGGAACGAAGGGGAGCCCGTCGGGGACGCCCCCGGCGAGGAGCCGCAGGACGGCATCGGTGTCCATGCCCTCGGTGACCAGGTCGCCGAGGGCGTCCAGCCGGGCGGCGCGGACCTCGGCGAAGCTGACAGCGCCCGGGCGCCAGTCGCGCCCGGCCCGGGCGGCGACGTCGGCGAGGAACCGGCGGCGGAAGTCGTCGTTCTCGAACAGGCCATGCCAGGAGGTGCCGGTGACGGCCCCGGCAACGCAGCCTTCGGGGGCGCCGTCCTCGTCCACCACCAGCGGCTCGCCACCGGCGACCACCGTGCGGCCGTGGTGGATCTCGTAGCCGGCGACCGGCACGCCCGAGGCGGTCCCGCGGGGACGCCGGAGCGACTTGGCGGCGGCGAAGGTCGTGGTCGCCGGGAGCAGGCCAAGGCCGGGGACGGGTCCGCGGCCGCTCTCGACGTCGTCGACGATGGTGTGGCCGAGCATCTGGTAGCCGCCGCAGATGCCGACGATCGGGCGCTGGGCGGCCGCGCGCCGCCGCAGCGCCTCGGCCAGCCCACGGTCCCGCAGCCAGTCCAGGTCGCGGACGGTGGCCCGGGTGCCCGGCAGCACCACCAGGTCGGCGTCGGCCAGCTCCTCGGCCCGCCCGGCCAGGCGCACCAGCACCCCCGGTTCGCAGGCGAGCGCGTCGACGTCGGTGTAGTTCGACATCCGGGGCAGCCGGACGACCGACACCCGCAGCACCTCTTCGAGGGGGTCGCCGGCGGTCCAGCGCTCGCCCTCGAGGTCGAGGCTGTCCTCGGCGTCGAGCCACAGCCCTCGCCGCCACCCCAGCACGCCCAGGAACGGCCGGCCGGTCAGTGCCGTCAGCTGCTCGAGGCCGGGGGCGAGCAGCCGCTGGTCGCCGCGGAACTTGTTGATCACGAAGCCGGCCACATGGCGCTGGTCGTCGGCCCCGAGCAGGGCAAGGGTCCCGAACAGCGACGCGAACACCCCGCCGCGGTCGATGTCGCCGACCAGCAGCACCGGCAGCCCGGCGGCCCGCGCCAGCCCCATGTTGGCCAGGTCGTCGCGGCGCAGGTTGATCTCGGCCGGGCTCCCCGCCCCCTCGCAGACGACCACGTCGTAGCGTGAGCGGAGGGTGGCGAGGCTGTCGAGCACGACCTCGCGCAGTTGCGCCTTCAGCGGCTGGTAGCCGAGGGCGTCGACCTCGCGCCACGGCCGGCCGAGCACGATCACCTGGGAGTGGGTGTCGCTGCCCGGCTTGAGCAGGACCGGGTTCATCAACGCGGTCGGGTCGATCCCGGCGGCGGCCGCCTGGACCGCCTGGGCACGGCCGATCTCGGCCCCGTCAGGGGTCACCGTGCTGTTGAGGGCCATGTTCTGCGCCTTGAACGGCGCCACGGCCACCCCCTGCCGGGCGAGCCACCGGCACAGGCCGGCGACCACCACAGTCTTGCCGGCGTCACTGTGGGTCCCGGTGATGAGCAGGGCGTCGTGCATCGCGCCGGGCAGCGTGTCGGCTGCCCCGCGACCCCGTCAAGTCCGGCGGTTGACACCGGCCGGTCGCTCCCATAGCGTCCGGCGGCACATCGCGACGGCGGAAGGAAGCCGGTGAGAGCCCGGCACGGTCGCGCCACTGTAACCGGCAGCTCCGGTCACCAGCCCGGTGACCGGCTCCGGGAGTCAGACCCTCCGTCGCCGCCGCTCCACCGAGCGGGACGCTTGATCCCGAGGAGGTTCCCGTGACCCAGCCTGCCGTCGCCTCCACGCCGGCCCCTGCCCCGATCCCCCTGCGCGACCTGCTGCCGTGGGCGGTCTTCGCGGCTGTGGTCGCGCTGGTGCTGCTGTACCTCGTCGGCGCCGAGGAAGGCGCCACCTCGCTGGTCTCGGGCAGCTTCGTCCACGAGTTCGTGCATGACGGCCGCCACCTGCTCGGCTTCCCCTGCCACTGACCGGGAAGGGCGTCGACGAGATGATCAGGACTCTCCTGGTGCGTGGCATGGGTGTCGGCCTGGCCGCCGCGCTGCTCGCCTTCGTGTTCTCGTTCCTGGTCGGTGAGCCGCAGGTCGGCCGGGCCATCGACCTCGAGGCGCAGGCGGCCAGCGCCGCCGGCGTGGCCGAGGAACCGGAGGTTGTCAGCCGCACCGTGCAGCGCACCGTCGGCCTGGCCACCGCCGTGGGCCTGTACGGGCTGGCCATGGGCGGGCTGTTCGGGATCGCCTTCGCGGTCGCCTACGGCCGCATCGGGAGCTTCGGGCCCCGAGCGGCGGCCGGGCTGCTCGCCCTCGGCGGGTTCGTGAGTGTGCAGCTGGTGCCGTTCCTGAAGTACCCGCCGAACCCGCCGGCGGTCGGCAACCCGGACACGATCGGCCGCCGGACCGCCCTGTACCTGCTGCTGCTCGTCATCTCGGTGCTTGCCGCCCTGGCCGCGGTGTCGTTCGGGCGCCGGGCGGCGGCGGGCTACGGGAACTGGAACGCGGCCCTGCTGGCGGTCGGCGGGTTCGTGGCGCTGGTGGTCCTCGCCTATGTCGCGCTTCCTGGCGTCGACGAGGTGGCGGGCGGGTTCCCGGCCACCCTGCTGTGGCGCTTCCGGCTGGCCTCGCTCGGCACCCAGGCCGTGCTGTGGACGACCTTGGGCCTGGTGTTCGGCGCCTTGACCGAGCGAAGCCTCCAGGACCGGCGGCGGCAGCCCGCGGCCGCGGCCCGTTAGGCTGGGCGCTCAGCCTGCTGTCCAGTTGACCCGGCTGAGCCCCCACCCCTGGTCGCGACGGTGCAGGACCGTCACCGATGCCGGTGCCACGTCGACCCGCCAGAACGACTCCGGCGGCGCCCCGAGTGCCTGGACCACCGCCGTCCTGACCCAGCCGGCGTGGGTGACGGCGACCGTGGTGCCGGACCAGCCATGGGCCTGTTCCAGGAAGCGGGCCACTCGGAGCCGGAGGTCTCCCTCGGGGTCGGGCTGGTTGAGCCAGGCCCGCAGGCCTTCCGGGTCCCGGGCTCCAACCTCCTCCAGGGTGAGACCCGCCCACGCTCGCGGGTCGGGCCCGGCAAGGTCCGGGTCGACCGCGGCCGTCCAACCAGCAGCGGCCGCGGTCATGCGGGCACACCGGGCAGGGCTGGAGCGGGCGGCGTCAACTCGACCAAGCACCTGGGCCAGCCGCTCCGCGGCCCGCACACCGGCCGCGTCCAGCGGCTCATCCGACGAGAAGGCTGCCCGCCGGGTCGCGGCGGTGGCGGCGCTCCGAACCAGCACCAACCGGTCGATCCTCATCGGCGCCAACTTGACGGTCGCACTCGACCACTCTCCCCGTCCGGGCTCTTCGGCACCAGAAGCACAGCGTGGGCATGCTGCCGTTCTACACAAGCACAATCCCCAGGGGGTCTGATGGCGTCTCGCCCAGGATCGACCAGGACGCCCGCCCTCGGCCTTGTCGGTGGGTTGGTTGCCGACTGGCTCGTGGGCGACCCCCGGCGGGGGCATCCGGTGGCCGGCTTCGGGTGGGTGGCGGCGGCGCTGGAACGGCGGATGTGGCGGCCGTCACGGGCCGCGGGAGCGGTCTACGTGGTGGCGCTGGTGGGTGGGGCGACCGGTACGACCGTGTGGATTGACCGGCGGCTGCGCAGGTGGCCAGCAGGTCGGCTGTTCCTCCTTGGCGGGTTGACATGGGCCGCGGTGGGCGGGCGGCAACTGGCGCGGGCCGGGCGGGAGCTGGGCGGCGCGGTGCGGGGTGGGGACCTTGGACGCGCCCGCGAGCTCGCGCCGACGCTGGTGGGGCGGGACCCGAGCATGCTGGATGGACCGGAGCTGTGCCGGGCGGCGGTCGAGTCGGTCGCCGAGAACACCGCCGACGCGGTCATCGGACCGCTGCTCTGGGGGGCGCTTGCCGGCCCGGCTGGCGTGGTCGGCTACCGGGCCGCGAACACCCTGGACGCCATGGTCGGCCACAAGAGTCCCAGGTACCTACGGTTCGGATGGGTCGCAGCACGGCTCGATGACCTGCTCGGCTGGCCAGCAGCGCGGCTGGGGGCTGGACTAGCCTGCCTGCTGGCGCCGGCGGTGGGCGGGGATGCCCAAGCGGCCTGGCGGACGCTGCGGCGCGACGGCGCCGCGCATCCGAGCCCCAACGCCGGACGCATGGAGGCCGCCTTCGCCGGCGCCCTCGGGGTCCGGCTGGGCGGCCGGAACAACTACGGCGACCGAGCCGAGGACCGGCCGGTCCTCGGCGACGGCCCGCTTCCCACCCCCGACGACGTGGACCGGGCGGTCCGCCTGTCCCTGCTGATCGGTGCCGCGACCGCCGCCGTCATCGCACTGGCACGGCGACAGCTCCCCGACGAATGGCCATCCAACGCTGGCCGACCTCGGGTGCGACGGGCCGCTCAACATGCGACCATGATGGCAGGAGCGGCCCTACAGGCAGGACCAGGAGCAGAGGGGTTGAGAACGTGGACGGCGCGACGGTCTCGGTGGCGGTCGTCGCCAGCCGCACCGAGGCGGAGCTGATCGTCGGCATGCTGCGCAGTCATGGCGTGAGCGCGGCTGTGTCGGCAGATGATGCCGGCGGACAGTACCCGCAGATGCAGATCGAGGGTGTTCGCGTGCTGGTCGCCCCCTCCGATGAAGCCTCGGCCCGTCTGCTGCTCGCCGAGGCCGATGACACCCTCTCCTAGGTCAGACGCGGCCGGTGATCACGATGGCGATGGAGCTGTTCCCGCCGATGCCGCTGGCCGAGTGGCGAGACACCAAGGAGACGCTGCACCGGTTCTGCCAGGTGGTCGGCAAGGTCCGGCTGGCCGCCAGTGTGCGGCGCAACCACTGGTGGAACGTGCCCTTCCACCTCACCGGCCGGGGCATCACCACCCGGCCCATGGGCCAGGTCGACGGCAATCCGGTCTTCACCATCGACTTCGACTTCACCGACCACCAGCTGCGCATCCAGACCCTTGAGGGCGCTGCGGCGTTCCCGCTCCAGGGCCAGTCGGTGGCCT
>Ga0207675_100001203_pt1 | contig 25766 bp, 29 predicted proteins | sample KBSSwiS42_FD_184305 | JGI IMG/M metagenome (GOLD analysis project Ga0207675, IMG submission 184305) | Switchgrass rhizosphere microbial communities from Kellogg Biological Station, Michigan, USA - KBS Switchgrass S4-2 (SPAdes) (version 2) | ecosystem: Host-associated > Plants > Roots >...
GGGCCGCGTCGTCCTGAGCTTCTCCGACGGGACCCAGGGCGTCTTCAACTTCACGGGACCGGGAGCGGCGACGCAGATCGTGCGTCTGCCCACCGGGTCGATCGGCCCCCGGGTCTCGATCAACGACAACGACCAGGTCGTCTACCGCGCCGTCACCGGCGGCGTCCAACGGCTGTTCCGCTTCACGCCGCCTTCGACCCTCACGACGATCGTCTCGGTCGGCGACGTCGTCGGGGGGTCCGCGATCGACGAGATCTATGCGTTCACGGACATCAACAACTCGGGCAACGTCGTCTTCGCCGGCCTGACGGGCGGCGGGGCGGACGACGCCTACTACTTCTGGAATGGCAGCACCGTCACGCGCATCGTGACGGCGAACGAGAGCTCGCTGGCCTCGGAGATGATCTCCATCAACGACGCCGACCAGGTCGCGTACGTCACGGGAATGTCGAGCTCGGCGGACGAGACCGACGGCGGCGCCGAGGGACACGAGAGTGGCGGCATCTTCATCTGGACGCAGGCCGGCGGCTCGGTCAAGCAGATCCAGGTGGGCGACGTGATCAACGGCGACGCCGTCACGGCGATCTATGCGGAGCACCTGGCGTTCGTGGGCCGTCAGTTCAGCGAAGCGGGCTGCATCGCCTCGACCTACATGGTCCTCGGCGACGACCCCGAGTTCGACTGCACGGAAGGCGGCCAGGTCTTCTGCGGTACGGGACTCCAAAAAGGAGGCCTGCTCTTCATCTCCTGTGCGACGGGAGGCTGCCCGACGATCACGATCGCTCCACCCACCCTGCCTGCCGGAACGCTGAACGTGGCTTACAGCCAGCAGCTCATCGCCTCCGGCGGCCAGGCCCCGGTCACGTTCACGGTCACGGCCGGGACACCGCCTCCGGGCATCAATCTCACGCCCGGAGGCCTGCTCTCCGGAACCCCGACCGGCACGGGCACGTTCAATTTCACGGTCACGGCCACCGACGCCAACAACTGCACCGGGACGCACGCCTACTCGCTCGTCATCGTGCCGCCCACGCAGGTGACGGTCGCGCTGTCTCCGGCGGCGCGCACCGTGACCGTCGGAAACACCGGCACGCTGACCGCGATCATCAACATCGCCCAGCTCACGAACACGATCGTGACCCTGACGTCGGCCGATCCGGCCACGGTCACCGTGCCGCCGTCCGTGACGATCCTGGCCGGGCAGACCTCGGCGCCGTTCAACGTCACGGGAGTGCAGGTCGGCGGGCCGATCACGATCACGGCCACCCTGCCTCCGTCGTTCAACGCCCCGCCCGCGACGGCCGCCGTGACCGTCGTCCCGGTCGCGGCCGCGCAGGTGCCGACCCTGAGTGGCTGGGCCCTCATCGCGCTGGGCCTGTCGCTGGCCCTGGTCGGTCTCTACTTCGTGAAGAGATGAGTCGGTAGCAGAAAAAGTTCGAGTTCCGCCGAAGGGCCCGGGACACCGGGCCCTTCGTGTATGGTGTCGAGCCGGGATCCGATGAAAGACCACGGGACCACCTTTCGCCGCGCGATCGTTCGGCCGCCCGCCGAGAACTTCGCGAACGGCCTCACGACCGTGGATCTCGGAGAGCCGGACGTCGGCCGGGCGCTCGCCGAGCACGAGGCGTACTGCGGCGCCCTCGAGGCGCTCGGGGTGGAGTTGACGCGGCTGCCCCCCGATCCGGCCTACCCCGACTCCACGTTCGTCGAGGACGCCGCCGTGCTCGCACCGCGCGGCGCCATCCTCACGCGGCCCGGCGCCGCGAGCCGCGCCGGCGAGGTCGACGGCATCGCCTCGGCGCTCGCGCCCCTGTTCCCCGAGATCCGCGCGATCACCGCGCCAGGAACGCTCGACGGCGGAGACATCTGTGAGGCCGGCGATCACTGGTTCCTGGGCATCTCGCAGCGGACGAACAAAGAGGGCGCTCGCCAGCTCGCCCGCTTTCTCCAGGAAGACGGCGTCTCGACCTCGTTCGTCGACATCCGCGGCGTCCCGGGAATCCTGCACCTGAAGAGCGGCATCGCCTGGCTCTCGGGCCGCCGCCTCGTCGTCACCGACGCTCTGCGCGAGGATGCCGCGTTTTCGGGCTGGGACATCGTCGGCGTGGATCCCGAGGAGGACTACGCCGCCAACTGCGTCGCCATGAACGATGCGGTCCTCTTCGCCCGGGGGTTCCCGCGTCTGGAGCGGCGCATCTCCGACCTGGGCTATCGTCCACTCGTGCTCGACATGTCGGAGTTCCAGAAGATGGACGGCGGGCTGAGCTGCCTTTCGCTGCGGTTCTGATCTCGCGATGACGGCCCTCGACCGGCGGGACTTCTTCCGCCTCTCGGCCCTCGCGGGTCTCGGACTATCGCTTTCCCTGGACCCGAAGCCCCTGGCGCGGCGCGGGCCTCCGAAGCGGATCGTCGTTCTCGGCGCGGGCCTTGCGGGCCTGTGCGCGGCTCGCCTGCTCCAGGAAGCCGGTCACGACGTGGTCATCCTCGAAGCCCAGCGCCGCCCGGGCGGACGCGTCCTGACGGTGCGCGAGCCGTTCTCGGACGGCCTCTATGCCGAGGCCGGCGCGGGCCGGATTCCCGAGACGCACAACCTGACGCTGCACTACGTCAAGCTCTTCGGCCTCGAGCTCGAGCCCTTCTACCCTCCGCCCGCGCGCGGCAAACAGGTTCTCTTCGTCGGCGGGAAACGCTTCCCCTACGCGAAGCTCGAAGACGTCGACATGAAGGCGGTCACGCTGGACCTCACGCCCGAGGAGCGCAAGCTCGGATTCGCCGGCATGGACCAGACGTACGTCGCGAACCTGCTGCACCGGATCGGCGACATCGAAGCGTCGGGCTGGCCGCCGCCGGAGCTCGCCGGGATCGACCGCATGAGCTTCGGCCAGTTTCTGCTGCAGAGCGGGGCGTCGCCCGCCGCCGCGTCCTACGTCTCCCTGGGCTTCGAGAGGACCAGCGCCCTCGACAGCCTCCGCGACGCCACGCATCACCACACGAAGACGCTCTCGAAGATCAAGGGAGGCAACGACCGGCTCCCGAAGGCGTTCGCCGCCGGTCTCGCGCGCGTGATCCGCTACGGCAGCCCGGTCGTCGCGATCCGGCAGGACGAGTGGGGCGTGCAAGCCATCGTCGAGACGGCCGCGGGAAGCCGCGAGACGGTCAAAGGCGACCTCATGATCTGCGCGATCCCGTTCACGGTGCTGCGCACGATCCCGATCGAGCCGGAGTTTCCTCCCTACAAACGGAACGCCATCCAGGACCTCTCGTCGGGCTCGGTCACCCGCATCGAGCTCCAGACACGGGACCGCTTCTGGGAGAAGCGCGGCGAAAACGGATTCGCCCTCATCGACCGGCCCATGGAGATCTGGGCTCCGAGCTGGGACCAGCCCGGCGTCCGCGGCCTCCTGCAGGCGTACCTCTACGAGAACCTGGCGCGCGAAATCTGCGACCTGGACGAGGCGGGCCGAGTGCAGTTCGCTCTCGACACCATGGAGAAAGTCCACCCCGGGCTCGCCCAGAGCTACGAAGGCGGAATCGCCAAATGCTGGGATGAAGACCCCTGGGCGCGCGGTGCCTACACGATCTTCATGCCCGGCCAGCTCTCGAACGGCTGGCCCGAGCTCATCGCCAAGCCCGAGGGCCGCATCCACTTCGCCGGCGAGCACGCGTCGCCCTATCCCGGCTGGATCCAGGGCGCGCTGTGGTCCGGCCATCGCGCGGCCGAAGCCGTCGCCGCGGTTTGAACGCGGCGCAAGAGCTCGCCGCGCGGACGTCGCGAGAACCCGTGCACCTACGCGCCTAAGGGGTCCGGGCTACGCCTCCGGATTGGAACTTCTCGAAGAGCTCGACTTCCTCGCGGCTGCCGATCGCGAGCGGGATCCGGGCGTGGAGGGAGTCCGGGACGACGTCGAGGACGCGACGCGTGCCCGTCGAAGCGCGGCCGCCGGCCTGCTCGACGACGAAGGCCAGCGGATGGCATTCGTAGAGGACGCGGAGCTTGCCGGAGGCGCCCTTCCCCGCCGCATCGCCGGGATACAGGTAGATTCCGCCCTCGAGCAGGAAGCGGTGCACGTCGCCCACGAGCGATGCGGAGTAGCGGGTCGCGTAGGGCCGTCCCGATTCCGCGTCGGGCTGCTTGAGGTGATCCACGAACGCCCGGACCTCCGGCGTCCAGGAGTGCGCGCGGCCCTCGTTGACCGCATATCCCCGGCCGCGCTCCGGCATGCGCAGGCTGTCCCGCGTCAGCAGGAACTCGCCGATCGCGGGATCCAACGTGAAGAGATGGGCGCCGTCACCCGTGGTGTAGACGAGGAGGACGGCCGGGCCGAAGAGGACGTAGCCCGCGGCCACCTGCTCATGCCCCGAGCGCAGGAGGTCGGCCGAGCCGCCCTCGCCTCCGCGGCGGATCGAGAAGATCGTCCCGAGCGTGCCGTTGCAGTCGATGTTGGACGAGCCGTCGAGAGGATCGAACAGAACGGCGTATCCCCCGGCGCCGCTCGCGCCGGCCGCGTAGACGACGGGCTCCTCCATCTCCTCCGATGCCGCGAGGCCCACGAGCTTGCCGTAATCGAAGGTCTCGACGAGGATTTCGTTGGCGACGACGTCGAGCTTCTTCTGCTCCTCGCCCTGCACGTTCCGGGAGCCCGCGGCGCCGAGCGTCCCCGTCAGTCCGGCCCGCGAGAGGGCGCTCGCGATGCGCTTGCCGGCGACTCCGAAGCGCATGAGCAGGAGCGAAAGGGCCCCGGTCGCTCCGGGCGACACCTGCTGCGCCTCGAGGATGAACCGGTCGAGGGTGATCGGAGCGAGGCTCATCCGAGCGAGGCTACTTCTTCGCCGGCGCCTGCCGGGTGACCTTCCAGCGGCCCGCCGTCGGAGCGTTCTGCCCCGATGGGGTCGTCGAGAATGTGCCCTCGATCGTGTCTCCGACGACCCGGCCCACGAACGTCGTGTCCACCTGGCAGTTGCAGGAAGGGTCGGTGTAAGGGTCCATCGTTCCCTTCACCGCGCCGCCCTCGACGTTGACGAAGCTGATCTGCAGGATCTGGGGCATCGACTTCAACGGATCGGATCCCTCCGGCGCCGTCGCGGAATAGCCCTTGGGCTGCATGAGCACGTCGCCCCGCGCCGCTTTCCCGCCCGACTTGAACTCGATGACGATCGAACCGGACCGCCCCGTCTCGGTGCTCGAGTAGTCGCCCACCCACTTGCCGACGAGTGCCGACGTGTCGGCGCCGCCGACCGGCACGGGGGGCGCCGGGTCCTGGACGCTCTGGGACGAAGACGACGAGCAGGCGGAAACGGCGAGGGCGAGCGTGGAGGCGAGCAGTACAGCGAGAGTCCGTGTCACGCGCGGCATCGGAGGACCTCCTCGGCAATCATCTTTTCACAGTCCGCGAATCGCGAACCCACTCACGCCACGCCGGCTTGGGCTTGCCGTCGAGCTCCTGGAGGCCCCGGTTCGCGAGAAACGCGCGGCGGCGCCGCTCCGCCGCGGGGGCGTCCTTCGGAAGGCCGGGCTCTTCGCCGGGCTCGTCGCGCAGCTCGACGTAACGCGCGAAGAGAAGCGCCCGCCCGTCGGCTTTCGCCAGGAAGTCCCGAAGTCGGCGCACGAACTCGGCCTGCCGCGCGGCGCTCGAACCATTCTCGGAAGATGAGGAGTAGCTGACCAGAGGAAACGCGATCGGCCGGCCGCCGGCGCCGCCGAGAATCGCCCGCCAGTCCTTGTCGAGAAGCGCGGGATCGCGTTGCTCGAACGGCGACCCCCGGACGAAGGGGGCGTAGGTGTAGAGCAGGAGCGGGCTGCGCTGGTGCAGGGCGGCCGCGACTTCCGGCGCCGGGCTGTCCATGGGCGCCGCCGTCGTGACGCCGACGAGCAGCTTCGGCGCTTTCTTCTTCAGAAAGCCGACGGCGCCGTCGAAGAGACGGCGATACGCCCGCAGCTCGTCGGGCTTGTCGGCGAAGTAGGTATCGGCGTCGTCGCCGAGCGAGACCGACTGGAAATCCAGAAGTGCCGGCTGCAACGCATCGAGAAGGCCGCCGAGGCGAAGCGAGAGCTTCGGATCGTCGAACGCGACCTGCGCCAGATCCGCCGGGACGTCGCGCCCCGCTTCGTGGACGAGCGGCAGGTCGAGATGGAGGACCGCACCCGACTGCCGCAGAACGCGGGCCGCGCGCGTGATCTCCTCCACGCGGTACCGGTGCGGCGCGGGCTCGGCCGCGGCCCAGGAGAGCTCGAGCACGAAGAAGTGGGCGCCCGAGCGCCGCACCATCTCCAGCGCCGCCTGGCGGGCCGCCGGCGACGCCGACGCCTCGAGATTCACGACGACGCCCAGAGCAGGCGAAGGCACCGGCGGCGTCGGGCGCGCGGCCGCCACCGCGAGGAGAAAGAGAAGCGCCGGAGCGGCCGCCACGGCCGCTACGAGGTCTTCCCGACCAGGACGATGGGGCCCGTCGGCGCCGGCACGCCGCCGCGCGGCTCGACGGTCACGGCAAACGCCTCCGCCTCGGGCAGAGGAAACTCCGTGGACTCGAAGAGCGCCTGGCCCTTCGGATCGGCGTCGAACACGCCGGCGTTCACCGGTTTGCCCTTCTGGAAGACCCAGAGCTCGTACTGGCGGTCCGGAGGCAGAGGAGCCAGGTTCGACGCGAGAATGATGCCGCGCCGCGCGCGGGGACTCCAGAACACTCGCGCGCGGGCATCCGGCTGCGGACCCTGGCCTCCGAGCAAAAGCATCTGGACGTCGTCGTTCTCGAGCACGCGCGCGCGCAGCACCCGTTCGGCCAGTGCCGTCTCCGTCGTCCGCAGCTTGCCTTCGAGCGCGGCCGTCTGGCTGCGCAACTCTTCGCGCTGGCGGCGCAGGCGCGCATCGTCGACGCCGAGGACCAGCAGGGCGAGGACCGCGGCGGCCGCGAGCGCCTTCCACGGGAGTCCTCCGGAGGTCTCGCGCGGCGCCACGCGCGCGGGGCCGAGCGCCCCGAGGATCCTGGCTTTCAGCTCGGGCGGAGGCGTCGCCACGGGCACGCCGGCGGCCAGGGCCGTCGCCGCGCCGCGGAAGTCGGCGAGCAGCCCTTCGCACACGGCACAGCCTTCGGCCAGGTGCCGGTCCAGCTCCGCCCGCTCGCCTTCTCCGAGGAGAGGCAGACCGAGGGCGGAGGCGGCGACGAGCTCTTCGTGCCGCTCGCTATGGGCCATCGCTACCACTCTCCCAGTACGGGCGCATCCGCTCCCGGAGTTTCATCAATCCCAGGCGAACCCGGGTCTTGACGGTGCCGAGCGGCGTGGAAGTCCGCGCCGCGATCTCCTGATGGGTCAATCCTTCGAAATATGCGAGCTCCAGCGCCCGGCGCTGGTCGGCGGGAAGCTGGCCGACGGCGGCGCGGCAGATGGTCTCCCACTGTTTTCCCGAGGAGGCCGCCTCGATGTCGTCGGGGCCGGCCGGACCCTCCGCGATCTCTTCGAGGCTTCGAATCTCCGGACGCGACGCCGGACGCCGGGCACGCAGACGGTCGATCGAGCGGCTCCGCGTCGCGATCAGGAGCCAGGTGAGAACCTGGCCGCGCCCCGGATCGAAGGACGACGCCGAGCGCCAGGCGAAGAGGAAGACCTCCTGGAGGACTTCTTCGGCCTCGCCGCCGTCACCGAGGATCCGCCGCGCGAGGCCGAGCAGCCGTCCCGCGTGGCGGTCGTAGAGCTCGGCGAGAGCGTCCGCGTCCCGGGCCTCGACCCGGGCCATCAGGGAGCGGTCGGGATCTTCGCGCCTCTGGCTCATCGCACTCGTCGCACTCGCCGCAGTCGTCGGAAAACCCTGGAGCGGAATCGGGCGCGAGCTTACCTCAAGGTTCCCGCCGTGAATCCGGCCGGGGCGTGCGGCCCGTACCTCGGATGACTCCCGGGGATACCCGGGGGGTGAACGCGGCCCGGCAGGTCGGGCCTCAAGGAAAAAAGGAGGAAGATGCTCATGCCCCGCTCTGTGACTCGTGTGTCCTGGCGTCTCGCCATTGCGGCCCTCGTCCTGGCCGCGCCCGCTTTCGCCTCGAGCCATCGGGAAGCGCCGGGAATCGCCACCGACCCGGTCGCCGACAACACCGACGTCTATTTCTTCCGCGATCCGGTGTCTCCCTCGCGCCTCGTGATGATCGCAAACTGGGTCCCGCTCGAAGAGCCCGCCGGCGGACCCAACTACTCGCACTTCGAGCCCAACATCCGCTACGAGTTCAACGTCGACTCGAACGGCGACGCGCTCGAGGACTGGGTCTACCGCGTCGAGTTCACGCGCAACGTCCGCAACGGGAACACGTTCCTGCAGAACACCGGCCCCGTCGCCTCGCCGAGCGACCCCAACCAGAACGTCTACTACACCTACACCGTCAAGAAGTGCGCGGGCCCCTCGCCCAACCAGGGCGCCTGCGAGACCATCGGCTCGGACCTGCTCGAGGCTCCGAACAACGTGGGCCCGAAGTCCTTCCCCGACGGCTACGGCAAGGGCTCGGAGATCGGCACGACCGTGTACGACATCGACGATTCGACCCGCGTCTTCGCCGGACCGCGGGCCGAGGGTTTCTACGTCGACCTCGGCATGATCTTCGACCTCATCAACTTCCGTGAAGGCACGGCGGTCGGCGATCACGGCGGCGGCAAGAACGAGACGGCGGGCTTCAACGTCCACTCGATCGCGCTCTCCGTCCCGATCCAGAACCTGACGGCCAACAACAGCGTCCCGACCGATCCCGCCGACCCCAACGCCATCGTCAGCATGTGGTCCTCGACCTGGCGCCGCGCGACGACGACGCTCTCGACCACCGGCGCGGCTCCGAGCGTCTCGGGCGACTGGGTCCAGGTTTCCCGTCTCGGCAACCCCCTGATCAACGAAGTCGTGATTCCGCTCGGCATGAAGGACGTCTTCAACGCGACTTACCCGGTGGACGACCTCGCGAACTTCGGGACCTACGTCCTCAACTCGGAGCTCGCCGGCATCATCAACGCGCTCTTCGGCGTCCCCGTCCCGCCGGCGCCGCGCAACGACCTGCTGGCCCTGGTCCAGGGCATCGAAGGCGTCACGATGCGTCCGGGCGAAGTCATCTCCGACCAGCTCCGCCTGAACGTCGCGATCCCCGTGACGCCGGTCTACGCCGTGAACCGCCTGGGCGTGCTCGGCGGCGACCTCGCCGGCTTCCCCAACGGCCGCCGCGTCTACGACGACACGGTCGACATCGCGCTGCGTGTCGTGGCCGGCGTCCTGGTCGACGGCTTCAACGTGGCCCCGAACAACCAGCTCGGCGACGGCGTGGACGGGCCGGATGTGCCGTACATCGCGGGCTTCCCTTTCCTGGGCACGCCCCACTCCGGATACAGCCACGTCCACGACCAGAACAACGCGCGCGTCATCACGCACTTCGCGAAGGCGCCCACGACCGTCGACCGCTGAACGAGATATCCATCCTCATCCCCTGCCCGCGCGCCCCGGTGGAATGATCCGCCGGGGCGTTTTTTCGATTACCATCGGAGAAACCCTCGAAGGAGGAATTCATGCGCCGACGTGACCTGTTCCGCGAGGCCGGCATCACGGGCCTGGCCCTCGGCCTCGCCGCAGCGGGACGGCCGCTGATTGCGATTCCCTCTGCGGGCGCGGAGAAGCCGGGCGCCGACGGCCCGTCCGCGGCCGACGATCTCGTTCTCATGAACACGGCGCTGGCGCTCGAGCACGAGGCCATCTGGGCCTACGGTCTCGCGGGCGGAAGCGGACTGCTCTCGGCGAAGGCGAAGGAAGTCGGGCTCCTCTTCCAGGGCAGCCACGAGATCCATCGCGACCTCCTGGTCGATGCCCTGAAGCGCAAGGGCGGCTCGCCCGTCGAGCCCCAGAAGGACTACAAGTTCGGCGTCCCTTTGACGAACGAGAAGGACGTCCTCGAGCTTGCCTTCAAGCTCGAGGTCGGAGCCGCGCGCGTCTATCTCTACGTCGTCGACCGTTTTCAGGACCGGGCACTCTCAGGCTCCGCAGCGCGGATCCTCTCGGACGAGGTGCTGCACGCGACGGTGCTGAGGAGCGTGCTCGGGAGGGAGGTCGTGCCGGGGTTCCGGTTGATCGAGAACTGACGAGCGTCGAATCAGCGCTCGACGCTCTCCGGAATCGCCACCGGCCCTTCCTTGAGGTCCTCGCGGATGATCCGGTCGAGGAACATCGCGCGCACGCCTTCGCGGCCGCCGGATTTGAAGACCCGCTTCACCTCGGCCGGCTTGAGGGCGATGCCGGTCATGGTCTTGAGGTACTGGCAGAACACGTACGACCGCGAGCGGAACGACACGATGAGCAGGCCGAGGAGCAGGAGGGCCCCGCCCAGGACCATCCAGTCGGCCTTGGTGATCAACTCGAATGCATCGGACATGAGAACTGCCTGAAGTCAGGGTAGCAGAAAACCCCTGAAATTGACGTCTCAGCGCTGCGGCAGCGCCGCGAGGAACTCCCGGGCGACGTCGCGCGGCGCCTTCCGGTCGCGATCCACCGCGGCGTTCATCTTCCGCATCGTCTCGGCCGGGATCGCGCCCGAAAGCCGATCCAGCGCGCGGCGCGCCCGGGGCTCGTCGGCGAGCGTGCGGCGCGTCACGAACGCCGCCTCGTACGGAGGAAAGTAGCGCCGATCGTCTTCGAGGACGACCAGGCCCATCGCCGCGATCAAGCCGTCTGTGGAATTGCCCGCCACGACGTCGACCTGCCCCTGCTCGAGCGCGGCATAGAGGAGGCCGAGGTCCATCTCGCGCGGCCGCGAGCGAAAAGCGAGGCCGTATGCCGCGGCGAGCCCCGGGTACCCGTCCGCGCGCTCGACGAACTCGTAACCGAATCCGGGCCGCAGCTCCGGATGGGCGGCGAGATCCGAAATCCGCGTCACCCCGAGCCGGCGCGCGTCGTCGGCCCGCATCACCAGGGCAAACGTGTTTTCGAAGCCGAGGGGCGGAAGCCAGACGAGCTTCCACCGATTCGCGTACTCCCGCGCGACGGTGTCGCGCACTTTGGGGGGATCCGAGATCGGCTTCTCCTTGAGGATCGCCGTGAACGCGGTCCCCGTGTACTCCGGGTAGAGGTCGAGCTCGCCGGCCACCAGCGCCTGGTGGCAGACGAACGTGCCGCCCAGATCGAGCTTCCGCTCGACCTCGAGACCCTCTGCCTCGAGAGCCTGCGCCGCGATCTCGCCCAGGACGACCTGCTCGGTGAAGTTCTTCGATCCGACTCGGATCGTGTCGCGCGCCCGGCAGGCCGCGAGTGCGACCACGGCGAAGACCCCCAGGACGAGACCCGCCCATCTCCTCATGCCGCGCGGCTCCGCCGCTTCTCGAGACGCCCGAGAAGGAAGTCGGCCAGAAGCGCGAGGACCGCCGCCGGAACGGCGCCCGCCAGGATCAGTCGATGATCCACCGTCGCGACGCCGCGATAGATGAGGACGCCGAGCCCTCCGGCGCCGATCGCGGCGGCGATCGTGGCGAGGCCGATCCCGACCACGACGGCGATGCGCACGCCGGCAAGGACGATGGGAAACGCCAGGGGAAGCTCGACCCACAGCAACCGCTGCCGATCGGTCATGCCGAGGCCCGTCGCCGCCTCCACGACGGCGGGATCGACCGAGCGGATGCCGGCATGCGTGTTCTGCAGGATGGGCAGGATCCCGTAGACGACGAGAGCGACGATCGCGGTCCTCGCCCCGATGCCCCCGAGCAGCGGAATCGGGATCAGGAACCCGAAGAGCGCGAGGCTCGGGATCGTCTGGACGACGTTGGCGGCGCCGAGGACCGGGCGGGAGAGCCTCGGGCGGCGGGTCAGCACGACGCCGAGCGGAACGCCGATCGCGACCGCGATCGCCGCCGAAGCGACGACGAGGAGAAGGTGCTGCCCGGTCAGAGCCGCGATCTCGCTCCGGCGCTCCCAGAAAAATTGCGCGAGCTCGCTCATGTCGCCGTCTCGACGGGCTCGACGAACTCCTGAACGAACTCCCGGACGAACGCGTCGGCCGGGCGGCGGCGAAGGTCGTCCGGCGTCCCCACCTGGAGGATGCGCCCCCGGTGGAGGACGGCGATCCGGCCGGCGAGGCGAAAGGCCTCCGAGAGATCATGGGTCACGAGCAGGACCGCCGCCGAGAGCGACCGCTTCCAGGCCAGGAACTCCCGCTGGATGGCGCGCCGAGCGATCGGATCGAGGGCGCCGAACGGCTCGTCCATCAGCACGAGCGGCGGATCCGCGGCGAGGGCGCGCGCCACGCCGACACGCTGACGCTGGCCGCCCGAGAGCTCGCGCGGGAACCGCGCCGAGAACTCCCCCGGCGGCAATCCGACCGTTTCGAGAAGCGCTTCGGCGCGAACGCGCCGTTTTTCGTCCGGCCAGCCCAGCAGCCGCGGCACCGTCTCGACGTTTTCCCGCACCGACCAATGAGGAAAGAGGCCGCCCTCCTGGATGACGTAGCCGATCCGGCGGCGCAGGGCCGCGGGCTCCGGCGCGCGCACCGGCTCGCCGAAGACGCGCACCTCGCCCGAGTCGGCGTCGAGCAGGCGGTTTGCGAGCTTCAGGGCGGTGGTCTTGCCGCTTCCCGAGGGCCCGACGAGGGCGACCGTCTCTCCGGGGGACACGGCGAGCGTGAAGTCTTCGAGCACCGGGGCTCCCGGCGCGAAACTTTTCCCGACCCCGACAAATTCGAGCACCGCGGCGGCCACGGTCTAGAATCCCTCCGTGGCTTCAGTCTACGATGCGGTCGTGATCGGCGGCGGTCCGGGCGGCTCGACCGTCGCGACCGCCCTGTCCCGGACCGGACGCTCGGTGCTGGTCCTCGAACGGGAGAAGTTCCCCCGCTTCCACGTGGGCGAGTCCCTCCTGCCCTTCTCGCTTCCGATCTTCGACCGTCTCGGCGTGCACGAGAAGATCCGCGCGGCCGGGTACCAGACGAAGTACGGCGCGTTCTTCTGGAACGAGGCCAACGGCACGACGCGCCCCGTGGTCTTCGCCGAGGCACGGGACACGAATCACCCCATGGCCTACCAGGTCAAGCGCGCCGAGTTCGACGACCTTCTGCTCCGCCACGCCGCCTCCTGCGGCGCCGAGATCCGCGAAGAGACGGCCGTCGAGGACGTGCTCTTCGAAGGCGGCCGCGCCGTGGGCGTTCGCGCGCGCCCCAGGGCCAGGGGCGCCGCGTCGGAAGACATCCGCGCCCGGGTCGTCGTCGACGCTTCCGGCCAGGGCGCGATCCTCTCGCGCAAGCTGGGCCTCCGCCGGTTCGACCCGAAGCTCAAGCGCGCCGCCCTCTTCGCGCACTACGCGGACATCGTGTGGCCCGAGGGCAGCCGTCCCGGCGACATCCTCCTGCCCATCGACCAGGGCGTCTGGTACTGGATCATCCCGTTCTCCGACGGCACCTGCAGCGTGGGGGGAGTGTTCGATCCCGAGGACGTCCGCCTGCCCGAGGGCGTGTCCCCGGAAGCGAAGTACGACGCCCTGCTCGCCCGTTCGCCGCGTGTGATCCGCCTGCTCGGCGATGCCCGCCGCGTCTCGGGCGTCCACGGTGTCTCGGACTACTCCGCGCGCTCGGCGAAGCTCGGCGGCGACGGATGGGCGCTCGTCGGCGATGCGGCGACGTTTCTCGATCCCGTCTTCTCGACCGGCGTCTTCCTCGCGATGGCCACGGGAGAGCGGGCGGCCCGCGCGATCGACCGCGCCCTCACCCGCCGCGGCCGCGTCGACGCGCGCGACTTCCGGGCCTACGAGAGGCACGCCAACCGCATGTACGCCCGTTTTCGGAAGTTCGTGTACAACTTCTACGACCCCGTCTTCTTCGAGGCGTTCACGACCCCCACTCCCCCGGAGGGCATTCGCGCGGCCGTGGTCACGACGCTCGCGGGAGGCGTCGAGCGCGTTACTCCCGCGATGTGGTTCTGGACGAAGCTGATGTTCGTGGGCGTCGCGTTCGACCGCTGGACGCGGAGGTGGCGGACGCCCTCGAGGGCACCCGCTTCCTAGCGCCCCCGCCCAGGTCTGTTTCGGCACTATCCACTCTCAGTGCCCCGACCGGAGGGCAGTTCCTCTGCGCAAGCGGAGGCGACGGCGCTCGCGACTTCGGCCATTGTTCCCGAAGCCGCATCCCTTGGTCGCGGCGCGAATAGTCTCCCGACCGGAGGGAGGGAGGAGGTTCGCGCCGCGGGAGCCGAAGCGCGGCGAAGAGACCAGGGCCGCGGTCGAGTCCGCATCCGGACGAGCCGCGGCCCGGTGCCCGCATCCGTCCACCGAAGGCAAACCCCCGGCAGTAGGAGGCGTCGTCCCGAAGGACGACGCCATCGCAGGTCTCAGCGCGAGCGGAGGCGACGGCCTAGGAAGGGCTTCCGAGAAGCGCGAGCTTCAGATCCGCCTGGACCGGGTCGGGGCCGAGCCAGACGGCGAAGAGCGCGTCCGCAAAGTCCCGCCCGGTGATCGTGCCGGCGGTCGTCCCGCGAACCACGACCTGCGTCCCCTTGTCGGGAATCCAGGTGAGCTCGATCGTGTCTCCCTCGGAGACGTCCGGGATCATCTTCGCGAGCTGGTCGAGCCTGGGCTGGAGCTGGGCCATGGCGGACTTGGAGTTGCGCGAGAAGCCGTCGGCGATGGCGCCGCTGACGGACGAGCCTTTGACGTCGCGGAGCATGTGGAGCCGCATGCTCTTGATCTGGCTCGAGGCGATGAGCGTCGAAGCGTCTTTCGACGGCGTCTCGACGTAGAGGGCGGCGACGTAGACCTTGGCGACGAACTTCTTGCGCACGCCGGCGCCGTTCAGCTTGAGGGTTTTCCCGTCCACCTCCACGGTGTCGGGCAGTTTCACGCCCGCGACGTCGGCGGCGAAGGCCGTCGCGGAAGCAACGGCGAGGACCAGAACGCCCAGGGCCAGTGCCACTCTCTTCATCGTTTCCTCCCCCGGCTTACGACGCCGCAGCATATCGCGCCTTCGCGAGATCGACGATCTCGGAGATGAGCTGCGGGTAGGTCCGGCCGGCCTTGCGCGCGGCCATGTGGAACTCCGCGCCGGAGGCGAGCCATGGGTTTGGATTCGCTTCGATGACGTAGACCTCGCCCTTCGGCGTGAGGCGCATGTCGATGCGGCCGTAGTCGCGGAGCTTGAGCGCCTGGTACGCGGCGAGCGCCGTCTCGGAGAGCAGGTGACTCGTGTCCTCGTCGAGGTCCTCGGCGGGCGCGGACTTGGTCACGCGGTAGTGCTCCGTGTCCTTCTCCCACTTCACCTCTTTGCCTGCGATCTTCGGGGTGCCCTCGGGCAGCTTCGAGAGATCGAGCTCGATCAGCGGCAGCACCTCGGGGCTCTCGTTGCCCAGCACGGCGGCATACAGCTCGCGGCCCTCGATGTACTCCTCGATGAGGGCGGGCCCGTCGAACTCCTCGTGGATGTAGTGGATCCGCTCCATGAGCTCCTTGACGGACCCGACCACCGAGCCCATGTCGATCCCGATGGAGCCGTCCTCGGAGCAGGGCTTCACGATCAGCGGAAAGGCGATGTCGTGCGAATGGTCGAGCTTCCCCTTGTACGAGGTGGCGAAGAACGGGGTGCGGATCTGGTGGAAGGCGAAGATCTTCTTGGCGAGGGCCTTGTCCTGCGCGAGGTAGAGGGCGTGCGGCCCCGCCCCCGTGTAGGGCTTCCCGAGGAGATCCAGGAACGCGGCGATGTTCATGTCCATCGTGTCGTCGCCGGCGTAGGACTCCGTCAGGTTGAAGACGAGGTCGGCCTCGGAGCGGGCGATCGCGACGAGGGTCTGATCGCGCCCGTCGATCACCTGATAGACCGGCTCGTGGCCGAGCTTGACGAGAGCGTCGAAGATCTCCTCGCGGTCCGGGATGTCCTTCTTCTTCTTTCGGCGGACCTTTCCCTTCTCCTTCGCTTTCGCCGGCTTCTCGGGCGGCGGCGCCGGCTCGGGGTCTTCCTCGAAGACGTCGTAGAGGACGGCGATCTTGAGTTTTTCCCGGCTCATGCCCTTTCCTCCCGTCTACCCTCTGGTGGATGCCCCGAGGGCGTCACCTGAGGACGTCGTCGGAGCGTCATGACTGAACGAACTTGCCGCGCGTCAGATAGTTCATCGCGAGCGCCGTGGCGTACACGCTGACCTCGGCGAGGTTCTCCGCCTGCTCCTTCACTGTCGTGCGCAGGTCGAGCTCGCCGACGCGGCTCTCGATGGACTCGACCAGCTTCTTCACGAGGGGCCGCTGCACGCCGGTCCAGTACGTGACTTTGTCGACGAGCGTCTTGCGGTTCTCGCGCAGGAGCTCGACGGCCGGGCGGGCGCCCTGCTTCTTCCGTTTGGACACCTTGAAGATGTCCACGAGGTCGCTGCCGAGCGGCAGGTCGATCGACTGGGTCTGCGCCGCCAGCGCCTGCTCGTAGAACTGTTCGACGGTCGTCTCCATCTCCTCGACCGTGACGTCGGTCTGGCCGCGCTTGCGGAGAGGCTCCGTGTCGCGGAACCGCCGCGCCATCCGGTCGACGTAACGCAGCTTCGCGAGGGCCCCCCATCCCTTGTAGCGCTTCCGCCACTGCGAGCGAGGCGTCAGCCACACCGCGAAGGTTTCGGCGAAGTCCTCGTCCGGATGCTTCTGCGCGTACCAGCCGGCGATGTGCCGCACGAACCGGCGCGAGAACGGCACGGGGTGGTAGTCGTCGCGATACGCCCGGCGAAACGGGCCGAACAGATCGCGCCACTCCGGCGTGCGGTACAGCCGGTAGGCGTAGTTGAAGGCGTGGCCGGCCTCGTGGCGCAGGTACATCATGATCTCGTCCGCATCCTCGAGGTCGTTCATCTCCTTTTCGAGGCGGGCGAGCTTGGGATCCGCGAGATAGAACGGGACACCGATGACGGGCTCTCCCGACGGGCAGCCCCACTCGTCCGAGAGATACACCTGAGGGCGGAACCGGCGCAGGCCCTTGCGCTCGAGCTCGTGGTAGAGGCGCTGAACGAGCCTCTCGATCGGAGACCCTTCGAGCTTGAGCCCGAGTTCCTTGATGGGCTTGGTCAGGAGCTCCTGGACGTCGGGCGGGGCTTTCTCGAAGGCACGCAACGGGGTTCGGCAAAGGGTAACACGAAACACCCGCGCGAATCCGATGCGGACGCGTGATGACGCTACAATGACGGCGCAATTTGACGAGGAGGAATCGCGATGGCCGAGTCGACGATCAAAGTCAATCCCAACGGTCCGTATCGCGTGAGCGGACCGACGACGATCACCGATCCGGAGGGCAACTCGATCCGGGTCGAAGAAGGACGCGCCGTTTCGCTCTGCCGTTGCGGCGCCTCGGTGAACAAGCCCTACTGCGACGGCACGCACAGCCGCATCGGTTTTCAGGCGGCGGAGGCCGCGGTCAAGGCTCAGGGCTGACGCCCGTCGCTCGAGTGTTTCCCCGCGCCGCCGCCGCGGTCCTCACGCTCGTCGCGGAGTTCGCCGTCGCGGCCCATGCCGCGCAGATCTCCGGTGTCGCGCCAACTTTGGACGCGGATCTCGACGGCGACGGCGCCTCAGAGACCGTGACCGCGGCGCCGTCCCGCGGCTCCGTGCGACTCGAAGTGCGCGACGCCGCGGGCCGGGCCCTCGCCGACGCGAAGGCGGCGGCACCCGCCGGGTCGGTCGTGCCCGTGACGCTGACGTCGGGACCGCTCGGAAGCGCCGGCGCCCTGATCGAAGTCGTCGCCGCGACCGACGCGATGGAGTGCCGGACGATCTGGCGGTATCGCGCCGGCCAGCTCTCGCCGATACCGATTCGCGGACCGTCCGGCCAGGCGCTTCCCGACTGCGCCGCGCCTTCGGGCTGGACCGCGTCCTGGGTCCGCGAGGGGGACGGCCGCCCGGCCGCGTGGGTCCGCGAGAAGGCGCAGAAGGTCGACGCCGGGACGCTCCGCACGCGCGAGGCATACGGCTTCGCCGGATTCAGCCTCGACTTCGACGCCAAGCGCTCGTCGGCCGACGTGGCCGGAGTGCCGATTCCCTCGTGGTACCCGGCGACGCTCTATTCGCGGAAGGCGCTCGATACCCTCTACTCCCGTTTTCGGCTCGAGGAGATGCGTGGCGAACCGACGCTCCGCATCGAGGCCGACCGCGCCCGTGGCATCTTCGCGCTCCGCTTCGCGGGACCCGACGGGCCGCTGGTCGCGCCGGTCGATGCCTACGCGGTCAGCGGGGGAACCGCGACGCTGGGCGCGCGCGCCGGAGAACGCTCGGGGCAGGTCTCCATCCGACTCGGTGGCGACGGATCGATTCCGTACGAGGTCCGCGTCGAGGGTCTCGGCCCTCAGTGGGACCGCGCCTACTCGCCGGCCGGAGCGTGGCGAGGCGCCGGCCGGCAGGTCTTCCTCGGCGCCGAGGATGAGCTCGCTTCGGAAGATTTCGTGGGCATCTGGGCGGATTCGGCCGGGCGGACGACGCCGATCGCCCTCGAGGGCGAGCCTCCCTACCGCCTTCGCGTCGGCAAGGAGGGTTACTCGATCGACCTCCGCGGCGCGGCCCCGTTCGATGCGCTGCTCCTCCCTCTCGACACCCCCGGCCGTTCCTGGGGCATTGTTCTGAAGGGCCACAACGGGCTCGAACGCATTCCGGTCGCCTGCACGGGCAAGCCGCCCCGGCCTCCCTGCCGCGCCGACGGTCCGCCGGAGACGCTCCGGCGCACGGGGGCCCGGATCAACGTCCGATAGGACCCCCTCCGGAGACCGGAGCGGCGGCCCGTCAAACCTGCTAACCTTCGACTGGACAAAGACCTGAGATGGAACTCTCGTCGGTAGGCCCCGTCGTCCAGGCGGTCGGCGCGGGCCTCCTCGCCGTCATATTCCTGTATCTCTCCCGCGGCAAAGGCAACCGGGTACTGGGAGCCGCCGGGGTGGGGTGGCTCTTCCTTTTCGCCGCGATGACGTCGGCGCTCTTCTTCCACCGCTTCGGCGTCCGGTTCGAGAGGGAAATCCTCCTCTACTTCAAGCTCCTCTTCCTGGTAGCCCTCTCCATCGCGGCGATCCGGATGGACCGCGAGGTTTCGCTGTTCAAGCCCCTCGCCGTGGCGGCCATCGCGGCCCTCCCCATCTCGCTTCTCGTGGCCCGCGTCGCCGTCTCCGAACAGCGGTTCTACCAGATCCACGTCGGCATCCTCGCCGTCGGATGGCTGCTCATTTCGGTCTTCATTTTTCAGAGCCCGCGCGCCGGCCTCGGCCGCCAGTTCTCCGGACTCCTGGCGCTGCTGTCGGCGGGAGTCCAGTTCGCGGCCGTCGTGGTGTCCTCGACGGCCACGCCCGCATTCGCGCAGCAGCTGATCGCGTACAGCAGCTTCTTCGACGTCCTGCTCGAGATGCTCTTCGGCATCGGGCTCATCATCTGGGCGATGGAGGATACGGAACGCCGCCTCGCGGCCCTCCATGCGCGCACGGTCGACGACACCCGCCGCTCCAAGCGCAAGGCGACGCTCGATCCGCTGACCGACACGCACAACCGGTTCTTTCTCGACGAGATCCGGCCCCAGCTCGAGTCGAGCGACACGGGAGGATCGATCGTCCTCATCGACGTCGACGGCCTCAAGCGCATCAACGACACGGAGGGACACGAGGAGGGCGACCGCGCGATCTGGACGGTGGCCAACGCCATCAAGAAGCTGGTCCGCGGCAACGACCACGTGATTCGCTGGGGCGGCGACGAATTCCTCGTCGTGCTCCCCGGCATGGACGAAGACCTCGCGCGGAGGCGGTTCTACATGCTGCCCTCCAAGATCGACGAGGTGAAGCAGTCGTCGCGTTCGGCCGGCAAGCCGTACATGAAGTTCCTCGCCGCCTCGGTCGGAGTCCACATCTATTCCAAGCGGATCCCGCTCGACGTCGCCATCTCGCAAGCGGACCGCGTCATGTATGAGCGCAAGCGCGCCCACCGCGAGCTCCGCGGTCCGGCCGGAGAAAGGAATCCATGAACTATTTCTGGGGAACGTGCGCCGCTTGCGGCTGTCAGGTGACGATCCAGTTCGCCGAAGCTCCGGACCGGCTGACCGGCTCGCTGCGCCGCTGGTCGACCGACCGCACCGTCAACGACGGCCGAAAGATGGAGGTCCCGCGCGCCGGCGTCGGCCCGGACGGGAGCTTCCGGACTCCGTGCGTCTGCGGCGCCGAGGTCGCGGTCGCGGGAGCGGCGATCGAGCACGCGACGACGGAACGCTTTGAAGCGTCTCCCGGTCGAAGATAGCTTCGACCTCCACGCCTTCCACCCCCGGGACGCCGTGGCGGCCGCCGCCGACTACCTCGACGCGGCGCGGGACAAAGGGCTGACCGAGGTCCGGCTGATCCACGGAAAGGGCACGGGCGCGCGCCGCGCCGAGATCCGGAGGATGCTCGCCTCGCGCGCCGACGTCGTGGAATTCTCGGACGCGACTCCCGATCGGGGAAGCTTCGGAGCGACGCTCGTGCGGCTCAGTCCGCGGGAACGCTGACTCTCAGCGCTCAGCTCTCGACGATCTCGACGGACAGCGGCATCGCCGCGCGCGCCACTTTCGAGATGATGCAGTACTTCTCGGCGAGCGCGAGGGTCTTCTCGATCTTCGCCCTGTCGGCGGCGAGGAGGGCGGCCGGCACGCGCACGCGCACGACGGCCTTCTGCATCTGGAAGCCTCCGGCAGGATCCGGGCCCAGCTCGCCCGCGACGGAGAGCTCGGGAGTCTCGTAAGGCACCTGGAGCTTCTTGAGGAAGATCGCCCAGGTATTCGCGAAGCAGGCGCCGACGGCGGCGAGCAGGAGCTCCTCCGGGTTTGCTTTGCCGCCGGATCCTCCGAGGCTCGTCGCGCCGGCGATCGGGACGGCGACACGGCCCTCGGAGACGTGGATCTCGCCGGAGCCGGCGCCATCGCCGGTCCAGCGCGCGCTCGCGTCGAAGCGATGAATCTGGTCGCTCTCGGCCATGCCGGCATCATGACATAGTGATTTCGTGGCCCGCCGCGTGGCGCCGATCGTCCCGCTCATCACCGCCGCGGCCGTGGCGACGACTCTCATTGGCGCGGCGGCCTGCGCGACGCCGCCAAAAGTCACGACGACCACCCGACGCATCGAAGCGAATCCCCGTGCCGTCGTGGAAGGGCGCGTGCGCGACCTCGACGGACGGCCGGCCGCCGGGATCGGCGTCCGAGGCATCCCGCGCGGCGCCGCGATCCCGTGGGCGCCGCCGGTCCCGACGGCGTGCGACGGGACCTTCCGTTTGTCCCTGCCGGCGCCCGGCAGCTACGGATTCCTGCTGATGTGGAACGGCGAAGGGGTCGTCACGTCGGACCCGCGGGACCCGGCGCTCGTCGAGGTCGCCGTCGCGCCCGGGGAGACCGTGACCGGAATCGAGCTCCTCTTTCTGGGCGACGAGTGGCGGGCGATCATCGCGGCGGCGCCGGCGGATACGCCTTCGTGCCCGTGAGCTCCTTCTCGACGTCGGCGATGTTCGCGTCGAGATGCGCGAACTCGGCCCACGTTCCGTAACGCGCGGCGAGTTGCTTCCGGACCGTCTCCAGCAGCGCCGCGCCGCTCTGACCCTCCTGGATCGCGCGGGCGACGGCGAGGCGCAGCCCCGTCAGGTAGTCGCGGAACAGCCGGACGTCCAGGGCCCTGGCGACGGAGCCGTGGCCCGGCACGAACGTCCAGTCCGGATCGTCCCGCAGGAACGTGTCCAGTGTCGCGACCCAGGCTTCGGTGTCGGCGAACGTGAGTCCCGGGATCGTCCGCCTCTGCACGAGGTCGCCGCCGAAGAGGACCCGGGCATCGGGAACGCTGACGATGGAATCGCTGCCCGTGTGACCCGGCCGGTGGAAAACTTCGACCGTGCGGCCGCCGAGGTCGATGGACACGCGGTCGCGGAACGTCACGTCCGGCAGGCGCAGGCCGGCGTACCGCGCCCGCGCCGCGTCGTCGAGGTCCGGCTGCCAGTCGCGCCGCGCCCAGGCGCGAACGTTCTCGTGGGCGAGGACTGCCGCGCCGGCTTTCGCGAGCACGGCGGCGCCGCCCATGTGATCCGAGTGGAAGTGCGTCAGGACGGCGAAGCGCACGGGGAGCTTCGTCCGGGAGCGGATCTCCGAGAGCAGCCGCTCCGCCCCTTCGGGACTTCCCGACGCATCGACGACCAGGACGGACTCCGCCCCGATCACGAAACCGCAGTTCCCGCCGGCCCGCGGGTCGTCCGGATCCGCGATCGCGGCGAACACGCCGGGTGCGACCTCGTTCACGGTCAACCGCGGCTCGCCGGCGGCGACCCCCGAATGGGTCGCCGGGAAGGCTGTCGAGAGCGCCGCTGCGAGAAGGAGCGTGATCATGGCCGGATTGTAAAGGTCCGTATAATCCCGGCGATGGCTGCGAATCCGAAGCGGGACCGGCAGCGCGTGCGCTGCGTGATCAACGGCAAAGAGATCGACGTGTGGCAGGGCTACCGCCTCTGGGACGCCGCCCTGGAAGCGGACGCGCGGCTCTGGAAATGGTGCGGCGGCGACGGAATCTGCGCCACCTGCGCGGTCCTTCCGGTCTCCGGCGCGGAGAACCTCTCCCCTCCGACGAAGCTCGAGACGTTCTCGCTCGCCCTCTGGTTCCTGAAGCCTCTGGCGCTCGTCCGCAAACGGTGGAAGAACCGCGGCGTGCGCCTGGCGTGCCAGACGTACGTCGAAGGGCCCGTCGAGGTCGTCGGCGTGCTCGGAAAGAAGGGCCGCGCCGCGCAGCAGGCGTCCGGCCTGGAGTAGACCCACGGCGAGACGTTCTCGCTGGGCGCGCCGCGCCCTTCCATGGCTGACCTCCGGCGGGGCCCTGTACCTCGGCGCGTCGTACTTCGCCGCTCGCGAGCTCGCGGATCGCCTCATCTCCTCCCAGGGGCTCGGACCGACGCCCGACGACTACGACCAGCTCCTGGCGGGCCTCGAAGCCAAAGCCTCCGTGGTGGCGAATCTCCGGCACCGCGGCAGCCCGAGACTGCCGGTCGAGCTCTCGGCGACCTTCGCCTCCCCCGGCGGACCCGAAGGACGCGCGACGCTCCTCTTTCTGCACGGCAAGGGCGGCAATGCGAGCGAGTGGCGGCCCGATGCCGTGAGAGCCCTCGAGCTCGGCTACAACGTTCTCCTTCCCGACCTGCGGGCGCACGGGCGCAGCGGGGGGACGCTCTTCACGCTGGGCTTCCTCGAGAAGGAAGACCTCGCGTTGACGCTCCTCGCCGCGCGGGACAGCTTCAGCATCGACACGGAGCGCATCGGCATCCACGCGTGCTCGGCGGGCTCTTCCGTGGCGCTCGAGTTTGCGGCGGGGCGCGCGGGCATACGGGCCATCTGGCTCGAGTCGCCGTTCGCCGAGCCGCGCGAGATGGCCCGGCACTACCTCTCGCGCGCCACGCACGTTCCGGCGTCTCTCCTCACGCTGACGTCGCGCTGGGCCATCCAGCGCGCGGTGGCGCGGGTGCGGCGGGAGCTCGGCGCCGAGCGCACCGGCCCGGGCATCGAACGGTTGAACCCGCTCACCGCCGTCGCGCGCGTCACCGCGCCGATCCTTCTCGTGCACGGAGAGAGCGATCGGCTCGTTCCGCTGCGCTTCACGCGACGGCTGGCCGCCGCCCTGCCGCCGCGAAGCGCCGTCTGGAACGTGTCCGGCGCCGGCCACTGCCACCACGCCGACGAGCCGGCCGCGACCGCGAAGATGGCCTACGCCCGCAAGTGGGAGGAGTTCTTCACGAACTTCCTGCCGACCTGACGTACGGGGCGGCGGGAGGCGGGCGGCGGGAGGCAGGGAAACGAGACGGACGGCCTTCCTTTCCTGCCTCCTGCTTACTGCTTCCTGCCTCCCAGTCTCTTCCTCGGATCCTCGGTTCGTCCCTTCAACTGGCCGCACGCCGCGGACGCGTCGGGGCCCTTGCTGCGCCGCACCGTGACCGTGAGGCGCTCGGCGGCGATCACGCGCGCAAACCGGTCGATCGCGGCCTCGTCCGGCCTCCGCAAGTCCGGGAGATAGGTCGGGTCCTCGTTCAGCGGGATGAGGTTGATCTTGACGGAAAGCCCCCTCAGCAGCCGCGCGAGCTTGCGCGCGTCCGCCTCGGAGTCGTTGACGCCGGCAATGAGGACGTACTCGACGAGGACCGTGCGCCTCGACTCGAGGGGCCACGCGCGGATGGCGGCGAGCAGCTCCTTGAGCGGATAGGTCTTCGTGATCGGCATCAACCGCTCGCGGGTGTCGGGGTCGGCGGCATTGAGAGACACGGCGAGGTTGGGGCGCTTTGAGAGTGCGGCGAAGCGCGGAAAAGCCGGCGTCACGCCCGACGTCGAGACCGTGATCCGGCGCGACGACACGAGCTCGAAGAGAATCTCCAGCGCGGGAAGCACGCCTTCCGGATTGAGGAACGGCTCTCCCATGCCCATGAAGACGATCCGCATGCCTTCCATCGATCGTCCGGTCTCGCGAAGCACGACGTGGAGCTGGCCCAGGATCTCTCCCGCCGCGAGGTTGCGTCCGCCGCCGAGGCGGCCGGTCACGCAGAAGGCGCAGTCGACCGCGCACCCGGTCTGGGAGGAGAGGCACACGGTGAAATGGCCCACGGGGGAAGTCGAGGGTCGGGAGTCGAGCGTCGGGAGTGGAGAGCTCGAGACCGCTCGGGCGTCCGCGAATTCATTGACACGCGCCGTGGACTCCTCGACCGGCATGTAGACGGCTTCGATCAGAGCGCCGTCGGCGAGGCGCAGGCCGAATTTCACGCTGCCATCGACGGACTCCTCCCGCCGCGCGACTTCGGGCAGCCGGATCGGCATCTCGGCGGCAAGCTCTTCGCGGAGAGGCGCGGGCAGCTCCCGCATCGTTGCGAAGTCGAATCTCCCCCGGCGGTGAAGCGCGTCGAAGATCTGGCGGCCGCGATATCGGGGAAGCCCCCGGGTCTCGGCGAACGCTTCCCACGCGGCGGTAGACGAACCGAGCGCATCCATTCGGGCCGAGTGTATTCCCCGCGGCGGGGCGAGGCGCGCGAGCGGTGACGTCGCGCGGACTTCGCGGCTACTTTGTGGCTTTGGTAACCCGGCGCGCGGCCGCTCTGCGGACCCGGACCTTGCGGGTGGGATCGATCCCCAGAGACTTGAGGAAGCGGAGATCCTTGAGGTTGATGCGGAACGCCGCGCGCTCGCTCGACCGCTCGACCTCTTCGGGCTCGCCGGCCGCCAGGACCCGCCGCGACGCGCGGCCGCGGCCTTCGCGCTTGTTCACGCCGACCTTCGCATCGAGAACCATGTAGAGGTTGTAGCCCTCGTCGCGAATGCGCTGAATGGATTCATGCACGCGCCCGGAGCCCGAGATCGACTCGTTGATGGCCTGGCCGAGCTCCTTGAGCATTTCGCGGAGGTGATCCGAGAGTTCCATGTCCGCGGCGATTATCGCGTCCTCTTCCGCCGAGAATCAAGGATCTTCGCCGGCATGAAAAGTGCTATTCTCTTGCGGTCGTCTGAACGGCCTCTCCGCGTGAGCGCCGCCCGCCTCCAGTCGACCGCGTTCCCTTCTCGCCGTAATCACGCCTCGGTGCGCCGGGACCAAATGGCGTGTTCATCGCGAAGCCGTTCGGCCTGCCGTGGCGGCGACTCCGTTAGAATCCCCGGTTCAATGCGATACCGGTCTCTCCGCCCGCTCCTCGACCCGCACCTGCCGTTCGTCGAGAAGCCGGGCCGGTACGTCGGGCTCGAGCGCAACGTCACGCGGAAGGACCTCTCGCAGGCCTCGGTGACGCTGGCGCTGGCGTTCCCCGACACGTACGAGATCGGGATGAGCCACACGG
>Ga0207675_100001204_pt1 | contig 25759 bp, 24 predicted proteins | sample KBSSwiS42_FD_184305 | JGI IMG/M metagenome (GOLD analysis project Ga0207675, IMG submission 184305) | Switchgrass rhizosphere microbial communities from Kellogg Biological Station, Michigan, USA - KBS Switchgrass S4-2 (SPAdes) (version 2) | ecosystem: Host-associated > Plants > Roots >...
GTCATCGGTCCAGACAGTGATGTCGCGGTCGGCCGGGTTGGCTTCGGCGATCAGCTGCTTCGCCTTGTTCATGTCGGGACCGGGGTACAGCTTGTATTCCTCGTAGCCGGGCATGCCGGGCGGCAGGATCTGCTGTGTCGGATGCAACCGGCCGCCGAAGATCCGGTTCAGGGCTTCGGGATCGACCGCGTAGTTGATCGCCTGGCGCACCTTGATGTCGTTGAACGGCGCCTTCTCCATGTTCATGAAGAAGTAGTAGGTGTTGATCGAATCCTCCATGCGGAAACGATCGCCGTAGCGGGCCTTGACCTCTTGCAGGCGGTCGGACGCCGGCGGGTCGACCATGAAGTCGACCTTGTTCTGCTCGATGTCGGTCACCTGGGCGCTGTTGTTCTTGTTCTCCGTGATCGTGATCTTGTCCACGTTGGCGTCGGCCACCTCGTCGGCGCCTGCGTCCTTGACTGTCTTGAAGTTCGGGTTGCGCTCCAACGTCATGGTGCGCGGCGCCTCCACCTTGCTGATCATGAACGGACCGCTCGACGGTGGTGGATTGTTGGTGGCGTCCTTGTCCAGTGGGGTGGTCGGCGGCACCGGTGCGGCGAACATCAGCCCGAGCACGTTCTCGAAGGTGCCATTGGGCTCGGTGAGTTCGATGCTGATGTCGCCGGTGTTGTCGTCGGTCTTGATGCCGCTGATGGTTTGGGCCTTGCCGTCCGCGTAGTCCTTGGCGCCGACGATGACGTCGAAGAACACCGAGCCGCCCGAGTCGGCCTTGAACAGCCGCTGGATGCCGTACGTGAAATCGGATGCCTTGATGGGGGTTCCGTCGGAGTACTTCATGTTCGGCCGCAGCTTGAGCTTGTAGATCTTGCCGTCGGGTGAGATATCGGGCATCTTCTCGGCCAATGCGGGCACCACCTGGGTGCCTTCTTTGCCCTTGGCGTGCTTATAGGTCAGCAGAGGGGTGTAGACGTTCCACAGCACCTCCCAGCCCTCGAGCGTGTAGGAGAGCTGGGGGTCGACGTAATCCGGGAACGAGGTCATGGCGACGTTGATGTCGCCGCCCCCACCACCGCCACCGCCACCGCCACCGCCGCTCTTCTGACCGCCGCCGCACGCGGCGACACCAAACGCTGCCAGTGGGGTGATGCAGGCGATGGCTAGCACTTTGCGCAGTGTGTTCATCTCGCTCCCTGTGGCTCGCATGTGGGGTGACTCCCCTAAAGCTGTACGCCTTTTCGTCCGGTCGAGTTGCCATCTTGGAGGAAAATTTCCTGATGGCAAGTCGAGCGTTTTCGCACATCCGCTGTGTTCGTTTACCCGGGTGTTTGCCGCACGTTCGTTGGCTCGGCGGCGACGCCGGTCCGGTGCGCCTGACTAACCGTAGAGGTCGATTTTCCTCGATATTCACGCGGACGGAGTTAACTGTGTCATGATCTTGACAGGGCTACATCCGTTCACCTGCCGCGACCACTCGTCAAGAAACGGCTAGTCGCGGCGCATATAGACAGGAACTGAACATGGAGTCATCCCGCTTGGCCCGTCGTCTTGCGGCTGTTGCCGGGGGCATCGCGATTGTCGCGATGGGTGCGCTGACCGCATCCTGCGCCAAGGAAGAACAGAAGGCACCCGAGACCACGACCACTACCACGACGACGACCACGACGCCTTCGCCGGCACCACCTGCGTCACCCGCCCCGGGCGAGAAGAGCATCAACCCCACCGGAGGCAACCTCTTCACGCCGCCGGTCAAGGCGCCCCCGGCACCAACAGAACCGCCAGGCGTCCACCGCAACAACTAGCGCCTCACGTCGCCGGCCACGCCGTCGCGCGGATGTCCAAGTGCGGCGGCTCAATACTTCGATAGATAGGACTGCACCATGGATTCACGCCTCTCGGGTCGTCGTCTCGCAGCGATCTCAGGCCTTACCGCGATCATCGCGATGGGCGCCATAACGGCCGGGTGTGCCAAGGAAGAAAAGGCACCCGAAACCACGACACCGACCACCACCACCACCACGACCACGACCACGACGCCCGCACCGGGCGCCGGTGCGCCGCCTGCCCCTGGGGAGAAAAGCATCAACCCGACCGGAGGAAACCTGTTCACTCCGCCGGTGCAGGCACCGCCGGCGCCAAATGTCCCGCCCGGACAGCACCCTGGTATCAACGGGGTTCCGTAGGTCCGCTGTTGCGGTACCGACTGCCGGCGATCCTCGCGGCGGCGTTGCTGCTCCTCGTCATGGGGACGCGCGTCGCGTCGGTCCCCGATGACCGCACGGTCATCGGAGGGCCACTGGCGTTATTACTAGCCAGCTCAACCGATCTCGGCCCGTCCCGGGAGGGCGGTGCGCAGCTTACTGTCTCGCTGGCGGACTCGGCCCGCCCGGCGACGTTGATCGAATGGGCACGCGCACACCGTATCTCGGTGCGGTGGCGGCCTGGCGACACCTGGGCCGTCGTCGAAGGCGCCGCGCAGGATGTGGCAACTGCGTTCAACGTGCCGGTGAACGATTACCGTGGCCGCAAGGGGCAGGTCTTCTACGCGTCGCCGCGGCAGCCGGCGGTTCCCGAACCCGTTCGCGACGTCGTGACCGGGCTGGGCCGAATCCTGGGTTACACCCCGCATCATGAGGCGGGCCCGGGATTCCTGCCGCTGGACGTGCCGCGTGGAGGACTGGGCCCGAAGGCGTTGCTGGAGGCGTACAACGCCAATCCGCTGGCTGCCGCCGGCTTTACCGGCAAGGGCACAACGATCGTGTTCTTCGAATTCAGCGGATTCGACCAGGAGGACCTCGACACGTTCGCCGACACGTCGGGATTGCCGAGGTTCACGCCGGTACTGGTCGGGGGTCAGCCAGGCCCGTCGGGTGTCGAGACGGTGATGGACCTCGAAGTCGCACATGCGATTGCGCCCGACGCGCAGAAGGTGGTCGTCAACGCCAGGCCCACCGTCGAAGGGGACGGCGCGTACGAGAAGATCGGCCAGCTGTTCGAGGCGGTGGACCGGCAGTTCCCGGGTGCGGTGTGGAGTCTGTCGATTGGGTGGGGCTGCGACAAGCTGATCACCTCCACCGACCTGGCACCCGTCGCCGCTGCGCTGGCCGCCGCGCAGAAGCGTGGCACCTCCGCGTTCGACGCGAGTGGCGATGCTGCGGGCCTGGAATGCAAGGGCGGCGACGACTGGTCGTCACCTCCCGGGCAGGACGATGTCGGACTTGACGCTGTCTCGTCGCTGCCGGCGATGACATCCGTCGGAGGCACCACCTTGTCGACCGATGACACAGGGGGCTGGATCGAAGAGCGCGCCTGGGTCGACTCGCCGTTGTCGCAAGGCACCAGCGGGGGAGTGTCGGCTCTGTTTGATCGGCCTGCGTGGCAGAGCACGTTGTCTGTGCAGCGCGACATCAAGCACCGCCGTCTGGCTCCGGATGTCGCCGCGGTCGCTGACCCCTTCACCGGAGTGAGGATCGTGTTCGATGGGCAGGACGCGGTCGGTGCGGGGACATCGCAGGCAGCGCCAATCTGGGCCGCACTCGCGGTGCTGATGAACCAGTACCTGTCGGCGCATGGCGGAAAGCCGCTGGGCAACATCAATCCGCTGCTGTATCGGGTTGCGACGGGTGCGAACCGGCCCGGATTCCGCGATATCAGCCTTGGCGGAAACGCGGTCGATACCTCGCAGCCCGGCTATGACGTGGTGACCGGCCTCGGCAGCCCGAAAGTCGACTACTTGGTCCGCGACCTCTTGGACATCCAGAACGGCGTTGCTCCCCGATGACCGCCGGTATTCCCGTCATACGGTGTCCGGTATGCCAGCTGGACGTTCCCACGGGCGCGTTCTGCGGCACCTGCGGCGCGCACTTATCAGCGTCTCGCGGAGCTGGCCGCAGCGTGCTGCGACCCGAGGCGTACGCGGCGGCATCTGGCGAACACACGCTGCGGCTGTCTGTGGTCAGCTCGTTGTTTCCACACCTGCCGCAACCTTCGCGCGCACCGTTCCGGATTGCCTTGGCTGTGCTGTTTCTGGCGCTTGTCGCGTTGGGGCTGCTTCGATGGCAAGCACCGTTGATCGCGGTAAGCGCGCTGGGTCTCCCCCTGCTGTTTCTGTTCTATCTGCACGAGTCCGACATGGACGACGATCTGCCGCTGAGTTCGCTCGTGCTGACCGCATTGCTGGGTCTCGCGCTCGGTGTCGGGTGGGCCCTGCTGACCGGCGACATCGTCGCCGGATCCTACGACGTCGCGCTGGGCGACGTGACCCCCACGGACCGCTCGATACTCGAGTCGTTGCTCATCCCAGCAGGCGGCCCTGTTCTGATGCTGCTCCCAGCGGTCGTGGTGCGCCTACTGCGGCCAGGGACACGAGAGTCGTTGGACGGGTTCGTCATCGGTGCACTGGGCGCGATGCTTTTCACCGCCGCTGCGACGCTGACACGGCTGGCTCCGCAACTGGCCACTGGAGCGACCGCTCCGGACCGGCCGGTCAGCGGACTTCTCGCCGAGGCGGGAATCAATGGGGTGGCCTCGCCATTGATCGCCGCGGCCGCGGGCGGTTTGGTCGGCGTGACACTGTGGTTCAACCGTCCCGAGGGCCAAGGTAGCCGTCCGACGGCCGTGCTGGTTGCGTTGAGTTGTCTGGTGGTGCTGTGCCTTTCGTTCGGACTCGGGTTGATTGAAGCGACCTCGGTCGCGAATGGACTTCATGTGGGGCTGCACCTGCTCGCCGCGGCTTTTGCATTGGTAGCCTTGCGAATTGGCGTGCAGATAGCGCTACTGTACGAAACTCATGACGAGGCCAACGCGGATGCACAGGTCTTGTGCCCGCACTGCGACCACGTCGTGCCGGATACCGCGTTCTGCCCCAACTGCGGTGTCGCATCGCGAGCGGCGTCGCGGACGTCGCGCACAACACGGCGCTCGCCCGCAGCGATCGGAGTTACCCGGCCGGGATACGCGCTGCCCCCAGGACCGTATGAGGCCGTCCCGCCTCATAGCACCACGCACACCCGATTGCTGACGACCGTCGGCGCAGGCGTGGCAGTCGCTGTGGCGGCAGCAGTGACAGTGTCTGAACTCGCCGCGCCGAGCGTGCCGCGCTACGTCTGTCCGCCCGATTGCGGACAGCCTCCGATCGGCAAGCCTGTCGAGACGAATCCATGGTTCACGTCCAGCGATGGCAGGTTCTCCGTGCAGTACCCGCGCGCAGGTACGGCGTATGAGGTGACGTTCGATCCCGACGGTGTGAATGTGAACTTCACCGCCGGCGACACCGGCACGATGCAGTTCCTCGGCTTGCCTGCGCAGGGCCGGACATCCAAGCAGATCGCCGAGGACCTGATCAGTGACAAATACCCGGACGCCACAACGGATTACGAGATTCCCAACGCCATGGTCGGCTATCAGCCGGGGTACGGTGTGGTCAAAGACGAGTATCCGCAGGATGTCTCGGGCACGTACACGCGGCTGCGGCTGCTGGTGATGGTCGCGATCAAGAAGAACTACGCGTTGGTCGCCGCCGCCATCGGCCCGTACCACCAATTCAGTCCCGAGTTCGGCAGCGGCCACCCATCAGGGGTCAACATGCAACTGGCCTTGGATATGGGCAAGTACGTGAACAGCTTTATCTGGCGCGAAAACTCGCGGCGCTGAACACACTTGGCGTGATTCGCCCCGATAAGGCCGGCCGTGGTGTCGAATTGACGTATGAGAACCCGGTACACAACTGCCCTCTGTGCCGCGATCGCGATGGTCGCGGGCATTCAACCAGCCACCGCCGCGGCGACGCCTGCCGAAGGGGAGATCGTCCGCACGGAGATCGCCAAGGGCACAACGGATGCTCCAATTGCAATCGTCGCGGTGGGGCAGGAGACCGCGTACTACATCCAGAATCTGCTGTTGAAACCGGCCTCCAGCAGCGGGTGGCATACGCACGCCGGACCGGAATACTCGGTTGTCAAGCGGGGCACCTTGTACGTCCAGCAGGCGCCCGGCTGCGTGCCGGTCGCGTACAACGCGGGTGATGCTGTCTTCATCCAGGCGGGAATCCCGCACGTCGTGGCGAACCGTGGTCCCGGGGACGCCGAAGCTGTTGTGACATATATACTTCCGGCCGACAACGCAGTCCGAGACGACGCGCCCGCGGCCTGCCCGTAGCGGATCGACTGGCCGCGGAGGGCTAGCCGTACGGGTTGGGTTCGTGGAACCGACCGATGATCGGGATGCGCTCGATGATCCGGTCGCGAAGCCGCGGTTGCGGCGCGGGCGGAACGTAATTCGGCGCAGGCGCGGGAGGTACGTAGGCAGGTGGAGGAACATTCGCCGGCGCGGGCGGCGGCGCCGCAGGCGGCTCGACCATCTGGATCGCGTCCGGCACGGGCGCCGTGGCCTCCACGAGCGGCTCGGCAACGGGCGGCGGAGCTTGCGGGGATGGTGCCGCGGGCGACGATGGGGGCGCGGCCGGAACCGGTTGCGGCGCAGCCTGTGCGGCCGGTGGGGCGGCGGGCACTCGGGCAGGCTGTTCTGCAGTGGCAGCGGTATCCCGTTGGGCCACCGTCGAATTCTCATTCTGTGTCAGGCCAAGGCCGATGGCAGCGGATAGCGAGCCAACGAAGACGACCGCCGCCGCGGCCACCACAGAAATCAGCGCGCCGGTTCGCGAAGGCAGGCGCCACCGAGCGGGTCGCATGTCCAGGGTGTTGACCGCCCACGCCGAAGCCAGCGCGGCTCCGCGGGCCAGCGCCCCGTCGGCCTCCGCCGCGGTGATGACCGGTACAGCGGCACCGTGGAACGATGCCGCGATCGAATCGAGGTCGTCGGCAGAACCGAGGACGAATATCGCCTCGGGCTGGGCGTCGTGGCGATCGAGCAGCGCAAGCATGTCGTCGGCCGACGGGTCGACCCGCTCCGTCGTCACCCCGTCGGGGCTGACCATCGTGAACAGTGCGTCGTCCGGATCGACGATGCACACCGCGACGTCGGTGTACCCGCCGCGATCTGCGATGCCCAGTGCCAGCGACTCCGTGGCTTCCTGCTCGGAAACCGTGATGACATTGGCCACACCCCGGTCCGTCAGGGCGTCGAGCAAGGTCGATGCGGCCGTATCGGCCGCATCTGCCCAGGTGACGCCGACGGCGTGCAGACGGTTTTCCTGGACAGCGGCGAGCACCTCGTCAAGAGTGCCGAAATCGGCGGTGCCGCGGCAGATGGTGGCGCCCTCGGCCGTCGTGCCCTCTACCAGCACCCATCGGACGTCTGCCGACGTCATCGACAGACCGAGTACGAGGTCCACCTGGTTAGCCCCCGATCGGGATCAAGTCGGCTCCGACATTACCGCTCTAATCAAATTCACAAAAACCGTCGGTAAATCGCGCACGGTGCCCGCTTATGCCTCTAGGGTTCCAAACGTGCCTCAGATGGATCGTCGCAACATGATGTTGATGGCCGGGCTCGGTGCGTTGGCCGCCGCTATCCCCCTTCAGCAGGCCCGGGCGAACCCGGCGGACCGCGTATCACCGCCCGCTGCGCCGCCCGATGCTGCCGGCGCCTACATTTTCCAGGACGAGTTCGACGGCCCCAACGGTGCCGCCCCCGATCCGGCGAACTGGACGGTGCAGAACTGGCAGGACGACGTGTGGCCGCCGGTCCTGGGGATATACCGCGACGATCGCCGAAACGTGTTCCTCGACGGCAACTCCAATCTGGTCCTGCTCGCCACACACGAAGACGACCAGTTCTTCAGTGGCAAACTGCGCGGCAACTGGCGGGTGCCCATCGGCCACACGTGGGAAGCGCGAGTCAAGCTCGACATGACCCCTGGCCTCTGGCCCTCGTTCTGGGCGGTGAACGAGGATCCGCTGCCTGATGGTGAGGTGGACGTCTTCGAGTGGTACGGCAACGATGTCTGGCCTCCGGGAACCACAGTCCACGCCGCATCCAACGGGAAAACCTGGGAAGGGAGATCAATCCCAGGACTGGTCGACGGCGCGTGGCACAACTGGCGCATGCGCTGGGACGACGACGGGTTCAAATTCTGGCGAGATTACGTTGACGGTGCGAATCCGTACTTTTCTGTACCGCCGAAGCCCATCCCAGTCCACGGCAATACCAGCGACTTGCGGTGGCCGTTCAACAACCCCGGCTATTGGCTTTCGCCCATGTTCACCCTGGCAGTCGGTGGGCCCGGCGGCGGCGATCCTGCCAAGGGTGGTGTCTTCCCGGCAGCCATGCTCGTCGACTGGATACGAATTTGGTAGCTCACCGCTCCGCCTTGATCACCTGAACCAGGTTGAACTGCCAGCGCTCGACAAGCCGGAAGCCCAGGCCATACGGGACCGCAAAGGCAGGTGTACCGCCGAATAGCGGGCCGGGCGGCATCAGCGGATCCTGTTCGTGTGCGGGCTGCGCAGGGTCGGCCTGGGTGATGATCCACACGACGCGGCAGCCGCTCAAGGGCCCGGCGATGACCTCCGGGATGAGGTTGGTGTCAAAGATGTCGTTGCGGTCGGTCGCGCGCTGCCACAGGCTGAGATCGATCAGTTTCGTGTATGCGTCGGGGCGCGCCGCCAGCAAGGGGCGCATGGGGGCGGGCATGAACGTCACGGTGTCGTTCACCAGCAGACAGTCACCGGGGGCGGCCTTGGCGGTGACCAGATCGGCCACTTGGCTGTAGTCCATTCCGTATTTCGCGTACGGACCACGTTGCGCCACAACATAATTCGGGGCGGCAGCGAGAGCGAATACGCTCGCGATGGCCGGGGCGACCCATGGCTTGGCGGCCAATGCGCCGATGCAGACGCCCAAGATCAGCGCCACCGCCGGTGCGGTGAAGCACAAGTAGCGAGGCGTGTAGATCGGGTGAACCCACGCCGACCAGACGAGGATCACCGCGGTCGGTATCACAAGCCATGCGATCGCCACGGTCAGGAGCTGTCGATCTCCCTGGACCAGTCGGGCGGATGTGCAGAGCCACAAGACAATAGCCGCCGCTACGACCAGTGCCGACACGATGGCGAACGGCGGGCTTCTCTCGAAATACTGCTGAACCGCCACATCTTCGATCGTCCGGCGCCCGATCGGTGCGATCCAGATGATCTGATGCGCTTGGCCGATGGCTTCCCGTACGAATGGCGTCACGGCAGCTACCGCTAGAACCGATGCGATGGCGAACCGTGTCAGGACCGTTCGACTGCGCACGCAGATACAGAGGAAAGCGGCGTGCGCCAACAACATCAGCACGAGATAGAGGTCGAGCAGAATCGACGACACGACGGCGATCCCATAGGCCAGCCAGACCCAAGCGGTTTTACGGCGCGTGGTGTGAACGAGCAGCACCGTCAGCCATACGGCGGCCATCATCGACAAGGCGTACGGCCGAGCCTCGATGCCTGCCCACGTCGCCCGCGGCAGGATCGCGCAGAGGATCCCGGAACTCACCGCGACGGTGCGAGACGAGAATTGCTTGCCTAACACCACTACGCCTGCCGCCGCGCCCCCGACCGCAAGACCGCTCGGCGCGCGGGACCAGAACTCCGTGGGCGGGAAGATCTGAAACCAGCCGTGCATGAGCAGGTAGTACACGCCGTGGACGGCGTCGACGTTGCCGAGCAGCCGCCACAACTGACCAAGCGATCGGCTGTATGAGGCCGAAATGGTCGCGGCCTCGTCGTACCAGAACGAGGGGCGGCCCGCTCCGCCCAGACTCACTGCTGCGCCCAACACTGCGACGATCAGCGGGTCAAGCACGGCCGGTCGCAGTCGCATCATGAGTCCCCGCCGAACACGGCGCTATGGTGCCAGAGCCGGCTGGCGCCTGTTCTGACCGGCCTGATTCGTCGTAGCCTTTCTGGCGTGGGGTGGAAAGGCCTGGGGAGCCCGTTCCGAAGCATGCCGCTGCGGATCCTGGTTGTCGGCGCAGGCGTGGGCGGCATCTCCGTTGCCAGGGGATTGTTGCGGGACGGACACCACGTCACCGTCTTCGAACAGCGGCCGGATGCACGGGCCGGTGGCGGAGCCGTCACCATCTGGCCCAACGGCGCAACAGTTCTGGAGCAGCTGGGCGTCGATATGGACGGAGCCGGTCAGCTTCTGTCCACCGTGCGGGTCGTGACGTCCGCTGGACGCCCGCTCGTCGCCTTGGACCTGACCGCGATCGTGGACCGGCTGGGGGCGTCCGTCCGCATGGTCCCGCGTCGCGCGCTGCTTGAACGACTGTTGGCCGGCTTTCCGACCGACCACATCCAATACGACCGCCGAGCGGCAAAAGTGGCCAGTACGCCCGACGGGGTGCGGGTCGAGTTCGCGAACGGGAGCGTGGTCGAGGGGGATCTGCTGATCGGTGCTGACGGCCTGCATTCGAAGATTCGTGACGTCGTCGGAGCCCGTGACGCGGAGCCGACGGGCTGGTGCAGTTGGCAGGGACTGGCGACGCTTCCGTACGTCGCCGACAAGCACGTCGCGCTCCTCGCCATCGGTGAGCACGGAAACCTCGGCCTGTGGCCGGCCGGAGGCACCGATGTGCAGTGGTGGTTCGACCTGCCGTGGTCGGACGGCTTCATCAGACCCGAACGCCCGATCGACGTGATCCGCGAGCACTTCACGGGATGGTGCGACGCGGTCGACGAAGTACTCGCAATGCTGACCGACGACGACCTCGCCGACTCGCCATACCCGCATTTTCGGCATCCGATACCCGGGTCGGGTCAAGGCCCGCTCACGTTGCTCGGCGACGCCGCACACACGATGCCGCCGACCCTTGCGCAGGGGACCAACCAGGCGCTGCTCGACACCATGGTGTTGTGCAAGGCGCTCTCGGACTCGGGGAAAACCAACGGTGATCTGTCGAAAGCATTGCGCTGGTATGAGAAGACCCGGCGACGCAGTGTCTCGGCGGTGTCGCGGGTGACCTCGCTGCAGGTGTCCCACAGTGAATCCGTGCTGAGGCCAGCAGCGGTGATCCCGGACCGGTACATGACATGGGCATTGACGGCATTTCTGAGTTCGGTGAGTCACCGTCGGATATCCGAAGAGGTCAACCGGGACCTCGCGGCCACGACGAGCTCATGACGGATGAACCCGTGCGGGTGCGGGGTGGCATCGACGCGCCCTCGCGCTGGCTCTGGCTCGTCAAGTGGTGCGTGCTGGCCGCGCCGCACTACCCGATATTGATCGGCCTCTACCTGGTGTACCCGCTGCTGACATTCGTTGCGGGCGTTGCCATCTTGTTCACCGGCAGGTATCCGCGCCCGATCTTCGATTTCAACGTCGGAGTGTTGCGCTGGTCATGGCGAGTGATGAATTACCGGTTCCCGATGAACACCACGGACAAGTACCCGCCCTTCACACTCGCGCCCCGGCCCGACTATCCGGGCGACCTCGAGGTGGAGTATCCCGAACACCTGACGAACTGGGCAGTGTTGGTCAAGTGGTGGCTGCTCGCCTTCCCCCAGATCATCCTCTGCTGGGCGATGGAGCCGCTGCTGCAGGTGCTGTGTGTCATCAACGCGGTGTGGTTGTTGTGCACCGGAACGAACCATCGGGGGATGTTCGACCTCCTGATGGGAATGGTCCGGTGGCGGTACCGGGTGGCGGTGTATGTTTCGTTGATGCGGGACGAATATCCGCCATTCCGATTAGATCTGGGCAAAACATAGCGCGCCGCAATCCGCTATTTCCGTATGTTTACCGATTAGGCACGCCGATTTTCGGCAAGCTGTTCTATAACCGGTATCGCCAAGAGGCGATGAGTAATGCGGTCGGCCGGCTGCTGATGATAGGCATCGGACCGGGAAACGACTTGTCGTATCTGCCGCCCGCGGTGACGACCGTTGTCGCGATGGAGCCGGAGGCGGCGTTCCGGCGGATGACTTCGACACTCGCCAGCCGTCGCGGGATTGCGATCGACGTCGTCGAAGGCTTTGCGGAGTCGCTTCCGTTCCCGGACAACAGTTTCGACTCGGTACACGTCGGGCTGGTGTTGTGCTCGGTCGATGATGTGGGCACTGCCCTCGGCGAGATCTGGCGGGTGTTGGCACCCGGAGGCAGATTGGTCGTCCTCGAGCACGTTCGTGGGGAAGGCATGATGGGCCGGTTCCAGGACCTGATCGCCAAGCCGTGGGCTTGGCTGTCTTCCGGCTGCCACCCGAACCGCCGAACCGTCGACGCCATCGCTGCGGCCGGATTCGATACCGCGGGACTACGCAGCATCCGACGAACCCTTGTGCCGCCCCCGTGCACGCCTCATCTGCAGGGATTCGCCAATGTCGTGAAGATTTGAACCCCGGGACGGGGCCAGCCGTGAACTCTATAGGGACTGCTCAACGATCACCACCGCCCCGTTGACGCGGCGCGGGTGAGCGAAGGGAACCACCCATGGAAAATGCGAAGCGCATCGGTTGCATGTGGGGCCTGGCGGTCTCGCTGGGCGTAGGGCTGGCGGTCGTCAATACGCCGGCAGTGGCGTTGGCCGCGCCAGGCGATTCCGGTAAGGGTTCATCGTCTGGCGAATCGTCGCAGTCATCCCATACGCCGTCGGCCAAGAAGGGTCCGTCGTCGGCAACGAACGACGCCCCCCGTCACCGTCGCCGTGATGGGACGCCGGCGAGCACGGGTAAGTCCGGGAACGATGCGCGGAAACGAGATGGGCTGACCTCCGGCCCACGGTCGAACTCCGTGCTGGCGAAGGTCAACCCGAAGCCGGTCGTGATCAATGCCGCCGCTGCCCTGCCGACGCTGCGTGAGAGCCGTCTGAACGTATCGACCAGGAAAGCTGCTCTGACCCCTGCTCCGTCTGCCAACGGCGCGCCCGTCGCGCCGGTGCCGAATCCCGCAGCGTTCGCACTGCTCGCCTTCGCGCGCCGCGAATTCGAGCCGTCGCCGACGGTCAGCCAGCCGGCTGCCACCGTGAGCACGTCAGCAGTCGAAGACCCGGGCTTCATCAGTTCAACGCACCACATCGGCAAGCTCACGCTGATTTCAGCCGCCGACCCTGATGACCATCACTATGTTGCGATGGTCATCTCCACTCCGTTCTTCACGAATGTGTTGACTTCTGGCACTGACCCGGAGGACAACTTGGGGCTCGGGGCCGCGAGCATCGGGGTTGCCGGGCATACCGTGGACACGTTCACGAGTCAAAACGTGAATTTCTCGGTCGCCATTCCTGTCACGGATCCCTTGGCCCCACTGTTCACCCTTCTCGTTCGATTGGGCTTCTGAGGTTCGTTATTCGACGCTGATGGCTTCGATGATGTTCTGCCGCGCCGCCCGTCGCGCGGGTGGTAGCGAGCCGAGCAGGCTGATCGTGATCGCGCCCACGGTGAAGACGAGTGCCATTGGGCTCGGCCGGAAATCGACGTCGAAGTTCATGATGTCGGCGCTGACGAGGCTGTAGAGCCATTGGTCGGCCAGGCCGAACAGAAGCCCAAGGACGCCGCCGACGACACCGATGCCCACCGCTTCGGCCAGCACCATCTGTAGCGTGTGCCGACGGCTTGACCCCATCGCCCGCAGCACACCGATCTCGCGGCGCCGTTCGAGCACGGAGAGGGTCAGCGTGTTGAGAAGTGCGACGGTGGCAACCAACACCACGATGATCCACACGGCGTTGGCGATGAACATGCTCTGCCGCAGCGGCGCCTCCAGGCCTGCTAACGCCGTGCCGCCGTCGTACACGAAAATCGGGGCGGGCACCACGCGGCGGACGTCCTGGAGTAGGCGTTTCGGGTCCACGCCTGGGGCGGCGGCGATTTGGAGTGTGGTCGCTGCCGGCCGGTCGAACCACGCCCGCATCTGACCGAGATCCATACCGATGGTGCCGATGACCGTCGAGAAGTAAGGAACCAGGGCGAGCACGGTCACCTGATGCGGACCGTGTGGCGTTTGCAGGCGCAGTTGGTCGCCCACCCGGACGTCGAGGGTCTTGCCCAAGTTCCGCGTGAGCACCACGCCACGGCCCGCGAGTACGTCGTTGCGTGTCCGTTCGTCGACCGCGCGGTAAAGCGCGTCGGCGGTTCCTGGCGAGAACCCGTCGAGCATCACCCGCGTGCCGCCGAGGTCAGCGAATGCATATGCGCCCTCGGTGATGTCGGCTACGCCAGGGACTGTGTCGACCCTCTTCGAAAGATCCTGCGGCAGAGCATTAGTGGGATACCTGTCGGGGGAGTCGGCACTGACCCAAACATCGACATCTGCCACCGAGGCGAAGATGCCGCGCGCCGACCGGATCATGTCGGCGTTCGTGCCGGTGATCACCACGGTGGTGACAACCGCGATGAGGACCGTCATCACGGTGGCCCAGACCCGCCGCGGCGAACGCTCGATGGTAGCGGCCGCGAGTGCCCCGACCGCTCCGAACACCCGGGCGGTTGCCGCGGTGGCCTTGACGATCGGCCCGGCGAGCGCGAAGCCGAGCGCGATCTCGGCGCAGAACAGCGCAGACATGGCGGCGATGGCGATGGTGCCGGTTCGACCGAGGACGATCAGGATCGACACTGCGAACACCCCGACGGCGCCGACCCCTGTCGCGATCCGCAGCCACCGGGGCACGCGGTCGGCCGCTGAAACCCCGACGGGCGCCAGCGCCTCGATCGGTGAAACCTTGTACACCTGCCGTGCCGCCATCGCCGAGGCCACCACGCTGGTGAGCACCGTCGTTGCGAGGGCCGCCGGTATCGCGTAGGTGGGCAGCCAGTACTCGACACGAGCTTCGAGCCCCTGGGTCAACACAGGAGGCAGTCGACCAATCGCGATACGGCCCAAGAGTATTCCGATGCCCGAGCCGATGGCTCCGCCGATCACGCCGAGAATGGCTGCCTCGGCGAGCATGTCGCGAACAATCGTGGTGCGTCGGCCGCCGATTGCGCGCAGTATCGAGATGACCGGCCTGCGCTGGGTGATCGCCATCGTCATCGTGGTGTAGATCAGGAACGCACCGACCACCAGCGCGACCACCGCGCCCATCAGGGCCATATAGTTCATCATCTTGACCCCGTCGCCTGCCCGGGCCGCCCGCATGCTTGGGGGCGCGACGATCGCCCGTCCGCTCACGGCGTCCGCGACCGCGGCGCGCACCGCGGCACGGTCAGCGCCCGCTTTCGTGGTGATCAGGATCGAGTCGAGCTGGCCTTGTCGGCCGGTGACGTTCTGCGCCAACGCAAGTGGGGCAAGGACATACTGTCCGCCGTTGAGGTCGGTGAGCTGCTTGCCCCGCAGTACGTCGGTGACCGTGACCTCGCCAGAGCCGAGCTGGAACTTGTCACCCTTGCCGTGGCCGACGGCGGGCCCGACCTGGACGCCGTCCGGCGTCTGTGACAACTGTTTCACCGGCCGTGCGACAGCGTCTTTCAGGGCGCCGCCCAACTCGGCGCTGCTCGCGTCCGCTCCGAACAACAGGACCGGTCCTGACGGCGTCTGCGCAGACATCCGAATCATCGGCGCCGCGGCCGCGACGCCGGGAACCGCGGCGACATCCGCCGTGATCGCCTCGGGAAATCCCGCGTCGGTGATGCCCGACACCTCGAGTGCTGCGACGCCTGCGACCCCATCGGCCAACCGGTTCACCGATCCGGTGATCGACCCGAAGATGCCGAACACCGCGACCAGATACATTGCGGACACCGCCATTACGGCGATCGAGGCGATCGTGCGCCTGCGGTGGACAGTGAGCTCACGCAGGCTGAGCAGGCGCAGCCGGCTCGCCGCGGCAGTGATCGTCGAACCGGGTCTCACCCCGGCACCACCGACATCTCGTCGGAGCCGAGCCGTCCGTCCTGCAGCGTGATCACCCGATCCGTCGCAGCCGCGGCATCCGGATTGTGCGTGACCATCACCACCAGCCGGCGGCGCCCCTCCTCATGCGCCACCTCGGAGAGGAGCGCCAAGATCGAAGCGCCCGTTGCGGTGTCGAGATTCCCGGTGGGTTCGTCGGCCAGGATCAGCGGTGGGTCCATCATCAGCGCCCGCGCGACCGCGACCCGTTGCATTTGACCGCCGGACAGTTCGGAGGGGCGATGCTGCGTCCGGTTGCTAAGTCCGACCCTGTCCAGGAGTCGAACCGCATCCGGTTTCACCTTGCCAAGCCGGACGCCGTCGAGGAGCTTCGGGACCGCCACGTTCTCCCACGCCGACAGGGTCGGCAACAGGTTGAAGAACTGGAAGATGAATCCGACGCGGTGATGGCGAAACTCGGACTGCTGCCCATCGGTGAGGCGGCCGATCTCCTCGCCGTCGAACGTGATCGAGCCGGAGTCGGGGGAGTCCAATGCGCCGAGCAGATGCAACAACGTGCTCTTGCCGGCTCCCGACGGGCCGACCACCGACACGAACTGCCCACCGGTGAGGCGCAGGCTGATCCCGTCGAGTGCGCGCACCGACTGTCCGCCGACCTTGTACTCACGGACCACATCGCGCAGCTCGATGGTCAGTTCGTGCTCGCGGGGATCTGAAGTATCGCTCATCGCGCCCACCAAAGTTTGCTGTCGGCAGCACCAGAAGCTTACCCGCGACTGAATTGGCCAACCAGCCATTTTGGTAGCAGCCAGGTGCAGCGACGTATACAGTTAATTTCGACTGAGTAAATTAATGGTGTCGATATCCAGGTCAGCTCGGAATTCGTAAATGCTCCAGAAAGGAGTGCCGACGATGACCTTTCATATTCCATCGCGGCGAGCGATCCTTCTCGGCGGATTCGCTCTCATGGTTGCAGCAGCTCCGGCGGTCGGCGCCGTCGTCGTGACGGCTTCGAGTCCTGCGACTCCGCTCGCAGAGTGCCCGATCGGCTTCGTCATGGAGCCCGTGAGCGGGTCCTGCGTCGTGGGCGAGGCGCCCGACACACCATCAGCCATCCCGGGCAACCCAGCCCTTCCTGAAGTCGATGGCATTCCCTGCACCGGAGCCAACACCGGCGAGTGCATCGGACTCCAGGAGTCCCAGGGCGGGGCTCCAGTACCGCTTCCGTGACCTGGGCGTAGGTCGTGATCGCTAACACGTCGATTTGATGTGCTAGCGGGCGTCTGTGCGCGTCCCACCGCCTGCTGACCTGCGGAAATGCATCGACGGCTTGGCTACGGCCTGTCACGCCCGATAGCCGTTCTGTGACCCCGTCGTGACAACTTCGTGACATTTGCGCCCGTTTCCTCGTAGTCTGCTGTCTGTGGGCCGGCACTCATTAGCCAGGGAGCGGCGGAAGCCGTCGGTAGCCCTGGCTGCGGTCATCGCCCCGGCCGCCGTGTTCTTCGCCGTCGGCGCGGATGTCCAACGGTTCGCCGCCGAACCTGAGTCGAAGCCGGCAACTCCCAACGTTGCTCCGGCCCCTGCCCCGGTGCCGCCGTGCTGCGTGGAGCTCGTGGCAGCGGCGCCGATCGCACCCTCGCCGGCGCCGTCGGCTGGTCGGGGAAGCACGAGTCCCGTTCCTGCCCAAATGGTTTCGGCCGCCTCGAGATGGCGCGTCGTCGATCGCGCGCTACCTGCCGGGGTTGCTCCGGAGCGGGGTCTGCAGGTGAGAACCATTTTGACCGCGCGAAATATCAGCGCAGTGTTCCCCGAGATTCACGAGATCGGCGGTGTTCGACCAGATGCGCTGAGGTGGCATCCGGACGGTTTGGCCCTCGATGTGATGATCCCCAATCCCAGCAGCGACGCAGGCATCGCGCTGGGCAACCAGATCGTCGCGTACGTGCTGAACAATGCAAAGCGGTTCGGAATCCAAGACGCGATCTGGCGCGGCGTCTATTACACGCCAAACGGCGCCCAACGCGGTGGGTATGGCCACTTCGACCACGTCCACGTCACAACGACCGGCGGCGGATACCCCACCGGCGGGGAGATCTACTACCGCTGAGCGCGGTGTCGATGAAACCACCTGGGCGGCCCCGCCCCGATGTCACACTCGCACCCGTGATCAGCGCCCACAGCCGGTAGATGTCTCGAAACGTCCGCTGTCGACGAGATCCGGCGGCCGGTCCGCGCAACCGCGCCGGATGAGCACATTGTGTTGTGGCGGCCGACGGCCGCCATAAATCGCATTCGGCCTCGGCGGGCGTCAGGCCCCGGTCGGAGCTGCCGCAGTGCTGGCTGTGCCCGGATTCTTGTGATGTCCGTGTTGTGTCGATGGTGTTGCCCGACTGCGCTTTTCACTTGACTGATGCTTTGGATTCGACAGTTCTCTTCTAGTGCCCCGGTGCTGGTCATTCTTCGGCTTTGCTCCCGACTGATCAACATCTGAAACCGCAACCGCCTGGACGGTCCGCGTTGTAGATGTTGTGACGGTCACCGGCGGACCGCCCACTCCGTAGGGACCGGCGGGCGTGGTGTGGAAAGGACGGCCCCGCCCCGTCTCTTGCAGCGCATCGTCGATGCCGGTCGGGATCGCCGCCAGGAAGTTCCTCGACAGGGTGACGGGAATTGTCTCGGGCAGCAGTTTGGCCGTGGTGGGCAGGCCGCTACTGACGGTCCGGTTGTAACCGGCTTCGACGAGGACTCGGAGCGGAGCGTCGAGCGCGGCGAGAATGGGGTCGGGAACACCGATCGCCTTCAATGGCAACAGAAGTGGCAACCGCTCGCTGGGGATCATGTAGTAGTCGGTATCGCCGACCTGTGCTTGCAGCACCGCGGTGGACATGTCGAGCTGCGAGTAGTTGAGGTGTACGTAGAAGAACCCCATCACCGCGTTGAGGTCGGCGAGCACGTCCAGCGGATAGGCGGGGAAGTCTGATACCGGGTCGTACTGCCCGGAGATGTCGTACGTCGTGACCTGCCCTGTGGCCGCGCCGGCGGTGTGCGTGGGTGTCGCCCCGAGAGTCGTCAGGTCGAAGACCGGCACGTGCAGTCCGACGAACCGTTCGTAGAAGCCCCCGTTGGGCCGCTCGATGTTGCCGATCATTACGAATGTGGGGCGGGGAACCGTCGAGTCCGGCCCCGCGTCGGCGTACTCGGCGTTGAAGGCCCGCTTGTACTCGCTGACCACCGCGGCGCCCTGTGAGTATCCGAAGACCACCGGTGCCGGGTCGGCCGCTGAATCGGCCTGCAGATGATTCACTCCGGTGGCGATGGACTCATCGACTCCCGGGACAAGAATGCCGGGTGAGAACAGCGGAATACTCGCGGGGTACTGCACCGCCGTCACCGGCACCGGTGCGGACCCGTACACCGCGTCGATGAAATGGACGGCCTGCGCTTCGATCGCTGCGTCGCTGGTGATGTTCAGGCCGATGATCTGAGTCCCTTTGACTGCGTAGGTCGCTGTGAGTCGATACGCGACCTGCACCGGCGATGGTGCAACGCCGACAACGAGCGCCGCCGTCACCAGCCCCCCGAACAACCATGAACAAATCGATCGCTGCATAGGCCCCCTCCCCGAGCAGTATCGTCGCCACCGATCGTCGCCGCACCACTTCGGTGAGATTGCGGCCGTCCGCCCCTCGGGGCTGCCAGCCAGTCCAGCAATGACGCAGCTACGGGGAGTCACGGTCACGGAGCTTGAGAGTCTTAGTGGAGTTTACTTTGAGAAAAGCTGTGTATTGCGTTGGGGGCGTTGTCGATCCGCTCGATATTCCGAGGTGGCGGCCTCGGGATGTAGCGAGTCGATGGCGATCAAGTCGAGTACGGCGCGGAGTACTGATGGTGTGCCCGTTGCGTCGGCTGCACGAAATCCTTGTCAAGGGTGGAACTTTCGACGCCATCTACCGCCATATCCTCGCCGCGCCCGGTAAACGCGTCCGGGCCGGCCTGGTGCTGGCATGCGCCGACTTGCTGCCCTCGCCCGCCGTGACGCTGCCCGATGCCGTCGACCTGGCCTGCGCGATGGAGATGTTCCACGAGGCATCGCTCGTGCACGACGATATCTGTGACGGTTCCGTCTTGCGGCCCGATGCACCATCGGTGCCGCCGTGGTTGGCGTCGACGACGACGGGCTGCGCGCCTTGACGCGTTACGCCGACCAGTTCGCCCTCGCCTTCCAAATCATGGATGACGTGCGCGATGTCGAGGGCGGCCCTGCGCTTGGCAAGGACGCCGGTGGCGATCTCGACCGCCGGGTGCCGACCTAGCCGGTGATCGAATGGCTGGCCATGCGGCCAGGCTCTCGCGAGATGTGGCTCTCTGAACAGACTTCCAGTGCCGAGCTGCAGACTGACCTGGTGCACAGAGGGGCCACCAAGGTCGCCCGCGCGGCGCTCGTGGCTGTCGGGGCCGACTACAATCTGTTGTTGGCCATGCAAATTCGCGAAGAGGCCCGCGCCGGCCTGGGCGCCGGCATCATCCGCGCGTTCGCCCGCTACCGGAGGGGTGGTCACCACCGCCGGAATCGTCTTCGGTATCACCATGTTCGCCCTCACCGCCAGCACCGTGCTCAGCGTGGCCCAGATCGGTGTGACGGTCGGCGTGGCCTGCTTATCGACACGCTCGTCGTGCGTAGCTTCGTCCTGCCGTCCATTGTCGCGTTGCTGGGCCGCTGGTTCTGGTGGCCGACCCGGATAGAACGAAAGTGCGCTCCTGACAGGAGCGTTGCTGATCACGCCGAACCTGATCGCGTCTTCGAAGACGCGCGCACGCCAGACCCGTCGAGCGTATCTTTGGGTCGAACTTGGGACGGGAGTGGGCATGGAACTGGGTCTGGGCGGCAAGCTCGCGGTGGTGACCGGCGCGAGTAAAGGCATCGGCTTGGCGGTCACCCGCAGATTCGTTGAGGAAGGCGCCCGAGTGGTCGCCGGGTCGCGATCGGTCACGGCGGAACTTGCCGCCGCCAGCGACCGGCTCGACATCTTGGTCAACAACGTCGGTGTCGCCACACCTCGGCTCGACGGCTTCCTCGCGATCACCGACGACATGTGGCAGCACACGCTGAACCTCGATTTCATGGCAGGCGTGCGGGCGATCCGGGCGGCCACACCGGTCATGGTCGCCAACGGTGGCGGGGTGATCGTCAACGTCGGATCGATCAATGGCCGGCTGCGGCTTCCGATGGTCACGGACTACAGCGCGGCGAAGGCCGCGTTCAACAATCTTGCCAAGGCGCTGTCAAAAGAGTTCGGGCCGCAGAACATTCGCGTCAACACGGTCGATCCCGGTCCGGTCGCCACCGACTTCTGGGCCGGTCGCGACGGGGTTGCGAGCGTGCTGGGTGACGCAAGCGGGAAGTCCCCCGACGAGGTCACCCAGGAGTTCGCATCGAACTCGATAACCGGCCGGTTCACCAGACCCGACGAAGTCGCGGACCTGGTGATGATGCTGGCCAGCGATCGCTTCGCCAACATGATGGGCGCAGGCGTCACGATCGACGGTGGTATGGTTCCCACGCTCTGACGTCAGGGTCGGAACGTCACTCCGCCGTCGACGCTGATCGTCTGGGCCGTGATGAAGCTGCCGTCGTCGGAGAGCAGCAGGGCACCGAGGGCGGCGACGTCGTCGGGCTTGCCGAACCGCGACTTGATCATCTGCCGTGCGCGGGTCTGCTCGACAATCCCTTCGGGCATCCACTGTTCGTCGAACTTGTAGTGCCAGATCAGCCCTGGCGCAATGGCATTGGCGCGGATGCCCTGCGGGCCATACCTGCGCGCGATGTGACGCATCAGCGCCAGCTCAGCTGACTTGCTCATCGCGTAGGACACACGGGTGCCTGCGCCGTTGTAGGCGTCGATCGACGCAGTGAACACGATCGATCCGCCGCCGCTGTCGATCATCGCGGGAATCGCGTGCTTGGCGCAGATGACGAACCCGCGGGTGTTGACGCGCATGACTTCGTCGAACGCCTCGAGCGGCAGTTCGACGACACCGCCCGTCAGATACGCGTCGGCGGCGTTGGTGAAGTTCACGTGCATCCCGTCCAGGCGGCCGAACGTCTCAACGGCGAGCTTGACGATCGAGACTACGGAGTCCTCGTCGGCGCCATCGAGCGGCACACCGCGCACGCGCTCACCAGACGGATCGAGGTCGGCGGCGACGCGCGACGCCAACTCGGCGTCGAGGTCGCCGATCACGAGCCGCCCGCCCTCATCGGCATAGCGCCTGGCCAGGCCATTACCGATGCCGCCAAGCCCCGCAACGATGACAACCTTGTTGTCCAGCAGTCCCGTCATCGCTCAGATCCTTCCCGAAATGATGAGTTTCGCGCGCCCGTCCTGTCTATACAGAGGAGAGCGATGGAGAGGAGAGCCTCATGGCGAAACCGCCGGTGGTGGACCAGCAGACCTGGCGCAAGGAGCTTGACGAGCTACGCCGCCGGGAGAAGGCCGCGACGCGCGAGTTGGACGCCATCGCCGCGCAACGTCGTCGGCTCCCGATGGTCGAGATGCCCGACTACACGCTCATCGGCGAGGACGGGCCGGTCCGATTGGTGGATGTGTTCAAGGGCCGTTCGCAGCTGATCGTCTACAACCACATGTGGGAGGACGGCGCCGAGTGGCAGTGCGGCGGCTGCACTGGCTTCACGTCGCAGTTCACCCGGCTGGATTTCCTGGACAACTACGACGCGCGGTTCGTGATCGTCACGAACGGACCGATCGAAGAGGCGCTTGCCTACCGCGAGAAGGTCGGCAACAAGATGGAGTGGTACTCGTCGTCGAAGAGCTCGTTCGGCGCCGATGTGGACGCGCCACCCGGTGCCGGCTTCGGGGTCAACGTGTTCCTGCGCGACGGCGACACCGTCTACCGCACCTGGCACACCAATGGCCGTGGCACCGAACAGCTCAGCCACTCGTTCGCGCTCATCGACATCCTGCCGTGGGGGCGTCAGGAGGAGTGGCAGGATTCGCCGGACGGCTGGCCGCAGTCGCCGACCTACTCGAGGTGGTTGGACTCGCCGGACATCGCGCGGGTCTACGGAAGCACATCGTCTCCGTAGCGCGTCATCATGTGTTGACGCTTTAGCGCTGAGCGCGTGGGTGCCGACACGTGGGACAGTTGGCAAGAGTCCTTGCCGTCGCAAGGCGAAGGTCATCAGGTTGGGCGCAATTCTGGCGTGTGCGGCGGTATTTGCCCATAGACTCCGGGACAGCGTGTGCCATGCCTCAAGAGGAAGCGGTGGGGTCTTCGACTTTTTCCCTACATGTGGGAGGACTCGCGGTGGTCCTCGGCTTCGGCGCAGCGCTCTTCACCGGTTCCGGGATCGCGTCGGCCTCCGACGGGCCGGAGTCCGCACCGTCGTCGTCCAACTCAAACTCTGACGCTGGTCCGGTATCTCATCAGTCCCGTGACGTCGCGGATGCAGTGTCGGTTTCGCAAGCGCGACCTCGCAACCGTGCGCTGACACGGTCGAACGTGCCACGGCCAGCGGGCAGTTCGATGTCCCGTTCGGTGTTGTCCACTCCAACCGCGTTGTCCCGTCCGGCTAGGGACCTCGGGCGCAGACCGAAACATAGGGTCGAGCAACGAAATACGGGGCCGCGGCTGGCGGGAGCGCGCCGCGAACTCAGTTTCGCGCATTCCAGTAAACCCATCACCGTTACCACCACGGTAGAACTGACCGAGGGGGTCGTCACCGGCAGCGTCGATGGAGTCGACTCCAAGGGGCTACCGCTGACCTACACCGTTGCGAGTCAGCCGAGCGACGGCGGGAAAGTTCTTCTCAATCCGGCCAGTGGCAGCTTCAGTGTCCTGCCCTACGCCACGACGGTGAATTCCCAAGGTACGGAACACTTCAGCGTGCTGGTGTCGGAAACGACGCCCTTCGACGCTTCGCTGGAGCGACTACCCGTAGTGGGATCCGTCATGCCAGCCCTGCTCGTGCGGCTGCACGAAGCACCCGTTGTGAATAGGGTATTAGCGCCAGCCATTGGTGAAGCCGTGGTCCAGTCGGTCGTTGTCGATCTCGCTGCGGTCAATCCGAACGACATACCAATCGCCTTCACAGTTAAGGTCATCTCGTTCGACGGCACTCCGATCAGCACGAACTTCTTCCCGGCATCCGGGTTGGAGACAGGCGACACGGTGCCCACCATTTTTTACGGTCCCGGCTTTGGTCGCCCCGGCAACATCGATCCGAACTCCAACTGGAACCCCACATCTGGCGTCGCCCCGCTGCGCCAGCACGGCTACAACGTGGTCACATGGGATCCGCGCGGCGAGTTCTCCTCTGGCGGCACTTCGCATTTCGACTCCCCCCAGTACGAGGGTCGCGATGTCTCTGCCATCGTCGACTGGGTCGCCCAGCAGCCTAGTGCCGAACTCGACAGCGCCGGAGATCCCCGCATCGGCATGATCGGCGGCTCCTACGGCGGCGAAATCCAGTTGGTCACGGCCGGAATGGACCACCGCGTGGACGCCATCGTGCCAGCGCTCGCATGGAACTCGTTGAACAGCTCAGTCTATAAGAACCAGGCGTTCAAAAGCTCTGTGTCGTTCATCGTTCCACTCACGCTACTGAGTGGTGGCAAGCTGGATCCGCAGTTCTACTCTCTGATCTTCGGCGTCCTGGCAGGCACTCTTCGAATGGCTCAGCAGGACCTGCTCGCCGTCAGCACACCCGACGTCGGCAACATCACCGCACCGACTCTGCTGATCCAGGGGACTGTCGACACCATCTTCACACTCGACGAGGCCAGCACCACCGCACAAACGCTGGCCGCCAACGGCATTCCCGTGAAGATGATCTGGTACTGCGGCGGCCATGGCGCCTGCTTGAGCACCAGCGACGACGGTACTGTCATCCAGAAGAACACGTTGGCGTGGCTCGACCGCTATGTGAAGAACGACCAGTCGGTGTCGACCGGTCCGACCTTCGAATGGATCGATCAGAACGGGCAGTACTATTTCTCCGACTTCCTCCCGTCGGACCAGGCGTTCTACGGTGTGCCTGTGGTCGCGTCGGGCACCGGTGGCAACCTGGCGATCGTGCCCATCGTCGGCGGCTCCGGTCCGCAGCTGCTCGCTCCCTTCCCGTTCTCGTTGACCTCGGCCGCCAAGGCGCTCTATGCGCTTGACGTCACGGTGCAGGCGCCCGCGACAACGACTCAGATCGTCGGCGCGCCAACGCTGACGATGACCTATTCGGGCGTCGGCACCAGCCGGCACGTTTACGCGCAGCTGGTCGACGACAAAACCGGGCTGGTGGTCGGCAACACCGTCACGCCTATACCCGTCACGCTCGACGGACAGAGACACACGGTGACGGTCCCGCTAGAGGACGTGGCATACACGATGTCGCCCGACGACTCGATCACCCTGCAAGTGGTCGGCTCGGCCACGCAGTACGAAAACCTGACGTCAGTCGGTGCGATCGAGGTGTCGAGCATTGAGCTCGTATTGCCGACCGCGGCAGACGCGGTGCCTGAGAGAGCTACGGGTTACCCGGTAGACATCGACCGCTTCGGGAGGACTTGAGGCCCCCCTCGGGCTGTATCTGCGGGTGATGTGACGCATCAGCGCCAGCTCAGCGGGCGGTCGTTGCCGTGGCTGTTCGTAGGTCGACCGTCGAACTTAGACCGTTGGCGGCCTGCTCGGGGACGATGAGGACAGGAGTGTCGCAGTGTCCGATGACCGCGGCCGCGACGCTGCCCTGTAGGTGCCCCAGCAGTCCGCTGCGGCGGTGCGGGCCGAGCACGATCAGGCTTGCGCCGTGTTCGACGGCGGCCTCGACGATGCCCTTCCAGGTCGGCGCGGCTTCGACGGCGATGCTGCGCGCCAGGAATCCGGCATCGCATGCCAGCGATGCCCCGTGGGCGGCGGTCTGTTCGGCGGCTCGGCGTACCTCGGTGGCCTGATCGGCGTCAAAGTGTCTGCTGCTCGTCGGTGTGAACCCGACATCGACCGGCTGCCATACACAGACGAC
>Ga0207675_100001206_pt1 | contig 25753 bp, 20 predicted proteins | sample KBSSwiS42_FD_184305 | JGI IMG/M metagenome (GOLD analysis project Ga0207675, IMG submission 184305) | Switchgrass rhizosphere microbial communities from Kellogg Biological Station, Michigan, USA - KBS Switchgrass S4-2 (SPAdes) (version 2) | ecosystem: Host-associated > Plants > Roots >...
TCCTGTTCGGCGCCGAGTTCACCGCCTGCCTGGGGCGGTCGCGCAAGCCCGAGCCCCTGCTGCAAAGCGAAGAGGCGACTACTGCTTCTTGATGGTGAACTTGCCGAAGGCGATGCCGAGGTCCCAGCCATCGCCGGTGCCGGACAGCGCCAGCGAGATCTCGCCCTTGGTCACCACCTGCGCCTGCGATGACTTCACCGCGCCGGCGTGCGCCTCGGCGCTGGCATAACTGCCGAGCACGTCATCGATCTTGTGCACCCCGGAGAATTCGCCCACGCCGTTGCGGATGGTGGATTTGCCGGCCGACAGGCCGCCGCCGCGCGCCGCGAGCTTCACGGCCATGGATTGGCCGTTATTGCAGGTGACCGTGCCGGTACCGTCGGCGCGCTTGTAGAATGCCGACCAACCACTCATGGTGAATGAGAGCTTGCAGTCGACGGCCGCGGCCTGCGCCGTGCCCCCGTAGAGAGTGACGAGTGCAAGGGCCATTAGAAGACGAATGGATTTGTTCATGGCGCGACGCTAACCGCGCCGGCGGGGGATGGCAAGATGATGCAAATACCCATCAAGCGGGCGGTCGAACGCGTGCCCGGCGGCCTGATGGTGGTGCCCTTGCTGTGTGGGGCGTTGCTGACAACGTTTACCCCGGGTCTCCCGAAATTCTTCGGTTCCTTCACCGGCGCCCTGTTCACCGGGGCTTTGCCCATCCTGGCGGTCTTTTTCGTGTGCACCGGGGCCAGCATCGATTTCAAGGCCACGCCGTACATCCTGAAGAAGGGTGGCACGTTGTTCGCCGTCAAGGTGAGCATCGGCATCTTGTTAGGCGTGGTGTTCGGCCGGATCCTGGGTGAGGCGCCGGTCAGCGCCGGGGTGTTCGCGGGTATTTCCACGCTCGCCATCGTCGCGGCGATGAACGACACCAATGGCGGGTTGTACATGGCGCTGATGGGGCAGTACGGCCAGCCGCGCGACGTCGGCGCGTACACCGTGATGTCACTGGAATCGGGCCCGTTCCTCACCATGGTGACGCTGGGTGTTGCGGGACTTGCGGCGTTTCCCTGGCCGACGCTGGTCGGCGGCATCCTGCCGCTGCTCGTGGGTATGCTGCTCGGCAACCTCGACCGGGAGATGCGCGAGTTCCTGAGCCGCGCGATTCCCGTGATGATCCCGTTCTTCGCCTTCGCGCTCGGTGCGAACCTCGATCTCGGCAAGGTGTGGCAGGCCGGGTTGTTAGGCTTGGGGTTGGGGCTCGCGGTGGTCGTGGTCACTGGCTTCCCGCTGTTCTTCGCGGACCGTCTCACCGGCGGCAATGGTGTCGCGGGCGTCGCGGCGGCCTCCACCGCAGGTAATGCCGTGGCCGTGCCCGCCATCATCGCCAGCGCGAATTCCGCGTACGCCGACGCCGCGGCACAGGCCACCATCCTGGTGGCGGCGAGCGTGGTGGTAACAGCCATAGTCGTACCGCTGGTGACCGCCTGGACCGCGAGACGCATGGCCGCGAGGAGTGCGTAGTGCCGGAACGCTGGCTCATCGTTGCCGATGACCTCACCGGGGCGGCCGATGCCGGGGTTCCGTTCGCGCGCCGCGGCCTGAAAACCAAGGTGTTGCTGCCGAATGCGCAGCTCGTGGACCCGGAAACCGTCGCGGTTGCCTACGACGCCGATACGCGGCGCAGCTCCGCCACGCAGGCCGGCCTGCGCCATGCGCAGGCGGTGGTGCGATTCGGCGCGCCGGACACCAGCCTGTACAAGAAGATCGATTCGACGCTGCGCGGCCACCCGGCGATCGAGATCGCCGCCATGCGCGAGGTGCTCGCGGAACAGCGCCGCGAAACGTTCGGGGTGCTCGCGCCTGCCTTTCCGGCCATGGGTCGCACGACTCGCGACGGCCACGTGCTCGTGAACGGCAAGCCGCTGGAAGAAAGCGAAACCTGGGCCCGCGAACACAGTTATCCGGACGCCGACCTCGGCAGGATCCTCGCCAGCGCCGGCGTGGAATCCGTCAAGGTGCCGCTGGCCAGGGTGCGATCGGGCGCAGCGGCGCTCGGCGAACTGCTGGCCGCCATGGCCCGGGAGCGCAAACGTGGTTTCGGCCTCGTGGCCATTTGTGATGCCGAAACCGACGAGGATCTCGACAACATCGCCTGCGCCGCCCGCGCGTCCACGGCACACGGATTTCTCATCGGCACTGCCGGACTGGCGCACGCGGTGGCACGAACCGCACCGGAGTGCAGCTGCACGCCCCTCGTTGCCACGACTTCCGGCGCCGGCGCACTCATCGTCGTCGGATCGCTCGCCAGCGCGACGCGACACGCCACGCGGGAACTGGCCGCGAAGCGCGGTGTACTTCCGTTGTGCGTCGAATCGGCCTTGCTGCGCGACGCGTCGCGGCGCGAATCGCTGCGCGCCACGCTGGCGGCCGCCGGCCGCGCGCTCGAGACAGGCGATGACGTGCTGGTCGAGCTCGCCGAAGACGTGGCGCCGGATCTCGGCCGCGGGCTCGAGCTCGTGCGCGCGCTGGCCTGCGGCCTCAAGGATGCGCTGGAACGCATGAGCGGCCTGATCGTCACGGGCGGCGAAACGGCCGCGGCGCTGCTCGCGCAGGTGTTCATCGATGAATTCGAGCTGGCCGGCGAAATCGAGCCGGGCGTTGCGCTGGGACTGGCGCGCAATCACATCGAATTTCCGCTCGTGACCAAGCCGGGCGCTTTCGGCGACTCCGGCAGCCTGGTCCGCGCGCTCGAGAGACTTCGCACCATCAGAAGGACCGGAATCGTCGCATGAGTCTTCCCACGATCGCGATCACCATGGGAGACGCCGCCGGCGTCGGCCCGGAAATCATCATGAAGGCGCTGGGCGCACCGGGTGTGCATGCGTTCTGCCACCCCCTGGTGATCGGCGATGCCGAGCGGCTGCGGCTCGGCGGGCAGCGCGTCGGCAGCCGCCTGAAGATCGAGCGCGTCGCGGATCCCGCCGCCGCAACGTTCGGCCACGGGCGGGTCCAATGCATCGACCTGGCGCTGGTGCCCGCGGATCTGCCGTTCGGCAAGGTTTCCGCGGTCGCCGGTGAAGCGGCGTTCCGTTACATCGAACGTGCCGTGCGCATCGTACAGAGCGGCGCGGCGCAGGCGATCTGCACGGCGCCGCTCAGCAAGGAGGCGCTGCACGCCGCCGGTCACAAGTACCCCGGCCATACCGAGCTGCTCGCAGCGCTCACCGGCACGCCGGAGGTGTCGATGATGCTGGTCGCCCCGAAACTGCGCGTGATCCACGTGACCACGCACATCGGGCTGCTGGACGCCATCGAACGCATCGATGCGCCGCTGGTGGAACGGGTGATCACGCGCGCGCACGACACGCTGTCGCGCGCGGGAATCGCCCGGCCGCGCATCGGCGTGTGCGGCATCAACCCGCACGCCGGAGAAAACGGACTGTTCGGGCGCGGCGAAGAGGCCGTGAAAATCGTGCCGGCGGTGAAGAACGCGCTGGCCCGCGGCATGGATGTTCGCGGCCCGTTGCCGGCCGATACCTTGTTCTTCCTGGCCGCACGCGGCGACTACGACATCGTGGTGGCCATGTATCACGACCAGGGCCATGGCCCGATCAAGGTCCTCGGCCTCGAGGCGGGCGTGAACATCACCGTGGGCCTGCCGATGGTGCGGACCTCGGTCGATCACGGCACCGCCTTCGACATCGCCGGCACGGGGGTCGCCGATGAACGCAGTCTCATCGAAGCGTTGCGCCAGGCGGCCGACCTGGCGCCCAAACAGCTCACCCCGGCTCACTGACCGGATTTCGCGCGCGATCCTGACGGCGCCCTGCACCGCGTAGGTTCAAAAACGATCACACGCAGTCGTGTGTCCCCCAAATTTCTCGTGCTTTGCGCGCAAATGTGTTAATTCTTGCGCATAGTGATCGTTGCTGAGGCTTTTTGATCGAAGCTTTTGATCGAAGAGAGTCTCGGCGCAAATAAAGAGGGGGAATCATGAAGTCGAAGTCCCGGCCGGCTCAGTCTCGCGATACGAACGCGGGCAAGTTGCTCCTGGCCTGTATGGTGTCGGCCGCGTGCTCGCAGTCGTTCGCACAAGAAACACCGCAAGCGCCCGAAGAGGGTGAAGTCATCATCGTGACGGGTTCGCGCATTGCGCGTGACCTCGAGGATGCTTCGACCCCGATCGCAGTCATCAGCGCCGAAGAGATCCGGCTGTCGGGCACCATGAACGTGGACAAGGTCCTCGGCGATCAGCCCCAGTTCGTCCAGGCCACCAACGGTGGCAACACGGCCAACACGGTTCCCGCGGGCTCTGCCGCGGGCGCAGCCTACGCGAACCTCCGCGGCTTCGGACCGACACGCAGCCTGACGCTGGTGAACGGCCGGCGCTTCGCGATCTTCGGACCCGAGCAGGTCACGGACCTGAACACCATTCCAGCGGCGCTCGTGCAACGCACGGAAGTCGTTACCGGTGGTTCGTCCGCGGTGTACGGCTCGGACGCCATTACCGGTGTCGTCAACTTCATCATGAAGGACGATTTCGAGGGCATCCAGGCCGGCGGCCAATATGCGACGGACAGCGCCACGAGCTCGCCGATCTTCAATGTCGATCTGACCGGTGGTTTCAATTTTTCGGAAGGCCGCGGCAACTTCGTGGCCTCGCTGAACTACTACAAGCGCGAAGGTTTCACGCGAACCGAACGCGGCGACTGGGCCGCGCTGCCGTACGGTGAAGCGTGCGTCACCGCGGCGACCTGGAGCGACAGCATGATCGGCACCGCCAACGGTGCAAGTCCTGCCAACTGCGCCGCCTCCGGCGGCAAGATGGGCTTCGTTTTCTCGGGCAGCGGCGACATTCCCAACGGAAGGTTCACGCTGACGAACGCGCAGCTGGCGAATGCCGGTGTGCAGACCGCGCTGGCCAACGCGGGCCTGGCCGGCCTGGGTGGTAACGGCTTTACATTCAACGACGCGGGCGCCCAGGGAAGCCAGCGCCTGGTGAATCGTCCGGCGGATGACTTCAACCTGACGCAGTTCAACTACCTGCAGGTACCGGCCGAACGGTACATGGCCAACATCTTCACGCACTTCGATTTCACGGACAGCGTGACTGGCTACGCCGAACTGCACTACAGCAAGAACAAGGTCGACCAGCAGCTCACGCAGTCGAACATCAACGCCACGTCGCTGTACAACGTCGACAACCCCTATCTGGACGCCAACATGCGCGCGTTGCTGGTGGCGCTCGACAATGCCGAGGCGCTGACCACGACGCTTCCCGCGCAGGGCAGCCTGGTCCAGACCACCACCCGTGGCGACGGCCTGGCCATCCTCAACGGCGGCCGTCGGCTCGTGGAACTTCCTTTCCGTTTCAACACTGACGACCACGACGTGTATCGCGCGGCCATCGGCCTGCGCGGTGACCTGGGCAGTGTCTCCGACAAGGTCCTGGCCAACCTGAAGTACGACGTGTACTACAGCTACGCCAAGTCCGAGGACACCAGCACCCAGGATGGCGCGGCTTCGCGCAGCCAATACGCGCAGTCGTTGCTGCGGCCGAGTCCCACCGCCAATCCGGTCTCCAACATCTTTGGCCAGAGCCTGTCACCGGCGGCCGTCGATGCCATCGGGATCCACTCCGAGAACACCACGAACGCCAAGCAGCAGGTGTTTTCAGCGAGCGTGACGGGCGATGCGTTCGACACCTGGGCGGGCACTTCCGGCTTCTCCTTCGGTCTCGAGTGGCGCAAAGCCGAGGCCGAGTACTTGCCGGATACCTACCTGCGCACCGGCGACGTTGCGGGCTTCAACGCGGGACAGCCCACGTCCGGCGATGTGACCGCCAAGGAAGTTTTCGGCGAGCTGCGGGTTCCGATCCTGGCCGACGTTCCGGCGGTGCAGAACCTCAGCCTCAACGGCGGATTCCGCCTGTCTGACTATGACCTGGACGGCGTGGGCAGCGTGACCACGTATCTCTATGGCATGGACTGGCGCATCGATGAGTCGTTGAAAATCCGCGCCCAGGTTCAACACGCCATTCGCGCGCCGAACATTGGCGATCTGTTCGGGGGACAGCAGACGAACTTCCCGAACCTCGTCGACCCTTGCGGCAACCTCAATACTGCCAACCAGACGCAGGCGGTGCGCGACCTGTGTATCGCCACCGGTGTACCCGCGGCGTCGGTGTTCACGCAGTCAGTGCAACCGAACACCACCGTACCGGTCGTCTCGGGTGGTAACCCGGACCTGCAGGAAGAGACCTCGAACACCTTGACCGTGGGTGTGGTGATCACGCCGATCGAATCGATGTACATCTCGATCGACTACTTCGACATCGAGCTCAAGGACGCCATCGCTCCGATCGGCGGCGGTGCGCAGAGCGTGTTGAACCTGTGCTACTTCACGGTCCAGGACGCCGGCAGCGCCTTGTGCCAGAACGTGCATCGCGATCCGTCGACCGGTGCAATCACCACGCCGTTCTCGATCAACACCGGCCAGTCGAACATCGGTGGAATCAAGACGGAGGGCCTCGATTTCAACACCACGTATGGCGTGGACATGGGCTTCGGCAAGGACGGCGCCAGCCGCTTCGAGTTCAGCACCATCTGGACCTGGACGAAGGAGTTCACGCTGACGCCGCTGGTCGATCAGCCTCAGACCAAGAACCGCTGCGTCGGCGCATACGGTGGCACCTGTGGCGAGCCGATTCCGGAGTGGAAAGGCGTTACGCGACTGACCTGGAGCACCGGACCGCTCGGTGTGAGCCTGCGGCATCGCTACATCGCCAGTGTGACGACCGATCGCTGGGTGCTGCCGGAATCGGCGGGTGCCAACCCGAACCCGGCGCTGCTCCAGACCTATACCAATCCGCACTTCCCGGCCTACCACTACTTCGACCTGTCGGGAACCTTCGACTTTGGCGACAAGGTCAGTGTCTATGCGGGTGTCAACAACATCACCGACAAGGATCCGCCGATCGTGGCGGGCTTCGGCGGTTACGGCAACACGTTCCCGTCGACGTATGACTACGCGGGAATGACGTTCTTCCTGGGAGTCAACGCGAAGTTCTGACCGGACCCGGGGTCCTGAAGAAAGACGCCGCCGACGAGGCGGCGTTTTTCTTTGGGTAGTTAGTTGGCGGAACAGGCCGCCGGTTACCGCTACCATCCCGCAAATCCGCGCACGCGTGGCCGAAATTGGCGCGCAATGATCGTTTGCCAGGTGTAGAATGACACCGGTTTCCGGGCCTGGATTCCGCTCCCGGCCCTCGTCCGAGAAGCGCACTTTCTCCGCGCTCCGTGCGCTTTTCGACATCCGGACGCCGCCGGCACCCCTTCGCCGGCGGCGTTCAGCCTCTAACTACAGTGCTCAGCGCGGGACGAGGATGTCCCGCGTGACCTTGCGCACGTCGTTGGCGCCGGTCAGCGCCAGGCTCACGGCCAGTTCCTTGCGCATGATGTCGAGCGCCAGCGCCACGCCGGACTCGCCCATGGCGGCGAGCGCATACAGGAAGGCCTTGCCCATGAGGCAGCCCCTGGCGCCGAGCGCCAGCGCCTTGAGCACGTCCTGGCCGGTGCGCACGCCGCCGTCGAACAACACATCGCAACGCCCCGCCACGGCTTCCACGACCTCGGGCAGGGCGGAGATCGTCGAGCGGGCGCCGTCGAGCTGCCGTCCACCGTGGTTCGAGACCACGATGGCATCCGCGCCATGCTCGGCGGCCAGCCGCGCGTCCTCGCGGTCGAGGATGCCCTTGATGATGATCTTGCGCGGCCACTGCTGGCGCAGCCAGGCGAGATCCTTCCAGGTGACGGTCGGATCAAATTGCTGGGCAATACGCTCGGCGAGCGTCTTGAGTCCGGCGCCTTCGGACATGCGGCCCTCGAGATTGCCGAAGCTGCGGCGCCTGCCCATGAGCACCTTGAGCGCCCAGGTGGGTTTCATCGCGATCTCGAAGGCGTTCTTCAGCGTGAGCCGCGGTGGAATCGACAGGCCATTCTTGGCGTCCCGGCGGCGCAGGCCCTGCACCGGCATGTCGACCGTCAGCATGATGGCCGAGCAGTTGGCGGCCTTGGCGCGGTCGAGCAGCTCCACGTTGAAGCCGCGATCGCGCATCAGGTACACCTGGAACCAGAACGGCTTCTGCACCGCGCTGCGCACGTCCTCGATCGAACCGATGGAGAGTGTGCTCAGGCAGAAGGGCACGCCAAACGCCTGCGCGGCGCGCGCGCCCAGCATCTCGCCGTTGGCATGAAACAGACCGGTGAGCCCGGTGGGCCCGATGCCGAGGGGAATGGTCCAGTCCTCGCCCAGGATGTTGGTGGCGAGCTGCTGCTTCGACACGTCGATCATCACGCGCTGGCGCAGCTGGATGGCACGCAGGTCGTCGAGATTGCGGTTGAAGGTGATCTCGTCGTACGAGCCGCGATCGGCGTAGTCGAAGATGGCGCGAGGTACACGCTTGCGCGCGAGCTCGCGCAGGTCGGCGATGGAGTTGATGACCATGAGTAAGTATGGGGGCAGCCCCCTTTCCTACACTATCCCTCCGCCCAGATTCTGTTTGCCCGGCCGCGTCTGCGCGCAGCGCGTGCGGTAGCCGCTGTCGCGATAGGCGGCGATGGGATCGATGGCGCCGCCCTTCGACATGCGCGCCTGGGCGAGAATCGGTGAGACGTCCGTGGTAAAGCCGCGCTTCAGCGTCTGTGCGGCCATGAGCACGTCATTGGCGGTGCGGCAGTCCTGCAGCTTCTTGCGCTCGACGATCAGCGCCTGCGCATAGGCGCGCTGCAGCTCGATGGCGCTGGTCATCAGGCTTTCGATGGGGTCGGTGACATTGTGCGACTGGTCGAGCATGTGCGCGGGGCTGAAATTCGCCGCCTTGGCGAGCTCGGCCTCGACCAGTTCGTTGAATACCAGGAACAGGCGGAAGGGCTCGATCGATCCGGCGTCGAGGTCATCGTCGCCGTACTTCGAATCGTTGAAGTGGAAGCCGCCGAGGCGCTGCGCGTGGATGAGCCGCGCGACGATCATCTCGATGTTCACGTTCGGCGCGTGGTGGCCGAGATCGACCAGGCAGAAGGCCTTGGGACCGAGCGTCTGCGCCGCCATCAGCGATGAGCCCCAGTCCTGGATGACGGTGGCGTAGAACGAGGGCTCGTACATCTTGTGCTCGAGAAACAGGCGCCAGTCGGCGGGCAGCGCCTTGTAGATGGTCGCGGTGGATTCGAGATAACGCTCGAACGCCTTGCCGAGATGCGACTGGCCGGGAAAATTTGCGCCGTCGCCGATCCACACGGTCAACGCGCGCGAGCCGAGGATGGCACCCGCCTTGATGCAATCGATGTTGTGCGCCACGGCCTGGGCGCGCACCGCCGGGTCAGTGTGCGTGAGGCTGCCGTACTTGTACGACAGCGCCTGTCCCGGCTGATCCTGGAAGGTGTTGGAGTTCATGGCGTCGAAGCCCAGGCCCAACCCCTCGGCGTGTTCGCGCAGCGCGATGAAATCGTCGGTGCGGTCCCAGGGCAGGTGCAGCGACACGGTCGGCGTCGCGGCGGTCAGCCGGCGGATGACCGAACAGTCCTCGAGCTTCTCGAACACGTTGCGCGGCTCGCCGGGTCCGGGGAAACGTCCGAAACGCGTACCGCCGGTGCCGACACCCCACGAGGGAATCGCGACCTTGAATGCCGCGACGCGTTTGGTGATCTCGTCGATGTCGATCTGGCGGCGTGCCAGCTGCAGGCCGAGCGCGGCGTAGTCCGCCGCCTGCGTGGCGGCGTGCGCTTTGTTAGCCGACGCGATGTAGTTCGCGTCGCGCGGATCGGCATAGACCATGACGCCCCCCGGCGAAGATCAACGCGTGAATGCGGTGGCGTTGCCGGCGTCGACGTTGACGATGTTGCCCGTCGACTTCGCGGCACGCTCGGAGGCGAAGAATGCCACGGCTTCGGCGACGTCTTCAGGGTAAACGCTGCGTTTGAGCAGGCTGCGGTCGCGGTACACGGATTCGAGCTCGTCGACCGTCTTTTTATACTGGGCAGCGCGTTGCTGGGCCCATTCGCCCTGCCAGATGCGCGAGCCGCGCAACACGGCATCCGGATTGACGACATTTACGCGGATGCCGAGCGGCGCGCCTTCGAGCGCCAGGCAGCGCGCCAGGTGCAACTCGGCGGCCTTGGCCGTGCAGTAGGCCGCCGCGCCCGGTGAGGCGGCGAGGGCGTTCTTCGATCCGATGAACACGATCGAACCGCCGATGCCCTGCGTCTTGAAGAGCCGGAAGGCCTGGCGCGCGATCAGGAAGTAGCCCGTGGACAGGATGTCCATGTTCTTCTGCCAGGTGGCGAGACTGGTCTCGTCCACGGCCGACGCCGACGCGATGCCGGCATTCGAGATGCAGATGTCGACGCCGCCGAATTTCCAGGCGCTGTCGCGGAACCCGGCGACCACGGCGTCCTCACGTGTCACATCCACCCAGGCGCTGCCGACCACGTCTGCGCCGTAAGTCTTGCGCAGTTCGGCTTCACCTTCCGCCAGCGCTTCGCGGTCGATGTCGCACAACACCACGCACGCGCCTTCGTCCATGAGCCGCCGCGCGGTGGCGAGACCGATGCCGCCGGCCCCGCCGGTGATCAGCGCCACGCGTCCGGCCAGGGCCTTCGGCTTCGGCATGCGCTGCAACTTGGCTTCTTCGAGCAGCCAGTATTCGATGTCGAAGGCTTCCTGCTCGGGCAATCCGCGGTAGACCGAGACGCTGGCCGCACCGCGCATCACGTTGATGGCGTTGACGTAGAACTCAGCCGCGATCCGCGCGGCGGCTTTGTCCGCGGCAAATGTAATCATCCCGACGCCGGGGACGAGGTAGACCACCGCGTTCGCGTCGCGCATCCTCGGCGAGTCGGGGCGTTTGCATCGTTGGTAATACGCGGCATACCGCTGACGGTAGGCCTCGACCGCCGGCCGCACCCGCGCGGCCAGGTCGCCGACGCTGTCGCGTGCCGGATCGAACGGCAGCACCAGCGGCCAGATCTTGGTGCGCAGGAAATGGTCGGGGCAGGAAGTGCCGAGCGCCGCCAGCGGCGCGAGCCTTTCGCCGCCGACGAAATCGAGCACCGTTTCGCTGTCGTCGAAGTGGCCGACCTTGAATGCCGTGGCCGCCGTCGCTGCGTCGCCGGCTGCAACCTCATCGACTCCAGAAATAGCCCCGCGAATCACCGGCATGATGGCGGCCGCGACTTCGCGCCGCCGGTCGATGGTCAGCGCCGCCGTCGCCACCGCGCCGAAGGGGCGCTTGCCACGGCATTTCTCGTTCAGCCACGCGGTGGCGCGATTGATGATGTCGAGGGTGTTCTCGTAGCAGGCCTTGGAAGTGTCGGCCCAGGTGAACAGGCCATGGGCTTCGAGCACGGCACCCTTGAGCTTCGGGTTCTTTTGCGTCAGCTCGCGCAGCTTCAGGCCGAGTTCGTATCCGGGGCGAATCCACGGCAACCAGCCGATCTCACCGCCGAAGATCTCCTGGGTCAGTGCCTTCGAGTCCGCGGTCGCCGCCAGCGCGATCAGCGCATCCGGATGCATGTGATCGACGTGTGCACGATCCACCAGGCCGTGCAGCGGCGTGTCGATGCTGGCCGCGCGCGGATTCAGGTTGAAGGCGCAGTGCGCGTACAGGGGCACGAGCACCGCGTCATTGTCGGCCCCCGCCTCGTAGAACTTCTCGAGGGCACGAAACTTCGACAGGTAGAGGGTCGAAAAGCCGTCGAGCTTCATGGTGCCGAGGTCGCCGCCCGACCCCTTGACCCACAGCACCTCGGCGTCATCACCCGTCAGCGGATCCTTTTCCCTGAGCTTGGCGGACGTATTGCCGCCGCCGAAATTGGTGATGCGCTTGTCGCCGCCGAGCAGGTTGGAGCGATACAGCAGCAACTCGGCCGGCGAAAGCGTGGCCGCGTGGGAGTCATCCCAGCGACTGTCGATTTCACGAGAACCGGGGGAGGCCGCCTGAACCACACTCATCCACTGTCTCCGGGCGGGCGCTAAAGTACCGGCCCAGCTTCATTATTTAGGGTGAAGCTGTGTATCACACGAAGCCGTCATATACAATCAATCACGTGCAGATTCGATCACGGGCCTTTAAGCGGGGGGACCCATGCTGGAAAAAGAACGCCATAACCTGATCCTGAAGCTGGTCGAAGAGCGCTCCATCGTCAGCGTTGGCGACCTGCTCGATCTGCTGGGTGCCTCCGAGGCCACGATCCGCCGCGACATCAACGCGCTCGCCGAAAAAGGCGAGGTGAAGCGCATCCGGGGCGGCGCCGAGGCGGTGCGTCCGCGGCATCAGCCGCACCTCGTGGGCATGCCCTTCGCCATGAGCCAGGACGTGAATGTTCCGCAGAAACGCGCCATCGCGCGCGCGGCCGCGGCGCTGATCTCGCCCGGCGAGAGCATCATCATCAACGGCGGTACCACCACCTATGCGCTGGTGGAATTCCTCGAGAACTCCGATCTCGACATCCTCACCAACTCTTTCCCGATCGCCGCCAAACTATTCGCCACCAGCCGCAATCGCATCACCCTGCCGGGCGGCACGATCTTCCGCGAACAGAACATCGTGCTGTCGCCGTTCGAGAACGACACCATCACGAGCTTCTGGGGCAACAAGCTGTTCGTCGGCTGCTACGGGCTCAACCGCTTCGGCATGATGGAGGCGGATCCGCTCATCGTGCAGGCGCAGACCAAGCTGCTGAAGCGCAGCGAACACGTGATCGTGATGGCGGACAGCTCCAAGCTGCGCCGCAAGTCAGCGATGATCGTTGCCGGTCTCGATCGCATCAACACCATCGTGACCGACGACGGCGCGCGGCCGGAGGAGCTCGAGGATTTCCGCAGCGCGGGCATCAAGGTGATCGTCGCCAAGGTCACGGGCGAAGACGAAATGAAGAAGATCGCCTGATGAAGAGAATTTTCATCGCGGCGGCATGCGCCGTGCTGGTCGGTCTCGCCGCCTGTGGCAAGAACCAGCCCGAGCCACCCGGCCAACCGGCCGCCGCGCCGCGCACGCGCGTGGGCCTGGTGGCCAAGTCGCTGGGCAACGGGTTCTTCGACGCCGTGAACAAGGGCGCGCAGGAGGCCGCGAGCGAGCTCGACGCGGAGGTGATCTTCACCGGGCCGACGACGCCCACCGCCGAAGGCCAGATCGAAGTGCTGAATGCGCTGATCGCGCAGCGCGTCGATGCGATCGCGGTGTCCGCCAACGATCCCGACGCGCTGGTGCCCACGCTGAAGAAAGCGATGGAACGCGGCATCAAGGTCATCTCCTACGATTCGGCGGTCGCGCCGGCGGGCCGCATCGCCCATCTTGCGCCGTCGTCCGATGAGCTCATCGGTGAGAGCGTGGTGGCGCTGGCCGCCGAACTGTCGCCCAACCACAAGGGAAAATTCGCGGTGGTTTCGGCGACACCCACTTCCACCAACCAGAACGCCTGGCTGGCCGAAATGCGCAAGGTGCTGCCGAAGTATCCGGGCCTCGACATGGTTGCCGTGGTCTACGGCGACGACGTGTCCGACAAGTCGTATCGCGAGGCCGCGGCACTCATCCAGCAGCATCCGGACCTTTCGGTGCTGGTGAGCATCAGTTCGGTGGGCATCGTCGCCACGGCGCGCGCCGTCGAAGACAAGGGCCTCACCGGCAAGCTCAAGGTGACTGGCCTCGGCCTGCCCTCCGAGCTGGTCGGTTACGTGGAAAAGGGCGTGGTCCCGAAGTTCGCCATCTGGAATCCCGTCGACCTGGGTTACTCGACCATGCAGATCGCCACGCGGCTGGCGCGCGGTGACGATCCGCACAAGCCGATCTACATGTCGCGGATGGGCGAGGTCACGTTCGGCGCCGACGGGGTGGGTGCGATGAGCAAACCGTTCATCTACGACATCACCAACGTGGGCCCGTACGCGAAAATATTCTGACGCCGAAGCAACCCGTGCCGCCCCTGCTGACGATTTCCGGGTTACACAAGTCCTTCGGCGGCGTGCGCGCGCTCGCCGGCGTGGATCTCGAATTGCATCGCGGTTCGATCACGGCACTGCTCGGCGAAAACGGCGCCGGCAAATCGACGCTGGTGAAGATCCTTTCCGGCGTCCACCAGCCCGATGCGGGGGCGATTCACTTCGATGGCGCGGCGATCCGCATCCCGACTCCCGCGAATGCGCGCGATCTTGGCATCGGCGTGGTTCACCAGGAATGCCTGGTGTTCGATCAACTGACCGTCGCGGAGAACCTGTTCGTGAACACGCACCCGCGCCGCGCGGGATTGGTCGACTGGCAGACCGTGCAGCGGCGCGCCCAGGCGGTGCTCGACGAACTGGGTGCGGATTTCGGGGCGCAGACGCCCGTGGCTTCGCTCGGTATCGCGCAAAAGCACGTGGTGCAGATCGCCCGCGCGCTGGTCAACGATTCGCGCCTGCTGATCCTCGACGAGCCGACGGCCTCGTTGTCGCAGCGCGAGTGCGCCGAGCTGTTCCGGATTGCGCGCAAGCTGCGCGACGCCGGGTGCGCGCTGCTGTTCATCACGCATCGCTTCGAGGAGATCTTCGAGCTGGCCGATCGCTACGCGGTGTTTCGCGATGGGGTTTCGGTCGGAGCCGGGCCGCTCGGCGCGACGGGGCGGGATGAGCTGATCCGCCTGATGGTCGGGCGTCCGGTGGAACAGCTGTTTCCGAAGCAGGCGGTGCAGCCGGGAGAAGTCCTGCTGCGCGTCGAGAACCTCGCGCGGGACGGCGAATTCGAGGACATCAGCTTCTCCCTGCGGCGCGGCGAGATCCTCGGCATCTACGGCCTGGTCGGCGCCGGGCGCAGCGAGCTCGCGCAGGTACTGTTCGGTGCGGAGCGTGCCCACCAGGGAGCTATCGACGGCGGCGGCGACATTGCGCTGGTGCCCGAAGATCGCCAGAGCCAGGGCAGCATCCTGCCGTTCTCGATTGCCGCCAACATCGCGCTGCCGAATCTCGCGGCGCTCGCGCCCCGCGGCTGGATAGGTTCGGGCGGCGAACGCGCACTGGCGCAACAGTGGATAGACGCGCTCGCGATCAAGGCCGAAAGCCCGGCGCAGGCGGTGCAGAGTCTGTCGGGCGGCAATCAACAGAAGGTCGTGCTGGCGAAGTGGCTGGCGCGCAAGCCCGCCGTGCTGATCCTCGACGAACCCACCAAGGGCATCGACGTGGGCGCCAAGGCCGCCGTCCACCAGGTGATGAGCGAGTTCGCCGGCGCCGGGCACGGCGTGATCCTGATTTCGTCCGAGCTGCCCGAGATCATCGCCATGTCGGACCGGGTGCTGGTGATGCGTCGCGGCCGGCTGCGCGGCGAGTTCACGCGCACCGACGCGACGAGCGAAGCGCTGTTGCGCGCGGCGAGCGACGCATGAAGCTGCCCGCCTGGCGCAACTGGTCACAGGTTGCGCGCCGCGATCTGCAGTTCGCGCTGCTCAGCCTCGTGCTGCTCGCGGCCGTGGTGCTGAAATATCCGGCCTTCGCCGCGCCGGACAATCTCGCCGGCGTGCTCGACGACACCGGCATCCTCGTCATGCTGGCGCTGGGCCAGATGCTGGTCATCCTGGTGCGCGGCGTGGACCTCTCGGTGGCGGCGAATCTCGCGCTGTGCGGCATGCTGGCCGCGTTGTTCAACCGCGAGTTCCCCGATGCCGGCGTGCTGCCGGTATTGCTGCTGACGCTCGTCGCCGGCGGATTGTTGGGCGCGTTCAACGGCATCCTGGTGTGGAAGCTGAGGCTGCCGCCCATCGTCGTGACGCTCGGCACGATGTCGATCTATCGCGGCGTCATCTACCTGCTGTCGCACGGTTCCTGGGTGAACGAGAACGAGATGTCGGCCGACTTCCTCGGCTTCACGCGCGCGCATTTCCTCGGGCTCTCGACGCTGACGTGGCTGGCACTGGCCTGTGCCGTGCTGTTCATCGTGGCATTGCGGCGCCTGCCGGCGGCGCGCAACCTGTACGCCGCCGGCGGCAATCCGGAGGCCGCGGCGTATGCGGGCATCGAGGCGGGGCGCATGCAGTTCCGGGCGTACGTGGTGTGCGGCGCCATCGCCGGACTCGCGGGTTACCTGTGGGTGGCGCGTTTCGCGGTGGCCTACACAGACATCGCGCTGGGCTTCGAGCTGCAGGTGATCGCGGCCTGCCTGATCGGCGGCGTCGCCATCACGGGCGGCGCCGGATCGGCGCTCGGCGTGGTACTGGGTTGCCTGTTCCTCGGCATCATCCGCAGTAGTTTGCCGCTGGTCGGCATTTCCGCCTTCTGGCAGATGTTCATCAACGGCATCGTGATCCTCGCGGCCGTCCTGCTGAGCGCGCGGCCGCAGCACCGCCCGCGCGCCACCCTCGAGGCGCCGCGATGATCGCCGCGCTGCTCAGGCGCTGGGAAAGCATGCTGGTGCTGGTGCTGCTGCTGGGTTTCACGCTCTTTTCGCTGAGCTCACCGTATTTCCTCAGCGTCGACACGTTGTCCGACGCAACTTTCAATTTCACCGAACGGGCGCTGGTGGCGCTGCCGCTGGCGCTGTTGATCATCGCGGGGGAGATCGATATCTCGGTCGCCGGAATCATCGCGCTGGCGTCGGTGGCCATGGGTCTCGCCGCGGAGCAGGGCGCGGGCACAGGTGTCATCGCCGCGGTGGGCCTGGGTACGGGACTGGTCGCCGGCTGCATCAACGGCGCCCTGATCACGCTCGGCCGCGTGCCGGCCATCGTGGCCACCATTGGCACCATGACGCTGTTTCGCGGCATCGCCTACGCGGTGCTGGGCGACCGCGTGCTCAAGAACTACCCGGAGTCTTTCTCGGCCTTCGGCCAGGGATATCTGTTCGGCCCGGTGTCGAACGAGCTGGCATTGTTCGCCGTGATGGCGGTGGTGGTGGGGTTGTTCCTGCACGCCACCCGCTGGGGCCGCGTGGTGTACGCGATCGGCGCAAATGCGGTGGCTACCCGCTTCGCCGGCATCCCGGTCGATCGCTATCGTTTTGCGCTATTTGCGCTGACCGGATTGGCGAGTGGAATGGCGGCCGTGCTGCTCACCTCGCGCCTGGGATCGACACGTCCTTCCATCGCCCAGGGCTGGGAGCTCGAGATCATCAGCATCGTCATCCTCGGCGGCGTATCCGTCTGGGGCGGCAAGGGCAGTATTTTCGGCGTGGTGCTGGCCGCACTGGTGTTTGGCCTGGTGACCTTCGGTCTCGGACTCATGAACATCCCCGGCATCGTGATGTCCATCTTCACCGGCGCGCTGCTGATCCTGGTGGTGGCGGTGCCGGCGCTGGCGCAGCGGCGATGAGCACCGGCCCGCTGATCGCGGTCTTCGACGTTGGCAAGACCAACTCCAAGATCGCGCTGGTCGATCCGTCCCTCGGACGCGAGATCTGGAGCGCACGCCGCGCCAACGAAGTGGTGCAGGGTCCCGTCACGCGCGAGCTCGATGTCGCTGGTATCGAAACATGGTTGTTCGGGCAGCTGTCGCAGGCCCCGGAACGCGAGCGCATCGTGGGCATCGTGCCGATCGCGCACGGTGCCGCGGCCGTGCTGGTCGACCACTCCGGCAACGTGCTTGCGGCGCCGGACTATGAGGACAACTGTTTCGATGAGGTAGCGGAGGAGTACGGCGCGCTGCGCGACTCGTTCGCGATCACCTACTCGCCGAATTTGCCGCAGGGTCTGAACCTCGGGCGCCAGCTGTATTACCTGCAGAAACGGCAGCCGGAACTCTTCAGCCGTGCCGGTCACATCCTGCTGTATCCGCAATACTGGTCATGGCGATTTTCGGGCGTGATGGCGAGCGAGGTGACTTCGCTGGGCACGCATACCGATCTCTGGCGCCCGTACGACGGCAACTACTCGGCGCTGGCGCGCAAGCAGGGTTGGGCGCGACTCATGCCCTCCCTGTATCGCGCCACCGATCAGCTCGGCAACGTGCGCGCCGCCGTCGCGGCAGCCTCCGGCCTGCCGGAGCGTTGCCTGGTGGCCTGCGGCATCCACGACTCCAATGCGTCGTACCTGCGATTCCTGCTGGACCGCGAGCGCGAGGCGTTCACCGTGGTGTCCAGCGGCACCTGGACCATCGTGATGGCGAATCGCGGCGAGCTCACGCGGCTGCGCGAAGCACGCGACATGCTCGCGAACGTCAACGTGTTCGGTGCGCCGATCGCCACAGCGCGCTACATGGGCGGACGCGAATACGAAGCCATCGCGCGGGGCGCCACCGAGCCGACCATCGACGCGTTGATCGAGGTGCTGGCGCGCGGCAGCCTCGCCTTGCCCTCGTTTGCCAGTGCCGGCCCGTACGTCGGCCGACCGGGCACGCTCGAAGGTGTCGATGGGCTCAACGATGCGCAACGCGCGGCGCTTGCGACCCTGTATTCCGCGCTCATGACTGCGCAGTTGATCGAATCGCTCGGCACCGCGGGCGAAATCTTCGTGGACGGGCCGCTCGCCCGCAATCCCCTGTTCGCCAGCTTGTTAGGCGGCGTCGTCCCCGGGGGCACGGTGCGCACCTACCCGGAAGGCGGCGGTACGCGCGTCGCGGCGCATCTGGCCGGGCTGCCTTCCCCCGGGCCCGGCGTGCTGCAGAACGTGCCGCCGCTGCGCATCCCGGGCCTGCTCGAATACCAGGCGCTGTGGCGCCATCGCCTCGAGGACCGTAAATGAAGAGAGCGTCGTGGCTTGCAGGATGGTTGCTCCTGTCGGCTGCGGCTACCGCGGCCGACTACCAAAACCCCATCCTGTTCGCGGATTACTCGGATCCCGACGTAATCCGGGTCGGCGACCGCTACTACATGACGGCTTCGTCGTTTCACTTCTCGCCGGGTCTGCCGCTGCTCGAATCGCGCGACCTGGTGCACTGGAAACTCATCGGCCATGCATTGCCGCGGCTCAGCTTCGATCCGAAATACGATCTGCCGGGCCCGCTGGGTTTCAGTGACGGCTCGGAACGCGCGCGCTTCTTCGCCGAGATGGGCCATCGGTACAGCTCGGGCGTGTGGGCGCCCTCGATCCGCCACCACCAGGGACGCTTCTATATCTACTTCCCCACGCCCACCGAAGGCATATTCATGGTCTCGGCGCAGAAGCCGGAAGGACCGTGGACGGCGCCGGTGGCGGTGATGGCCGAGCCCAGGCTCGAAGATCCCTGTCCGTTCTGGGATGACGACGGCCAGGCGTACCTGGTGCACGGGCGCGTCGGCGCCGGGCCCCTGGTCTTGCATCGCATGAGCGCGGATGGCACGAAGGTGCTGGATGCCGGCAAGACCATCGTCGAAGACCCCGCGAATCTGCCGGTGCTCGAGGGACCCAAACTACTCAAGCGCAACGGCTGGTACTACATCTTCGCGCCCTACGGCGGCGTGGAAAAAGGGCCGCAGGCCGTGCTGCGCTCGAAGAACATCTGGGGGCCCTACGAGCATCGCACCGTGCTAGCGCAGGGAAATACCGGCGTGCAGGCGCCGCACCAGGGCGGTTACGTGGAGACGCCGAAGGGCCAGGGCTGGTTCCTGCACTTCAACAGCACGGGTGCATACGGCCGCATCGTTCACCTGCAGCCGGTGCGCTGGCAGGACGACTGGCCGGTCATCGGCGATCCGATTGCCGGATCGCCCGGGACCGGCCAGCCCGTGATGACACACGCCATGCCGGACGTGGGACGCGCCTGGCCGCCGGTGTCGATCCAGGCCTCCGATGAATTCGACGCTGAGAAGTTAGGTGTACAGTGGGAGTGGAACCACAATCCGCTGGATTCCAGCTGGAAGCTTCGGGATGGTGTCTTGCAGCTCACCGCAACGCGTGCGACGGATTTCGTCCTGGCGCGCAACACGCTGACCCAGATCCTGCAGGGGCCCGCCACGACCATCACGACGCGAATGCTCGTGGGGAACCTGCGGAATGGCCAGCGCGCCGGGCTGGCGGTGCTGCAGGTGCAACCCAACTGGATCGGCGTGGTGCAGGTGAATGGCGAAAGGCACATCACCTGGTCGTCGGCCGGCGCGCAGATCGAAGGTCCGCTCGTGCCGCTCGCCAGTGTCCAGTTGCGCATGAAGATCGCCGACGAGCGGGTCTCGTATGAATACAGCCTCGACGAAGGCAGGGACTTCATCCCTTTCGGCACGCCGGTGAAGCTGCGTTTCAGCTGGTGGAAAGGCGCGCGGCCAGCCCTGTTCTCCTTCACCATCCTCGACGGAGATCCGGGTATCGCAGATTTCGACTGGATGCACGTCGAACCGAACTAGCGGGCGTGAAACACGCGCCATGCGCGTTCGGGCATGGCGCCGCCGCGGATTGGAATATGCCGGCATCTGTGCCGCGTGTATCTTGGTGACACCGGATCCTGGCGGAGGTCTCGCGCCCCATGCTTCGTCTCCTGCTGTGCATGCTCGTGGTCGGTGCGTACGCACACGCGGCCGAGCCCTTTGCCGTGCGAATCGACGTGGATGCGCGCGGCGCCGGTACCGAGCTCACACCGATCTGGCGTTTCTTCGGTGCCGATGAGCCTAACTACGCCACCATGAAGGACGGGCGGCAATTGCTCGGCGAGCTGGGTTTGCTGCGCAAGGACGAAGTGTTTTTCCGCGCCCACAACCTGCTGACGTCCGGTGACGGTACCCCGGCCTTCAAGTGGGGCAGTACCAACGCCTATACCGAAGCCGCAGACGGCACTCCGCGCTACGACTGGCGCATCATCGATGGGATATTCGACGCCTACCTCGCGAACGGTGTCCGGCCCTACGTCGAGCTGGGATTCATGCCGCAGGCGCTGAGCGCGGCGCCCGCGGATCTGCCGTACAAACACTCGTGGCGGCCGAACGTGAACGGTTCATCGCTCGACGGCGGGTGGAGTTATCCGCCGCGCGATTATCAGCGCTGGTCGGACCTCTGCTACGAGCTCACGAAGCACCTGGTGGCGCGCTACGGCGCGGCCGAAGTCCTGCGCTGGTGGTTCGAGACCTGGAACGAAGCCAATCTCTCTATCTACTGGAAAGGAACTGCCGAGGAGTTCTACCGGCTGCACGACTTCGCCATCGCAGGCGTACGGCGTGCGCTGCCCGGTGCGCGCGTGGGAGGGCCGCACACCGCGGGCGACGGCGGCCCGTTCATGGACGGTTTCCTCGAGCACGTGACCAGCGGCAGGAATTTCGCGACCGGCGAAATCGGCACGCCGGTCGACTTCCTGTCGTTTCACGCCAAGGGAGCGCCGGTGTACGTGGACGGTCACGTGCGCATGGGCATCCGGGAGCAGCTCGCAACCATCGACAAGGGATTCCAGAGGATCGCCGCGCGGCCCGCACTGCGCACGAAACCCATCGTGATCGGCGAATCCGACCCCGAGGGGTGCGCCGCCTGCCAGGGACAGCGCCTCGGTTATCGCAATGGCACGATGTATTCGAGTTACACGGCGGCGGTTTTTGCCCGCAAGTTCGAGCTCGCAGCGCGCCACCAGGTGAACTTGCAGGGCGCGCTGACCTGGGCGTTCGAATTCGAAGATCAACCGTTTTTCGCCGGCTTTCGGCAGCTCGCAAGCAACGGCATCGATCTGCCGGTACTGAATGTGTTCCGCCTGTTTGCGCGCATGCAGGGGCGGCGCGTGGCGGCGGCGAGTTCTGGACAGGTGCCGCTCGATGAAATCCTGGCGCGCGGGGTCGCCGCTTCGCCGGATGTCGGCGTCATCGCGACGCGCGGCGAAGCTCAGGTGGCCGTTCTCGTCTGGCACTACCACGACGACGACGTGCCCGGGCCGGACGCGGCGATCGAATTGCAGGTCAAGGGCCTGCCACGCGGCTTCACCGCACTGACGCATTTCCGTATCGATGACGCACACAGCAATGCCTATGCCGCATGGCAACGCATGGGTTCGCCGAGTCCCGTGGACCGGGCAGGGTACGACGCTCTGCGTGCGGCGGGGCGACTGGCGACGCTGGACGAGACCCCCGACATGCGGATTGCGGGAGGCAAGGCGGGCGTCCGGTTCACGCTGCCGCGCCAGGGTGTCTCGCTGCTGGTGTTTTCGGCACCGCACTGAGGATGACGCAGGGATGCGACGGATTCGCATTGTCATTCGCAGCTCCGCCGTTCACGCCCGACTGGGCTAACATGCGCGCCTGATTAAAAGGAGCGTGCCATGACCGATTCAGAGCTGGATGCGAAGCTGACCAAGAAAATTATCGACAGCCTGAACCAAATCCTGGAGCTCGAGCTCGCCGGTGTCGTGCGCTACATGCACTACAGCTTCATGATCTTCGGCCACAACCGCATACCGATCGTGGCCTGGCTGCGCGAACAGTCGAACGAATCCAATGCCCACGCCGTGCTGGCGGGCGAACACATCACCGCCTTCGGCGGTCATCCGTCGCTGAAGATCGGCTCGCTGCTCGAGACGCACCAGCACGACGTGAACGAGATCCTCAAGGAAGCGCACGAGCATGAGAAGGTAGGTCTGCAGGCCTACTACGATCTGCTCGAGCTGGTGGCGGGCAAGAGCGTCCTGCTCGAGGAGTACGCGCGCGATCAGATCGCGGCGGAGGAAATGCATCTGGCGGACATCCGCAAGATGATGCGCAAACCCGGTTCGATCAAGTAACGGACGGCGCCGCTTCGGCGCCGTTTTCCGACGTGGCGCGCGAGCGCCTGACAATCCTAACTATCGTTCGCGGCGGCCGTGTCGCGTTCGAGAAATCGCAGCGACCACTCGAGCGGCGTCTCGGCGTCGTGACGGTAGGCACGACGCCACGCCGGTGGCGCCACTTCACTCCAGCAGCGCATGGTCGATCCACCCACCAGCACCACGGGCCCCGGCGTGAGCTCGAAGCCACCCGCCGCCTTGAAATTGTCGATCGCCGACGGACTCCAGAACGCATAGCCGAGCGGCAGCCGATCCGCCTGCGGGGTTTTCAGCGCGCCGAGCTCCTGCGCGAGATTCTGCGGAGCGACCGTGGAGTACACGGCGCGCGTGTGGACGCGCAGCCGCTTGCCGAGCGTTGCGACCGCGGCGAGATGCTCCGGCTGGCGCAGCGCGACGTCGCTGGTCGGGTAGAACACCTCGGTGCCATCGGCAATGGCGGGTGAGTCGACCACCGCCTGCGCCAATTCGCGCACGCCGCCGTGTGCGGACAACGACACGCGGATGCCGCGTGCTTCGAGCGCGGCCGACGTCGTCGGCGCGATCGCCGCGACCTGGCTTCCCGGCGGCACTTCGACGCGCGCCGCCGCCGCGCGGCTGGTGACGAACAGCAGCGCCGATCCCGCCGCGCCTATCTGCTGGAGCTCGGGCCAGTCGAGCCACTGGTGCTCGATGCAGCAGAGCGCAAGCGCATTGAAGCCCTGCCGGCGCAGCTGGATGACCACGCTGTCAGCATGAGGCTGCGACTTGGTGATGATCCAGGTATACGGCATGTCACAACTCGGTCATGCATGTTAGCTCCACGGAACCGGACACGCGTGTGCCGTGACACAGCTGTGACAGTTGCAATTGACCCTCGCCGTACGCTGCGGCTTGATTCCATGGGAGTTTGTGATGCATTCGCGCGAGCGTTTCCTCGCGGCGCTGCGCGGTGACGCGCTCGACCGGCCCCCCGTCTGGCTGATGCGGCAGGCGGGTCGATACCTGCCCGGCTACCGCGCGCTGCGCGCCGAGCACAGCTTCTGGGATGTCTGCCAGAAGCCGGAATTGTCGACGCGGGCCGCGCTCGAGCCGCTCGATCGTTACGCGCTGGATGCCGCCATCGTCTTTTCCGACATCCTGGTCGTGCCGCTGGCCATGGGTCTTGGCGTGACCTTCGGCAAGGGAGAAGGTCCGATCATCGCGAAGCCATTACGCACCGGCGCCGATTATGACGCCTGGCAACTCGATGGCGTGCTCGGCCGCATCGACTACCTGCCGCGCGCAGTGGCTCACCTCAAGCAGACTTTGCAGGACCGCTACGGCATCCTCGGTTTTGCCGGCGCGCCGTTCACCCTGTTCGCATACTGCGTCGAAGGTGGCGGCAGCGAAGATTTTCGCGAAGCCCGCCTGCTCATGCATCGCGACCCGGCGCTGGCCAAGCGCGCCCTCGGCACCATCGCCGACGTGGTCGCGGACCTGCTGCTCGCGCAGGTCGATGCCGGCGCAGACGCCGTGCAGCTGTTCGACTCCTGGGGCGGCTTGCTCGCGCCGGATGAGTACCGCGATTTTGCCCTGCCGGCCCTGCAACGCATCACCACGAAACTGAATGCGCGAAAGGTGCCGACACTGCTGTTCGTGCGCGGCGGACACCACCTCATGCCGCTGCTCGGCGACAGCGGCGTCACGGGGTTCTCGCTCGACTGGCGCACCGAGTGGGAGTACGCCCGCCAGATGTATCCGCGTCACCTGCTGCAGGGAAACATCGATCCCGTCCTGCTGCTCGGTGACGCCGAGGTCGTGCGGCGTCGCACGCGCGCGCTGCTCGAGTCGATGAAGCGCACTTCGGGCGGTCGGCACTGCATCCTGAACCTCGGTCACGGCATCCTGCCGGGCACGCCGCCGGAAACGGTGGCGGCCATGGTGGAGACGGCCGCGGAATTCCGCTGAGGCATCATGATCCCGCTCGCCCTGGTCGGCATGAGTTATCGCGAGGCGCCGTCCGCGGTGCGCGCCGGACTCGTGACGCTCGATTCCCAGGCCGACGGCCCGGCGCAGCAGCTGCTCGACGCCGGTGAAATCACCGGCGTGGTGCGCATCGAGAGCTGCGCACGCGTCGAGTGGCTCATGGCTTCACCGCGGCCGTCCTGGGCCGCGGAACTGTTCAGTGCCGCACTGCTCGGTGCGGCGGAAAATCCCGATCACCTGCGACCGCGCGTACGCCACGGTGCGGCCGCCATCGGCGGCTTGCTGCGCGTGGCGGCCGGGCTCGATTCCGTGGCGCAGGGCGAACACGCCATCGGCAACCAGGTGCTGCGCTCCTTCGAGCGCTCGCACGAAGCCGGCACGCTGTGCCGCAACCTGCACGTCGCCTGGAAGGGCGTCGGCGAGTTGTTAGGGCGTGCGCGGCGCATCCTGCCGCAGGGCCGCACGGGTGGCGTGCAGTCGCTGGTGGTGCAGCGCATGCTGGACGCAACGCGCGATGCGCCGGTCGCGGTGTTCGGCCTGGGCGAGATCGGCCGCGCGACGCTGCGGGCGCTGGCCGATGCGGGATTCACCGCCGTCGAGAGTTTCAATCGCGCCAGCATGCGCGCCTTCGAGAGCGCCGTGCAGCGCGCGCATACGGTGATCGTCGCTTCCGGCGCTCCGCACGCCTGGCTGAGCCTGCCTGCGTCGGTGGCGGACGGCACTGCCCGGCGCGTCTTCGACCTCGGCAGTCCGCTGCAGATCGTCGCTGCACCGGGCTGGCAGCTCACGCCGCTGGACGAACTGCTCGACGGGCATGGCGCGGTATTGCCCGAGGCGGAATACGCCGCGCTCGACGCGGAGTGCGCCGCCGCCGCGGAAAAGATCTGCCAGACATTGCTCGCGCCGCCGCCCAGCGACACACTGGCGGCGATGACTGCGATGCGCACGGAATTCATGCAGAACAAACTACCCGGCCTGCTCGAGGGCCTGCCGCCGCAGCGCGCGCGAAAGGTCACCTCCGAAGTCAACGCCATGCTGCACCAGTTCATCTCCGCTGCCAGGCGGGAAACTCCGTGACCGAGGCACGCATCGGCAGCCGCGGCAGCGACCTGGCGCTGTGGCAATCGCGCACCGTGCTGGCCGCGTTGCGCACCCAGCCCGCCGC
>Ga0207675_100001208_pt1 | contig 25725 bp, 20 predicted proteins | sample KBSSwiS42_FD_184305 | JGI IMG/M metagenome (GOLD analysis project Ga0207675, IMG submission 184305) | Switchgrass rhizosphere microbial communities from Kellogg Biological Station, Michigan, USA - KBS Switchgrass S4-2 (SPAdes) (version 2) | ecosystem: Host-associated > Plants > Roots >...
TCCTTACTGCTGCCTCCCGTAGGAGTCGGGCCCGTGTCTCAGTGCCCGTGTGACTGGTCGTGCTCTCACACCAGTTACTGATCGCAGGCTTGGTGGGCCGTTACCCCGCCAACTACCTAATCAGCCGCACAGCCATCTTCAAGTGATAAATCTTTAATAGTAAAGAGATGCCTCTTCACCATACTATGGGGTATTAATCCGGATTTCTCCGGGCTATTCCCCGCTCGAAGGAAGGTTCTGTACGTGTTCCGCACCCGTTTGCCGGTCGCCAGCATCCGTATTGCTACGGACCTGCTGCCCCTCGACTTGCATGTATTAAGCCTGCCGCTAGCGTTCATCCTGAGCCAGGATCAAACTCTCCATTGTAAATGTTGTTTGATGCTGACCGTTTAAAATTCTCAAGAGAAAATTAACGTGTCAAATCGAATTTGTTTCGCTTGACTTACCTTTTGTTTTTACCCCCCGAATAATCGGGGAATAAAGTGCTATTGTTTCCCAACTTTCAAAGATCTTTTGTCCCTCGCTTTGCTCGGGATGACTACCTCGCTTTGCTCGGGATGACGACTTCATTTTCATCGTCCTGCCCCGTTTTTTTTGAACGGAGTGCAAAGGTAAGGCGCCTTCTATTACTACCAAAATTTAATTGAAGAAAACTCCAATTTTTTGGAATTGTTTTGCAACTTGTTTTGCTGAAGAACTACCCGTTTTTTAATACGGGGTGGCAAAGATAAGGGATGGCATATTACCAGCAAACTTTTCTATCCCCATTCTTTCCCTGACCGATGTGAATTCAAGGTGACTCTCGTTGTTATAACGATTGTTAGTGAAGTTAAACAGCTTTTTTTCATCATTTATTTCACTATTGGTATTGTTGGATTACACAACACTTATTTTCTAATATATAGGCATTTCGACCGAAGTCAGAAACAAGCCATGCGGAGGGACGGCAAAGCTTGCCAGCATGCAATTCTTTGATTCGATAATATTCTTGAATTCTTCCATATTGATGATCCCCCTTCCAATTCTTAACATGGTCGCTGTTAATGCCCTGACCATGCCCCTCAAAAACCGGTTTGCCCTCACAGTATAAACCAGGCAGTCATTTTCAATATACCATTCGCTTTGCAGGACTTCGCAAATGAAGCTTTTCACCTGCGTGTTTCGCTTGGAAAACGAGGTAAAATCATGATAGTGCTTCAATATTTCTGCTGCCTCCTTTAATTTATTTATGTCAAGCTTGTAAGGAAAATAAAATGCCCTGTCTTTGAGAAAAGGATTCTTATAGCGATAAATAAAATATTTATACTCCCTATTCTTTGCGTCAAAACGGCAATGAGCATCTGCCGGAACTAAAAAAACTTTCTTGACGACAATGTCCGCAGGCAAAATCGCATTCATTTTATAAATGAACTGGGGGTGTATTTGCGTTTCAAAGTCAAAGTGAAAAAAGTTTTGCAGCGCATGCACCCCTGTATCTGTCCTTGAAGATCCAGTAAGAATTATTTCCTGTTTTTGCAGCACTAAAAATGCCTTTTCAACCTCCGCCTGGATACTGTTGGCATTTTTTTGCGTTTGAAATCCGCTGTAGTTTGTGCCTTTATAGGAAACTTCAAGAAAATAGCGGGACATAGCTCGTGGTGATTAGGAATTTGCTTCCTGCTTTGCCGTTACCTGTTTCAAATGATGCTCCATGTGGGCCACGTAATCGCAGATAACCCAACCAAGAGTTCTCATTTCACCATTATCATACTTCGGGTCAACGGGAAATTCAAAGTTTTCGCCCGGCATGTTTTGAACAACGTACATAATTTGCCTATTCAATGCACCCCATAATTCAACCAAATGATTGGTCGGAAGTTCCTGGTAATGATTAACGTCTACTAACTCATTTTGTCTGTAAGAAACAATATGGTACGGCCGAGGGAGAAATTGCACCTCCGTAAACCGTTGCAGGTTATTTAAAGCAGAATCAATTAAATGTCCGAGAATTTCCTTTTTTGACCATTTGCCGGGAGCGGGTTTCTGAAGTAATTCCTGATCAGTAAATGCTTTAAACAGAACCGGCACCTCTTTAATATGAGCTTCCAACAGTTTCATACATGATCCCACGTTAACAGCTTCATTGTAAAAGCCGGCCGTTTGCCAATAATTTGTGCTAGCCATAACTGCTATTTAAGAAGTCATTAAAATGATCCATTTGCAAATTCGCCAGCCTTTATCTTGAATCCCGTCGCCGGGTTGCATCACCAAAATTATTTTCTTCAGTCCTTGTCCCGTCCATTATCAAGTCGCCAACTGCAATGTGCAAAACATTCACCTTGCCCTTTTCGTCCCGCTTAAAGGTGGCTGTACCGGTATAAGTGACGACCTCGAAAGTGTCTTTTTCAATTCTTCTTAGCTCTGAATCTCCCTTATCTGATTTAGCCCACAGCACTCCGCTTTCAACCACGACTCTAATCTCTGTCACTTCGCTGCCATCCGGAAACTTATATTTACCGGTATACTCCGTTAACGAGTCTGATTTGGGAGTTTGTTGCGCCGAAAGAATAAAAGATCCCGATAAAGCAACAAGAAGCAAGAGCAGTTTTTTCATATTATTTGTTGAGTTTTTCTAATCATCGTTGCGTGGCTGCAATTCCAGGCTAAACCATTTCATAAACTACCGAAGCGCCCTGCCCCACCCCTACACACATTGTTGCCACCCCGTATTTACCATTTCTTCTTCGCATTTCATGCAATAGTGTCGTCGAAATTCTAACGCCGCTGCAGCCCAATGGGTGACCAATAGCTATGGCTCCCCCGTTTACATTCACCTTTTTATCGTCCAGCCCCAATTCGCGGATACAGGCAATTGACTGGGACGCAAAAGCTTCATTTAGTTCTACCAGGTCAAGATCGCCAATCTTCAGGGTAGCTCGTTTTAAAGCTTTTTGTGTGGCCGGCACTGGTCCGATACCCATTATCGCAGGATCCACTCCCGCCACCGCCATGGACACAATCTTTGCCAAAGGTGCCAGTTCAAATCTTTTCACGGCATCTTCATTGGCCAATAACATAGCCGCGGCACCGTCGTTAATACCTGACGAATTACCAGCTGTTACCGTTCCATCTTTCGTAAAAGCAGGTTTTAAACCCCCAAGCTTTTCTACAGATGTTTTTCTCGGATGTTCATCATTCACCACCCAGCTTACCAAATCCTTATTGTAAACCTCGACTGCCGTTATTTCGTCGTCCCATTTGTTTTCATCCTTAGCCGCAAAATATTTCTCCTGCGAGCGAAAGGCAAAGACATCCTGTTCCTCGCGCGCAATATTCCATTGACGGGCGACATTTTCCGCAGTTTCACCCATACTATATGGATAATACATGTCGGCCAGCCTTTTATTTATGAACCTCCAACCGAGCGTAGTATCGTGGATGTGTGCCGAACGCGAGAAAGGATCTGCTGTTTTCGGAACAACAAACGGTGCCCGCGTCATGCTTTCAACTCCGCATGCAATAATCACCTCTGCGTCACCACAGGCAATTTGTCTTGCTGAATCCATTATCGCCTGCAGCCCCGACGCGCATAAGCGATTGACGGTATTGCCTGCGACGGAAACCGGGAGCCCCGCCAGTAATGCGGCCATTCTTGCTACATTGCGATTGTCCTCCCCCGCCTGGTTGGCGTCACCAGCAATCACCTCTTCAACCACGTTTGGATCAACAGACTCGTTTCGCTTCAGCAAAGCAACTATCACATTTGCCAGCAGATCATCCGGGCGAATACTTGATAACGCACCGCCATATTTACCGACAGGCGTCCTTATGGCATCAATAACATAAACTGGTTTCATCGGAGCTAACTATATAAATATTAAAACTCCTGCAAAATACTATTTGTTCGCGGGCTTTATCTAATTAACGAAAGAGGTAACATTGTACCACTCCCTTCCGATAAGTTATCTTTGCCGCATGCAAAAAACGGCGCGGGAAAACATAAGAAGACTGGATTTGCCTGACCTGGAAGCATATTTCGACAAATTGGGTGAGAAAAAATTCCGGGCCAGGCAGGTGTATGAGTGGCTATGGCTGAAGCCGGTCGGAAGCTTTGAAGAAATGAGCAATCTTTCCAAAGAACTTCGAAAAAAACTGGACGAAGAATTTTCGTTGCCTTCCCTTCGCGTTGATCACATCCAACATTCAACGGACGGAACATTCAAACTTCGTTTTAAAACTTTTGACGGACATTTCGTAGAAGGTGTTTTGATCCCTACTGATTCTGGTCGTTACACGGCTTGTGTTTCTTCACAGATTGGTTGCAGTCTTAGCTGCAAATTTTGCGCGACAGGTTATATGGGTCGTAAGCGCAACCTGGAGTTTGATGAAATATATGACGAAGTGGTATTGCTAAATAATCTATGTGGGAAAGAATATGGCAGGAAATTAAGCAACATCGTATTTATGGGGATGGGCGAGCCCTTATTGAATTATAAAAATGTACTTCGATCGATTGAGCGCATTACGGCGGAAGACGGGTTGGCCATGAGTCCGAGACGTATCACTGTATCTACTGCTGGTGTAGCAAAAATGATCCGCCAGCTTGGTGAAGACAAAGTAAAATTTAAGCTGGCCCTGTCGCTTCATGCTGCCAATGATCAAAAACGTCACAGGATAATGCCCATCAATGATACCAACAATATCAAGTCGCTCATGGACGCATTGAATTATTTCTACAAACAAACCAAAAACGAGATTACTTTCGAATACATTCTTTTTAAAGATTTGAACGACTCTCTTGCCGACGCGGATGAACTGATAAAGATTTACCGGCAGGTCCCGGCAGATCTCATCAACATCATCGAATACAATCCTATTGACGCCGCCAGGTTTGAAAAGCCTTCCCAAGAAAAGGTGGATGCTTTTATTACCTATCTCGGTAAAAACAAAGTAAATGCCCGCCTTCGCCGCAGTCGCGGAAAAGACATTGATGCCGCTTGCGGTCAGTTAGCCAACAAAAATTAATGCTACGGCGGATAGGCCCGCCTTCGCCGCAGTCGCGGAAAAGACATTGATGCTGCTTGTGGTCAGTTAGCCAACAAAAACTAATGCTACGGCGGATAAGCCCGCCTTCGCCGCAGTCGCGGAAAAGACATTGATGCCGCTTGCGGTCAGTTAGCCAACAAAAATTAATGCTTCGGCGGATAGGCCCGCCTTCGCCGCAGTCGCGGAAAAGACATTGATGCCGCTTGCGGTCAGTTAGCCAACAAAAATTAATGCTTCGGCGGATAGGCCCGCCTTCGCTGCAGTCGCGGAAAAGACATTGATGCCGCTTGCGGTCAGTTAGCCAACAAAAATTAACGCTACGGCGGATAAGCCCGCCATTGCATCTACGAATATTTTCTTACTTCTTATTAAACCCCGGGAGAGATGAACGGTCAATTATTTGTTCAAAATATTTTAACAATCTGAACCGGAAGGTTACGACGTAATCCGGCATCTAAAAAAAAACAATCAGCATGAAAAGATTTATTGCAGGCGTTTGTGCCGTTGCTCTGATTGCAACAGTAGCACAGGCACAGGAAATTCCGGACCGTAAACGCGGCAGGGAAGACATGATTACACGAGAACATCGTGGTGAAGGGCTTGATCAACTAAACCTGTCAGAGGAACAAAAGGAAAAAGTCAAATCGCTTCGGGAAGAGACGCGTAAGCAAATGGAGGAGTTGAAGAAGGATGATAATATAACTGTGAAGGACTGGCGCGAGAAAAGAGAGGCCATCAGAAAAGATCAAAGGGAAAAAATGCAAAGCATTCTTACGAATGACCAAAAAGCACAATTGGAAAAATCAAGAATGGAGCGGAGGGCCCAGGCGGAAGAACACGCAAAGGCACGGGTGGAAAAAATGAAACAGGACCTGAATCTTAGCGAAGAACAATCGGCTAAGCTCCAAAAGAGCCGGGATGAGTTGCATCAAAAAATGCAGGCGTTAAGGGAAAATCAATCGCTTAGTGATGAGGCGAAAAAAGAACAAATGAAGGAATTGATGAAGCAAAGGAAGGAGAACCTGCGTTCGATATTGACAGATGAACAATGGAAAAAATTGCAGGAGGAAACTCAAAGGAGGCACTCCAAATCAAAGAAAGTATAGAAAGATGAGTGAGTGAGGGGCCCTGGCAATTGCCGGGGCTTTTTATTTATATTTGTGCCCCATTCTTACTGTTGTAAAATAGTAAACATTAAAATGAAAAATAACAACTCCCCCTTCGACAAATTCGGAAAAAAGAAAAGCAATGCTGCTATCAAAGAGCAATTCCGGCAGGAAAAAAAGCAATTGAAAAAAGACCGGGAAGAATACTTTGAAAGAAAAAAATCCGAAGCAAGAAAAAGAATTGGAATCGGAGAACGGAATTCCGAAATCCGAAAGCAAAAACCAGGTCAGGAAAGGACCCAACATCCAACATCCAACATCCAACCTCCAACCTCAAACCTCAAACCTCCTGCTTCGGGCTCTGCCCCCGCGGTGATGTCATCCAACATCCAACCTCCAACCTCAAACCTCAAACCTCAAACCTCGAACAACCAGCTGATGCCGCTGAATAAATTTCTTGCGCACTGTGGCGTTGCAGCGAGAAGGGAAGCTGCTGAAATTGTAAAAGCGGGAACGGTAAAGGTAAATGGTCACGTGGTAACTGAGCCCGGTCACAAAGTATCGGCAAAGGATGATGTCAGGGTAAATGGTAAAAAAATATTCCTCGCCAAAAATCTTGTCTACATTTTATTGAACAAGCCAAAAGATTACATCACAACAACGGATGATCCGCAGGGTCGAAAAACAGTTTTGGACATCATAAAAAAAGCGACCCCGGAAAGAATTTACCCCGTAGGAAGACTTGACCGTAATACTTCGGGTGTTTTATTATTGACAAACGATGGAGAATTGTCACAAAAGCTCACTCATCCCAGCAATGAAATAAGGAAAGTGTATCACGTCACCTTAAATAAACACCTTGAGAAAAAAGATTTTGATCAAATACTAAAAGGCGTAATTCTTGAGGACGGCGCTGCCGGCGTGGATGTACTCGCATATGCAGACTCAAAAGACAAAACACAGATTGGTGTGGAAATTCATAGCGGCCGCAATCGTATTGTACGCCGGATTTTTGAAACACTCGGATACGAAGTAAGAAATCTTGATCGCGTGATGTTTGCGGGACTGACTAAGAAAAATGTGACTCGCGGCAAGTGGCGTTTCCTGACTGAAAAAGAGGTTCGCGACTTGAAGTATTTTGGAAAAGGTAAATAGGCAAGCTGCCGATCTCTCTTGTGCAGTGAACTTTATGTTGTCTTAATAAATTGACATGAATTTTAAGGATTGGATAGTCTTTGAGGATAATAATTTTATTGCGTTAAATAAGCCCTCTGGTTTATTGTCAATTCCTGACAGGGAAGGAAAGGAAGTGTCGTTAAAAAGACTTTTACAGGAAAAACATGATGAGATCTTTACGGTCCATCGTTTGGATAGAGATACCAGTGGCCTGATCGTATTTGCTAAAAATGAAAGGGCACACCGCCACCTATCCATCCAATTTGAAGAAAGGCAAACAGAGAAAATATATGTTGGCCTCGTTCTCGGATGTCCCGCCAATAAAAAAGGGACCATCAACCTTCCCATTGCGGAAAACACGGTGAACCGGGGCACTATGCTCATCCACCGCAGGGGCAAAGAAGCAATAACCGATTATGAACTATTAGAAGACTTTGGGAGGTATGCATGGATGCAATTTAGAATTCACACAGGGCGTACACACCAAATCAGGGTGCACCTCAAAGATATGGGCCATCCAATTGTTGCCGATACACTATACGGTGACGGACATCCCCTTTTACTTTCTTCTATTAAAAACAAATACAAGTTATCCAGGAACGACCTTGAAGAACGGCCATTACTTAACCGACTCGCATTGCATGCCCTTAAATTAAAATTCATGCGTCTTTCCGGCGAAACATTAGAAGTGGAAGCACCCATCCAAAAAGATATGAAAGCCACCCTTCAACAATTGAATAAAATAGTGGCAAACAAAAGTCGATAAATCTTGATTGTTTACCAGGCAGATTTTAATGCCCAGAAATTGATTGATTCAAAAACCACATCATTCCCATTACTGAAAAGTCCGATTGCATTGTTTCTCTCAGGCGGAAAAATTTGCGTTGTCATAACAACTTCACCTTCGTTTGCAAATATTTCTACAATACTTTTATCAAAGAAAAGGCGAAGGTTTATTTTGCCGGTTTTTGTTTTTAGTAATGTTTCGTACCTGCTAAGTGTGCCAAACGAATGATGAAAGCTTGTATCCCCGGCTTTTGACCTGTCCACGTATAAAATTCCTTTTGCTCCATCGTATCCTATTTCAACATATTGATCTTTTCCCTTCGCCAGGCGTATTCCACTAATACTATTTGTAGCAGGCCTGAAAGCGAGTTCGATTTCACAAGTTTGACCTGATACCGGCAACAAAAATTCATTCTTTACTTTGATGTTTTTAGTTGAAAAAGGGTGCGACCGCAATTGCTTTAGTGCCGCTACTGGCTGTTGTACCAATCTCCATTCACCTCCATCATTTCTTACAGCTAAAGTCCTTGGCAAGGACGCGGCACTTTTCCATGGAGTTGTGGGAATATCGTTGGCATAATTCCAATTGTTGATCCAACCAATTGATACCGGTTGTGCACCCAACGGCAGATTGTTAAACGTGATAGCGGCGTAATAGTCCGATCCATAATCTGGTCGATAAACCTTTGCAGTATCGTTATCATTTTTGAAAACGGTACCGTCGAACTCGCCAACAAAGTATTGCATATACGGTGCCGGTGATAGCATCAGTACCCATTTTGTTTTTCCTGGTTGATTGAGAACAGGCACCTCGAAAAGATCGGGACATTCCCACACGCCATTTGTGTCACCCGCCGGACCATAACTGCTCATCAATTCCCATTTCGTTAGATTTTTAGAAGTGTAAAACTGAATTTTCCTTTCTGCAGCGAGCACTACAGCCATTACCCATTTTTGCTGAGGCTCGTACCAGAATACTTTTGGATCACGAATATCTTTATTATTTAGATCCAGCACAGGGTTATGTTCGTATTTTGTCCACGTGCGACCATCGTCAAGACTGTATGCAATATGCTGAGCCTGGAGCATTCCATGTGCCCCCGTATAAATTGCAACCATTGGAATTTGGCCGGGCTGTTTCGCAAATCCACTGGTATTGTTCTTATCAACCACGCAACTACCCGAAAAGATCATCGTATCATTTGCTTCAGGAATGGCCAAAGGCAGGTGCTGCCAGTGCAAGAGATCTTTACTTATCGCATGTCCCCAACTCATATGACCCCAGCGGTTTCCTAATGGGTTAAACTGGTAAAATAAATGATACTCGCCTTTGTAGTAAACCAGCCCGTTCGGGTCGTTCATCCAATGTATAGCAGGAGTAAAATGAAATTGCGGACGATAACGCTCCCTGTAAAATGTCATATTCTGTGCAGGAAGTTCCTCGCAAATAAACAGGCAAATAATGATCACGATCGTTTTCATCATCTGTGGTATTCAACATGGACGAAGACAAACTGCAATACCTCTCATCAATTCACGGGTCTAACTTTTATCAAGTGCCTGCAGGATGTCATTCAGGATATCATCCGGATGTTCCAGGCCAACTGAAATGCGAATCAGCCCCGGCGTAATCCCGACGGAACGTCGTTCTTCTTCGGTCAATTTTGAATGAGTTGTTGATGTGGGGTGGGAAGCGATGCTCCGGCTGTCCCCGAGATTGTTGGTCATCGATATCATCTGCAATGCATTGAGGAATTTCCGGCCGCCGTCGACACCGGCTTTTAATTCAAATGTCAGAAGCCCTCCGCCATTGCTCATTTGTTTTTTGGCTATTTCATATTGCGGATGATCGGGCAGAAAAGGATACTTCACCCAGCTTAATTTTGGATTCCCTTGCAAGGTCTTTGCGAGGTACAATGCATTATCAGCATGTCGCTCCATGCGAATGAATAGAGTCTCCAGGCTCTTCGTCAATATCCAGGCATTAAACGGACTCATGGAAGGGCCTGTATTCCTTATGAACAAATACAGCTGCTTAACCAGGTCCTTATTTCCCACCACCACTCCGCCGAGCACGCGTCCCTGCCCGTCAATAAACTTTGTAGCCGAATGTAAAACAAGGTCGGCTCCAAACTTAATGGGCTGTTGAGCAGCAGGCGTCGCGAAGCAATTATCCACTACAAACAAAATATTATGCTTTTTACATATAGACGATACAGCTGCAATATCAACGATGTCTAACCCTGGATTGGAAGGCGTTTCAACATAAAGCAATTTCGTATTTGACCTGATAAGCGACGCAATGCCTTCCGGTTTGTTCATATCAAAATAAGAATGCTCAATGCCCCATTTCAGCAAATACTTGGTCAAAATGGTATGTGTAGATCCAAATACCGCTGAAGCAGAAATAATATGATCTCCTTTGTTCAGGAACGTCATAAAAGTTGAAAAAATAGCAGCCATACCTGTTGCCGTAGCTACGCCATCGTCGGCTCCTTCAAGCATGGCGACCTTTTCGATAAACTCGTCCACCGTCGGATTTGAAAAGCGGGAGTAAATATTTACATCCAGTGAATCATCTGCAAATGCCTCTCCCATTTCTTCTGCAGAATCGTAGGTAAAACTACTTGTCAGAAATAGCGGAGTAGCGTGTTCTTTCTGATCCGTTCGGGGTGTCTGAAGACGTATAGCCTTTGTTTCACGATGATGCGACATAATACCTGCTCTATCTTTTAAAAAATCGGATTGCGAAGATACGGTCAGAAATGGATCATTGCTGCCAAAAGGCTTAGATGTTTCAGGTTTGATGTTCGTCACTGCGAGTGCAGCGAAGCAGGAAGTTTGAGGTTTATGCTCCCAAATCGCAAACCTCAAGAATAAATGCCGCACCTGAGTGGATCTATTAATTAAGTATTGACAATAGCAAAAGTCGGATTACCTAACTGTTAAGGGCCACGCGGCCAGGTTTCGCAAAGAATTAGCCTTGCACTTAGACAAACTCGACAACATTAAACATCAAACCTCAAACCTCAAACGTAATTATTCCCCGAGATCAAGCCTATGAACGCTCCCGCGCGACGTATTATAGAGATCATACCAATCCTGCTGATCAAGATTTATCTTAAATGCGTTCACTATATTCCTGATCCGCTGATCCTTTAACGTTCCAATAAGCGGCAAGGCTCCAAGCTTGATAAGCCATGCAACGGCCATGGATTCCACGTTGGCATCGTATTTCTTTCCGATCTCGCCTAATTTGTAGTGGACCCTTACTGCAAGTTCGTCGGTACCATTTTCTATGCGCCCTCCTGCCAAAGGTGCTGCTGCCAGCGGACGCATATATCTTTGCTTGATGTAATCGATCTGACCATTGTCAAGTGCTGAGGTATTGAGCAAATTGAGTTCAATATGATTGGTCACGATCGGCACTCTTAAATAGGAAGCGAGCAACTGGTGTTGAAATACAGAAAAGTTAGCCACCCCGATATTCCTGATCTTGCCGGTTGTCCTTAGTCTTTCCAATGTCAGCGCTGTTTCTTCAAGGTTGGATAAAGCATCAAGTTGATCCAGCAGGAAAATATCAATATAATCAGTGCGTAGCTTCAACAATGAGTTGTCTACGCTCTTGAGAATATGCGCGGCAGAAGTATCATAATATCTTACCCGTACGTCCGGCCGGTTTGCATGTGGTATGTTAAGCCCGCATTTGGTGAACAATACCACGTCTTCGCGTTTAAACGACCGTTGCTTCATTACGTTTCCAAACAACTCTTCGCATTGGTAACCTCCGTATACATCTGCATGATCAAATGTGTTTATACCCAGTTCAAGACAAAGGTTGATTGTCTTTTCCATCGACGCCGCGCCCGCCGCACTCGTATCTTCCCAACGCCAAAAACCATAAACTGCCGGCGAGACCTTCGGACCTGAATCACTGAGATAAATCTTTTCCATATTAACTGGTTTGCGCTTTCTGCAATTTTTGAATCGAAAGTAAAATAAAAATCAAACTATTCGTTATTTAAAAGTCTGACACAACTTCACTCTACCTTAGAACACTTGCCCTATAAGTTTAATCCGTCGAAAATAAGGCTACTTAATATCCGGAACCGGCAGCAAAACACCGCCAAACAAAAGGTAGGCCCATAATAACGTCCATAAAATATTAAACAGTTGTGCTCCAATAAATGCCAGCGCAGGTCGGCCTCCCTGCATTTTAAAGAGATCGGCAAATCTTGCTTCAATGCCAATCGACACGAATGCAAGGGCAAACCAAACAGTGCGCAGACTATTGAGTATCCCGCTCACCTGGCTGCCCGTAGTGCGGGGAATAAGGAAAGAAAAAAGTATAGACGCAGCGATAAAACCCAGCACAAACTTTGGAAACCTTACCCAAATCATTTTTAAAGAAGGTTTCTCTGCCTTTTCGGGTCCGGTCTTCCTCATCAACCACCAACCGGCGATAAGAAATGCCGCGACACCAATCAATACGTTTTGAGTAAACTTGACGATCACTCCAGCTTTGGTTGCTGCGGGGCCAACCAATTCTGCAGCCGCGGTAACGGATGCCGTCGTATCCAATGTCCCACCTAACCACGCACCACCGACTACATCGGGAAGTCCCATCTTCTTTATGACCCATGGCAATCCAATTAGCATGGGAATTGCAACCAGTAAAACGAGCGCGGTGACGTATGACAATTTCTTTTTGTCTCCCTTGATTGCGCCGCTTGCCACGATAGCAGCCGATACGCCACAAATAGATACCGCGGACGCCAGTATGACTCCGAATTCATCATCCACTTTTAATCGGCGGGACAACCACAGCGCAAAAAACCAAACTACCAACACCACCAGAACGGATTGAAAAATTCCAGGGAGACCGGCTTTTACAATATCAGTAAAGAGTATGCTGGTGCCCAGTATTACTAATCCTGTTTTTATAAAAAATTCCGAACGTGCCGTCTCTTTAAACCATGCAGGTAACTTAATTAAATTACCTATAAGCAATCCTATCACAAGCCCAAACACAACATATTCCAAACCGTAATAGCTAACTGATTTATTGCCCGCAATGATCAGCGAAACGATTCCTATAATGTAAACGATGGAAAAACCAACCAGGTATTTTTTTATTGCTGTCCCCGATGCCACAATTGCGACAGACGAAAGAAGAAAAAATATGACCCCTATGATTCCGATCAATAAAAGATTTTTGCCCGTAATTACTTTGCCAGTGAGGTCGGCGGCAGTGGCCCATTGATAAGCCGGAGTTGAAAACTTTAAATCAGTTGCGATAAAAGCAATCGCTAATATAGCCACAATCAACAAACCTCCGATCCATACGGCCCAGATGTCTTCGGAAATGAGCGACAGGAGCGATGGGCTGTTTTGATTCAACTCCTCCTTTTTACCAGGTGATGCCTTTTGGTTGTTGTCTATTGTCATGTCTTTTTTGCTATAGAGGAATGGTTTCGATCATTACGTCCCAATGGGCTAGTAGCAACTCGAAGCGATGCTGCTCATCTTTCTTCAATTTTTCCAGGTCGTGATAAATTGGTTTCTTATACGGTTCAGTGAGATCGGGATCAAATGCAGTTTTTGCGTCCTTGAAAATAATGATCACCTTAAAATCCCAGCGGGAGTCCTCACCACTATGAAGTTTAGGCTTTTCGGCAATGACGTTTATGATATCACCCTTTTCCTTCGCCTTCTTTAATAATGGGTAATGATTGGCCTTCCACAGCTCAATAAATTCCTCCGCATAGCCCCATTTTACCTTGTAATAATTTTCTACAGTGAAATAGTCATTGTTGGTCTGCGCCTTTGTTTCGCGGCTAAAAGAAAACATCAGGGCAAATAAAGCAGTCTTGAATAACATTGAGCTTTTCATACAATGACACTTTTAAAATCTTACCTGGTCAAAAGACCTGCATCTAAGATAAACTGTGAACCGGTAACGAACCGGGATTTATCTGAAGCGAGAAAGACAACCGCGTTGGCCACATCTTCTGCTTCCACCCACGGCACATTGATCAGGTTTCCTGCACTTCTCTCGGCCACATCCCTTGGAGTCAATCCTTCCAATTCAGCAAGACCATCATTCATTGGTGTATTTACGCCGGTTGGATGAATGGAAATAACCCTGATGTTATAAGGAGCCAATTCGATAGCCCATGATTTGGTCAATCCGGTAAGACCCCATTTGGATGCAGCATAATGGCTCAAACGGTTCATACCACGCAGACCAGCTATTGACGAATTATTGATGATAACACCTGATTTCCGGCTGATCATTATCGGAATTATTCTTCGGGCAACAAGCCACGCTCCTTTCAAATTAATATCGAGCATCGTATCCCATTCCTGTTCCGTAAGCTCATGCGCCGAACCATACGCACAGATACCTGCATTATTAAATAAAATATCGATAGTGTTTAATTCTTTCTCCGTTTTATCCACCGCGGTTTTAATATCGTCATCAATCCTTACATCACCGGTGAAGACAAGGCATTTGACACCGTGTGCTTCACAATCCTGTTTCAAAGATTGCATTTCATCTTTAGTTCCGAGTCCATAGCCAGGATAATCAAGGGTTTGAGCAATATCAAATGCAGCGATATTAACCCCTTCTTTCGCAAGTGCAAGCGCCGAAGCCCGGCCCTGTCCGTGAGCAGCCCCAGTGATAAAAGCCACTTTGCCTACCAGGTTATCCGCCATCTCTGCTTTGTTTTGGTGAAGGTAAATACTCTGAAAGGTATTCATCAATATCCGTCTCAATTACATTGCTGAAAATATTGGTAGCGATCATTTGTCCTGCAAAGGCAATGAGAATAACCATGTCGGTCTTGCTGTATTGGCTGGCAATGGTATCAAAAAGGTGATCATTGATATTTCCCTGGCACCGGGCAACTGCGCTTCCAAAATCCAGCATATCTTTCTGCGACGGTGTGAGATCAAGGCTTTCCGGTTTTTCGCCTGAATCAATAATTATTTTACGGAAATATGTGGAACATAGTGGGCAATCCGAAGCTTTAGAAATTGAATATGCATAAAGGTACGCCAGCCTTTTACCCAGTATTTTTTCCACTTCCTCGTATAAAGGATACCATTGCATATATACTTCAAAAGCGAGGAGAGAATGTCCTAATGTCGCCTTCATGTTGGTGATGCGGGCGTTAAATTCTTTCACGTGCCTATCAAAGGCGACGCGTACTGATGGCTGAAGCTCATGCTCGCTTACCGGCGGGATTCTTGCCATAATCAATAATGTTTTTCTTTGTGCAAAAGTTGTTCGTTACAGCAGTGGCTTTCTTCCTGATCAACCAGCGATGATCATTCTGGCAATCGTAAACAAATGCTTAGTTCCTATGCCCGAAACGTATATTAAAATTGAGCTTGGTTTCATCGATAGAAACATTGCCGTCCATTTATATTCACTTTTACTATCGACAAACTGTCTGCCTTTCACCAGGTGACATTTACGGCTCAACCCTTGTTTTTCTAATTTACTAAAAAGATTTTCATGTTCCTGCCCGGTTGCGTCATTTAATTGAATTGCTGCCGTGAAAGTTGAAATGGATAAATTTAAAGTTTAAGATTTGAAGTTTAATGGTTAGACGCCCGATAGCCATTGTCAGGTTGAATTCAAATCAACCTTAGCAATCAGTCGATGGTATGAGGAAATCAATCAAGGATTAATGGAATTCACCGGGTATTCGTGTAAAGCCCCTTACCTATGTCAGAATTTAAATTTAAGGAAGCACATCCACGATGCTTTGTGAATGTTTGATACAAAAGAACCAATAGTTGCCTGGTGTTTTTCACCGGTTTCCTACCCGGTAAGCGATTACTGTTCTTTGAACTGATATCGCAATGTTACACCATAAGTCCTCGGGTCTCCAAGCACTGCCGCATAGTGGCCGGCATTACCACCAGCCGGCAACAATTGCTCCGCATAATCTTTGTCAAATAAATTCCTGGTCCACAAAAACAGTGAAAGGCCGGTTGTATTCCTGAAACCTACTTGCCCGTTAAGTAGGCTATAACCATCGATATTTAAATAAGCTGACGGGGACGGGCTGGACGAAAACGACGAGCGATAGTATCCCTGGAGTCCAAGGAAAAATTTTCCGGCCTGACCCAGGAAAGCAGCAGGAGTTGTAAACTCTCCGCCATACGATGCCGCCCATTTGGAAATACCCGGAAGATCGCTGCCTGAAATATCTTTAAACGCCACCTGCTTTCCGTCTACTGTTTTGCCTGTTTCTTCAAGAGGTAGTGGTGCATTGGGGAAAGAAACGTATTTCCCTTCGGTATAGGCAGTAGATGCATAAAATGAAAAATGTTCGTTTACCTTAAGATTACCATCAATCTCGGCACCACGCACCCGCACCTTTTCGGCGTTGGCAATATATCCGCGATTCACGCCAAGTTCGGGTGATTGGACATTGGTTTGATAATCGTTAATGTCTGTATTGTAAAGGGCAAAGTTTAATATGAAATTATCAGCAGGTGTGGTCTTAATACCGACCTCGAAATGCCGCGAATCCTCCGGCTTAATAACGGCCAGGTCAAGTGCCGGCTTGCCGGCAATTGTAGGCAAGCCCGCTACATTTACACCCACAGGCTTGAAACTTGTCGAATAAGTAATAAAAGTATTGATGCGCTTATTAGGTTTATACGCTAACGTAACATTGTAAGTAAGGTTTGTTTCGTCGGCATCCGTAGCATAGGCCTGGCTGGTATAGACCAAAGCTTTCAATGCATTAAGCAAGGAATCCGTTGTCTGCAGCCCTCCCGCCGCTACGCGGTCATAAACGACATCTTTTTCATCATAATTAAAACGCAGTCCCGGCAAGATGTGCAGTCCATCGGTGATTTCCCAATCCACATTGGCAAATGCTGCAGCACTCAATGATTTAATGGATGCCTTTGTGGTGATACCGTATCCTTCAAAAAGACCAGGTGTTTCCCAGGCCGAGCTGTTGGTACTTTTAGAAAAACGCCATTGAGCATTACCGGATTCTTCCAGGCCATTAATCTTTACTGCCTGGTCAATCAGGAACAATCCTATCACACCACTTACTCGGGATGAAATTTCACCGGCATAACGAACCTCTTGTGACCAATTGCGGTGCCTGGAAGGATTTTGTGATTTCGATAATGCCTGTAAACCGGTAAAGTCCCTGTCATTTGAGGGATCCCAATTCCAATATCGCCAGGCTGTGGTAGAAGTCAATGTGCCGGGCCCTATTTTCATATCGACATTAAGGGAGGCACCGCCCAGATCGTTTCCAGACCGCCAGGGTGTATCGTGATCAATGACCCTGTCATAAGCGTTCAGGCTCGGCAATGTATAATTCAAATCAGAGATTATTGCATTAAACTGGCGATATGCTGCACGTTGTGTTTGTACTACCCCTGCAACAACCTGGGCATAACCATCCGGCCGTTGCCTGTTAATATCCCCCGATAGTGTTATAGTAGTATTGTCAGAAGGCTTATAAAGAAACTGGGCACGGGCTCCTACGTTGTTCAGATCGTTTATCTTTTTGTCTGTAACTACATTTTCAATAATCCCATCACGCTGCGTTCCGGAAAAAGAGAATCGTGCAGCAACTTTCTTACCCAGCGGACCTGTTGCTGAGGCTTTGGCCTGGATATAACCATAGTTTCCATAACTTACCTCCAAAGTCGCGCCCGGTCTGAAGCTTGGCTTGCGTGTAGTTATGTTGAATGCACCCTGGGCGGTATTCTTTCCAAACAAGGTTCCCTGTGGTCCGCGCAATACTTCAATTCGCTCTACATCCACGAAGTCAAACGTTGCGGCGGCAGGCCGGGCATAATAAACTCCATCTACATAAAACCCAACCCCGGGATCAAGTCCATCGTTGGTTAGGCCAAATGGCGAACCTAAACCGCGGATATTTATACCTGTGTTACGCGGATTTGATGAATAGAGCTGAACCGATGGCGCAAACTCCTTTACACGGTTCACATTAAAAGCGCCTGCATCTTCCACTTGCGATGCAGTGATAACCGATACAGGAATAGGCACGTCCTGCAAAGTCTCCCTGCGGCGGCGGGAAGTGACAATCACGGTGTCTCTTTGATACAATGCTTCCAAATGCAAGGTAATATTGTTCACATCGCCGCTCCTGATCACTTTCTCCCTGGGTTCAAAACCCGTATAAGAAACAACAATTGTAAATGGGAATTTGTCGATGCCTGAAAGAGTAAACTGACCTGTAGTGTCAGTTGTGGTTCCGATCGTCGTATTCTTTACCAGCACACTAGCATAAGGTATACCCTGGTTACTTGCATTGACGACGCGGCCCGTGAATTGTGCAAAAGCCAAACCCGGTAATAAAAAAGCTAAGACTAAAATAATGGTCTTCATGAATTCAGTTTTGTTGGTTTACAGTATTGTTCGATAATTATTAGTCTATCAATTTTGTAGACTTTTGTTGTAAAAAAATTTTCTATTCGCAACTATGGCAACAACATCGTGGAACAAACAATCGCAGCAACTGAAGATGGGTTAAATTCTGTTTCATATTAAAGATTTGCAAACTTACGGGGGTTATTATTAGTCTACTAAATTTATGGACTATTTTTTGGTATTTTTTTTTACGTGTTTGAAATGTTTTTTTACAAAAGAGTAATGAGAATTTTTATGCTCCAGAATATTACTAATACTCCCAGCAAGAGAAACGCTGTTTTTTTAGGAAGCTTTCCCGCAAGCTTTGCAGCAATGGGAGCGGCAACGAGACCGCCGATGATCAGGGCAACTATCGTTTGCCAATGACTTACACCGATCAAAGTAAAAAATGTAAAGGCACTTGCGAGGGTAACAAAGAATTCAGTAACGCTTACTGAGCCCACCACATATTTATGACTGCGGCCATTATTAATCAATGTGCTCGTCACTATCGGGCCCCAGCCGCCGCCGCCGAAAGAATCAAAAAAGCCGCCGACACCTGCCAATAAACGAAAATGTTTGAATTTTTTTTGCGGTTTTCTTTCCCTGAATGCATTGATAATAAATTTTATACCAAGAACTAATGTATAAGAAGCAATAACAGGCCGTATGAAACCGCCGTATTTATTTCCAAGAAATACCAGCATAATGGCTCCCCCTATGGCGCCAAGCACACCGGGTACCAGCAATGCCTTAAATAGTTTCTTATTTACGTTTCCAAATTTATAGTGACTATACCCCGAGGCACCGCTTGCAAACATCTCTGCAGTATGAATGCTTCCGCTGATAGCTGCGGGATTTATACCGGAAGATAATAATATGGTTGCGCTGGTAACTCCGTATCCCATCCCAAGTGCACCGTCCACCAACTGCGCCAGAAAACCCGCCAGCACCATGATGGGAAATGTTTTGTCCAATGTTTGGTACCATTTATAGGTCTCATCCGCCACCATTTGCAACGGCAGATAAGTAAAAATAAAATAGCCAACAAGCATAAAACCAAAAGCAAGCAATGAATAAGTAGCGACCTTTCTCCATCTTATTCCTTTTTCCCAGCTATCTTTCTCTACCAGGATCTTCGTAATTGCGTTTAGCTTTTTCACTTTGTATTCAAAGTTGCCGTTGAGCCTGTTACGGACTTTGTGAATATTTTCAATAGACTCGTTCAACTCACTGGGAATCGCATCGTGTAAAACTTCCTTGATCCTTTTGGCAACTGTCGGCGATTTTCCATTAGTCGATATGGCGATTTTCAGATTACCCTTTTGCACAATACTGCTTAAATAAAAATCGCACTGGTCCGGGGTGTCCGCAACATTTACCAATATCTTATTTTCCTTTGCCAACTGGCGAATGCGTAAACTTTCATCCTTATCATTGACTGCAATAATTACCAAATCCTTTCCCTCCAGGTCAACCGCGTGAAAGTTTCTCTTTTCAATTATTACATTACAATGTGAAGCCGCAAGTTTTCGTACCTCATCTGAAACTTCCGTTGCCACAATATGAACCGGAGTTGAAGGAGAATTCGTAAGAAGACTGGTTAATTTTTCCAATCCAACTTTACCGGCACCTACCAGTAAAACATTGAGTTCCTCCAGCTTTAAAAAAACCGGGAATAAATGATTATTAGGAGTTGAGCTGCCAGTCGGATTATTTTGTTCTTCAGTCTTCATAGTTTTTTTCCATTTAAAAGACGCGTTCATAACCCTGCATTAATTGACTGAACAAAATTTATTCTTATCACTGGCTGATAGATGTCTGCATTAAACTGCCACCAATTCATAAAAATAAGTTGTACCTGGTTATTTGCATTAAATGCATATTCGCCCCCGGCCCATAACCTGTATTGATCCCAGTTTTTTCTCCTCTCGCTGCCCTGCCACATCAGCTCATTCCCACCTATCGCACTCCATCTTTTAGCAACGCGATACTCAGCTGCAAGATGATACCGGATCCGGAAAGCTATTCCCTCCTGGTTTGAAAAATGTCTCTGTTCAGTTCTCAGCCGGTTAGCAAGGCGCCATTTATTGCTCAACCTCCAATCATTCCTCAGTTCCTCATATACTCTGAACTCATCCGAATTCACATCCTTGCTATCCTGAATCGAATGGTAATGAAACCACAAAACGCCGACTGCAGTGCTCCAACCTTTACTGAAAGTATAATGAGCACCTGTACGCAAACCCAGCAAACCTAACACCGGTTGCTTATTAAAATTCCTCAATTGCAGATCCGAATTCAACGCCCATTTGCTGTTAATGGAATATTTTAGATAATAAGCCGGCCACCAACTTAAATGACCATCAGCATCCGATTGCGCATTTGCCGTCGTGACAATAAATAAAACAAAGACCGATATGATCATTTTATTTATCAGCATAAACCCTTCACGTATTATTTCGGCATTTCACCACTTTTTCTCCGTGATACAACATCATAAAAATTCAACAAACGCTCACCGGTTCCTCTTGTAACAATGTTAGGATTTTCTTTTCAGCTATGAATAAATAAAAGATCTTGAAACGCAAATATAGCAGTTGTCTACTAATTTAGTGGACAAATAGAATTTATTTTTCTTCCACCCGGAATTAAATGACAACACATGTTCGTACAGGTTGCAGTCTGTCGCGTGCGAATAGCTCGGACCTGTCGAGCCCGGTCGCCTGGTGTAAATCCAAAAAACACATTGAAAATTAATGTTCTGTACAGCATCAGCAGCTAAACTATTGATAAGGGATCTTGAAAAAATTAAAAAGCTCGCCGCTGATTTACCTTTTAATTCAGATTGTTAAACCTGTCTTTTTACCTGAATCCTTTTATCAAAAACTTTTGATTAAACGAATCCAGACTGTTATTTTTGCATAGTCTACTAACTAAGTAGATTTTAACACATTTCACTCTTTAAGTGGTCATAGTATAAGATAATCTGGCGACCCCAAACGCCAACCTCATTAAAATTAATATCATGCAGAGTTTCCGCACAGAACTTGAAAATCCCTTAGTTGAAAGAGACATTATTGAATTGGAGCGAAAGATTCGTTTGTTCCGCGATGGAAAAATTGATGAAGAAAAATTTCGCAGCCTCAGGCTTGCCCGCGGTGTATATGGTCAACGGCAACCCGGTGTACAAATGGTCCGCATCAAATTGCCATACGGAAAGATGACCCTTGCACAATGGAAACGTATTTCTGATGTATCAGATGAATATTCAACAGGGAATTTGCACTTAACCACCCGGCAGGATATACAAATTCACTTTGTAAACCTGGACCGCACACCTGAATTGTGGAATGAGCTGGAAAAGGACCATATAACTATTCGCGAAGCATGTGGCAATACCGTAAGAAATGTTACCGGTTCAGATGCTGCGGGGATAGACCCGGAAGAGCCCTTTGATATTTCGCCTTACACACATGCGATATTTGAGTATTTCCTTCGCAAACCATATTGCCAGGAGATGGGCCGGAAATTCAAAATCGCTATCTCGAGCAGTGAAAAAGATACCGCGCTTGTTTTTATGCATGATCTCGGGGCCATTCCCCGGGTACGTGAAATAGATGGTAAGCAGGTAAGAGGCTTTAAAGTAGTAGTGGGCGGCGGTCTTGGTGCTCAACCACACCTGGCCATTTGCACCCATGAATTTTTAGAAGAAGATCTGTTGATACCTTACATCGAAGCAGTATTGCGTGTGTTTGACCGTCACGGTGAACGAGCCAGCAGGCACAAAGCGAGAATTAAATTCCTGATACAGAAAATCGGTATTGATGCATTCAGTGAACTGGTAAAGGAAGAACAAAAGGCAGTAGATCAGGAAAGGGTAAAAGTAGATACCTCCAGGTTCGATGATCCCGCCATACCATCGGGCGTGTTGCCGGTTGGAGAAATTGTGATCAGGAACCCATTGAAATTTGAGCTTTGGAAAAACACCAATGTTCAAAAGCAAAAACAGGATGGATATGTCGCAGTATACGTAAGGATCACCAATGGTAACATTGGATCTCATGCGAGCAGGAGATTAATTGAAAAATTAAGACCTGTAATTGCCGACGATGTTCGCATTACCATTAACCAGGGTTTGCAATTCCGTTATGTGAAACCTGAACACCTCGAATATGTATATAGCGTCCTGGACGCTGAAGGGTTTGCCGCACCGGGATTCGGCAGTGTTGCCGACGTTACGTCATGCCCTGGAACCGATACCTGCAATCTTGGGATCAGCAACAGCACCGGTATCGCACAGGCACTGGCTGACATGATTGATGAAGAATACCCGGAATTACATTATAACAAAGAAATTGCGATCAAGATCAGCGGATGTATGAACAGCTGCGGTCAGCATGGTATGGCAAGCATTGGTTTTCATGGCAGCTCATTAAAGGTAAAGGGCCAGGTGATACCCGCGTTGCAGGTTTTAATTGGTGGAGGAGTATTGGGCGGCGGAGAAGGAAGGATTGCAGACAAGGTTCTAAAAGTCCCGAGTAAAAGAGGTCCTGATGTAATACGTTATGTTTTGAATGATTACAAAGAAAAGGCAATCACGGGCGAATCGTTCCTGGAGTACAGCGGGAGACAGGGTGAAAGATATTACTATGATCTTTTGAAACCATTGGCAAGCGTCGAAACGCTGCAAGCCGAAGACTATATTGATTGGGGCCAGGAGACGAAATATTCTACGGCAATTGGAGTAGGCGAATGTGCGGGCGTTATGATTGACCTTGTGGCCACGTTAATTCTTGAATCTGACGAAAAGATCATATTCAGTGAAGAAAGTTTTGCGAATCGTGCCTGGGCCGATTCAATTTATCATTCCTACGCCGCCATGGTAAATGCTGCTAAAGCCTTGTTGTTGCAGAAGAGTGTGCACTGCAACACGCAAACCGGTATCCTGAAAGATTTTGATATTCATTTTACCGAAAAAGGATTATATACTGATGCCGATAGTTTTAAAAACCTGGTTTTGCAAATAAATCAAATTGAACCGTCAGAAGCATTTGCTGCGTCTTATTTGCAACAGGCAAAAGATTTTATTGCATTTGCGCGCCAGTTCAGAGAACAATCTGTATTGGAGGTAAAGGAAGCTTCGTAAAAAAGCAGACAACTTAGTACAAACGGGAGCTATTTTAATTCTTTAAAGATAGTTCCCGTTTCATTTTTTGTAATAAACCAGTCAAATGACCCGTGTAGTTTTACGACATCTCCAACGATCACCATGGACGGGGAACTAAACTGCGTAGTCGCAAATTCAGCCTCGCAATTTTGCAATGTCGAAACATGAACCTTCTGATAGACCGTTGTGGCCTGTTCAATAACAGCAATGGGCCTTTGAGGAGGAGCTGCATAATGCAATAACAGTTCCGCAAGATTAGCCAGGTTTTTTGAAGCCATATAAAAAACAAGCGTGTCCGTTGTTTCTGCCCAAACCCTCCATTTATCAGGATGAATTTCGGAACTGGGATTAAATGTAATGAAATGCACCCCTTGCGAATAATTCCGGGCTGTCAGGGGAATACCTGCATAAGCCGAGACGCCGGAAGCCGCGGTAATGCCAGGAATAATCTCAAACTCTATTTTGTGTTTGGCGAGTGCTTCCAGCTCATCTAATACATTGCTGAAAAAAGCCACATCACCGCCTTTTAACCGAAGCACATTCTTCCCATGCAGGGCGTGTTCAATTATCAGGTCCGTGATTTGTTGCTGTGAATAAGATGCCTGGTTAAATCCTTCTTTGCCCGTCAATATCACGGGTGTCACCTTATTGGCATGAGCAGATATGATCTCAGGGTTGACCAGCCTGTCTGTAATAATGATATCTGCTTCAGCGAGGCGCTTTTGCAATTTGACAGTGATTAATTCTGCATCGCCGGGTCCGGCACCCGCGATGACTACTTTCCCAGGTCGGTTATTTGATGACATTAGAAAACCCGTTCGTATCGCATTTTATTCCGTGGTGGATTGTAACAATAAGGCTGCAACAGTGCTGTTGCTGGTTTCGTCTATTAATATGGCGCTCCCGTTTTCAGGAATAATATCATAGGCGTCATAAACTAATGGGGCTGCAGTCTTAATGGTCGCTTTCACCACTTCATTTAATTTCACGGAACCGTCTACCGCTTGTTTTTGCAGCGTATTTACGTCAAGCTTATACTCTATTTGCCGTACGACTGCTTTTACTAAACGACTATTGTGTTGCAGAAAATACCTGTTTCCCGCCTTCAATGGCTTTTCATCCATCCAGCATAACACCACTTCGAGTTCACTGCCTGCTACAGGAAGATCGTCAACCCTGGCTATTGTATCGCCCCTGCCGATATCAATATCATCCGCTAACTGTATCACTACGGATTGTGGCGCAAAAACCTCATCCACTTCAATACCGCCTGTTTCCAGCTTTGCAATTGAAGTATCGATGCCGGCCGGCAATATCTTTACTTTATCTCCCTTACGATAAATGCCACTGATCACCTTACCCGCATAGCCACGATAGTCATGCAGGTCGTCTGTCTGCGGCCGGATTACAAACTGCACCTGGAAGCGGGCATCGATATGATTGATGTCATTATCAATTTCCACTTGTTCCAAAAAATCCAGCAATGGTTTTCCCTCATACCAGCCGATGCGATCAGATTTGTCCACAATATTATCCCCTCTCAGGGCGCTGATAGGAATATAGGTAACATCATTTATACCCAACTGTGCCGCCACATTGGAATAGTCGATCACAATATCGTTGAACACATTTTGTGAATATTCAACAAGATCCATTTTATTAATCGCAACTACTACATGAGGTATTTTCAACAAGGAGGCAATAATCGAATGACGGCGCGTCTGCTCGACCACTCCTTGCCTCGCATCAATTAGTATAATGATCAGGTTGGCGTTGGACGCCCCCGTGATCATGTTGCGCGTGTACTGCACATGCCCCGGTGCATCTGCTATTATGAATTTCCTTTTGGGGGTAGAGAAATAGCGATAGGCTACATCGATGGTGATGCCCTGCTCCCTCTCGGCTCTTAATCCATCTGTTAATAATGCAAGGTCAATGGATCCTTCTTTGTTTTTTGTCTGCCGTTCCAGCGCTTCCAGCTGGTCGATCAGTATATTCTTGCTATCGTACAGCAACCTGCCGATCAGCGTGCTCTTTCC
>Ga0207675_100001209_pt1 | contig 25723 bp, 14 predicted proteins | sample KBSSwiS42_FD_184305 | JGI IMG/M metagenome (GOLD analysis project Ga0207675, IMG submission 184305) | Switchgrass rhizosphere microbial communities from Kellogg Biological Station, Michigan, USA - KBS Switchgrass S4-2 (SPAdes) (version 2) | ecosystem: Host-associated > Plants > Roots >...
CAGGGCATCTGGAACGATCGCGTGAACCCGCCCTGGGGTTCGAAATACACGATCAACATCAATACCGAGATGAATTACTGGCCGGCCGAGCCGACTGCGCTCGCCGAATGCACTGCGCCGCTGATCGCCATGGTTCGCGATATCGCCGTGACGGGGGCGCGGACCGCGCGCGAAATGTACGGAGCCGGCGGGTGGGTGGCGCACCATAATGTCGATTTGTGGCGCGCGACTGCGCCGATCGACGGCGCGTCCTGGGGCCTATGGCCGACCGGCGGCGCCTGGCTCTGCACGCATTTGTGGGAACGCTGGGACTATGGCCGCGATCCGGCCTATCTCGCCGCGATCTATCCGCTGCTGCGCGGAGCGGCGCAGTTCTTCGTCGACGTGCTCCAGCGCGATCCCAAATCCGGCTTCATGGTCACCAACCCATCGCTTTCGCCCGAGAATGAGCATCATGCCGGCGTGTCGGTATGCGCCGGGCCGGCGATGGACATGCAGATCCTGCGCGACTTGTTCGACCAGACCGGGCGCGCGGCTGCGATCCTGGGCAAGGACAAAGCCTTTGCCGCCCAGCTCAAGGCCTTGCGGTCGCGGCTCGCGCCGGACCGTATCGGCGGGCACGGCCAATTGCAGGAATGGCAGGAAGATTGGGATGCCGGCGCGCCGGAGCAGAATCATCGCCACGTTTCGCATCTCTACGCGCTCTACCCGAGCCATCAGATCAACCTCGACGACACGCCGGCGCTCGCGGCCGCGGCGCGACGTTCGCTCGAGATCCGCGGCGACCGGGCGACCGGCTGGGCGACGGCGTGGCGGATCAATTTGTGGGCACGGCTGCGCGAGGGGGATCATGCCCTGGGCGTGCTGAAGTTCCTGCTCGGTCCCGAGCGGACCTATCCCAATATGTTCGACGCGCATCCGCCGTTCCAGATCGATGGCAATTTCGGCGGCACCGCGGCGATTGCCGAGATGCTGATGCAGAGCCGTGACAATCTGATCCTGCTGCTGCCGGCGCTGCCGGTCGCCTGGCCGACGGGCAGCGTGTCCGGGCTGCGCGCGCGTGGCGCGTGCCGCGTCGACCTTGCGTGGCAGGACCGGCGTCTGCAATCCGCGACACTGACCGCGGCCGTCGCCGGCACGTGGATCGTGCGGCTCGGCGAGCGGCGGAAAACCGTACGGCTGCGCGCCGGACAATCGGTCCAGCTCGGAAGCGCGAGTTTCGCCTGATCATAAGAAACGACGCGCCGAACGGCGCGCGTGGAGAGGAACGGATATGGCAGTCAGATTGGCGTCGATGGCTCTCGGCCTCGGCCTCGCGGTGTCGCTTCCGGCTGCGGGGCAGCAGGCCTCGGTTTCGGCGCGCGCAACGCTCCGGGCCGATCGGCCCGGCCCTCCGATCCACAAGGAAATCTTTGGGCAGTTCGCCGAACATCTGGGCACGGGCATTTACGGCGGGGTCTGGGTGGGCCCGGAGTCGAAGATCCCCAATGTGCGCGGTATCCGCAAGGATGTCGTGGCCGCGCTGCGCAACCTGAAGGTTCCGGTGGTGCGCTGGCCCGGCGGCTGCTTCGCCGACGAATATCACTGGCGCGAAGGCGTTGGCCCGCGCGCGACGCGGCCGGTCAAGGTGAACACGAACTGGGGCGGTGTGACCGAATCGAATGCCTTCGGCACGCACGAGTTCATGGACTTCGCCGAACAGATCGGCGCGGATGCCTATGTCACCGGCAATGTCGGCAGCGGCACGCCGCAGGAAATGGCGGAGTGGGTCGAATATATGACCGCGCCCGCCGGCAGCCTCGCCAAGGAACGCGCGCGCAACGGCCATGCGGCGCCGTGGAAACTGCCCTATTTCGGCATCGGCAACGAACTCTGGGGCTGCGGCGGCAACATGCGCGTCGAATATGCCGTCGACGTCACGCGCCGCTATTCGACCTTCATCAAGGTGCCGTTCGGCACGCGGACGATGAAGATGGCGAGCGGATCATCCGACAATCTCGAGCCGGAAGCCGAATATATCTGGACCGAGGGGATGATGAAGGACGCATCGAGGCGGTTCGACGGCTTCGGCATCCATTATTACACCTTCCCGGACGGCATCAATAACAAGCAATCCGCGACCGACTTCGACGAGACCTCCTGGGCGCGGACGATGGCCGAGACTCTCAAGATCGACGGCTACATCCAGAAGCACGCCGCGATCATGGACAAATATGATCCGAAGAAGCGCGTTGCGATGGCAGTCGACGAATGGGGCACCTGGTGGGCGGCGACGCCCGGCAGCCCGCGCGGTTTCCTGCAGCAGCAGAACACGATGCGCGATGCCGTGGTCGCGGCGCTGAACATCGACATATTCACGCGCTACGGCGACCGGCTGCGCATGGCCAACATCGCGCAAATGATCAACGTGCTCCAGGCGATGATCCTCACCGACGGACCGAAGATGGTCCTCACGCCGACCTATCACGTGTTCGAAATGTACAAGCCGTTCCAGGATGCGGTGTCGCTCCCGATCGAGCTTACCACGCCCGATTACGAGCAGGGCGGCTACAAGGTTCCGGCGGTGAGCGCCGCCGCCGCACGCGGGAAGGACGGCCTGACCTATGTCGCGCTGACCAACGTCGATCCGCGCAAGCCGGCCACGCTGACGATGACGATCGCGGGTGCCACGGCGACGCAAGTGAGTGGTCGCGTACTGACGGCGCCGACGATCCAGTCGTACAACGACTTCGCGCATCCCGAAGTGGTGCGCCCGGCCGCCTTCACGGGCGCGACGCTGAGCGGCGAGACCTTGCGCGTCGCACTGCCGGCCCACGCGGTGGTAGTGCTGACGCTGCGGTAGTTCCACCCCGGTCTGACTTCCCTCCTGCGAGCGATGTTTAACAAATCATCGTCATGCCGGACTTGTTCCGGCATCCACTCCTCCACGCGGGAATCCATGGAGCCTCAAGCTTCTCGGGTGCCTCCCGTAGCTTGCTTGCAGAGAGGGGAGTTCGGATCGCGCTACTTCGGCAGCGTCTGAGCGTCCTTCACCGTGAACGACGCGCTCTCGCTCGGCACGTTCGTCCCCGGCTGCCCCGAGCCCACGCTCACCCGATACACGCCCGCCAGCACCTTTCGCACGCCGTCGACCGTGACCGCGCTCAAATCGCGCGCGCTGAGATCGAAGCGGATGCTGCGGCTTTCGCCCGGCTTGAGCGCCACACGCTGAAAGCCACGAAGCGCAACTCGCGGCGCACCAGGGTCGGTCGGGAATTGCAGATAGAGCTGCGCGACTTCCTCGCCCGCGCGCGCGCCGGTGTTGCGCACGCTCGTGGTGACGCGCATGCCGTCGGCCGTGCGCGCCACTTCGAGCGGCGAATAGCCGAAGCTTGTGTAGCTCAGCCCATAGCCGAACGGATAGACCGGCGTTCCCGTGAAATAGCGATAGGTCCGGCCCGTCATCGCATAGTCGCCGAACGGCGGCAGCTCGTCGATGCTGCGGTAGAAAGTGAGCGGCAGGCGGCCCGAAGGGTTGGTCCTGCCCGACAGCACATTGCCGATGGCCAGCCCACCCGATTGCCCCGGATACCAGGCCTCGACGATCGCGGCGGCATTGTCCTTCGCCCAGGCCAGGTTGATCGGACTGCCGTTCATCGCGATCACCACCAGCGGCTTGCCGGTCGCACGCGCGCGTTCGAGCATCGCCTGCTGGTCGGGCGGAATGTCGAGCGTGGTCTTGTCGCCGCCCGAGAAGCCCGGAATCTTGATCGGCGATTCCTCCGCCTCGAGATCCGAGGTCAGACCGACCACTGCGACCAGCACGTCCGCCTGGGCTGCCGCGACCGCCAGCTCGCGGTCGGGCTCGGCCGAAACGCGCTTCCAGACCAGCCCGACATTGGCGCTGCCGGTATGGGCATCGCCACTGATCTCGACGGGGTAGCGATGGCCTTTCACGAGCTGGATGGTCTTCATCGCCGGCAGGCTGCCGTACGGCGCGTCCTTGAGGTCGGCGAACGGCTTGCCTTCGAAGTTCATTTTGCCCGACTGGAAACCGGAGATCCCCAGCCGATAGGATCCCGTCTCCGGCGGGACGATGAAGCCGCTCCACACGACGCGGTGATGATCCGACACTTGCGCGAGATCGAGACTGCGCCCGGCGACGCCGGCTTCGATACGCGTCACGACCGGATCGGTGGCGAAGCGCGCGTTCTTGACGAATTCGCGCATCGTGCCGGGTGCGAAGCGCGCCGGCGGGGTGCCGACGATGTTGTAATAGCGCGCCAGCAGCCCCGGCTTGCCGTCGGGCGTGCGCAGCGCCGAGGTCGGGATGGGGTCGCCGTCGGTAAAGGTCTCGCCGAACGGCACATGCGTGATGCGCGCGCCGGGCAGCGTCTGGCGCAGGCCATCGAGCACCGAGATCGGTGGCGGGGAGATCGACGAGGAATAGTTGCCGCGCAGCACGCGCGTGGCATCGGCGAGTGGTCCGATCACGGCGATGCGCAGGCCTGGCTTGAACGGCAGGATGCCGTCGTTCTTGAGCAGGACGAGGCTCTTTTCGGCGGCGCTGAGTGCGATCACACCATGCTCGGGCGTCCCGAGCGTCTTCGGATCGCCGGTCGGCGCCCGCACGCCGGGCAGGTCGCCGTTGCGCAGCCGCGCCGAGAACAGGCGGACTAGCGTGCGGTCGATTTCGGCCTCGCTGAGCAGCCCGCGCTGATAGGCATCGCGATAGCGGTTGCCGAGCCCGGCGGTGTCCGACAGCGTCGCGTTATGGCATTCGCTGTCGACGCCCGCGCGCATCGCCGCGGTGACTGCGGTTGCGGCATCGGGCGCATAATGATGGTTGTCGCTGATGTCCTTCACGGCGTCGCAGTCGGAGACGACATAGCCGGTGAATCCCCAGGCGCCGCGCAGATGGTCCTTGAGCAGCTCGTCGCTGGCGCAGGCGGGCTGGCCGTCGATGCGATTATAGGCGCACATCACCGATCCGGCCTTGGCCTCGACGATCGCGGCGCGGAACGCCGGCAGATAGGTGTCTTCGAGATCGTGGAGCGAAACGAATACGTTCGCGCTGTGCCGCGTCGATTCGGGGCCGCTGTGCACCGCGAAATGCTTGGGTGTCGCGATGACGTCGGGCAAATCCGCGTTGGGCCCTTGCATGCCGGTGACGAACGCGACGGCCATGCGCGCGGTCAGGAACGGATCCTCGCCATAGGTTTCCTGGCCCCGTCCCCAGCGCGGATCGCGGAAGATGTTGATGTTCGGCGACCAGGTGTCGAGCCCGGTGCCGATGCGGCCCATGCGGCCGGTCTGACGCGCCAGCGCATGGAGACCACGCACTTCGGTGCTGATCGTGCCGGCGACCTGGTGCATCAGCGGCGCGTCGAAGGTTGCGGCCAGCCCGATCGGTTCGGGGAAGTTGGTCGCCGGCAGCGAGCCGATCGCGCCGTGCAGCGATTCCGTCCACCAATTATACGCCGGGATGTTCAGCCGCGGGATCGCCGGCGCGGTGTTGAGCAGCTGGTCGAATTTCTCGTCCAGCGTCAGCTTGGCGACGATGTCCGCCGCGAGCCGGTCGGCCTGCGCGCGGACAGGGGAGGGTGCTGCGCGCTCGGTCTGCGCCGTGGCGAACAGCGGCGCCATTGCCGCGCCGGCGAGCAACACTGCGCACGCGCCCACCATGCGCTTGGTCGAAGCGATCATGTTCATCCCCTCTTTTGCTGGACGCAGCTTAGACGGGCTGCAGTCCGTGTTCGTGTATCTTGCGGATCAGGTCGCGATGCCGCGGCAGCGCGGCGCGCAATCGCTCGGTCTGGACCGAATTCTCGCGCAGCGCACGTTCGGCCTGCCGCGCCTCGCCGGCCAGTGCCTCGGGTTCGACTTCGGTGCGGAAGCCCATGCCGTACAGCACATATTGATAGCTGGCCGCCGGGAAGACCTCATCGAGCCGGTCGAATTCGTCGTGGAACCAGGGCGACTGATATTTCCAGAGATGGAGCAGATCCTGCAGCCGATCCGGAATCGTCTCCGGCCGCAGATTGTCGCGCCAGAAGTCGGTGTCGGTCCGCTGCGTCAGCACATAGTGAAGCTTGAGAAAATCGATGATGCGACCCCAGCGATAATGGGTAGTCGCGTTGAACCGCGCCGCGATGATGTCCATCACTTCTCGGCACGCCGGCATCTGCTCGGCGATCATCTTGGCCGACAGTTCGATCAGCACGATGGCGGAGGATTCGAGCGGCTCGAGAAATCCGCCCGCGAGGCCGACCGCGACGCAATTGCGCTTCCAGAAAGTCTCGCGATGCCCCGACTTGATCGAAATGCGCCGCACCGGCAGATCCTCGCCGACACCCCCCAGATAGACGCGCAACTCGCGCTCGGCGTCGTCGTGCGAGATGTGCGCGCTCGAATAGACATGGCCCGTGCCGCGGCGCGTCGGCAGGCCGATATCCCAGATCCAGCCCGCCGATTGCGCGGTCGAGATAGTGTGCGTCTTGATCGCACTGCTCTCGCTGTCATACGGCACCTGCAGCGCGATCGCAGTGTCGCAGAACAACACGTCGTTGCACGGCTTGAACGGCACGCCGAGCGTCTCGCCCAGCAACAAGGAGCGAAAGCCGGTGCAATCGACGAACAGATCGCCTTCGATCTCGCCCGCCTGCTCGGTGACGATCGCGCGGATGTCGCCATTCTCCGCCATGGCGACCTGCTGCACGTCCGCCAGCACATGGCGCACGCCGAGCTGCTCGGTGCAATGGCGCGTCAGGAACGGCGCGAATTTGCCCGCGTCCAAGTGATAGGCGTAGTTCGCTGCGCCTTGATATTCGGGCGTGGTGATCGACTTGGGGGCGAGCCCATCGTCGCAGATCTTGCCCTGCGGGCAGACCGCATCGCAAAAGCTCTGCTCGCCGCCGCGCGCGAGCCAGTGCTGCGCCAGATTGAGCGTCTCGAAGGCCTGCGGCAGTACGAGCGGATGGTAATAGCCGTCGTCGGCGGTGCCGGTGGTCCATTTCGCGAACCACGCGCCCTGTTTGAACGCGGCGTCGCATTCTCGAAAGAAGTCGGTTTCCGAGATGCCGATCTTCTTGAGCGTCGAGCGCAGCGTCGGCCAGGTGCCCTCGCCCACGCCGATGATCGGGATATTGGGGGATTCGACCAAGGTCACCGTGAACTGGTGCGGAATCCGGCTGCGATGTCTTGCCGCGATGATGCCGGCGGTGAGCCAACCAGCGGTGCCACCGCCAACGATTACAACATTGCGGACCGGCGTAACCATGGCTGCCTTGAACGATAAAAAAGGGGCGCCCGGATGTCCATCCGGGCGCCCCGCAGGGAGGATTTAGTAGTGGAAGCGCGCCCCGAAGGTGAAGCGGCGCCCATAGGACCAGACGTCGAGCACTTGGTTCTTGAAGCGGCCATGCGTGCTGTAGGTCGAGTCGTTGAGGTTCGAGCCCTCGACGAACACCGTGAACATCTTGTTGATGTCATAGCTCGCCGAAGCATCGACCTGCAGCTGCTGGTTCACATAGACCGGCTCGGCGCCATAGGTGCCGCCCTGTCCCTGACCCAGGCCAGAGAGATACTCGTCACGCCAGTTGACCGACACGCGCGCCTGGATCCCATGCTTGTCGTAGAAGCCGACGAAATTCGCCGACTTGGTGAGCCCGGTGATCGTGAACGCAGTACCACTGATGTTCGACGCATCGAAGTTGCGGTTGGTCGACGGGATCGTGGCGTTGGCCTGGAACCCGAAACCGGAGTCGCCAAAGGTGTGCTGAAGCGCCAGTTCGACGCCCTTTACCGTGGCCTCCGGACCGTTGATCTGTGCGTTGACGTTGAAGATCGCAACCTTGCCTGTGCTCGGGTCGATCACGTTGTTGATCGTCTGCTGCGTAACGCCGCCTACGATGAAGTTGGTGATGTGCTTCAGATAGAAGTTCACCGCGAAATACGAGTTCCGCTGGTAATACCATTCGGCGCCCGCATCGAAGTTATCCGACAGATACGGTTTCAGGTCCGGATTGCCGCCGCTGGCATTCAGGCTGCCGACGCGCAACGTTCCCAGATTGACCGTCGGCCGCAAGCTGCCGAGGCCCGGCCGCGTCAGTGTCCGCGACGCATCGAGGCGCAGGATCAGGTTCGACATGATCGTGAGCTTGGCGTCGAGGCTGGGCAGTAGGAAATTATAGTTCGAATATTTGATGATCGGCTGCACCGCGGAATAGCCGTCGTGATTCGGTCCGAGCGCGGGATCGGGCTGGATCAGCGTCGGGTCCCCCGCCGGACGCGCCAGGCCAAGGACCTGGCGGGCCAGGCCCATCGTCGACAGATGCGTTCCTTCGTCGCGAATGCCCGCAGCGAAGTGGAACGGCATCCCAGCGATTTCCGAGTCATAGGCAGCCTTGAAGAAGATCGCATAGGTCTTCTCCTGCACCTGGAACACGCTGCCGGCGTTGAACGTGGGCGCAACGGATCCGCCCGTCGATTCGAGCAACTTGTAGACCTGGTACGGATCGAAGACGAAGAAGCCTGGCGCAAGGTTGCCGCTATACCCCGGAATGAAGTTCGCGGTGCTGATCGTTCCCTGGTAGACGCTTGCCGGCAGCGGGCAGATGCCGCCCGATGACCCGCCGGTGCGGCCCGAGCAGGTGCCATAGCCCGAACGGCTTGCGAACACGCCGTTGCTGAAGGTGCTCGTGCCTTCGCCGTACAGGCGATCCTCGATATACTGGCCGCCCAGCTTGACCTTGAGATCTCCCTTGTCCCAGCCGAGCGAGCCTCGGATCTGCTTCACGGTGTCGGTATTGTAGTTCGCGCCGCGCACGATCACGTGCGAACCGACCTTCGACGTGTCGAGGAACTGGCTGGCGTTGCCTGCCGGCCCAACGTCGTGAATCTGCGGCAGATAATCCGCGCTCGCCCCGAGGATCGTTACACCGGTGTTCGCGCCCAGAACGGTCGAACCAAGAATCGGGTTGCCGTTGGCGTCCTTGCCGCAGACTTCCGTCGTGTAGGTGCCAGGCGCGCCGACATAGCAATTCGTACCGCCGTAGCCGATATCCATGCTGTCGCCGTAGCCGTTCTTGCCCGGGTTGCGCGTACTGCGGGCAAGGGCGCCGTCGAGCTCGAACCGGAGCCCGTCCATGATATCCCATTTGAGGTTCGCGCCGAACTGGTTGGTCTCGAAGATGTTCCGCGACTTGTTCGCGTTGAAGTCCATCGGCGTACCGAACTGGTTGAAGTCGACCGCAGTGCCGTTCGAGTCCAGCTTGACGTTGCGCAGATCGCTGCCGTTGAACCAGGCCGCGTAGCCATAGGCGTTGCTGTGCACGGTCTGCCGGCTGTAATTGTCGTCAACCGTCAGCAACAGGCCATTCGTCGGGGCCCATTGCAGTGCGATGCGCCCGTCGAGCCGCTCATCCTGGTTGAAGGTCTGCTCGAGCCCCTGCTGCTGCGGAGCCCAGTTCGCCTTGCCCGTCCGGTTGTCGGCGGTTTTGTCGGCATCGGTGCAGACTGCGGTGAGCTGGCACTTGAAGAACCCCGGAATCACGACGCCGGAAGCATTCGTGCCCTGCTGTCCGATCCAGCCCGGGATGAACACATGGTTCGACTTGGTGTCGTGGCGGGTATAGGCGACGTCGCCCAGGATGCCGATCGTATCGTCCATGAAGGTGTCTGAAATCAGCACGCCGCCGGTCGGCGTCACGCCCTTGTCGCGTGACTGGTATGCGCCCGATGCCGTCGCTGCGATGTGCAGCCCCTTGCGGTCGAACGGCTTCGGATAGGCGATGTCGATGGTGCCGCCGATCGCGCTGGTGGAAAGCTCGACATCCGGCGTCTTGTAGACGCTCAGCCGGCCGACGAAATCCGCGCCGACGGTCGTGAAATCGACGCCGCGTCCGCCCGTTGCCGTCGAAATATGACGGCCATCGTAGAGCGTGTCGACGAAGTCGCCGCCGAAGCCTCGGATACTGACGCCAGTGGCTTCGCCACGGGCACCCGAGCGCTGGATCGAGACGCCGGGAAGCCGCTGCATCGCCGACGCGACGTTCGAATCCGGGAATTTGCCGATGTCTTCCGCCGAGATCACATCGACCACGCCCGACGCATTGCGCTTTTCGGTGAGGTTGCGCTGGAGCGAGCCGCGAATGCCGGTGACGACGATTTCGTCGTTGGCTACGGTGGCGTTGGCGGACCCCGCCGCCGGAGTATCCTGTGCCTGTGCCGGAACCGCGATCGCTAGCGCTACCACGGTTGATGCGGCAGCCACCATGAACCGCGCCGTCGTCCGCTGGCTGCTGCCGGTCGATGGGCTATTTATATATTTCATTTTTTGCTTCCCCTCCGATTGGTTCGTCATTCGGCACGCAAAACGGCCGTTCGCGAACGCCAAGGTCCCAGAGTTTGACTCTGCAATGCGACCCGGAAACGATATTGGATAGGCTGATGCCGAAAGCCCTGCCATCCCCTCGAATCCGAAATCTACTGCTTCGGTCGAGGGGGTGGTTAACCCGGAAAGGTAGCGCTATCAAGCGCTATTTGTCGGGCTAATAGTTGATCGGGCGGATGGTGTTGCAGATTTTCAACGCCTGGCGGAAGGACGGGGGAACGCGGCGCGATTCGCACGACAAATATGCTGCGCCGAGGACGGACGATAGGTTTCAGGAGGGATGGAAGTGGCCGAGGCACTCGAGATTCTGAACAATGCGGTGCATCGGCATCTCCGGCTGACGGCAGGGCCGGGCATCGCGCACCCGCATTTCGTCATGGTGGTGCTGGGCGAATATCCCGCCGCAGCCAGCAGCTGTCCGATTTTTTTCGCCAAGGATGCGGGAACCGGCGAGTTTTATACCGCCGCGCTATTCGGGTTCGAACCTGGTGAGATTCTATTCGAAAACGGTCAGCGCGAGGACGGTGGCGACGCCATCTTCCGACCGCTCGAACTGCAGCGACAGGGCTTCTTCACTTCAGGGGAGAATATTGCAATCGATACGGGTCATCCGCGTTTCGGCCCGGCGGCGACAATCGCGTTGTTCGATGACGATGGCCTGGCCAGCGAGGCATTGCGCAAGATCCAGACCGTCCTCGGTCAGCTACATGCAGGCATGGATGCCACGCGAGCCTTTATCGCAGAACTCCTGCGGCTGCGCCTGATCGAACCGATCGACATTTCGCTTCGCTTCGACGACGGAAAGCAGCTCCGCCTCGATGGACTTTACACGGTGAGCCGCGACGGGCTGTCCGACCTTCCCGACGAGGAAGTCGTTCGACTGTTTCGAAAGGGCTATTTGCAAGCTGCGATGTGCGTGACTTTTTCGCTCAATCAGATCGCAGTGTTGGCGCAACGCCGAAACGCGAGATTACGGGCATAAGGCGGAGCTGATATGGCGCAGCGATCGATCCGCGCGGTCGACGGTTCGAGCTTCGGCGAGCCGTCCCGATTTCGTGAGGAAATCGTCGAGGCATGCGAGCCGGTGGTGGCGCGCGGGCTGGTGCGCGATTGGCCGGTGGTCCGCGCGGCCGCTGAGTCACCGACTGCGCTCCGCGCCTATCTCGCGCACTTCGCGACGCACGCGCGCGGTGAAGCCTTTGTCGGAGATGCGGCGATACAAGGCCGCTACGCCTATGGGCGGGACCTCGAGGGATTCAATTTCACGCGCATCGAAACCGATCTGACGAGTGCGATAGACCGTATCGTGACGAATGCCGCAACCCCCGGCTCCGGGTCGGTCTACATGGGGTCGCTCGAAGCGGCGCATTTCCTGCCAGGCTTCGCGAGCGAGAATGCAGTTGCAGCGCTTCCGCCCTCGATCGGTCCGCGCGTCTGGATCGGAAACGCGTCCGACGTGTCCTGTCACAACGACACCTATGACAACATCGCGTGCGTCGTCGCCGGCCACCGAAGATTCACTCTCTATCCTCCCGACGCGTTGCCCGATCTCTACGTCGGTCCGATCGAATTTACGATGGCGGGGCGACCGATCAGCCTCGCTGCGGCGTCGCCACCCGATGATCCGCGCTTCCCGCGCTTCGCCGCGGCGCAGCAGCGTGCGCTCGTCGTCGAGCTCGAGCCCGGCGACGCGCTCTACCTGCCGAAGCTCTGGTGGCACCAGGTGGAGGCGCTCGATCCCGTCAACATGCTCGTCAACTATTGGTGGGATGCCTTCAAATCCGGCCCCGACGCGCCCGAAACCGCAATGATGCTCGCGATGATCGCGATCGCCGAGCGCCCGCTACCCGAACGGCTCGCCTGGCGCGCCTTTTTCGACCATTATGTCTTCAGGGCGGAGGGCCATCCGCTGGCGCATTTGCCGGTGGAAAAACATGGAATATTGGGTCCGCTTTCCTCCGGCAATTATGGCCGGATCCGCGCCATGATCATGCAAATGCTGCGCGGCGGCTGACGGCGCGAAGGCAGCTTTCTGGCCGGTTTGCCTGGAGATCTTCTTGCGGATTCGATGCCGGAGCCGAGTTGACATCGCGATTATTAATCCGACAAATTAGAGCACAAGCAGTTGTCGGTCGACGACCAATCCGAAGGAGAGGAAGTATGGCGAGCGGACCAACCCGCGCGTTTGCGATAGCGGCGGCGCTAGCGGTTTCGACCATCGGAGGTCTCGCCCAGGCGCAGGTCAAGACCAACGTGCCGCCGGTGGAACCCACCGCGAAGCCCGTGACGGTGCACCGGATCAAAGTCCATTCGGCGGCGATCGAGGGCAATCTCGAAGGCAATAGTCCCGATCGCGACGTGATCGTGATGCTCCCGCCCAGCTATGCGAAGAGCCCCGGCAAGCGCTTTCCGGTCGTCTATGCGCTACACGGCTATTCGATCGGCGCCGAGCAATGGTCGAAGGAAATCCATGTGCCCCAGACGATCGAGGGCGCCTTCGCGCTCGGGGCCAAGGAGTTCATCCTGGTTTTTCCCGACAGCAAGACGGTGCACAACGGCTCGATGTATTCGAGCTCGCAGACCACGGGCGATTTCGAAACCTTCGTATCGCGCGACCTCGTCGCCTATATCGATGCGCATTATCGCACGCTGGCAAAGCGCGAGAGCCGCGGCCTCGTCGGCCACTCGATGGGCGGCTATGGCGCCAGCCGCATCGGGATGAAACATGCCGACGTGTTCGGCGCCGTTTATATCATGAGCCCATGCTGCATGTCCGCGCGCAGCGCGATGCCGCTCTCGCCGGAAGTCCAGGCCGCGATTGCCTCGGCCAAGTCGCCGACCGACCTTGCCAACCTCGCGTTCGGCGCACGCGCGCAATTCGCCGCGGCCGCCGCCTGGTCGCCGAACCCGAAGAACCCGCCATTGTTTTTCGACCTCCCGACCGGCGATGACGCGCAGAAGCGCGACGTGCTCGCACGCTGGGCCGCGAACGCTCCGCTCGCCTTCGTCGACCAATATATCGGCAATCTGCGGCGCTATCGGGCCATCGCGATCGACGTGGGCGACCGCGATGGGCTCAAGGTCGACGCGAACACGTTGCACCAAATGCTCGATCGCTACGGCGTCGCCAACAGCTTCACGCTCTACTCGGGCGATCACACCAGCGAAGTCGCAGTGCGCTTCCAGAATTTCGTGATGCCGTTCTTCAGCAAGAACCTGGTGTTTTGACGATGGCGCACCGTCACGACGCACCGCCGCGCCGCCGCAACGCGCGCGCGCTCTGGCTGGCGGCGGCAGCCGCAATGACCATGCTTGGTTCGACGGCAGCGGCCGCACCCGCCGACCCGCTCGCACCGACCGGCCGCTGGACCGCCTATGTCCGCGGCGCCGCGCAGCTGCCGCCGATGGGGTGGAACAGCTGGAACGCGTTCGGAAGCGACATCAACGAAGCCAAGCTTCTGGGATCGGCGCAGGCGATCATCGACAAGGGGCTGGCGGCCAAGGGCTATCGCTACATCGACCTCGACGACGGCTGGTGGATGAAGCGTCGCTTGTCGGATAACCGGATCGTCGTCCGCACGGCGAACTTCCCCTCGGCGGCGCTGGCCAATGGCGAAACGAGCTTTCGCCCGCTGACCGATCGCCTGCACGCGATGGGGCTGAAGGCGGGGATCTATTCCGACATGGGGCGCAACAGCTGCGCGCAGCTCTACAGCACCGACGGCCTCAACCAGCCCGAAGGCACGCTCGCCGAGCGCGAAGTCGGGCTTTACGATCATATCGACCAGGATATCGGCCTCTATTTCGCCGATTGGGGCTTCGACCTGATCAAGGTCGACGCCTGCGGCCTGCGCGGACTTTCCGCCACCAGCCCCTGGGTCGCATCGGGCAAGGTTCGCGCGCTCGGGCCGTTCCTCGACAGCGAATCGCTCGGGCGCACCGATATCCCGCTCGTGCGCGGACTGTACGAGCAGGTCCGCAGTGCGATCGAGAAATACAATCCCGACAACGACTATGTGTTCTCACTCTGCCTGTGGGGCGCCGCCGACGTCCGGTCGTGGTCGCGCTATGTCGGCAACATGTCGCGCACCAGCGACGATATCGCACCGACCTGGGGTCGGATGCTGCACAGTTTCGACAGCGCCGCCAACCGATCGCTCTATGCGCATCCGGGGTCGTGGAACGATCCCGACATGCTGTACATCGGTGCCGGCGATTTCGACGCCGGTCATGTCGACGCCGCGCGCACCCATTTCACGCTATGGGCGATGCTCAATGCGCCGCTGATGATCGGATACGACCTGCGCAACCCCGCACCTGCGCTGCTCGACGTTTTCGGCAATGCTGCGGTGATCGCGCTCAATCAGGATCCTGCCGGCAACCAGGCAGTCGTTGCGTTCGATTCGAACGACCTCGAAATCCTGGTCAAGACGCTCGCGAATGGCGACAAGGCCGTCGCGATCCTCAACCGGACCTCGGCACCGCTCAAGGCGTCGCTGACCGCATCGCAAATGAAGTTCGTCGCCGATTCCGATGTCGACCTGACCGATCTCTGGAGCGGCGAGCAGATCCACTTCAAACGCGAACATGGCTTCGACCTCGCGCCGCGGCAGACATTGGTGTTCCGGGCCAAGGGTGCGCGCCGTCTGAGTGACGGCATCTATCTTTCCGAGATGCCGGGTAGTGTGAATCCCGCAGTCGACGGCGTCATCGTGCCCGAAGCCGAGCCGATGATCTATCGCCCGATCTTCTGGGCGGGCACGCACGGACTCGGCGAGCCGCCGCGCTACGGCGGGTGGGGCGGGGCGCAGGCCGATCGGACGCCCTACGGCCAGCAGCTCGCCGTAGGCGGCAAGCATTTCGACGCCGGAATCGGCATCCTCGCCAACTCGCGGCTCGAAGTGCGCAACGCCGGCCACGGGTCGTTCAGCGCGATGGTCGGCGTCGACGATTCCGCGCGCGATCGCAGCCAGCCGGTGACCTTCTTCGTCTATGGCGACGGCAAGCTGCTCGCCCAGTCGCGGCCGATGCGCTTCGGCGAAGCGCCGGTCGCACTTGCCGCGCCGATCGCGGGGGTCAAGCTGCTCGAACTCGTCGCGCGCACGCCGCAGTCCGTCCGCTTTCCCGATGCAGTCGTGTGGGGTGATGCCGCGCTGACCCGCTAGAGTCAGACATCCCGCATCCCCGCGAAAGCGCATAGGTGCTAACTTTGAGGGATTTACGCGCACAATCCCCCTTTTCGTCATTCCCGCGAAAGCGGGAACCCAGGGCACCAAGGTACATCGCTCGTGGCCCTGAGTCAGTGTCGGGTCGGATCGTCCCCCGGACGATCCTTGGACGTGCGGGGCACGTCCAACCCGACGCTCTTTCGCGGGGACGGCGATGAATTTCGACTGATCGTCCGGGCTACCTCAGCGGCGGAAAACCGAAATCCTCCGCCAGGTCACGCCAGCGCGGATTGTCCTTTTCGATCAATTGGAGCTTCTACGCGCGATTCCATTTCTTGATCCGTTTCTCGCGCACGATCGCGGACTCCATGGACTCGTGGACTTCGAACCAGACGAGGCGATCGACCCCATATTCGGCAGTGAATCCGCCCATCACCTTGGCGCGATGCTGGTAGATGCGACCGAGAAGGTCGGATGTCACGCCCGTGTATAGCGTCCCGTTTCGGCCGCTCGCGAGGATGTAGACGGCGGGTGTCTTGTCCATGGCGGCGACCTAACACACCGCCATCCGCGCACTCTACCCGTCTTCCCCGCGAAAGCGCATAGGCGCTAACTTTGAGGGATTTACGCGTACAATCCCTTTCTTCGTCATTCCCGCCCCTTCTTCGTCATTCCCGCGAAAGCGGGAACCCAGGGCCACACGCGACGTCCTCTGCCACCCTGGGAGTATCGGGTTGAGCATGCCCCGCATGCTCAAGGATCATCCTGTGGATGATCCGACCCGATGCTCTTTCGCGGGGATGACGGCGTGGGGTTGGGCTCTCCGGCAGATGTGTGAATCCGCTAGCCCTAACGGGGAGGGGCTAATTGAGCAGCCCAAACCCGATCGCGTTCGACTCTAATCTTCAACCCTGCGTAACGGCGTCCTTGTGCATCGCCGCGCGCGTGTCATTGAGCGCGAGATCGACGAGCACGCGCATCGCGGACCCGGCTGCGTCCGCGTCCCCGGCCACGATGGCGTCGAACACGCGCGTATGATCGGGCACCGGATCTCGCGGCAGCGCGCGCGTGCGCTGCTTGTATTGCGTCGTCCAGCTGACCGCGGCGCCGATGCTCGCGCTGAGCGTGATCAGCGCATTGTTGTGCGTTGCGCCCAACAGCGCGTCGTGGAATTCGCGGTCGGCGCTGCGCCCGGCCTCCGTGGCGAGCGTGTAGCGGCGCATCCGCGCAAGCGCGTCCTTCATCACCTTGATATCGTCTCGGCTCCTGCGTTCCGCGGCGAGCCGTGCGGCCGCCGGTTCGACGATCGCGCGCAGCTCGAACAGGTCGCGCACGAACTCGATGTCGGGCTCGCCGGCGAACGCCCAGGCGAGGACGGTCGGGTCGAGAATATTCCATTTGTTGCGCGGAAGAACGCGCGTGCCGGACTTCGGTCTGCTCTCGATGAGCCCCTTGGCGGTCAGGACCTGAACCGCCTCGCGATAGGCGCTGCGCGATACGTCCAGCGCCTCGGCATTGGCGACTTCGCCGGTCAGCGTTTCGCCTGGCGCGATCCGGCCCGAGACGATCGCGGTGCCAAGATAATGGGCGACCGCGCCGCGCAGCCGTCGGCCTGATCCTTTTTGGGACCGCGCAGGTAGCACGCTCTCGCCCTCGGAAGCGGGATCACCGCGCGTCTCCTGCGCCATTCGGTTCGCTCTCCTGTTTCGATCGGCCCTGCATAGTTCCGCACTTTTTTTCGAACCAATGCAAGATTGCCTTTTATGAAGATGCGAATATGTCGGAGTAATAGGGTTGCCGCGAGGGCGGTTGTCGAGGAGGCGGGATGACGATTCGGTTGTTGCAGCACAGGAACCGCGATGGCGTACGCCGTATCATCGCGGCGCGCGAGGGCGGGGCCGGCTTCGTCGTCGGCGGCGACAGCATCCGCACGCTCGCGCTCGCGGCAATCGACGCCGGCAAGACGCTCGCCGACCTCGTCGAGGCGATGGGGGTCGAAGGCAATGTCGATATCGCCGCCGAACTCGAAGCGGGAAATCTGGTTGCGCCGATCGATCACCCCGATCCCGCGCATATGTTCCTGACCGGGACGGGGCTCACCCACCTCGGATCGGCCGAGGGGCGCGACAAGATGCACCGCGACGCTGCACAGGCCGCGCACCAGACCGATTCGATGCGAATGTTTCTCGAAGGCGTGGCAGGCGGGAAGCCGCCGCTCGGCGAAGTGGGTCAGCAACCCGAATGGTTCTACAAGGGCAATGGTCACCAGCTGGTCGGGCCGCAGCAGCCGCTCGAGATGCCGGCCTTCGCGAGCGATGGCGGCGAGGAGCCGGAGCTTGCCGGTATTTATGTGAATGGGCCGGACGGCATGCCCTATCGCCTGGGGATCTGCCTCGCGAACGAATTCAGCGACCATGTCACTGAGCGGCATAATTATCTGTGGCTGGCGCATTCGAAGCTGCGCCAGGCCGCACTCGGAGCCGAGCTGCTCGTCGGGACGCCGCCCTCGGATGTGCGCGGAACGAGCAGGCTCGTGCGCGACGGCGCGACGATCTGGCAAAAGCCGTTCCTGTCAGGCGAGGACAATATGTCGCACAGCATCGCCAATCTCGAGCATCATCATTTCAAATATCCGTTGTTCCGGACGCCCGGCGACGTGCACGTCCATTTCTTTGGAACGGCGACCCTGTCGTTCAGCGACGGCGTGCGAACCGAGCCGGGGGACGTCTTCGAGATCGAAGCCGCACCCTTTGAACTTCCGCTTCGCAATCCGCTGGCGCGCGCCGCGGAAACTGCGGCCAATGTCCGGGTGCTGTGACGATGGAACCGATCCGCCTCGCGCTTGTCGGAATGGGCAAGATCGCTCGCGACCAGCATCTGCCTGCGATTCACGGCAACGCAGCCTTCACTCTCGCCGCGACGGTCAGTCCGCACGGTCGCGGGGTCGAGGGCGTACCGCACCATCTCAGCCTCGATGCGCTTCTGTCGGACGGGCCGGCGATCGACGCGGTCGCGCTCTGCACGCCCCCGCAAGTGCGCTACGACCTGGCCGCGGCCGCAATCGAGCGCGGCATCCATGTCTTTCTGGAGAAACCACCCGGCGCCACGCTTTCGGAAGTGGCGGCGCTCGAAAAGCTTGCTCAGGCCAGCGGAAGCACGCTCTTCGCGAGCTGGCACTCGCGCTATGCAGCCGGCGTGGCACCCGCCCGTGCGTGGCTCGCGGATCGTACGATCCACCGCGCGTCGATCGTGTGGCGCGAAGACGTACGGGTTTGGCATCCGGGGCAGGCGTGGATCTGGAATGCCGGTGGTCTCGGCGTATTCGATCCTGGTATCAATGCGCTGTCGATCGCAACCCACATCCTGCCGCGCCCGATCTATCTGGTCGACGCGACGCTGGAAGTGCCGTCCAATCGCGGCGCGCCGATCGCCGCACAATTGACGTTCCGCGACACCGCGGGGGCTCCCGTCGATATGGATCTCGACTTTCGACAGACCGGACCGCAAAGCTGGGACATCGAAGTCGAGACCGACGCAGGCACGCTCAAGCTCGCCAATGGCGGAGCAGTCCTCACGCTCCCCGGCGGAACGCAGCGCTCGGAAGACCTCGAATATCCCGGCCTTTATGCGCGCTTCGCCGCGCTCGTCCAGAGCGGAGCGAGCGACGTCGACATCGATCCGCTGCGCCTCGTCGCCGACGCGTTCTTGCGCGGTAAAGTCGAGTCCGTCGATCCGTTCTTCGACTGAGCGCGTGGAGAGAAATGCGACGCCGGCCCGCTCCCGACCAGCCATTTAGCGCGCGATGCGTTGGTATTGAATCAATTGTCGTCATCCCCGCGAAAGCACATTGGCGCTGACTTTGAGGGATTTACGCGCACAATCGCCCTCTTCGTCATTCCCGCGAAAGAGTATCGGGTCGGATCATCCCCCGGATGATCCTTGAGCATGCGGGGCATGCTCAACCCGATGCTCCCAGGGCCACACGCGACGTCTTCTGCCACCCTGGGTCCCCGCTTTCGCGGGGATGACGGCTTATTTGAAAAACACCGGCCAGTACCGCCTTGAAATGCGCTAATCCGCCCATTTCAAAACGAGGACTGAGCGCACCAGTCCACCGCCTGCAGTCCCGCCTACTCCACCTGAACGACCGCCACCGAATGCGCCGGCACATCCAGCACCACGCCGCTCGCGCCCGCGCTTCCCGCAAACGGCTTCGGCACCACCGTGGACGGCGCCGCAAAGCTGTTGACGCTGTCGAAGCGAGGCGCCGTCAGCACCTCGCCACGCGCGCCGTGCACGGAAACCCCCGCGAAGCTCGTCTCGACTCGCGCGGACCGATTGGGATCGACATTCGTGACGGCGAGCCACAATTTGCCGGCACCGTCGCGCGCCGCGATCGCATCGACACGCGGCAGCGTCACGTCGCCCTGGGTGTAGTTTCCGGCGTCCACCTTGACCGGCACGAACGTCGCTCCCTGGAACGGGACATAGAGTTTGTAGACATAATAGGTCGGCGTCAGGACCATTTTCTCCTTGTCGGTCAGGATCATGGCCTGGAGAACATTGATCATCTGCGCGATATTGGACATCCGCACCCGGTCGGCGTGGCGGGCGAAGATGTTGAAGTTGAGCGCCGCGATGATCGCATCGCGCATCGAGTTCTGCTGCTGCAGAAAGCCGGGATCCGATCCCGCGTTGGGCTTCAGCCACACGCCCCATTCGTCGACGACGAGCGGCACTTTCTTCTCCGGATCATATTTGTCCATGATCGCGGCATGCGTGCGGATCAGTCTGTCCATGTTGAGCGTCGCGCGGATCAGCGAGGCATAGGCTTTTTCGTCGAAATTCTCGCTCGCATAGGCCGGCGGCCAGCCGTTGGTGGTGTAGCTGTGGAGCGACAGCCCCTCGATGCCCCACGCCCAGGTCCGCTCCTTATACGCCTTCATCACCGCTTCGGTATATTCGGTCTTGTCGCCGTCCGGGCCGACCGCGATACGTTGCATCGCCTCCTCGCCGGTCTGCTTCGCATTGTAATTGTGCGTGAAGCGCGCGAACGGCTTCATCAATTCGACATAATGCTCCGGCGTGAACGACCCTCCGCAACCCCAGCTTTCGTTGCCAAGACCGAGGAACTTCAGCTTGTACGGCGCCGGATGCCCGTTCGCGACACGCGCCTTGCCGGCGCTGGTCTTGGGATCGGCGGTCATATAGGCGACCCAGTCGGCCGCTTCCTCGACCGTCCCCGAACCGACATTGACCGAGACATAGGCTTCGCTGCCGATCTGGTCGATGAAATCGAAATATTCGTCGGTTCCGAACGTGTTCGGCTCGACCGCGCCACCCCAGTTGGTGTTGATCGAAGTGCCGCGCAGTTGCGCGGGACCGACGCCGTCGCGCCAATGATATTCATCGGCGAAGCAACCGCCCGGCCAGCGGACATTGGGAACCTTGATCGCGCGCAGCGCGGCCACGACATCCTTGCGAATGCCGCGGACGTTCGGAATCGTGGAATTCCTGCCGACCCAAATGCCGCCGTAAATGCCGGTGCCGAGATGCTCGGCGAACTGTCCGAACAGATTGCGGTCGATCCGCGGCCCGGTGGTGCGCGCGTCGACGGCGATCGTCACCGCGGGATTGGCGGCGGACTGGGCGAACGCCGGCGACGCGCTCAAGGCCAGAAGCGAGGCCGCAAACATCAGCTGAGCACCGCGTATCATCAAACCCCTCCGAACCGTTGGTTAATGCAACGAACCCCTAGCGCGCGTTTATTAGTCGGACAAATGGTTTCACCATGGCTCCGTGACGCTCGCGCGCCTACCGAGCCGCGACGCCCCGATGGGGACGGCGCGAGGCTTCCGTCCTTTCGCGGGAAGGAGAGGCGCCTCGGCCGGCTTTTCCGGCGTCAAATTGTAATGAACAAATGTAGTGCACCCCTGCGCTAAGACACGGCTAAATGGGTGACACTCTATCGAGCCCGACCTCTCTGCAGCGCAGGGCATCGAGTATAGACGCCAGCGACACTAGCCCGGCTTCCCCATCCCCATCAGCTCAAGGGAATGGGACGCGCGAGGCGCGCGCGTCCCATTCGTTCAACCGACCGCTTCGAGCGCCAGCCCTGCGGGCATCGGCGCATAGCGCTCGAACGTCATCGTGAAGGTCGCCCGGCCCTGCGACAAAGAGCGGAGCGCGCCCACATAGTTGAACATCTCGCCGAGCGGGACCTCAGCGATCACCTCATGCGCCTGGCTTGCCAGGCCGGTCGACCACAGCTGGCCTCGCCGGCTCTGCAGATCGCCGATCACGCCGCCCAGATAGTCTCCGGGCGTCGCGACGACGACGCGCATCACCGGTTCGAGCAGCGCCGGATTCGTCTTGGCGAAGCCGATCCGGAATGCCTCACGCGCGGCGGTTTCGAACGCGAGCGCCGACGAATCCTTCTCGTGGAAGGCACCGTCGAGCAGGATTGCCCGAATACCGAGCACTGGATGGCCCGCCGGACCGCCGTTCGCCAACTCCGACTCGATCGCCTTCGCGATGGTGGGAACATACTCCTTGGGAACAGCCCCGCCGACGCTCCGGTTCTCGAACACCAGCCCGTTTTCGCCTTCGGCCAGCGGCTCGAAGGCAATGCGCACCCTTGCCATCTGGCCTGGCCCGCCATTCTGCTTGCGCAACAGATGGTCGACCTCCGCCCGGCGCGTGGCCGCCGCGCGATAGGCGACTTGCGGTGCTCCGACCGCCGCTTCGACGCCGAAGTCTTCCTTCAGCGTCTCGACGACGATCTTCAGATGCAGCTCGCCCATTCCGCGCAACAGCGTCTGCCCGGTTTCGCTGTCGACCGACACGTGCAGCGACGGGTCGCTCCGCGCCATCAGCGCCAGTGCCGGGCCGAGCCGGTTCCGGTCTTCGGCGGTGCGCGGCTCGATCACCGCCTCGATCACCGGATCGGGCACCAGGAAGCCGCTTAGCACGATCGGTTGCCCCGGATCGCTCAGCGTATCGCCGGCACGGACCGATTTCAGCCCGACCGCGGCGACCACCTCTCCAGCGGTCGCCTCGGCGATTTCTTCCTGCGCATCGGCGTGCATCCGGATCAGCCTGCCGATCCGCTCGGCCTTGCCGGTCACGGTGTTGAGCACCGACATGCCCGGCACCAGCCTTCCGGAATAGACTCGCAGAAAGGCGAGGACGCCAAATCGTCCCGCTTGCACCTTCGAGATCAGCGCTGCCAAGGGTTCGCCGGCGCTGGGCAACCGAAGCACGGTGGCCCCGCTCGGATCCACGCCTTCCACCGCCGGCCGGTCCTCCGGTCCCGGGGCGAAGTCGACGATTGCATCGAGCAGCGGTTGCACGCCGATATTCCGATAGGCCGAGCCGAACAGCAATGGCGAGCAGCGGCCCGCCAGGCACGCGCGGCGCATGCCCGCCCGGATCGCGTCCGCCGAGAGCATCGCCGGATCGTCGAGCCAGGCTGCAAGCACCGCATCGTCGCAATCCGCCAACGCCTCGATCATGCACCTACGGGCCTGACCCGCCGCGTCCCGAAGTGCTTCCGGAATCGCCGTCCGTTGTGGCTCGGGGTCCCGCCCGTCCCACAGCAACGCTTCCATCGCGACCAGGTCGACAACGCCGGAGAATTGCGCGCCCACGCTGAGCGGCAGTTGCAACGGCAGGGGATTCGACCCGAGCCGCTCGCCAATCATCGCCACCGCGCGCGTCGGGTCCGCCCCCGGCTGATCCATCTTGTTGATGAAACACAGCCGCGGCACGCCGAACCGGCTGGCCTGGCGCCACACAGTCTCTGATTGCGCTTCGACCCCGGTGACCGCCGAGAACACCGCAACCGCGCCGTCGAGCACCCGGAGCGAACGTTCGACTTCGATGGTGAAATCGACATGGCCCGGCGTGTCGATGATCGTGATCGCGGCATCGCGCCACGCGCAAGAAGTCGCCGCCGCCGAAATGGTGATTCCGTGCAGCTTCTCGAGCGCGTGGCTGTCGGTAGTCGCGGTCCCGCTGTGCACGTCACCCGCTTTGTGGATGCGGCCGGTGTTCAGCAGAATGCGCTCGGTTAGTGTAGTCTTGCCAGCGTCGACATGCGCCATGATGCCGATATTGCGAAGTTTTCTGGTCATGATTTTTCTCGCGATTTTGGTGGGCGTGGTCATGAACCCGAGAAGCGGGCGCGCGTGATCGGCCCGCATTCGCAAGTCGAATGCAGGAAAAACCCAGCCCGCGCACGATTAGCGTCGATCGCTCGGCGCGTTCACAAGCTCATGGTTTGATTTGCCGGCAGCACTCTGCCGGGTTTTTTGAGGGGGGGCGCGCCCACGCGCCTCTACGGCAACGTCAGCGGCACTCCCGGTGCTGGCTATCGTCCGTCATCGTCCTACCTCTACTTACTCGCGTCTTGCGAGCGGGCGCGGCCTATTCAAGCCCTCGCTGTTTGTCAATGCCGACCCTTGGACAATGTTCTCGACGGTCCGACCATCGGCAGAATCGTGTCGAGTATCTACGGGGTGCCTGTGCACTTGTTTCGCTGGATTCTCATCGGTCGTGTCAATTTCGTGGACTGTCAGCGCAATCGACCGTAACCGCGTTCAGCCGGTAAGGATTTCGACCCAGCGTCGCTCAACCCAGCCAGAGCGGCAGTGACCGGACAGCCAGATATCCAAGCCATCCGGCTTCGCCCCATCGCAAGGCTTGCCAGCTGCACGATAGACGATGCCGATCCAATATTGCTCACGGTGATCACGAGCCTCGTTGCAAGTGAAAACCATTGTTCCAGCAGGAAGCACGTCAGCTTCCGCGTATCGTCGTCCAGGCCCGACACGTACCTTCACGTGCTGCGCTCGGCGGATTTCGGCCACGTTGCAACGCTCACCTTTTGCGCTTTCAGGTGGTCGCCGACTGCCGTCCCATACGGGAACCTGCGGCGACGTCGAGCTAAGCAAGGCTAAGAACCAGGCCGTGAGCAAAACGCACCTCCAACACGAGCCTACCCTACACATGGTGGAGCACAACTGTCGGTGGCGCGGATGGGTATTTTGTGATTCGGACGTCTCGGCGCGAAGGTGCGGCGGTTTTCGAAATTCTCGCGAAGTCAGCCAGCTTCGAACCCGCGACCACGATATTTGACTTGATCGTGGGGCGGCGACTTTCCGCTCGAATTCGATAACGTTGACACTGCGTGCAATTGAGTGCTGTCGCACCGATAACGTCGCTTTCGCATGCGCGGTCCTGGGCGCTTTGACCGCTACGCGCCTACTGCACGAACCAGCTGCGCGGGAGTGGTGTGCGGTGACCGCGCCAACGAGGGCGCTGCGGCTGGATTGAGCGGCACCGGCGGCAGGCAGGCCCTTTCGAGTCCTTCAACTTATCGCAGCGTTGAGGCCCTATCTCTTCGAGAGCATGGCGAACTTTGCGGACCACAATGGTCGGCCGGACTGGGCATGGGCGCTGCGCACGGGTAGCGTGGCGCGTGCTATAGCGTCTGATTCGAAATGCGCGAAAGGGCGAATTTCGAAGGCGGTACCGGCCCGCACCCCCTCCCGGCCACCCGTTCAGGATATGCTATGGGTGGCCGTGAGGGGGAGCGGGCCGGTACCGCAACCCCGAAATTCCGTGGAATACGGAGTTTCGGATCAGACACAACTATCGTTCGAGAGGGGGTTTCATGAACGGCATGGGAGGGAGGATTGCTGGCGTGGCGATTGGCGCGGTCCTGCTGCCTTCGTGCGCCATCCAGACGCCAGGTACCAGCGCGGCGCCTGCTGCAAGCCTCGCGGGGCTGCGCCTGGAAGTTCCCTGTGCGAATCCGAAGTTCAACCAGGGCACTGAATGCCACTGGGACCAGAAGCTGCTGCAGACGGCCGATCCTCAATGGAAACTCAGGCGTGAGATCGTGCGGACTTTTGGCGGCAAGCCCGGGATGACCTACCAGGTAACCCTGCATGCGCGCGGCGTGGTGGAGCCCAAGAACTTCACGGGGGGCACGGTTCAGTTCCAGCACTTCCAGACCGATGGCACGCCGGTCAAGAACGACTACAACTTCTACAGCCTGCACGTCTCGGACCCCGAAGCCACGTACACCTTCAATCGCAACGAGGAGAAGGTGGGTCACTACACGTTTCCCATCGACTATCGCGTGACGATTCCGATTCGCGGCGGCGCGACGGTGACG
>Ga0207675_100001211_pt1 | contig 25705 bp, 21 predicted proteins | sample KBSSwiS42_FD_184305 | JGI IMG/M metagenome (GOLD analysis project Ga0207675, IMG submission 184305) | Switchgrass rhizosphere microbial communities from Kellogg Biological Station, Michigan, USA - KBS Switchgrass S4-2 (SPAdes) (version 2) | ecosystem: Host-associated > Plants > Roots >...
GTAGACGAACGTCGGCAGCGTCTGCATCAGGTCGAGCACCGGCCGTAGCGCGGCCTGCAGCCGCGGCCGTCTCGCCGCCGCGATGCCTATCGGCACGCCGATGACGGTCGCAACGAGTGCAGCGACGAGCACGAGCGTGAGCGTCTCGATCGTTGCGGCCCAGTAGCCCTGGTTCATGATGAAGAGCAGCGAAAGCACGACGAACGCCGCGAGGCCTATTGAGCGTCGCAGCACCCACGCGAGCAGTCCAATGATGCCAATCAGCACCGGCGCCGGCACCGAGTTGAGCACGTAGGCGACGGCGTTCGTGCTGACCCGAACGAACCCCGAGACGCCGTCGAAGAAACCACGTGCGTGTCGCTTCGTGTACTCGACGGCCCGTGTCGACGCATCGCCGACCGGGATCTTGCGCGACATGATCCATGCCTCGAAAGCCGATGCGGCCTGGACACCGCCCGGGGATTCGTACTTCGCAAGCGCCGGCGCGCCGTCGAACGAGTGGACGTCGGCGAGCCAGCGCGTCATGAGCTCGGGTCGCGACTCCACCCATTGGCGCGCGAGGTCGAGAGTATCCACCTTCCGGTTCAGCACGGCGTCCATCCACTCGTTCTCGAGGTCGACCGTCAGCTCGAAGTTCGCGAGCAGGCGTCCGACATTCGGGCACTCGGTGGAATATCCCGCGCGCGCGAGCGTATTGACCGTCGCGGCACCGAAGTTTGGACCGAACGTGTCGTCGCCGCCCGTCAGGTAGCGGATGTTGAAGCGCGTGTTCATCGGGTGCGGAGCCCACGCGAGGAACACGATAGGCCGCTTCGCGGGGACCGCCCGCTCGACTTCGGCGAGCATGCCCTGTTCGCTCGATTCGACGAGCCGGAATCCGCCGAGCCCGAAGGCGTTCTTTTCAATCATCTCGATGACGTGCAGATTGCCGTCGTTGCCTGGCTCGATGCCGTAGATCGAGGCTCCGAGCTCCTTGCGGAAGCGCCGGATGTCCGCGAAATCGTGCAGCCCCGCGTTGTACAGATAGTCCGGCACGCCCAAGGTGTACTTCGCGCCCACGAGGTTCTTGCGCACCAGGTCGATCGAGTGATCATCTAGAAACGGCTGCAGCAGCGCTGCCTGCGCAGGGAGCCAATTGCCGAGGAAAATGTCGATGTCGCCGTTCCGCATCGCCTCGAACGTTACCGGGACCGACAGCACCGTCACCTGCGGCTGATAGCCCAGGTCGGTCAGCAGCTTCGCGAACACGGCCGTCCCGACGCTTTCGGCGGTCCAGCCGATGTCCGACATGCGCACGACACGGCAGGACTCCGGCTCTTGCAGCCCGCCGGCTGCGCGCGCAACGGGCAGCAGGATCAGACAGCCCGCGAGCACGAGCAGCGCGGAGCGCAGCACCTGCCAGAGGTCAGGGAAACGTCGCACGCCTTTCGATGGTCTCGTGATGGACATCTGCCGTCTCCCCGACTATGGCTCCCCGGCGCCATAGGTACCAAGAGTGTCAGCGCCACGTCAAACAAACGCGCAGCGAAGCCACGGTCGGGCGATGTCCGGAGGGGCGGAGTGCCATCACGCCTTGGGTATTTCGAGCCCGCGAACCACGGCCGGCCGTGCAAGAAACGCATCGAGCGCACGGCTCACGTTCAAATACGCCGGGAATCCTACGAGATCGCCCGCTCCATAGAAGCCGACCAGGTTGCGCACCCATGGAAACGTGGCGATGTCGGCGATCGTATAGGTGTCGCCCATGATCCAGCTTCGCCCGGCGAGCCGCGTGTCGAGCACCTCGAGCAGCCGTTTCGACTCGGCGACGTAGCGGTCGCGAGGCCGCTTGTCCTCATATTCCCTGCCGGCAAACTTGTGGAAGAAACCGACCTGGCCGAACATCGGCCCGATGCCTGCCATCTGGAACATGAGCCATTGCAGGGTCTCGTAACGCGCAGCGGAAGTGCGCGCCAGGAACTGGCCGCTCTTGTCGGCCAGGTATACGAGAATCGCGCCGGACTCGAATAACGGCAGCGGTTGTCCGTCCGGTCCATCGGGGTCGATGATCGCGGGAATTCTGCCGTAGGGATTCAGCGAGCGGAACTCGGCGGATTTCTGATCGTTCGCGTCGAACCGCACCAGGTGCGGCTCGTACGGCAGCCCTGTCTCCTCCAGCATGATCGACGCCTTGACGCCGTTCGGCGTATTCAGCGAATAGAGCTGAATCCGGTCGGTATGAGTCGCGGGCCAGCGGGAAGTGATCGGAAAGGTAGACAGGTCGGTCATGATCGATTCGCGGGCGAGCTGCGACATACCGCCACCAGCTTGTTTCCGTCGGGATCGCGAACATAGGCGCCGTAGAAATCAGCGTTGTATTGCAGCCGAAGGCCCGGCTCTCCCTCCGATTGCCCGCCATTCGCAATCGCCGCTGCAAAGAAGGCGTCCACCTGCTGCCACGATGCCGCGTGAAAGGCGACCATCGTTCCGTTACCGACGGAGGCCGGCCGCTTGTCGAAGGGCTGGCACACCCAGAGGGCGTCCTGCCTGCGGCCTTCGTCTTCGTAAATGCCCCAGCCTGCCCACCCTTCCCAGTTCGGCTCGCCGGACACGTCGCAACGCGACAGCCCGAGCTCCCCCAGTACCGCATCATAGAAGCGGCAGGAGCGCTCGAGGTCGTTCGTTCCCAGGCAAACATACGTGAGCACGTGTGATACGTGCATGCCGCGAATCATCCTGCACCTCCTCGCAGCGACCCGTCAGAGCTTTCGCCCGGTCAGCACCGTAGTCACACCCAACCCCAGGTAAACGCTCCCGCTGATGTAGCGCGGCAGCGGGCCCTGCAACGCCCTATCGGGCAACCTGTGCCGAAGGCTACCAGCCAGCAAGGCGTAGCTACTATCGGTGACCAGAGCCAGCGCGACGTAAAGCAGCCCTAGCAGGAGAATCTGCTGAGCAACCGGCCCTCGACCCGGATCGACGAACTGCGGCAGGAACGCGAGAAAGAACAGCGCGATCTTCGGGTTCAGAACGCTGACGAGCACCCCGTCCGCGAACAGCCGCTGCGAGGAGCGCGGCGCACAGATCTCCGTTGCGGTACTCGCGCCGCGAGCCACCAGGGTGCGAACTCCGAGGTAGATCAGGTACGCAGCACCCGCCGCCTTGATGACGCCGAATGCGGTCACCGACGCGAGAAGAATGGTTGATATCCCGGCCGCAGCCGCGACGACGTGAACGAGGGCGCCAGTCGCCAAGCCCACCACCGACACCAGGCCAGCACGAGATCCCTGTCCTATGCTGCGTGCCACGATGTACATGACACCGGGACCCGGGGTGAGAAGCAACACAAGGGTCGCGGCGATGAAACCCAGCAATGACATGCTGTCCGGCATGTTCGCTTTGACCTGTTGCCCTTACCAGACAGAAGGGTAACAGGTCATTCAGGACCAAATTGCTATTCGCCGTCGCTGCCATGCGGCCACCATCCATGGTGTGTCCTCGACTCGTAGGTGGCTGTTGCGACTTGGCTGCGCTGACCTGCCTTGATGCCTGTGCGGTGCTGATGACTACCAACTTATAACCGCGCGGCCACCGACTTCGTGCCCGAGCCTCAACGATACTGCCGCCGAACCCGCACGAGGAGTACCGCGATGGACAGTACGTTTCGCACCGATCCCTCGACCATGGACGCCACCCAGGCCACGCACATCCCGGTCTGCCGAACGATCAACTGCGGCCGCGACGCACCCGATATAGATATCTTCTGTGATCGGTGCCGTGAAGAGATCGATGCTGTGCGCGACGCGGCGCGACGACGATTCGTGATCTTCGGCGCCTCAGGCAGGAAGGCGCTGCTGGATCCAGGTCGTTGAGCGCGCGGTCGCTCCCAGGTTCGGTCGGGGCGGAAACCCCCATTTTTTGTAGCTTCCCATTACGCGGGTGACACTCCGGCTCTCGTTTTCGCGACGAGCCGTTCGTATGGGGTCTGGCCGTCCAAGGCCCCATGCGGACGGTGGTAATTGTAGTAGTCCTCCCACTCCCGCAGCTTGGCGTTGAAGAGACGAATATCGTCAGTGATGCCGTCCCGGTCCAGCAGCTGGTAGAACTCTTGGTCGTCCACCCGGTGTGATCGTTCCACTTTGCCGTTCAAGTGCGGCGTGCGCGGACGGATGTACGCGTGGCGGATGTCCAGGCTTTCGAGATGCCAGTGAAAGCGCGACTGGAACTCCGCGCCGTTGTCGGTCTGAACCACGAGTACCCGGAAGGGTAACCGCCGCCGCACCTCGTCGATGAACTGGATCGCCGTGGTTTGGTTGCACCGGTCGTAGACCTTGAGCACTCGAATGCGGGTGCAATCGTCAATGGCCGTAAACTGAAAGAAGCGCCGCCGGGTGCCTGGGATGCGCTCGAGGAACTTGACGTCCACCTGCAGCCGATGACCCGGTTGGGGCTTCTCATAGCGCTGCCAGCGCTGTTTGTGCGACCGGTGCTTCTGGTTCGCGGGCAGGCGGCTCATGCCGTGGCGCTCGAGAATCCGATGCACCGATGATGTGGCGATCGAGAGCTGGTGGAATCGCTTCAGATAGTCAGCGATCCTGCCCGCACCGAAGTGGTAGTTCTCCCGTAGATACAGGATCTTGGCGACAACCTCGGCCGGGGTGGCTCTCGGTGACCGGTGTGGTGCCCGCGGCCGGTCGCATAGGCCAGCCAGCCCATTCTCGGCGAAGCGCCGGCGCCATTTGTAAAACGTATTCCGCGAGAGGCCGAAATGTCGGCAGGTACGAGCTACACAGCGAAGTTCGACCGCGCGCTGCATCACCTTGTACCGCCAATGGGTTAGCCGTGTCTGCTCCGTCTTGGTCATTGGATCTCCTCTCTGCGGTTCTCGTGAACCTAGAATGGAGAGCCAGAGTTGTCACCTCTGTCATGGGAATTCACATTTTGTAGCGTGGCGCGGCCGGAGGGATTCGAACCCCCGACCCTCAGGTTCGAAGCCTGATGCTCTATCCAACTGAGCTACGGCCGCGCGATCCGCATCTGGCTGCCCTGTACTGTTTATACAGGGCAGCCCTCGGGGCCGTGGAGTATATACGAACGGACCAATGCGGCAGTCCGTGGCAGCCCCAGCCCGCACGGCCATCGATCACCGAATGCAGGATTCCGCCTGTCGTTGCGCTCAGCCCGGGCTGCGGGGCGTGAAGCGGAAACGGCAGACGTGGCCGCCCTTAGCCATGCATTCGTGCAGCTCCACCTTGCTTCCGGTGTAGCTGGACATGAGCGCAAGATCGAAGTGACAGATCACCGGGTTCTTCATCGCGAGCTCGTGAAATACGCAATTATCCGCCTCGATCGCAGGCGCGCCGCCAACGTCTTTGGCCGTGCGCGCGTCGTAGCCGAGCTCATCCATCAGTGACGATAGTTGCGCAACTTTCTCGCGGCGCGTACCGAGCTGCGGCGTGCCGTGCCGCAGCTGGACAACGACAGCCGCCGCGATGCGACCCAGTCGCGTGCGAAGACCCGTGGCGCCATGCTCCTCCGCCATCGCCTCGATCAGCAGTTGCGCGAACCAGGAGTAGTGGCGCGGGAACGCCTCCCTGCCCTTGTCCGTGAGCACGAAGAGCTGCTTCGGCCGCCCACCCGAGGCACGGGTTTCGCCGGGACCAATGAGGCCGTCGCGCATCAGCGACGCGAGGTGCTGGCGAATCGCAGTGCGCGTTACGCCGAGCCCCTGACCAAGCTCGTCCACCGTCGCGCCGCCCTTGTTCCGCAGCAGATGCCTGAGCAGTTGCTTACGGCGTTCACGGAAAACCTCGGCCATGTCGCTTTACCCCCTGTTCGACCGACCGTCGACGGCGCGGCGAGGTAATAGGTCGCAATCGGATTAAACACTTTTGGCATATTAATCTTTCTTTAGTCGTGCTGTCGACGTACAACGGCCCTCCCCGATCACCACAGGACATCGCAATGAGATTTCGAACCGCCAGCGTGCTGACCGCCGCCCTCGCCATGGCCTGGCCCAGCCTCGCGCCGTCTGCCACCGCGCCCGCCGCGACCGCGACCGTTCCGACCAAGCTGGTAGAAACGCAGTCGGCGATGCGCGACCTGTGGCTCGGGCACATCTTCTGGGTGCGCAACGTCGTCGAGGCCCGGCTCGAGGAAAATGCGGGCGCGGCAAAGGCTGCGGAGCAGCAGGTGGTCGACAACGCGAAGGCGATCGCCGGCGCGATCGAGCCCTACTACGGCAAGGCGGCGTCGGAGAAGCTGTTCGGGTTGCTCGCCGGTCATTGGGGAGCCATCAGCGCTTACCTGGACGCTACGCACGCCGGCAAGAAGGCGGATCAGGACGCTGCGTTCAAGAAGCTGGTCGACAATGCGGGTGAGATCTCCACGTTTCTCGGCGGCGCCAACCCGCATCTGCCCGTCGAAACGCTGCGCGGGTTGCTGACCGCGCACGGCGCGCACCACGTCGAGCAGATCAAGCAGCTCGCGGCTGGCCAGTACGAGCAGGAAGCGGCGACGTGGGCAGCCATGACGCGGCACATGTACGTGATCGCGGACGCACTTGCCGGCGCGATCGCAAAGCAGTTCCCGGATAGGTTCCGCTGACGTCGAACGCCCAAATGTTCATCACGTAAGAACCTTCCGACTCCGTGCTCGGACGATCAGGAACTTTCGACATGCAGATCTTTGCGCGGCCGGAAAGCGGGTGTAGAGCAAGTCTGTGTAGTAACACGCCACTCGCGATACGGACGGAAGCGAGCCTGCCAAGGAGACGGCGATGAACAGATACGGACTCGTCGCGCTGACAGCAGCAGCCTTCGCTGCATTGACGATCGGAACTGACACCGCGGGTTCGCAGGAGGATGAGAGCGCGGCGTCCGGTTCAACGATCGAAGCGCTGGCCGATACGCGTACTCAACAGGTACTGGACAGCGGAAGGAAAATCTTCCGGTTCGACACGTTTGGCGATCAGGCCTTCTGGGGTGACACGCTGCGCCTGCACCGAGCGATCGCCGGCAGCCGCAATGGCGGAGTCGGACCGGGCCTGAGCCCCGAGCGGGCTCTGGCGCTCGGCCTAAAGGTGGACGTCAACGCGCTGCCGCCTCAACTCAAGACGAACATCCTCAATGACCGCGTCGACCTCACCAGTCCGGCAACCACGCTTGCGCTGCTCAAGCTCAATGCGGTCGTTGGGGTCCGGGGATTTTTTGACGACAGTGGCCAACTGCGTTCTGTCGGCATCACGTGCGCGCTCTGCCATTCGGACGTGGATGATTCGTTCGCCCCGGGCATCGGCCGCCGGCTCGACGGCCGGGCGGCGCGCGACCTCGATGTCGGGCAGATCATCGCGCTGGCGCCGAATCTGAAGCCGCTGGTCGACCTGCTCGCGATCGTCCATCCCGGCATCGACGCTGCCGACGTGCGTGCGGTCCTGCGTAGCTGGGGACCGGGCAAGTTCGACGCCGAGCTCCTGCTCGACGGCAAGGCAACGCGTCCGGACGGAAAGCCGGCGGCGACGCTGATCCCGCCCGCATTCGGGTTGGCCGGGGTCAACCTGCACACGTGGACCGGCTGGGGCTCAGTCACACACTGGAACGCCTTCGTTGCGAATCTCGAGATGGGGGGACAAGGAACATTCTTCGATCCGCGACTCAATGATGCCGCGAAGTTTCCCATCGCTGCGGCCGCGGGCTTCGGCGACGTGCGCAACAAGCCTGATCGCATCAGCTCGAAGCTCGCGCCGCTGCACCTCTACCAGCTGAGCCTGGCGGCGCCGCGACCGAGACAGGGGAGTTTCGGGTTCGCTGCCGCACAACGGGGCAAGGCGCTGTTCGCGGGGAGGGCGCAATGCGCGCGCTGCCACGTGCCGCCTCTCTTCACGGAACCGGGATGGAACATGCACACGCCGGAGGAGATCGGTATCGACAGCTTCCAGGCCGATCGGTCACCGGATGAGCGTTATCGGACAGCACCCTTGAAGGGTCTGTGGACACACACGAAGGGCGGCTTCTATCACGACGGCCGGTTTCCGACGCTCCGCGCCGTGCTCGAGCACTACGATGCGCACTTCGGGCTCGCCTTGTCGTCTGAGGAGAAGGCTGACCTCGTCGAATACCTGAAGTCGATCTAGCGGGGCCGAGTCAGGGCGATGTCTCGAGCTCCGACAGCAGGTCGGTGACCCGCCGCAGACACTCTGCGGTCATGCCCGTGGGCGGACCCGGGGCGGGCATGTTCTCCTCGTCCGCGTGTTGGAACTGCTCGAGCTGATCCTGCCATTGCCGCAGGATCGCGCGCTTCTGTTCAGCCGTGAACTCGGTCGACGCGTAGAGCTTCTCGGGCACGCCGAAGATGGCGGCCGGGTTCTTCATCGCCTTCTCGAATTCCATCTCGACCTCCGCCTCGTCCGTCAGCCCGCCGGGGCGACGATGAGCGCCGGATCGACCTCCGTCGCCCAGGCCAGCAATCCACCCTCGAGCTGCAGGGGCGTTACTGTACCGCCGCGGAGCGCCTGGCCGCAGGCCCGCAGGCTTCGGCCGCCGCTGCGACACATGAATACCGCCGTCGACCCGGCGGGCAGCTCCGCGAGACGCCTATCGAGCTCGCTCATCGGCATGTTGATCGCTCCCGGCAGATGCCCAGCCGCGAATTCGCGCGGCTCGCGGACGTCGACCAGCATCAAGGGGTCATGGCCCTCGGTATCCGCCAGCATCATCTGCAGCTCGGACGGGGCAATTCGGCGCAGGGATTGCAGCGCATCGGTCATACACGCCTCCGGCGAGTCGCGCAGCTCGGTGATTGTCGGCCGCGCTCCGCAGACCGCGCAATCGGCGCGGCGCGCGAAACGGAACTCCTGGAACCGCAGCTCGAGCGCATCGTAGGTCAGCAGCCGACCGACGAGCGGTTCGCCGCGTCCGACGATGAGCTTGATTGCCTCGGTCGCCTGGATCGCGCCCATCACTCCGGGGAGCACGCCGAGCACACCGGCCTCGGCGCAGCTGGGCACGACTGCGGCCGGTGTCTCGGGGAAGAGACACCGATAGCATGGACCGCGGCCCGGCACATAGGTCATCGCCTGGCCCTCGAAGCGGTGGATCGCGGCGGTTACGAGCGCCTTGCCGAGCAGCACGCAGGCGTCGTTGACGAGGTAGCGCGTCGGGAGCCGATCAGTGCCGTCGAGCACGATGTCGTACGCATCGATGACTTCGCGAACATTGGCAGCGCGTAGCGTGAGCTCGTGTGCGACGACCCGGATGCCCGGGTTGAGCGACAGCAGCCGCTCCCGTGCGGCAACCGCCTTTGGGCGCTGGAGCGCTGCGTTGTCGAACAGCACCTGCCGCTGCAGGTTCGAGAGATCCACACGATCACAGTCGACCAGGCCCAGCGTGCCGACGCCGGCCGCGGCGAGGTACAACGCCGACGGCGAGCCGAGCCCGCCCGCGCCGATCACCAGCACGCGCGCTGCCTTCAAGCGCTCCTGTCCCGCCGCGGCGATCTCCGGCAAGGCGAGATGGCGTGCGTAGCGCGTGCGTTCCTCGGCCGAGAGTGCCACGGCTCAGCCCCCGCTCAATGCGCAGATGAGGTGGACCTGGTCACCGCCCGCAACCGGCTCGGCCAGCGTCGCCGCCTCGCGGTCATTGACGAAGACCCGGATATGGCGACGAATGCGATCCTGCTCGTCGATCATCCGGAAGCGTATTCCCGGAAAGCGTCCCTCGAGGTCGGCGAGCACCTCGGCAACGGTCGCGCCCGCGGCGGCGACGCTCGACGCCCCGTGTGTATACGAACGGAGCGGGCTCCCAATTCTAACGGTGCAGTCCACAATCTCCAGCGGTTGCCGTCGGTGAGGTCGAGGAGCGCCACCATACCCCCTCGAGCGGTCCTCAGCACTCACCTCACCCAGCTCGAGGGCGTGGCGCAACACCGGAACCGCGGCGCTCGAGGCGCCGGGGTTTTGCGGACGCGCCCGCGGCGACGCTAGAAGGTACCGCGGAAGGTCAGGATCACGCTCGGGTCGGATTCCTCCCGCAGGAATCGCGCACTGACCGGCGTGTTGTTCTGGAGTTGTTCGACCGATTCATAGGCGCGTTCAACCTCGTCCAGCCGCGCATCGAGCAGGTTCTGCGCCGCAAGCCGGATCACGAAACGGTCCGCCAGGGTCTTCTCCACGAAGAGCTCGAGGTTGCCCTCGTAGTCGATCGTCCGCACCAGCTTTGTCTCGGCGCTCGCGGTGGTCCACCGCTCGGACTCGCCGCGCTCCTGGTAGCTCGCGCCCCATGTCAGGCCCCACGGCTCGATGAGATGGTCGAAGCCGACGTTGTAGACATAGTCGGGTTGCTCCGAGAACTTGTGCTTGATGGGGAAATTCTCGTTGGCATCGAGGATCTCGCTGTCCAGATAGGTGTAGTTCGCGAAGACATGAAGATTCGGGCTGACGAAAGAGACCGGCGTGCTGAGGTCGAACTCGAAGCCCCAGATTTCCCCCTCGTTGGGGTTGTTGATCCAGACGGTCGCCTCGATGTCCTCGTTCACGAACTCCTGGAACACCTCATTGACGCCGTCGGGGACGCCGTCCAGCTCGATCTTGTCGCTCACGTCCCGATAGAAGACGTTGACTCCCAGGATCGCGTCGTCGCCTCCGAGCCCGATGTCAAACCCGGTGTCCACACCGAGCGCCGTCTCTTGATCGAGCGTAGGGTTGCCCAGGATGCTCTCCTCGTCATCGATGAGGAGCGTCGGGTTCAGCTGGTCGAAGCTCGGTCGGCGGACGGTGCGGGCCACGCTGAGGCGGAATTGTGTGCTTTCGGTGATATCCCAGCGCAGATGCGCGCTCGGGTTGAACTCGAACGTGTCCTCCGTGACCTTTATCTGCCCGTCGACGATGTCGATGCCGATCGTCGCCAGCCCGTCGGCCGCCTCGGCGAGAGCCTCGGACACGGTCGAATCGAGGTCCAGGTTCGTGAACTCGCCGCGCGCGCCGAGCTCGAGCGCAGTCGCATCGTTGAAATCGAGGGTCCACTTCACGAAGCCGTTCGCACGCTGCTCCTTGGCGTCGAACAGCGACAGGCCATCCTCGTTCTCCTCGATCACGCCGTCATCATTTTCGAATGCGCGGAACGAGAAATCGCGCTGCCGGTCGTAGCCTTCGACGCCGAGCTTCAGCTTTGAGTTGGACAGAGCTAAATCGACGGAGGTCTTGAGGATCAACTCGGAATCATCCGCATCCGTTTCCTCGATGCTGTCCAGGAATTCCGTCTGGCGCAGCTGGTCGGCTTCATGCGGCACGGCTGCAAAGATCGCATTGATCTCCTCGTTCGACTGGTCGAGGAACGGCAGGATATCGCCAGTATCGTCGATGCCGATCGACGCGAAATCGAAGTCCAGACCGTCCTCCCAGTTGGACTCCTTCGACTCGAACTCCGTCTGGTCGTAGCTCAGCTCGATGTTCCAGCCGTGGCCCTCGCCGAATGGACGATCGTAGCTGGCGATAATTCCGTAGTTGCGTTCCTGGAAGGCATCGAGCTGGTTGGCCTGCGTCGAGTCGGTGGCCAGCTCGTCGTCGTCGTCTTCGACCTCGAATTCGCGGCCCAGCTCAGTCTCTTCGCGGTCCGTGTCGATATAGAAGGCGCCGAGGTTCCACTCGTGGCCCTCGCCCTGCTTGAGACGCCAGTCGCCTGTCCACGCGATGTCCGTGGTCTCGCGCTCGTCCGGTCCCTCCGTAACCGAGGTGAACGCGGGTTCGGCGTTGCCCTCGCCGTCGAAAGCCCGCTCGATGTCGGTCTCGATCTTGCGATTGAACCGCTCCTGGTAGTTGAGCGACATGTTCCAGTCGATCCGGTCACTGCTGTTACCGTACGACAGGAAAGCGCTGGGCACGTACTCGCCGTCGAGCTGGAAGACGCCCAGCCGATACACGCCGCCGGTGAGTTCCGCGCCCTCCTTCAGGATCACATTGAGCGTTCCACCGATGCCCTGGCTGTCGATGTCGCTCGAGGGACTGCGGATGATCTCGATCCGCTCGACGAGCTCCGACGGAATGCGGTCCACGGTCACGGTGTTGTCATTGGTGCCGCCGGTGATCCGGCGTCCATTGACCAGAACCTGGGTGTACTCGGTGCCGATACCCCGCAGCGACGGCGCCGCGTATTCGCCGATGTCATCCGCGAACACGACGCCCGGCACCCGCTTCATCATGTCGCCGACGGAGATCGGCTCGAAGCGCTGGAAAAACTCCTCGTCATACGACAGGGTCGGCGCGGGCGTGTCGACACGGTTGCGCGCATTTACGCGCTTCGCGAGCACGATAATTTCGTCAAGTTGGGGCTGGCCTGCAGGCGTTGTCTGGGCGAGCACCGTGGCAGGCAATGCCGCGAAGGCAAGCGCCCCAGTAAATCGCCGAAGTGCCGAACGCTTTCTCATCGGATATACCCCCTCGGATGCGCGCCACTCGACCGGCAGCGGCCGGCCATGGGTAGGTTCTAGGACCCGCATGAGGATCCAAAGACAGTATAGAACGAAATTTCTGGTCCCTTCAACAGGTGAAACGTTTGTTCTACTACCGCTTGCGACCGTTCGCACCGCGCGGCTCACGGCAGGACCTCAGCTCGCGTACGTCACAGAGTAGATCTGCGGCAGATGCCGCGCGATGCACGCCCAGGAATCGCCCCCGTTGCTGCTCGCCCAGACTTCGCCGCTGGTGTTGCCGAAGTAAAGACCTGTGCGCGGGTGTGTGTCGGCGCACATCGCCTGGCGGAACACCGTGAACCACCCTTGCGAGCGTGGCAGCCCGCGGTCCTGCCTGCGCCAGGTCCGACCCGCGTCGCGGGTGACGTACACCGCCGGCTTGCCACCGACCGAGGTACGCGGCCACACAGTCGTGCCGTCCATCGGAAACACCCAGGCGGTATCCGGTTCCACCGGATCGAGCACGATCGGGAAACCGATGTCGCCGATCTTCCTCGGCATCGCCGAGCCGATCCGAGTCCAGCGCCGGGCGGGCCGGTCGATGCGATAAATACCGCAGTGGTTCTGCTGGTAGAGCCGGTCGGGCTGTGCCGGATGCAACACGACGCTGTGCGGATCGTGACCGAAGGCAACGTTCGGATCCGGCAGGAAATCCGCCGCGACCCCCTCGTTGAGCGGCGCCCAGTCGCGCCCGCCATCGGTCGACTCGAACACGCCGCCGATCGAGATGCCGAGATACAGGTGCTTCGGATCGCGCGGATCGACGATTACCGAATGCAGCAGCTCGCCGCCGGGCGTGCCGAGCCCGGGTGCCCACTGCGGCCGCATCGGATGATCGTTGAACCCGACCACCGACTCCCAGGCATCCCCGCCGTCTGCCGAATGGAACAAACCCGCGGGCGAGCTGCCCGCGTACCAGGTGCCCGTCTCGGCTGCGTGACCGGGCGTCAGCCAGAACACGGCATCCACGGCCCGTGGTGTCTCGCCGTCCGCGGCCTTGCGAAAGGCGGGCGGCTTGCTCGCTTCCATCCAGTGACGGCCGCGATCGGTCGAGCGAAACACCGTCGGCCCCAGGTGGCCGGTTTTCGCTCCCATCAGCAGCACCCGCGGCTCGCGCGGATCCTGGACGATGTGATGGATAACGTGGCCGAGAAACTGCGGCCCGCTGAGCTTCCATGTGCGGCGCCGCGCGTCGCTGCGCAGGGCGAATGCCCCTTTACGGGTTCCGATCCAGATCGTCATCGGGGGACATTCCTCCGACTGGCGTGCCCCGATTATTTCATGGTCGGCATGACGAACTGCGCGCCCTCGCGCGTTGCGGTCGGCCAGCGCGAGGTAACGGTCTTGAGCCGCGTGTAGAAGCGCACGCCATCCGGGCCGTGCACGTGCAGCGGGCCGAACAGCGACCGCTTCCAGCCGCCGAACGAATGAAACGCCATTGGCACGGGAATTGGCACGTTGACGCCCACCATGCCTGCCTGCACCCCCTGCGCAAAGCGACGCGCGGCTTCGCCGCTTGCGGTGAATATCGACGTGCCGTTTCCGTACTCGTGCTCGTTGACGAGCGTGAGCGCGGATGCCAGGTCAGGCACCCGCACGACGCAGAGTACCGGCCCGAATATCTCCTCCTTATATATACGCATCGTGGGCTCGACCCGGTCGAAGAGACACGGCCCCAGGAAGTGCCCTTCCTCGTGCCCGGTGACGCGAAGCTCGCGCCCATCCACGACCAGGTGCGCGCCCTCCTCGACACCGAGATCGACATAGCCGCGCACACGGTCGAGGTGCTCGCGCGTAACCAACGGTCCCATCTCGACGCCTTCCGCGGTCCCGGCGCCGATCTTGAGCCGTCCGATCACCTCGGTCAGTCGCCCGACGAGACGATCGGCTGCGTCACCGACTGCCACCGCAACCGAAATCGCCATACAGCGCTCGCCGGCCGATCCGTAGGCCGCACCGAGCAGGGCGTTCGCGGCGATGCCGCTGTCGGCATCGGGCATCACCACCATGTGATTCTTTGCGCCGCCCAGCGCCTGCACGCGCTTGCCATTCGCGGACGCCGTCCGATACACGTGCTCGGCGATCGGTGTGGAGCCCACGAAGCTCACGGCCGCCACGTCCGGATGCGTGAGCAGCGTATCGACTGCCTCGCGATCGCCGTTGATGACGTTCAGCACGCCGTCGGGCAGACCGGCCTCTGTGAGCAGCTCGGCGAGGCGCAGCGGGCAGCTCGGATCCTTCTCTGACGGCTTGAGCACGAAGGTGTTGCCGCAGGCGATCGCCACCGGGAACATCCACATCGGCACCATCGCCGGGAAATTGAACGGCGTGATGCCCGCGCACACGCCTACCGACTGCCGCATCGACCAGCTGTCGATCCCCGTACCTACGTTCTCGGTGAAGTCGCCACGCAGCAGGTGCGGGATCCCGCACGCGAACTCGACGACCTCGAGCCCGCGGATCACCTCGCCGCGCGCGTCCGACAGCACCTTGCCGTGCTCGAGTGTGATCAGCCTCGCGAGCTCGTCGGCGTGCGCCTCGATCAGCGCCTTGAAGCGGAACAGCACGCGCGCGCGCGACAACGGCGGCGTCGCGGACCACGCGGGAAGAGCGCGGCGCGCAGCGGCGACGGCCGCTCCCGTCTCCGCCGCATCGGCGAGCGCGAGCTGGGCGCGTACCTTGCCGGTGGCCGGGTCGTACACCGGCGCTTCCCGCCCGGATCCGCCTGCGATCGCGCGTCCGTCAATGAAGTGCCCGATCGATGTTGTGTGCGCATCCGTGCGCGGCTCGGCGGCCTGCGCAGCGCTTCGAAGGGTCGTGCTCATGTTCCGCTCCTTCCGGTTCCCGCGTCGCGAGCACCGGTTTGCATACGATACGTCCACCCGGGAGGGATACGCGAGCCGCAGACCTCACGGGCGCCGTCAGGGGACGGCCGCGTTCCCGCTTCGCCGCTTGAACCGTGCCGTGTGTTCCAGAGTCGTGGTGCCAGACCCCTCGTCCGGCGTCGTGACGAAGCGCAGCGTCGCCTCGTCGCCGCTCAGGGTCAGGTGCGCGAATCCCCACACCAGGCCGCTCGCCCAGTCGGTTGCGAGCTCGGGATAACGCGCGAGTTGGTGACGCATGAACGCCGTATTGAGCGCACGCTGCTTCGCCGCCGCTCCGGACACGATCGCTGGCAGCGGCGCCACCGTCGAGCGCGGCAGCGCCTGACTGCAGTCGTCGTAGTGCAGCTCGAGTGTGTGGTCGTGCCCCGCGAGGTAGGCATCGGCATAGCGACACAGGGCAGGCAGGATCAGCCGGCGCAGCACCCGCGCCTGCTCGTACTTGCTGCCGGCCGAGGACCAGAGCGGATGGTGTCCGATCACGATCTTCCAGCGGGCATCCGACCCGGCAAGCGAGCGCTCGAGCCAGGCGACCATGTCCCGCTCCGAGCGGGTCTTCGGGATCACCCATCGGTCGGGATCTTCGCGCCGTGTCGGGCGAAGCTCACTCGCATCATCGGCGAGGGCGTCCTCATACACCGTCTGCCCGCCCAGCAGGACCGTGGTATCGATGACGAACAGCTCGACCGCGCCCTGCGCAGCGGGTGGCCTCACGCTATAGATGATTCCGTCCATGTAGAACGGCGCGGTGCGGGTTAGATAGTCGACCTCCGCCATCGCGCCGGCGCGCGAGGTCTTCCAGTCGTGATTGCCGAGCGCGGCGTAGATCCGGAAATCCGCGCCGAGCTCCGCAAGGGGTCCCAGGGGCTCACGAAAGATAGTCTCGAACCGCGTCGCATCGTCGCGCCCGTCGGTGCCGAGCGTGGCGCCGTTGGGATAGATATTGTCGCCGAGCATGGTCGCGAAATCGCATTGCCATGCGTCGCACCAGTCCCGCATCGCGTTTGCGACCGGCGCCAGGCCGCTTGCCGCCACCCATGAGCCGTTCCGGTACTGCGTCATCGCGGGCGGCCGAAACTCCTCGGGCGGTCGTTTGTCCTCGCCCCAGTCCCTGCGCTCCGCAGCGATGAACTGCTCGCGGGTCCGCGGCGGCTCGTAGTCCTCCGCCTCGAGATAATCGAGGTGGTAGCCGTGATCGCCGAAGACGAGGAAGCCGATGTCGCGTACCGGCACCGCGGGTGGCGCGGGGGCTGTCCGCTCGGGCTGCGCACAACCCGCGAGAAGTGCGAGCGACAGCGGCAGCCAGGGGCGCTTCACGCGTAACGGTCCGCAAGCACCGCTGCCACGTCCTCGACGCTGCCGTGGACCGGGCCTTCCGCCTCGAGCTTGAGCGTCGTCACTGCCGCGGCCCAGCGCGTCGCGTCGGCGGGCGACGCGGAAAGCCGCCGCGAGGTGTACGAGCCGACGCAGGTGTCGCCTCGGCCGCTCCGACCGCGCAGCGGCCGCGGCAGAAACGGTGCCTCGTGCACCTGCCCCGAGGCGAGCACCAGCAGTCCGTCCTTGTGCGTGAGCACGACCTCGCGCGGTCCGAATGCGGCGAGCGCCGTGGCGGCGGCGTGGATGTCGGAGTGCCCGGTCAGAAACTCGGCCTCGACCGCATCGGTCTTGAGAACGTCGACGAGAGCGAGCACTGCGGCCTGCTCGGGCCAGGCCTCGTAGGCGAGCCTCCCGGCGCCGGTGACGACGCGCACATAGCCCTGCACGTCGAGCGCCAGCAGCTCGGCGCGTTCGCGAAGCAATTGCAGCACAGGGAGCGGAACCTCTCCGCGGACCGAGGCACTCACGAGAAAGGCACGCGACTGAAGGTTGCGGACGTGCGTCACGGCAATCGGGTCGGCCACTGCAGCGACGGTCAGGATCCGCTCGTCGACGTTCGCGGTCGGATACTCGAGCCGCATCAGCGTGGAGCTCGGCGAGTCATGGGTGAAGACATCGACGCCGCGCGCACGCAGGGGTGCCGCCACGCCGCGATCTTCCACCGCGAGCCGCGTCACTGCCGCGACGCGTATCCCGGCCAGTCGCGCCGCATGGGCCGCGTAGCTGTAGCCACCGCCGTCGACGTGACGCGTGCCCGACTGGGTCACGATCGTGTCCTTGGTGTAGTTGCCGACCGTCACCAGGTCGTATGCAGCGCCATTCATGCTCACCGCCTGTTCTCCCATCTGCAGATTTCGGTGCCGTCTCGCTCAGTCGCGCAAACGTACGCGCCAGAGGCTCGCGACCAGCAGCATCGACACGACGGACGTTCCGATCCAGAGTGCAATTGCCGGGGCGAAATCGTAGTTGCGAACACCATCGACCATGGTCATGCCGCGCTCGATCAGGTGCCCGCTCAGGTTCTCCTGAAGCGCGGCGCCCAGGTAGCTCATGATCCCGACCACGCCCATCACGGCGCCCGCGACGCGCTTCGGCGCGATGTCGACCGCGAACAATCCGCCGAGCGAGGTGACGAGCCCATTGAGACCCACGCCATAGAGCACGAACGCGAGCGTGAGCCACGCGTGACCGCGCGGGCCGAAGAAGATCAGTGCGAGGCCGGCCAGCTCGATCAGCGCAAAGAGCAGGTTGGCCGGCGGGCGCCGCGCGCCGAAGGCTTTGTCTGAGACGAAGCCGAAAGTGACGCAGCCCACGACGCCGGCAAGCGTGCTCGCCATCAGGAAGCCGCCGGCCTCGACCAGCGAGTAACCACGGATCTCCTGCAGGTAGAGCACGCCCCAGCTGTTGATCGCGTAGCGCGTCACGTACATGAGCGCGCTCGAGACGGCGAGTACCCAGATCGCCGGTATCGCCAGCACCGCCAGTTGCTGCCGCAGCACGCTGCCGCGCGGCGCGTCGTGCGTCTCCTTCGATCCCGCGTAGTGATCGTCGCGCCAGTCCGCAACGGTCGGCAGACCCATGGTCCGCGGTCGGTCCCCGAGCAGGAGATAGATCGCCGCGGCCGCCACGATGCACAGCAGACCCGGGCCCCAGAAGCCCGCCCGCCAACCGAACCAGCCCACAAGCGCTCCGATCGCGACGAACGTGAGCCCTTCGCCGATCGAGTGCGCGGTGCTCCAGATGCCGTAGAAGCGGCCGCGCTCCCGGTTGCCGAACCACTGCGCGAGCGAGACGATGCCGGACGGCGCGCCGAAGCCCTGGAACCAGCCGTTCAGCGCCCAGAGTGCGACCGACACCCAGAGCAGCGTCGAGAACCCCATCGCGACGTTGATCAGCGCCGACACCAGGACGCCGAATGCGAAGAACACGCGGATATTGGCGTGATCCGCCAGGAAACCGTTGACCAGCTTGCCAAGCGCGTACGAGTACAGGAGCGCCGAGCCGATCAGACCGAGATCCGTGGGAGAGAAGATTCCGGCATCGATGAGCGGCTTCTTGACGATCGAAAGCGCGAGCCGGCAGGTGTACGCAAACGCGTAACCGACCGTGATGGCAAGCATCACGCGCATACGATAGCTTCGGAAAAGCGTATCGATACGACCCTGATCGGCGATCAGCGGACGGTCAGGTCCGGTGGCGAATGCGCGCAACAATCCGATCACTCGGTCCTCGTGTGTGCATGCGTGACACCGGGTGTGAGCGACCGGGAGCCACTGCAAACCTTATGAAATTTTGATTCTACGAGCATAGATGTTTAGAATTCAAATTCCATGCACGCTGCACCGCCGTCCGGCCCAAGGACCCACCAGATGTCCCGAATGACCGCGACCCTGTTGCCTCTGCTGTGCTGCGCCGCGGTGGCGGCGGCGGCCGAAACCGCTGCTCCCCTTGCGGTTACACCCCGTCTGCAGAGCGTCGCCAGTCTGCAGGATGCCGCAAGCGACGTCGCGATCTGGGTGCATCCGGCGGACCCGCAGCGCAGCCTCGTGGTCGGTGCCGGCGGGACCGCCGGCCTCGAAATCTTCGGCCTGGATGGCGCGGCGCTGCAGCAGGTTCCCTCTCCGCAGGCGGAGTTCGTCGATGTGCGCTACGGCGTGCCAATCGGCAGTCGCACGGTCGACCTCGTGCTTGCCGTCGATGTTTCGCGGGCGCAGCTGCATTTCTTCACGGTCGATCAGGCGAGCCGGCGGCTTGAACCTCTGCCCGGCAAGCCCGTCGATCTCGGTGTCGAGGCGACCGGCTTCTGCAGCTACCGCAGCCCCGTCACCGGCAAGATCTACGCGCTGGTTGCCACCGACGATGGAGACCTCGAGCAGCTCGAGCTGCATGACCGTGACGGCGGCATCGCCGCGATTTCGATCCGTCGCGTTCCTCTCGGCCGCGGAGCCGGGCCCTGCGCGGTCGACGACGCCACCGAGACAGTGGTCGTTTCGGTCGAAACGACGGGTCTCTGGCGCTTGTCCGTTGAGCCGGAATCCGACGCGACGCCGGTGCAGATCGACGCGCTCGCGCCCTTCGGCACCATCGAAGAAGAGGTCAAGGGCGTCGCGATCTACCGCGCGGATGCCGCGACCGCGTATGTCTTCGCCGCAGATATCGGGCAAGGCGTCCTGCGCATCTACGATCTCGAGGGAAAACCGCGCGGCGCGATCGCACTCGCCTCACGCGGAGCGATTCCGGCGGTCGGCGAGGCCGAGGGTCTGGCGCTCGTATCGGGCTCGTTGCCCGGGTTCGACGGCGGCCTGCTCGCCGTCACTGACGAGGACAACGGCGACGCCTACGCCAATTACAAGCTGATCGCGCTCGCGGATGTGGCTGGGCCGCTCGGACTCGCGACACGCGACGCCGCACCCGATCGCGAAGTGCCCCGCCCGACCGCGATCGTCGTCGAGCCCTCGGTCGAGACCGAGCCCGTGTCGACTTACGGCGACGCCGCCGATGACCCCGCGATCTGGGTGAATCCGGCCGATCCCGCGCAGAGCCTGATCATCGGCGCCAACAAGAAGCTCGGGCTCGAGGTCTACGATCTCTCGGGCCGCCGCATCCAGACGCTGCCGGACGGGCGGATGAACAACGTCGACTTGCGCGATGGGTTCCCGTTCGATGGAGAACGCGTGTCGCTGGTCGCGGCAAGCAACCGCACCAGCAAGACGATCGCGCTGTACCGTGTCGAGGCGGCGACGCGACGGTTGATCGCCCTCGAGCTCGAGGACGCCACCACGGGTCTGCGCGATCCCTACGGTGTCTGCCTGTACCGAAGTCCACGCAACAACCGCTTCTACCTTTTTGTCAACGACGCGGACACTGGCCTGATCCGGCAGTGGCGCCTCGAAGAGCGGCGCGGGCGCGTACGCGCCACGCCCGTGCGCGATGTGCAGGTGGGGTCACAGGCCGAGGGCTGTGTCGCCGACGATGAGCTCGGCTGGCTCTATGTCGGCGAGGAGGACACGGGACTGTGGAAATACGGCGCGGAACCGGGCGCTCGCACCGAGCGTACGGCCGTCGACAGGACCGACGGAGGCAACCTCACCGCTGACGTCGAGGGCATGTCTCTCTGGCGTGGCGCGGGCGGAACGGGCTACCTCGTCGTGTCGAACCAGGGCGAGGACAACTACGCCGTCTATCGCCGCGAAGGCGCGAACGAGTTCGTTGGCAAGTTCCATGTAGTGGCGAACGAGGAACTCGGCATCGACGGCGCATCCGAGACCGACGGCCTCGACGTCACGAGCACGGCGCTCGGGCCCGGCTTCGAGCATGGGCTGCTGGTGGTGCAGGACGGACGCAACCTTACGCCGACCGACCGGCAGAACTTCAAGCTGGTGCCCTGGTCGCGGATCGTGACGGCGCTGAAACTGGCGCCGTGAACCCGACTGTCGGCCTTCCGCAGCCGAGTCTCACTAGGTAATCGTCTTCTCGAGACACGTCGCGCGACCGTTCACGAGTTCGCTTGCCGCGAGCGTGAGCGGCTTCCATACAGGCTCACCGCGAGCGTTGCGCAGGGTGAAATGCAGCCGCGGCTCGGGCTCCCACACGAAATCGAGCACGCCGAAGTTGACCCCGCCCGAATACACCGGCCGCACACGATGCTCGGGTGTCTGACTTGCGAAGCTGAGGCTGGTCCCCTGAGCGAGGGGCGAGCTCACGAGGTCGTAAAAGTCGTAGCCGCCGCGTTCCGACCAGCGGATGCAGTTGAGCTCGCCGATGTGTGAATCGCCAGAAAGCAGCACGATCCCCTCGATGCGTTGGTCGCGGATGAAATCGAACAGGCGGTCGCGCTCGTAACGAAAGGCGGCCCAGGTGTCGCCCTGCGGGCCGTCGGCCATCGACCAGCCGCTGCCCGACACCAGCAGCTTGAAGGGCGCGCGGCTCGCGCGCAGTCCGGCTTCGAGCCAGGCCAGCTGCGCGGGGCCAAGCATCGTCTTGCCGGGACCGTCTGGCGATCCGTTCGGATCGCGGTGATAGCGCCCGTCGAGCACGAACAGGTCCACGCCTGCATATTCGTAGCGGAAGAACACCCCGGGCGTTTCGGGAAGGCCGCTCGCGGGATTTGCCCAGTAGCTGCGAAACACGCGAAGCGAATCGCTGCGTGCGGAGTACGTTCGGTCGGCATTGTTGAGACCGAAGTCGTGATCGTCCCAGGTGGCGATCTGTGGCACGTTGGCGAGCAGCGGCTCGAGCGCCGCTACGTTGCGCTGGCGGCGGTATTCCTCCGCAAGTAGCTCCGGCCGCTCGCTGTCGCCGTAGATGTTGTCACCCAGCCAGACGAACAGATCCGGCTCGGCCTGCCGGACCGCGTCGAAGATCCGCTGCTCCGGATCGATCTGCACCCGTGCGCACGAGCCGAAGGCGATGCGCACGGGCGCTCGACCCGCTGGCGCGGTTAGGGCCGCGAACGGCACGCGCCCGTAGCGCGCCTGCTGCCCGTCGAGCAGCACGCGGTACCAATAGCGCGTTGCCGGCGACAGGCCGGATAACTCGATGCGCACCGTGTAGTCGTCTTCGGCGCGCGCGACCACGGCTGGTGTGCGCCGCGTATCCAGGAAGTCCTGGCCAGGTGAGTGCTCTATTTCGACCGAATGCGGCCCGCTCACCCGCGCCCAGACCAGGATCGACTTGGCGGTGACCGCGCCGATCATCGGCCCCTGCATCACCCGCGGGTAACCGAGCGCCGCTGCGATCGCGCCGCGCGCCCCGAGCGCCGGCAGCGCGAGCGTCGCCTGCAGCACGCGGCGGCGCAGCAGATCTGCGACTATGCGACCCGGACCCCGCGTCATGCAAAGTGCGGGCGCGCGGCGGCGGACAGGCTGCGCTGGCCGAGCGTCGCGTAGGTGAGCGGGTGTGCGATCGCAGGGTCCTGCTCCGCCTCGACCACGAGCCATCCCCGATAGCCGGCCGCGGCCAGCGGCGCGAGCACCGCGCCGTAGTCGATGATGCCGTCGCCTGGCACCGTGAACACGCCGGCGAGCACTGCATCGAGAAAGCTGGTGTCGCGATTGCGTGCCGAGTCGAGCACATCGGCGCGCAGATCCTTGCAATGCACGTGCGCGATTCGGTTCGCGTAGCGCCGCGCGAACTCGATCGGGTCGGCGCCCGCAAACGTCATGTGCCCTGTGTCGAGCAGCAACTCGACCGCCGGCCCGGAACAGGTCATCAGCGTGTCGATGTCGTGCGCCGACTGGACGACCGTGCCCATGTGGTGATGAAAGGCCATGCGCATTCCGCGGCCACGCATGCGCTCCGCGAGCTCGGTGAGCTGCGCGCCATATTCCTCCCAGCGGCCGCGCGGCATGTACGGCCGCCGCGAAAGACGCGCGCCGCGATCGCCGTGGATGTTGCCCGTGACCTCGGCGACCACCATGACTTCGCAGCCGAGCGCGAGCAGCAGCTCGAGATGAGGCTGCATCGCGGCAAACTCGCTGTCCACGTCGCGTTCGAGCAGCCGCGCGCTGTACCAGCCCGAGACCAGCGCGAGGCCGTGTGCGGCCAGGATGGGCTTAAGCTCCGTCGCGTCTCGTGGGAACTTGTGGCCGAGCTCCACTCCCTCGTAGCCCGCGGTGCGAGCTTCCCGCAGACAGGTCTCGAGTGGGATCTCCGCGCCGAGGGCGGGCATGTCGTCGTTGCTCCAGGTGAGCGGATTGATCCCCAGCCTGACGTTCACTTGGGTCCCTTCTCCTCGCGGAGGCGTTGGTACTCGCGCCGGGCGTTCTGTACGGCGGCGCTTTCCGATACCTCGGCTACCGGGACGTCCCACCAGGCACCGCCGGCGCCGGTCGCGAGCACGGCGCTCGTGTCGATGACGATGACCGACGTCGATGCCCCGCCGCGTGACCGATCGAGCGCGGCCGTCAGTGCCGGGATCCCCGTCACGTGCTCGGCGAGCGCGCCGAGGGACCGCGCGTGTGCGGCAAAATCGATCGCCGGAGCGCGCCGCCCGGGCTCGTCGAGCAGGTTGTTGAAGGATTCGCCGCCGCAGGCGTCCTGCAGGCGGTTGATGCAGCCAAAGCCGCGGTTGTCGAGCACCACGATCGTAAGCTTGAGGCCGAGCGCGATCGAAGTCGCGATCTCTGAGTTCATCATCAGATAACTGCCGTCGCCCACCAGCACGACGACCTCGCGGTCGGGTCGCGCGAGCTTGACGCCAAGCCCGCCCGCAATCTCGTAACCCATGCAGGAATAACCGTACTCGAGGTGATACGCATCGGCGTCCTGCGCCCGCCAGAGCTTGTGCAGCTCGCCGGGCAATCCGCCCGCCGCGCACACCACCGTGCCCGTGGGCCCGATCCAGCGGTTGACTGCGCCCAGCACCTGCGCATCCGACGGGCGATCGGTCCCGTCGTCGGCCGTCGCGCGATCCACTGCCTCGCGCCAACCACGTGCAAGCTCGGCGATCCGCCGCCGCCAGGCATCGTCCTTTGGCGGCTCGAGCTCCCTCGCAAGCTCGTCGAGCGTGCGGCGCGCGTCGCCCTGCAGATGCAATGCGCCGTACTTGATCCCGTCGCGCCGGCCGACGTTGATCGCGATCAACGGGCGGGCGGGATCCGCGAACAGCGCCGCCGATCCAGTAGTGAAGTCCTGCAGACGCGTACCGACCGCGACGATGAGGTCTGCCTCGGCCGCGAGCTGGTTGGCAGCGGCGGAGCCCGTCACGCCAACAGCGCCCGAGTTGCAGGGGTGGTCGAAGCGCAGCGCACCCTTTCCTGCCTGCGTCTCAGCGACGGCGACACCGAGCCGTTCGGCGAAGCGCCCGAGCGACTCGCATGCTTCGGAATAGTGGACGCCGCCGCCGGCGATCAGAAACGGCCGCCGCGCTTTCCTCCACAAGCGCACCGCCTCAGCGACGAACGCCGGGTCGGCGCCGTTGCGTCGCGGCTCGTGCATACGTGGCTCGAAAAAGCTTGCCGGAAAATCGGCCGCCTCCGCCTGCACGTCCTGCGGCAACGCGAGCGTCACCGGTCCGCAGTCGGCGGGATCGGTGAGAACGGAAACCGCCTCCGGCAGCGCCCGCAGGAGCTGTTCGGGCCGCGTGATTCGATCCCAGTAGCGCGACACGGGGCGGAAGCAATCGTTTGCGCTCACCGTACCGTCGGTGAAATCCTCGACCTGCTGCAGGACGGGGTCGGGGCGGCGGCTCGCGAATACGTCGCCCGGCAGCAGCAGCACCGGGAGGCGGTTGACGTGCGCAAGCGCGGCCGCCGTCACCATGTTGGTCGCGCCGGGACCGATCGAGGTCGTACAGGCCATCAACCGCCGGCGGCGAAATGTCTTGGCGTAGGCGATCGCGGCGTGGGCCATAGCCTGCTCGTTGTGCGCGCGCAGCGTCGGAAAGCGATCGCGGACCTGCGCCAGCGCCTCGCCCATTCCGGCGACGTTGCCATGACCAAAGATGGCGAACATCCCGTGCACGAGCGGCACGGCTCGGCCGTCGACGGTCGTCTGCTGCGCCATCAGGAAGCGCACCAGCGCCTGCGCGGTCGTCAATCGCAGGCGCGTCATGCGGCCGTCCGGCGCGCCGCCTGCCAGTGACCGATCAGCCGCTGATAACAGGCCGCCATGTCGTCGATCGCGCGCTCATCGTCGAGCTCGTCGGCGAACCAGGCGCGCGCCGAAGCGCCGAAGATGCTGCGGCCGACCGCGAAGCCGCGGCAGAGGGGCACCCTGGCTGCGACCGCAAAGGATCGGGCAAGCTCCTCCTCCGGCGCCTCGAGGCCGAGCAGCAGCACGCCGTTGCACCAGGGATCCCGCCTCTCGATGACCGACACCAGTGCGCGCCAGGATGGCTCGCTCTGCGGCTGCAGCTTCCACCATGCGGGGCGAACGCCGAGGTTATAGAGCCGGGTCAGCGCCCGGGCGGTCGTATGATCGTCAATGACAGCATTCTGCGACGGAACGATGAGTTCGAGCAGGAGCTCCCGTCCGAGCTCGTCGCAATCCGCCTGCAGCGACTG
>Ga0207675_100001215_pt1 | contig 25697 bp, 16 predicted proteins | sample KBSSwiS42_FD_184305 | JGI IMG/M metagenome (GOLD analysis project Ga0207675, IMG submission 184305) | Switchgrass rhizosphere microbial communities from Kellogg Biological Station, Michigan, USA - KBS Switchgrass S4-2 (SPAdes) (version 2) | ecosystem: Host-associated > Plants > Roots >...
CCCGTCGATTGGCACCTGGTACCCTCTGTACTCGAGCACGGGTACTTTCGCGAGCGTTCAGTGGGGGAACGGCGCCGATGTCCCGATCTTGAGGCGTCCGTGATCGGAGTCAACAGAAGCTCCTGATCGCCCGACCCCTGTTCCAACGTGGAGGCTTATCGTTTCCGCATCGGAATATCGTTGCCGTTCCCCCACTGAATACCCGCGGCGGGCCGGCCGCCGGAGTATTGGAGAAACCACGTGCCTGTCGACGGCCTGAAGACCGCGATGTCGGCCCTGCCGTCGCCGTCGTAGTCGGCGGGCACCGGCACGTCGGCGCCGTTCCCCCACGGGACGCCCACGACCCACCCCGTCCTCGAGTTGATGATGAACCAGGTTCCGGTCGACGGGCGGAAGACCGCGATGTCGGTCCGGCCGTCCCCGTCGTAATCCCCCGGGACCGGCTGGTCGGCGCCGTTTCCCCATGGGACGCTCACGGCCCCACCGGTCCTCGAGTTGAGGATATGCCACGTGCCAGTCCAGGGCCGGAAGACCGCGATGTCGGTCTTGCCGTCGCCGTCGTAGTCGCCGGGCACCGGCAGGTCGGCGCCGTTCCCCCATGGGACGCTCACGGCCCCCCCGGTGCTCGAGTTGAAGATATGCCACGTCCCAGTCGAGGGCCGGAAGACCGCGACGTCCGTCTTTCCGTCCCCGTCGTAGTCTCCGGGAACGAGGAGGTCGGCCGCGTTTCCCCATCGGACCGTGACGGTGGCGCCGGAGGACGAGTATTTCATCAGCCAGTCGCCGCTCGAAGGACGAAAGAGCGCAGGGTCGGCCTTCCCGTCGCCGTCGAAATCGCCGAGCAGCGGGATGTCGCCGCTCATGCCGAACTGCGCCCCGGTCGCGGTCGTGAAACTGGTGCTCGCCTCCAGCGCGTGCCAGACACCCGTACTGGGACGATACACGACGAGGTCGGCGGGCAGAGTGAACCGGATCGGGGTCGATGACCCGGCCGCGGCGGCATTCAACTCAGCGAAGTCAACACCGAGATTCTTGCCGTCGCTCGCAGCGTTTCGTGACCGGCTCGACCACACGAGCTGGTAGTTCGCGCTGCCCACGCTGACGAAATCGCTGAACCACTGGGCCATCGAAGGAAAGTCGTTCCCGGCCGGATACAGGCCCGCGGACGCTCCCGCGAAGGTGTTGCGCAGGACGACGGCGCCGGGCGTGTACATCGAGAGGGCCCTGGTGCCCTCTCCGACGTTGTCGCCGAAGAGGCCATAGCTGTTGCGGCGCATCAGATTGTTCGTCAGCACGAAGCCGAAGATGTTGACGTTCGACCCGCTGCCGTAGAACTCGATCACCGCCCCGCCGTCGTTGTCGACGGTGTTGTGGTCGATGGTGACGTCCCTCGGCGCCGCGCCGATGACCGCGAACCAGCCGTTCGCGGGGTGGCCCGCGCTGCCGTAGGCGGTGCTGATGTCATAGGCCAGGTTGTTGCGGATGACGATGTTCGCGGCCTGCTGGCTCGGCCAGTTGTTGTCGGTGCCGAGCACGTTGAACCCCGCGGCGACGTGGCGGATGACGTTGTTCTGCACGGTGACGTTCCGCACCGCCGACCACGGCGCCGTGCCGTCCTGGTTGCGCGGCGTGAACATGAACGCGTAGCCCGACTGGGCGGCCGCCCAGTTGTTCTCGATGATGTTGCCCTCGATCAGCACCGTGTCGGCGTTCTTCAGCTCGATGAGGTTCTTGACCGACCACCCCTGCGTCCGCCACGCCAGCGGCTTGGTCACGAGGTTGCGGCGGATCACGATGTTGCTCGGGACGAGGTTCGGGATCTTTGGATCGGAGCCACCGAACATGATGTTCTCGCCCGCGGCTTCGATGTAGTTGTTGTCGATGAGAAACGGACCGGGGCCATTCGAGCCGCCGACGGCCTGCGTATCCTGGTTGACAGCCTTGAAATCGGAGAAGTAGGAGTTGACGACCTGCGTGTCGCCGCTGTTGAGGGCAACGCCGCGCCGCTGGCCGAAGCCGGGATCGCCGTGCAGATAGCAGCGGTCCATGACCAGATGATGGGGCACCGAGGCCAGCGTGGTCTGGCTGAAGGTGCCGAATTCGACGAGATTCGAGCTGCTCGTCGACGAACTCGGAAAGATCTCGAGGAACAGGAAACGCCAGTAACTGGCACCTGCGGCGGTCCTGAACGCGGGGCCGGCGTTAGTCGACCGGATCTTGGCGAGCAGCGACGCCGACGACGGCGTCATGCGGGTGCCGGCCGGAGGCAGTGCGCCGTCGGGCGCCGAAGACCGGATCGTGATGTAGGCCGTGCCGCCCTTCGCCGGCAACGTATAGTCGCCGGTGAAGATCGCGCCCGCCTGCAGCAGGATCGTATCCCCCGGGCGCGCCGCATCCAGGGCCGACTGCAGATTGCCGCCGGCGTTGACGGTAATCGTCGCGGCCTGCACCGCGGACGCGCAGGCGATCGACGCACAAAAGGACAGACCGATCGTCAGCAGTCTTCTCAATGTTCAAGCCCTTTGAGAGGAGGCGGGACGTGCAGGGACGATCGCCTGAAGGGGCAAACCGCGATCCACGCCGGGGCGAGACGAAAAATCGGGAATTTTCTTGGGAAATTCGCCAGATCGTGCGTGGAGCTCGAGCAAGACCGCGATTTCACATTTGTTGTGGAAATGACGGATCTGTGAGCAGCATTCACTGCCTGTCGTTATTGATGCATCAAGAACAGATTCTCTCCCAGTGGCGATCGAGCCCGAAATTCGGCCGGTGATAGAATTTTCGCCGTGGTCGAGTTCCGTGCGCTGGCGCTGATGTGCGCGCAGGACAGGAAGTGATCGTGATGAGAAGAGCGTGAAGAAACTCTTCCCCGTTCTGCTCTACGCGTTCGGGTTCGTCGCCTCGTCGCCGCACCTGCTCCCTCGTTTCTCCACCCACCTCTTCGCCGATGGCGGCGACGGATTTCAGACGTACTGGGACATGTGGTGGGTGAAGAAAGCGATCCTCGATCTCCACCAGTCTCCGTACTTCACGAACTATCTGCACTTCCCGACCGGCACCACCCTGGTGGGTCAAACGCTTCACCCGTTCAACGGGATCGTCGGCATCCTGCTGTCGCCGTTTTTCTCAGTCGGCGAGGCCTACAACTTCATGGTGCTCTTCGGCTTCGCGGTCGGCGGGTGGACGGCCTTTCTTCTCTGCCTCGAGTTGACGGGACGCTATTGGCCCAGCGTTGTCGGCGGAGCGGTCTTCACGTTTTCGAGCTACCACTTCGCTCACGCCGAGGGGCACATGCAGCTGGTGTCGCTCGAATGGCTCCCGCTGTTCATCGTGTTCTGGCGCAGGTTCGCGCGCGATCCCCGTCCGCGCACGGGCCTGGTCTCGGCGCTCGTGCTCTTCCTGGTCTTGCTGTGCGACTTCTACTATTTCTTGTACTGCGTGATGACCGCGGCCCTCTTCTACCTCTGGATCGCGTACGAGAAACGGGATCTGTTCTACCTGCTCCGAAGAGATCGCGTGCCCGCGCTGCTCGCGTTCGTGGTGCCGACGTTGGGCACATCGGGTGCTCTCGTCGGGGCCCTCGTCCTGCAGAACCTGAGGGATCCATTCAGCGGGTCTCATTCAGCCATTGAATTCGGCATGGATCTGCTCGCGCCGTTCGTGCCCGGAGGACACTGGCGCTTCGGGCACTGGACGAAGAGTCTCTGGAGCGTATGGCCGGGAAACATCCACGAGAACAGCGTCTACGTCGGACTGGGTGTCGCGGCGTTGTTTATCGTCGTCTGGAGGAATCGCGCCCTCGTTCGACTGGAGGACCTGCGGTTCTGGTACGCGCTCGCGGCGCTTTTCGCAATCTTGAGCCTGGGGCCCGTCCTGAGCGTTGCCGGAAGACCAGTCCAGATCGGTCCGGTGTTTCACATCATGGGGAGAAACGTACGGTTCCCTCTCCTTCCCTACGCGTTTGCCTGGGTCGTCTTCCCGCCGTTGCGCCTTTCGGGAGTGCCGATCAGGATGATGATCATGGTCCAACTGGTCGCGGCGCTCGTCACCGCCGCGGGCATCAGCTTCCTTCTCGAAAGAACACGCGCGCACGGCCGGTATTGGGTGACGGGCCTGTTGGCCCTGACGCTGTTCGAGTACCTTCCGGCTCCCATACCGGCAACCCCGCTGGCGCTGCCAGCGTATGTGAAATTCCTCAACAGCCAGCCTGATGTCGGCGCCGTCTATGACACCTTCACTCCTCCGACCCAGGCGCTGGCGGATCAAACGTTTCATGAGCGCCCGATCGCCTACGGCTACCTGGCGCGAACGCCTTCGACCGTCTCGAGCCGGGACGCTGAACTCATGCAGGTCGCCCAGTCGGGAGACTATCAACGCCTGTGTGCGACCTATGGTTTCCGTTACCTGATCGGAAGTCCCAACGCCGGCTCTCTTCCGGCTGAGAACCTCCTGACCCTGGTCCATGCGGACGCCGAACGAAGAGTATTCAGGCTCTGCCAATAAAGACGTTCATCCCCATCGGACCGCAAACGCGAGCACCGTCCCGGCCACGAGCGCGATGAACACCTCGCGCGAGTGGCGAATCACTGCCTCCGCCGCGATGGACGCGCCTCCGATCTCAACCGGCTCACGAAACGCGAACCAGGAGCTCTCCGTCGCGTCGATGCCGACGATCGTAAACGGATCCGGTGGGCACGGAACGACAACCTCTACCCAGCTCTCCCGGGCGAGCCGCGCCGGCATGATGGCCAGGTCGCGGCCCGTCCGCAGGTTTCTCACGGCCAGGTACTGCCCTTCCCAACCGAGGTATCCAGCCACTTCGAACTTGAGGCGGCGGCCCAGCTGACACGCCATGGGCCGGCTTTCGAAAGTCCCTTTGGCTCGTCTGCCCTCCCCCGGCAGCGACCACCAGGAAGGGGCGAGAGGATCGAGCGGGATGTTGCCGGCGTAAGGGCTGTTCATCACGAAGGCATCGTTGGTGACGACTCGCGATTCAACGCGCAGCGGCAGCCGGACAGCCGCGGGCAGGATGGAGCGAATGTACGGGTCCTTCAGCAATACGATCAGGTGGTTCGGATCGGGATACGGGAGATCGACGAGCGGGCGCTTCGACGTCAATTCCACCACGTCGCCGCTGTCCAGGAACCGCCGGATGACGAGGATGTGCGCCGCGTAGAACGGGCGCCATGCGTCGAGGTTGAGCAGCGACCGGTTCGTCAGCCGATCGGCCCCGACGACCGCGAACAGCAGCCAGCACACGAGCGTCCCGACGGCCATCTTTCTCGCCGTGGTGCCGGCGCGCGCCCGGTCGACAACAGCGACGAGCGCCGCGGCGTTGGCGATGAATCCGAGGCTCAGGACGTCCAGGTACCGTGTGGCCGGCTGCCCGGCGCCCACGCCCCTGCCATAGGCAAGTCCCGCCGCCTGGAGCACAACCCAGATGCTCAAGCCGACGATCAGACGTTCGAGCCCGGTCGTCTTCGCGCGGCGCAGCGCAGCCGCCGCCGCCAATGCGCCAACCGGAAGCCACGTGACGAACACGAGTCCCTGGATGTCGATCCACGGCCACGCCAGGTTCTGCGTGAACGCGCCGATGAAATCCTTCGCCGACTGGGCCCGTATCGCTGCATGGTGCGGCAGCGGCGGAGACGTCAGCGCGAAGCCCAGAGCCACCACGACCGCCGAAGCCCCGAGGTTGGCGAAGGCCTCGCGCCATCCTTCACGGTCGCTGGCCAGCTTCAATGCCACCACTCCCATAATCGCGACGGGAACGACGACGCCGCTCGCGAGGGTAAACAGCCCGCAGAGCGCGCACAGCCACCCGAGCCACCAGGGACTCGTGCCGGCCCGGTGCGCCGTGGTGAGCCACAACGCCAGGATGAAAAAGAGCAGCAGGAAGTAGAAGGGGTTCTGAAAACCGCCCAGCGTGTTCTCCCACCCGAATGGCAGCGCGAAGCACACGACGGCCACGAGCGCGAGAAGATCGAGATGCCGCCGCCCGGCCGCGAGCCAGAAGACCACGGTGAGGAGCGCGGCCGTCAGCGAATGGATCACCGCATTCACCACTTGTTCGAGCCGGGGATCCCACTGGCCGTTCACCTCGAGCAACGCCAGGGCAAGCAGGCGCGTGAAGAGCACGCGATGTTCGTTGTGCAGCCCGAACATCGCCTGCCAGGTGAGGCTGGAGGCGTGGAAGGGCATATAGAGGACGGCCGCCTCGCCGTCCCACTGATCCCAGAAAGGCGCCTTCACCGGCGTGGCTCGCATGAGCACGAGCTTGGCCGAGAGCACAAGAAAGAAGAGCGCCACCAGCCAGAGCGCGGAGACGCGCCGGGACGGCGTTGGTGTCCCGGAGGACGTCGTACCATCGCCTCGTGCAAAGACGGCGCGTCCAACGACAAATGCGCATGCGCCGAACAGAGCGATCACCGCGAAACAAGCCAGCGCGAGCGCCGTCGGGGTGACCATCGACAATCTTCCTACAGAGCGAAGCGATCGATGGAGACGGTTGGGCGCATCGGGGCCCAAGGATAACCGATATCAGTTTCGAGCTAATGAAGCGGCCGATCCGATGTGGGCTGGATCCGAGTGAGTGCCTGGGACGGCATGATGAAGCTGAAGAGCGGAGCTCACGATCGAACTGCACGCCCGCGAGGCTGCGGCGCCTCGCGGGTCCGTGCACGGTGATGCCCGACGAGCGTGCGATTGCCGAATCAGTTCGAGGCTATGGGCGCTTGAGGATCGGCGTGTCGTTGCCGTTCCCCCACTGGACCGTGGCGCCGCCTCCACCCGGGTGCACATACCATGTCCCGACCGACGGCCGGAAGACGGCGATGTCGGTCTTCCCGTCGCCGTTGTAGTCCCCGGGCACCGGCCTGTCGGCCCCGTTCCCCCATTGGACGCTCGTGACACCGCCCGTGCTCGAGTTCAAGATGAACCAGGTGCCGTTCGACGGCCGGAAGACCGCGGGGTCCGTCCTGCGGTCGCCGTCGTAGTCTCCCGGTACGGCCACATCGTTCCCGTTTCCCCATTGGACCGACGCCATGGCGCCCGTGCTCGAGTTCAGGATGAACCACGTGCCGGTCGACGGCCGGAAGACGGCGATGTCGGCCCTCCCGTCACCGTCGTAGTCACCAGGCAGGGGCCTGTCGGCGCCGTTCCCGAACTGAATATTTCCGACGGTCCCGGTCCGGGAATACACGATGAACCACGTTCCGGTCGACGGACGAAAGATCGCGACGTCGGTCTTGCCGTCGCCGTCGTAGTCCGCTGGGACCGGCACGTCGGCGCCGTTGCCCCATTGAAGGCTCGTGACGGTTCCCGTGCGCGAATTCAGGATGTAAAAGGTGCCGGTCGAAGGCCGGAACACCGCAGGGTCCGCTCTACCGTCGCCGTCGTAATCCCCGGGCACGATGACGTCGGCGCTGTTGCCCCATGCGACGCTCCCCGTTCCCGCCGGGCCGGAATAGTCGAAGTGCCAGGTGCCGGTCGACGGACGGAAGACGGTGATGTCGGACCTCCCATCGCCGTCGAAATCGCCGTCAACGGACTTGCCGGTCGGCGGGGGCGGTGGCGGCGGAGGCGGTCCCTGCACAGTGAAAACAGCCGTCTGCGTCGAGTAGTTCCCCCCATTCGGCGCCGTTGCGGTCGCCGTCAGGCTGTAGCTCGTCGACGCCGTCGGTGCCACGTCCATGGTGCCGGTCGGCACGTTGGCCGAACTCTGTGCCACTCCCGCAACCGTGATGCTCGCAGCACGGGCAACGCTCCACGCCAGCGTCGTCGACGTGCCGGCGCGCGGCGTCGCCAGGAAGTGGTTGAATCGCGGCGGCCCAACGCTGTCGGTGCCTGTTGCCCTGCTGCCAGGGTTGCAAGCCGGCGCAAAAGCGGTCCCCATGATCGTGTTGCTCGAGTAGTGCATGCCGGGAACGCAGCCCTCTTCGTTGATCTGGCCGGTGCCGCCGTGGTTGTCGGCAATGATGCTGTTCGAAATCGTGCCCGACTGGGCCCCGGCGCCGTTCCCGACGAAGAGGGCGCCGCCCCTGCTGCCAGCCGTGTTCTCGTAAAGGTTGGATCCGCTCATGGTCAGCGTGTTCGCGCCGCCGAACATGAAAATCCCGCCCCCGAAGACGCCGGCCACGTTGTGCGCGAAGGTTGTTCCGGTGATGTTCGCGGTTGAATTCGTCGTGATGTCGAGGCCGCCGCCGTTCGGATTACTCCCGCCAAGGACGGTGTTCCGGATGATCAGCGAGTCCGTGGTCGTCAGCGCCGCGTTGCTCACCAGGATCCCGCCGCCCTGCTCTTGTGACTCGTTGTTGTCGACGACGGAGACCGACAGCGTCAGCGTGGCCCTCACATTGGTATCGCCCGAGACGTTGAAGCCGCCGCCCGTGACGCCGACGTTGTTGCGAACGAGCGAGCCGGTCAGCAAGACAACGCTCGGCGGCCCGTTTCCGTCGGGCGCGTGGGACGACGCGCCAATGCCTCCGCCGCTGCCTCCCGGAACGCCGCCGTCGGTGCGCGCCTGCGCCTGGTTTCCGTCGATCGTGGAGTCGACGACTTCGTACCGGGCGCGGTACGCATTGATCCCGCCTCCGCTGTTCGCCCTGTTGCCGACGACATGGACGCGCGTCAGCTTCGCGACGGCGTTGTCCTCGATGTGGATGCCGCCGCCTTCCGCCGGGTTGGACGCTGCGCTGAACGGGATCGAGACGTTCGCGGAGACGTCGGAGTCCTCCAGCACCAGCGTGGAAACCACGGACCCCGGTCCGAACTGGCCGCCGTGATAGATGCCCCCGCCCGCAAACCTCGACGTGTTGCCGTTGATGTGCGAGCCGCGGAACGTCGGCGAGGAGTCTCTCGAGTCGACCCCGCCGCCGACACCGGCGGCGACCGTCGTTCCGGAGATGTTGTTGATGATGTCGGTGCTCGTGAACACCGGCCGCGAGCCCGAGAGGATTTCGACGCCGCCGCCGGAGCCGCGCGCCGTGTTGTTGCGGATGATGCATCCGGTGAACGTGGCGTTCGCGTTGGTGAGCAGCGCGCCGCCGGCGCCGCCGCTCGCGGTGTTCGATTCGAAGATGCAGTTGAAGAACGACGGCGACGCGTTCGTGATCACGAAGCCGCCGCCCGCCGCCGACGGCGGCGCTCCGCGGCGGAACGTGATCCCCGAGAACACGACCGAGCCGGTCGTTCCGTAGACTGTCAGGGCCGGCGCATTCTTGCCTACCGCGTCGATGATGGTCGCCGCAGGTCCGCCGACGCCGCGCACGGTGAACGACTTCGCCCCGGTCGTCACAACCAAGGCCTCCGAATAGGTCCCCGGTGCGACGTCGATCGCCGACCCGGTGGGAACGCCGTTGATGGCGGCTTGTATCGTCGGGAAATTCCCGGGAACAGTGTAAGTGGCCGCACTGGAGACCAATGGCCACGCTAAAAGGCAGATAAGAACAAAGGTCCCGCGAATGGATGACCTGGCGTGCTCTGGAGTCATATCCTGTCGTCTACGCAGGAAACAGGCCAAGATCGCTCGCGTTTTATGGGTCTTTGGAGGGGTTGTGGAAACGGTCGAGTGTCACGCTTTGGAGCACTCCTTCCACTTTCGGTACCTTGAGCCCTGCGTAGTCATGTCGTTAGAATGACGCGCGAGACCCTGGTGCCCGCGACGACCTATCCCCATATTATCGCGACCAAAAAAACCCAGGTCTCGCCGTGGGTGGCTCTCGTCGAGAAGTCGGTCCGGTTCGCGCCCGGCGAGGCGCCTCGCATCTATCATTGCCTGACCCAGGACGACTATGTCGGCGTGCTCGCGCTGACCGCCGATCGACTGGTTCCGATCGTTCGCCAGTACCGGCCGTGCGTCGAGGAGTTCACCTGGGAATTTCCCGCCGGAACGGTCGACGCCGGGGAAACGCCGGAAGACGCCGCACGCCGCGAGTTGCGGGAAGAGGCCGGTCTCCACACCGACGAGCTCGTCTATCTCGGCTGCTTCATTCCGGATACCGGCCGCCTGCAGGTGCGGTCCCATGCATTTTTTGCGAGGGCTTCGCGTCCGGCCGAACCCGCTCCCGCCGAACCCGGCGTGGAGACGAAGCTGGTGACGCTGCCGCAACTGCATGGCATGATGCGGACGATGGAATTCCGCCACCAGCTGCACTGGGCGATTTACACGGCCGCGCTGGTCCACGGCGTCTCTGCCGATCTTGCGCTCTGAGGATTCACGGTCCATGTCCACGTCCACCTACGACATCTGCGTGATCGGCGGCGCCGGCCACGTCGGCGCGCCGCTGGCGACGGTCCTCGCCGCGAAGGGTTTCCGCACGCTCATCTACGACATCAACGACGCCGCGGTGCGCTCGATCCTCGGCGGCCGGTTTCCGTTTCTCGAACAGGGCGGCGAAGCGCTGCTGCGACAGGCGCTCGCCGGCGGGCACCTCTTTGGATCCTCCCGCCGGGAGGACGTGGCCGCGGCGGACGCGCTGGTGGTCACCATCGGCACGCCGATCGACGAATTTCAGAATCCCGTCTGGGACGCCGTCACGCGCTGCGTCACCGACCTGCTGCCGCACATGAGCAGCACGAAGCTCCTCGTCCTGCGCTCGACGGTAGCGCCGGGCACGACCGACCGGCTCCAGCAGCTGCTGTCGAGCCGCGGCTTCTCCACCGCCGTCGCGTTCTGCCCCGAGCGCGTCGTTCAGGGGCTGGCGATCGACGAGATTCAGCGCATGCCGCAGATCATCAGCGGCACCTCGCCCGCGGCCGAAGAGCAGGCGGCGGCGATTTTCGGGCGTGTGGCCACGAGCGTCGTCCGCATGAAGCCGATCGAGGCCGAGTTCGCCAAGCTGTTCTGCAACGCCTACCGCTACATTCAGTTCGCCGCCAGCAACCAGTTCTTCATGATGGCGCAGGCGGCCGGGTGCGACTACGGCCGCATCGTGGCCGGCATCAAGGAGGGCTACCCCCGCATGAACGGCCTGCCCGGCGCCGGATTTGCCGCGGGTCCGTGCCTGCTCAAGGACACGCTGCAGCTGGCGGCGACCTCCAGTTACCAGTTCGGCCTCGGCTACGCCGCGATCAACGTGAACGAGGGGCTGCCGGCGTTCGTCGTCAGCGACATCCAGCGCCGCTTCCCGCTGCCCGACATGACCGTCGGCATCCTCGGCATGGCGTTCAAAGCGGGAAGCGACGACATCCGTTCGTCGCTCAGCTACAAGCTGAAGAAGCTGCTCGCGCTCCACGCGCGCGCGGTGTTGACCACGGATCCGTTGGTCGAAAACGATCCGGACCTGCGGCCGCTCGACGAGGTCATCGAGCGAAGCGATCTCCTCATCGTCGCCGCGCCGCACGAGGAGTACAAACGGTTGGACACTGCGGGCAAACCGGTGATCGACATCTGGAATGTCGTGCCGTCGGCGGCGGCATGCCTGCAGAGCCCATGACGGATCGCCTCCGCGTCGGCGTCATCGGTCTCAGGTTTGGCAGCCAGGTCCACATCCCCGCGTTTCGAAGCGACCCCCGTTGCGACGTGATCGCGCTCGCCGGGCGCGATGCCGGCAAAGCCGCGGACATCGCCCGCGCTCTCGACGTGCCCTCGTCTTATGCCGACTGGCGCGAGCTCGTCGCGGCGCCGGACGTCGACGCGGTCGGCATCGCGGTGCCGCCCGCGGCGCAGCCCGCGATCATCGCGGAAGCCGTCCGGCAGCAGAAACACGTGTTCTGCGAGAAGCCGCTTGCGGCAACGGTCGACGAGGCGCGGCAGGCCCTGCTCGCGGCGGACGCCGCGGGCGTCGTCCACGGCATCGACTTCATCTTTCCCGAAATCGCCGTGTGGCAGCAGGCGAAGGCGTCGCTGGCAGACGGAGCGATCGGCCGCCCGGTGCACTTCGCGTACACCTGGCGGACCGAAACCTACGCGAGCCGCACCAACTCGCCGTCGTGGAAGAACCGGCCGGCGGAAGGCGGCGGCGTCCTCGGCAACTTCGTGTCGCACGTCGCCTACAACATCGAATGGCTGCTGGGCCGGATTCTCGGGTTCGAGGGTCTGGTGCAACCGCGCGATCGCAGGCAGGGACGCGCCTTCGATGGCGTCGTGCGGCTCGAGAACGGGATCACCGGCAGCCTGTCGATCAGCACCGACGCCTTTCTCGGGAGCGGGCACCTTTTTGAAATCTACGGCGACGAGGGCACGCTCGTGCTGCACAATTCGGCATCCGACTACGTCACGGGATTCCGTCTGAGCATCGGCACGCGCGCGTCGGGGGCGCTGGAGTGTGTGCTGACGCATCCGGACGCCGGCGCCGCGGTCGATGGCCGCCTCGAGCCGGTGAGCGCGCTGGTCCGCCGGTTCATCGATGCGATACAAGGTGGCCGCGCGATGACGCCTACCTTGGCTGATGGGGTAAGAGTGCAGGAACTGCTGGCGCTCGCGGACGCCGCGGAGCCCGGTCCGCGGTTTGCCGAAAGCCCGTCGCACACGATTCGATGAGCAGCCCGCTCGCGGCCGATATCGTCATCCCGGTGTTCAACGAGGGGCCCAACATCCGCGACGTGCTCGAATCGCTCAAGGCCATCGGCCTCCCGATCCGGGTGTTGATCTGCTACGACTTCGAAGAAGACAACACGCTGGCCGTGCTGAAGGACTACGACCCGCGGCCCATGGAGTTGTTGCTCGTCCGGAACCACGATCGCGGCGCGCTGGGCGCCGTGCTCGCCGGCTTCGCGAAATCGGATGCCCCGTGCGTGGTCACGTTTCCCGCCGACGACGACTACAACGGGCCGCGGATCAAGGATCTGATTACGAAGCATCAGGAAGGACACGACATCGTCGCCGCCTCGCGCTTCATGCCGGGCGGCCGGATGGACGGGTGCCCGCTCCTCAAAGCCGCGCTGGTGCGCTCGGCCGCGTGGTTCATGTACTACGTCGCGCGTGTGCCGACGCGGGACGCCAGCAACGGCCTGCGACTCTTCAGCCGCCGGGTGCTGAACGAGATTCCAATCGAATCTGAAGTGGGATTCGCGTACAGTATCGAGTTGCTCGTGAAAGCCCACCGCATGGGCTGGTCGATCGCGGAAACGCCCTTTCTGTGGCGGGAGCGAAAGGCCGGCCAGAGCCGCTTCCGTACCCTGAGGTGGCTCCCCCAGTATCTGCGGTGGCTCTTCTACGCGCTGGGAACGACATACCTGCGGCGTGGTCCGGAAACCGTCCGGCTCCGCCGCGCGGAATACACGTAATACCAATGGACATCGACAAAGAGATTTCCTTTTTCGATCGGTTCGAGTCCGAACATGGCGACTACGATGTGCTCGCCGAGGAGAGCTACGAGCGGATCCTGAAGGCGATGTTCAGCGGCGTCCGGCTGCGGCCCGGGATGACGTGCGTCGATCTGGGCTGCGGAACCGGCGCGTTCACCCGGCGCCTGGGCACGCTCGGTCTCCGGCTCACCGGGGTGGACATTTCTCCGCGGAGCATCGATCGCGCCAAGGCGATCGGCGGAGGACCAGAGTATGTGGTCGGCGATGTCTGCGACTGCCCTCTGCCGGCGTCGTCCTGCGACTTCGTGACCATGTCCGGTGTTCTGCATCACCTCACCACCCAAGCGGCGCGGGTACAGAGCCTGCGGGAGGCGTTCCGATTGCTGAAGCCCGGCGGACGTTTCCTGTCCTACGATCCGAACGCGGCCAGCCCCAGCATGTTTCTCTACCGCGATCCGCGGTCGCCGCTCTACTCGCAGGTCGGCAAGACCGAGAACGAGGTGCTCCTGTCGCGGCGGCAGATCACCTCCGACCTCGTCGCGGCCGGATTCTCCGACGTTCGCGCGAGCGGCCTGAGCGGCATCGCCTATCGATATGTCGAAGGAGCGCTCGCCCGGAAGCTCCTGCCGCTCTACAATCACCTCTACGAGCCGCTGATTCGCTGGTCGTCGCTGCAGGGCATTCTCGGCACGTTCGTCGTCGCGGCCGCAACGAAAGCGGGCCGCACGACCATGACATCTCCCAATGATTGATCCTCGCGGCCGAAAATTTCTGGTCACCGGCGGCACCGGCTTCATCGGCAGCGCGCTCGTCCGGGGCCTCGTTCACCGCGGCGCGCAGGTGCGGTGTCTCGACAACAACTCACGTGGAGCGACGGACAAGCTCGGTGACGTGGTCAACCGGGTGGAGCTGATCATCGGCGACATTCGCGATCCGGCGACCGTGCGCCGGGCCACGCAGGGGATGGACACCGTCTGCCACCTCGCGTACATCAACGGCACCGAATTTTTTTACGACCGGCCCGAGCTCATCCTCGAGGTCGCGGTCAAGGGCATGATGAACGTGATCGACGCATGCCTGGCCGAAGGCGTGCGCGACCTGGTCGTGGCCTCCAGCTCGGAGGCGTGCGAGAGCAGCGCACGGATTCCGACGCCGGAGGATGTGCCGCTGGTCGTGCCGGACGTGTCCAACCCGAGGTATTCCTACGGCGGCGGGAAGATCATCAGCGAGCTGCTGACGATCAACTACGGGCGCAAGCATTTCGACCGCGCCGTCCTCTTCCGGCCGCACAACGTCTATGGGCCCAACATGGGGTCGGAGCACGTCATCCCGCAGTTCGCGATGGGCATGGGGCGCGCCTTCGCCAATACCGAGGGGATCGTGCCGTTCCAGATTCAGGGCACCGGGCAGGAGACGCGCAGCTTCATCTACATCGATGACTTCACCGACGGCCTGCTGCGGGTGATCGAACGCGGCGCCCATCTCAACGTGTACAACATCGGCACGCCGGACGAAGTGACGATGGCCAAGGTGGCGCACCTGGTCGCGGAGGTGTTCGGACGGCAGATCACGGTGGTTCCGGGCGCCATCCGCCCCGGGAGCACGCTGCGGCGCTGCCCGGACATCACGAAGCTTCGAGCGCTGGGCTTCTCGCCGGCGACGAGCCTCGAAACCGGCGTCTCGGCAACGGTGGCCTGGTACCGCACCGCCTGCCTGGTATGACTTCAGAGATCCCAATGATCGATATTCTTCACCCGAACGAGAAGGCCGCCCGCACCGGTGGCAGCGTCCTCGTGGAACGCTGCCAGGTCTGCGGCTCGAAAGATCTCCGCTCGATCCTGTTTCTCGGCTATCTCCCGCCGGTCAACACGATGAACCCGATCGGAAGCCGGCCGAACGAGCAGCCGGCGTACCCCGCGGAAATGCTGCATTGCGCGAAATGCGAGCTCGTGCAGCTCGGCCTGATCGTCGATCCGGCGATCATTTTTCCGCCGCACTACGCTTACACCAGCGGCACCACGCGCATCCTGCGGGAGAACTTCGCCGAGCTGTACCGCGAAGTCATGCAGCTGTTCCCGCTCGACAAGGAAGACCTCGTCGTCGACATCGGATCGAACGACGGCACGCTGCTCGGCAACTTTCAGAAGGGCGGACACCGGGTGTGCGGCGTCGAACCGACCAACGCCCACAAGATCGCGGTGGCCGCGGGCATTCCGGCGATCAACGCGTTTTTCGGACGGGAGAGCGCGGAGGAAGTGCGGCGGCGCTTCGGCGTGGCGAGTATCGTCACGGCGGCCAACGTGTTCGCGCACATCGAAGACATCCACGAGATTGTCGACAGCATCCTGTCGCTGCTCGAAGACGACGGGCTCTTCATCTCCGAGTCGCACTATCTGGCGTCGCTGATGGAGACGCTTCAGTACGACACCGTCTATCACGAGCACCTGCGCTATTACTCGTTGTCCAGCCTCAAGTACCTGCTGGAGATGCACGGCATGGAGGTCGTCCATGCCAGGCAGATTCCGACGCACGGCGGTTCGATCCGCGTCTATGCGGCCCGCAAAGGGCAGCATCCCGTCAGCGAGGCGGTTGCCGCCATCCTGCGGGCAGAGCAGGCGGCGCTGACGCCGGAACGGTTCGGCCAGTTCCGGCGCCGCGTCTCCGACTCGAAGCTCGATCTGCTGGCGCTGATTCACGGTCTCCGCCGCGATGGCAGCCGGATCTACGCCATCGGTGCGCCGTCCCGTGCCAGCACGCTGGTGAACTACGTCGGCCTGGACGAGTCGATGCTCGACTGCGTGCTCGAGATTGCCGGGTCGTACAAGATCGGCAAGTACATGCCCGGCACGTTGATCCCGGTCGTCGAAGAAAAGAAGCTGTTCGACGATCAGCCGGAGTACGCGCTGCTGCTCTCCTGGCACATCGGCGAGGAGCTGGCGGCGAAGCTGCGGCAACTCGGCTTCCGCGGCAAGTTCATCATCCCCTTGCCCGCAGCACGCGTTTTGTGAGGGTCAGCAACCGTGTCATCCTCAATGGCGCATTGGGACGGCGACCGGTGTCCGTTGGCGCAACGGCGCCGACGATCCCGATGCTGAAGCGGTGAATGGAACAGTTATGTCCTCGGCCAGAAGGGCGATTTGGGGGGCGGCCGTTCTCACGATCCTGATCTGCGGGACTGTCGCGGTGTTCATCATGCAGCGACGCGAGCCGCCGGACGCGCGCCAGTCGCCGGCCACGTCGGCCGCGCCATTCAGGCCGCCGCCGATGACCGCGCCGGGCCGCGGGCCCAATCTGGCGAACGGAGTGGACTTGAACACTGCATCCCTTTCGCAGCTGGAAGCGCTACCCGGGATGACGGCCGACTACGCCCGCAAGATCATCGCGGGCCGCCCGTTTCACGACCGGTCGGCGCTCGTGCGGGCGGGCATCCCGCAGGACGTGTTCGAGCGCATAAGCCCACCGGCGTATCTCAAGTTCGACGTGCCGGGCGGCATCCCGCCGCCCTGATTCTTGTCACAGAGGATGCCGATGAAGTTTTTCAAGTTTTTCGTCGGCGTCTCGATCACTGTCGCAATCGCAGCGATGCTGACAGTTTCGATCTCCCATGCGGCTGCGTTCAACCTCCTGGACTTCGACGGCGACGGGAAGACCGACGTCGAGGTCTTTCGTCCCTCCAATGGCGTCTGGTACGTCAGATACTCCGCCACCGGAGAGGTCGCGGGTTTCCAATGGGGGAACCTCTTGGACATCCCTGTGCCGGGAGACTACGACGGCGACGGCAAGGCGGACCTCGCGGTCTTTCGGCCGTCGAATGGCACCTGGTTCACGGTCAGGAGCAGTGGCGGCGCTACCGGCGTTCAATGGGGGAACAGCCTCGATCGGCCCGTTCCCGGGGATTACGACGGCGACGGCAGGACCGACATTGCGGTCTTCCGCCCGTCGAACGGTACCTGGTTCATCGTGAATTCCAGCACCGGTGGGGCGGTCGGGATCCAATGGGGGAATGCCGCCGACACGGCCGTGCCCGGCGACTATGACGGCGACGGCAAGACCGACACCGCGGTCTTCCGCCCGTCGAATGGCACCTGGTACATCGTCTACTCGAGCACGGGAAGCGCTGTCGGCCTGCAGTGGGGGAACTCGGCCGACGTCACAGTCCCTGCCGACTATGACGGCGATGGCAAGACCGACCTTGCGGTCTATCGCCCGTCGAACGGCGTCTGGTACGTCAGGCATTCAGGTAGCGGAGCCGCGATTGGCTTCCAATGGGGTAACGCGAGCGACGTCCCAGTTCCCGGGGATTACGACGGCGACGGCAGGACTGACGTCGCCGTCTTTCGTCCGTCGAACGGCACGTGGTTCATCGTCAACTCCGGCACAAGCGCTGCTGTCGGCATCCAGTGGGGCAACGGGAGGGACATCCCGGCATCATGCCCGCCGCCGCCGAGCGTGGCCGGTTTCTTGGGATGGACCACTGCGGGCCTGCCGTCCGGGTCGGTCAATTTTTTCTGGGGCGCGGCGACAGGAATCGTGGACTCGTACGTCGTTGACGTCGGCACGACTCCCGGAGGAACGGGGGTTCGCCGCCTTGACGTGAGCGGCGCCACGTTCTCCGTCACAGTCAGCGACCTTCCGCCTGGCGACTACTACGCGCGGGTACGAGCGAGGAATCGGTGCGGTATCAGCGAGCCGTCCAACGAGGCGCTCCCGCCGCACGTCAGCGGGATCTATTGGACCGACGCCCACGCGAACAAGATTGGGCGCGCGTATCGAGACGGCACGGGCGTGCACGATCTCATCACGGTGGGTGTAGACAGTCCCCAGGGAATGGCGCTCGATCTGAACGGCGGGACAATCTACTGGGCCGAGCCCAACCCCACCAGCCAGACGATTCGCCGAGCCGACTTGAACGGTGGCGGCGTGGCGACTTTCTTGGACCACGTGGGTCCAGCCGCACTCGCTCTCGACTTGAACGCGAACAAACTGTACTGGGCCGACCCGTTCGTGACTGGCAACGTTCGCCGAGTCAACCTGGATGGGACACACACGGAGGCCGTCACCGCGCAGTTCTCGTCAGATAGCGAAGGCATCACTCTGGATCTGGTTCACGGCAAGGTGTACTGGACCAGTCGCGGTGGCTTGAATCGGATTCAGCGCGCCAATCTGGACGGGAGCGTCGTCGATGAACTCATCTCGACAGGGCTCGACGACCCTCGTGGGATTGCTCTCGACGTCGACCGCGGCCTGATGTACTGGGCTGAAGCAGGCGGCCGCAAGATTCGGCGAGCGAATTTGGATGGCACCGGCGAGCAAGATCTCGTCACCGTTGGGTTGATTCATCCTTGCGGAATCGTCTTGGACCTGAGCAGCGGATACATCTACTGGACCGATTTCGGAACCGGCAAGATTCAACGGGCCAGTCTCGACGGCACAAACGTCACCGATATCGTCACAGGTTTGGGCCTTCCCGTTGGTATCGCGATCCGGTGACGCGTTCCTGACAAACGACTCGTTGTTCGTCAGTGCTCCAGAAGGACGACCAACGGATTACGTGAAAAGGCCGAGCAACAGTCGGATGCGCCCGCGCAAACGACGGTAGTAGTCCGACCAATGGGGACGTCCGGAGGCCTGGAGCCGGGCCTGGATGAACCGGTCGGCCCTGAGTATTCGAGGCAAGAGGCCGGGAGCCGTGACCACACCGCGCAGGGCCGCCGCGACGCGCCGGCGGCCGCTGCGCTCTCCGGCCTGGCCCGGCATCTTGCCATCCAGTCCGTCGATTCGCCCGCGCAGGCCGGCCGCGGCCTGCACATCGAGCGGCGCCAGCAAGCCGATCTGGCCGGCATCGAGGCTGAGGAATTCGATCTTGCGGCGAACGGTCGCAAGCGTTTGCGCGGCCCGGATCTTCGCGGCATCGTCCACGGTCGAGAACCATTCCCGGACCTTGCCGCGCGTCCGCTCGACGTCGAAGATGACGCGAAGCACGCGGGACAGCGCCGCGCGTAGTCGATCGGCTGCCAGTTCGGAAGGCGCGTTGCCGCCAGGCGGCGGCGAAATCGCCGTCAGTTGCTCCAGCGAGCCGGCAAGGGCGCGCAGCAGCGCATCGGTCTGCGCGTCGAACTCGTCGAGGTGCCGCAGCAGATCGGGCTGCGCGAGCATCGCCTCGACCGGTCGGTTGAGCCCGGCCATCCAGCGCACCAGCAGCTGCTCGTCCTGCCCGGGATGTTTCCGGTAGAACACGACCGCCATCTCGCCGGCGCGGCGCTCGCGGGCCGTGAAGCCGTCCAGATCCATCGGGTGATCGTGAAGCGCCCGCGCCCCTTTGGCGTAGCGGATGTCGAGGCCGCGCGGGATGAGCCGGAAGGCGAGCTCGGAGTCTTCGAACGCGGCGTGGCGGAAGTCCGGGTCGAAGCGGATGCCGGCCTCTGCAGCATCGACCAGGAATCGCCGCTTCAACGAGATGTTGCTGGTGTAGAAGAACCGGTGATCGAGCACGGGCAGCGTCGGGATGAGCCCGTAGGCGAACTGCAACGCCGCGTCTCCGCAGACATATTCCATGACCGCATTCCTCGGCATCGCCTCCGGCCAATCGATGTGCCCGAGGATGGCGACGCCGGGCTCAGGACTGCCGGCGTGCGCGAGCAGATGCTCTTCGAGCAGCCGTTCATCGCAGAGGACATCGTCGCCGATGAACAGGATCAGCTCGCCCGCCGCCTTCTCGATGCCCAGGTTGCGCGCCGCGCCGGGCCCCGCGCCCTCCTGGCGGTGATACGAGAGCGCAAACGGCGCGCCCAGCGCCGCCACCGCCTCGCCCGTGCCGTCGGTCGATCCATCGTCGACGACGATCACTTCGAATTCCTGGGGCAGGATCGACTGACCGGCCAGGGCCTCGAGGCACGACAACAGCTTCTGCTTCCGGTTGTGCGTCGGTACGACGACGCTCACGCGCAGCCCGAGCCAGTACGGAGAACGTTCGGTGGGTACTGCGGGCGCAGGGGGTGCGGCCCGCGGCTGTCTCGCGCGCGCGGCGCGGAGCGCGTTCGTCACCTCGACCAGATGCGCGGCGGCGTGGTCCCACGAGAACCGATCGAGTGCGGCGGCGCGGCCGCGCGCGCCGACTGCGGCGGCCGGTTCGCGCTCCTCGTACACCCTCCGCATCTGTTCCGCGAGACTGCGCACGCTCGGCTCGGCCCAGAGCGGTTGATTCGCGATCGACAGCGAACGCGTATCGAGGCAGTCGCCCATCGGCGCGAGGGAGAAATCGACCGGAAAACACGTGGCGGTGGTGGCGTAGTCGGTCGGCCCTCCGAACAACGGCATGATGACGGGCAGCCCGCACGCCATCGCGTCGAGGATCTTCATCCCGAAGCCTTCGGCCCGATGGCCGGACACGAATGCATCACAGGACTTGTAGAGGCGGATCAGCTCGCGCTTGTCGGTGAACTCGCTGAGGTACTCGATGCGCGCACCGGGCGGCCGCCGGCCGAGGGCGTCGCGGATCGTCGAGTCGCCCGAAGACGCCCCGTAGTCCTTGAGCGTCAGGGTCACATCGTCGCCCGGCCGAAAGGCCTGTCCAAACGCATCGATGACCGCCGCCGTGCCGTAGCGGTTCAGATCGTGGGAGTTGGTGACGGCGAGAAAACGAAAGCTCGAATCGCGCCGCCGCGGCGGCTCCACATCGGCGATCTCACGAGAGTAGCCGGGATGCAGCACGTGACACCGGCCCTCCGGGACGCCGAGTTGGAGCAGCACGGAGCGGCAGAAATCGCTCAGCGGCAGCTTGTCGTACTGGTTCTGCCGGACGCACTGCAGCCACTCGTCCCACGGGTCCCTGGCCGGCTGGCCGAAGAGATAGTTGATGACGAAGAACTCGAGATTGAAATCGCCCGCCAGTTCGAGATCGAGGTGCCGCGGCCAGTAATGCGACCACTTGATCTGCACGCCGCCGGACGGCCGTCCTCGAACTGACAAGCGCCTCAACCGATCGCGGGTCGACGCCGACAAGGTCGGCGACTGCTGACCGCCGGGGATCGCCACCGGAACGCCCCGTTCGTCGAGGGCCAGCGCGAGCTCCGCGTTGATCCACGTGAGCGCGCTTCCCTGCTGGAGATCGTCCGCGAGGTAGATACCGTCGGCGGGCAGCGTGGGAACCGCGGCGGCGGGTGCGCGCTGCGCGCGGATCGCCCCGTCACGCGCGAGGTAGTCGTCCCGGTCGATCCGGATCTGTCCCGACCACTTCTTCGCGAACAGGGCGGCATTCTGATCGTCGTCGGATGTGCGGCCTTCCGAGATCTGGCCGTAGTGATAGATGAACGCGCCGGTGCAGCAGACGACGGTGCGGCCGCGGCGGCGCACCTCCATGCACAGATCGACGTCCTCGTACCCGTTCACGTAGGCTTCGTCGAAGCGCCCGCACTCTTCGAACAGCGCCCGGTCGATCATCATGCACGCGCCGGTCACGGCCTGGTACTCGCGCTCCTTGTTGACCTGCGGCAAGGACGCGTCGAGGTGCGGATACAGATGCTGCGGGATGCCGCCCGGAGCGAAGACGATGCCGGTGTGGTAGATGAGGTTGGTGTAAGGAAACAGCTGCTTGATGCCGACCACGCCGATCGACGCGCTCGAGCGGGCGACCCTCGACATCTCCGCCAGCCAGCCAGGCTGCACCAGCGTGTCGTTGTTCAGGAACAGAAGGGATTTCGCCTGCGACAGCCGCGCCCCGGCATTGTTCGCCCGTGCATAGCCGATGTTCTGATCGTTGTGAACGTAGCGAACAGGGTGCGGCCACTCGACGGCGCTCTCGAACCAGTGGCGCGTCCCGTCGGTCGACGCATTGTCGACGACGATGACTTCGTACTCGATCCGGCCGCCGGTGTTCCGCCAGATCCGGTCGAGACACTGGCGCGTGAACTCGATCTTGTTCAGCACCGGGATGATGATCGAGACGTCCATCAGCGCCCCGCCATCGCCGCCGCCGACAGCACCCGCTCCATGTACTCGCGGACCGCCTGGCGCGGCGTCGGGCCGAACGGCGGCCGCACCGAGGGCACCGGCGACTGAGGGTCGAGCTCGGGATGAAAATACGGGTCGTCGACGAACCCGCTGTCGGCGAGATAGCGCACCAGCAGCTCGAGGTCCTCCGGCCAGTCCTCCCGCTTCCGGGTGTACGACTCGTGATGGATCAGGCGCGCATGCGGCGTGTAGACCACGCGACGGCCCGCCTTCCAGGCCTCCATGCACAGGACGATGTCGCTGAAGGACAGGCGGAAACGTTCGTCGTAGCCGCCGAGCGCGCTGTACACGTCCCTCCGCATCATCTGGCAGGCACCCGTCACCCCGAGATAGTTCCTGTAGCACTCCGAAGAGCCGAAGAGACTCGACGTGCCCTCGCGCGCACGGGAGAAGATGTGCCCGACGAGCCCGAGCCCGAAGACCACCCCTGCATGCTGGATGGTCCGATCGGGATAGAGCAGCTTCGCGCCGACGATGCCGACCTGCGGCAGCAGGGCCCAGCGCACGAGCTCGTCCAGCCAGTCCGGATGGACGACCTCGATGTCGTTGTTGAGGAAGAGCAGCAGATCGCCGCGCGCGGCGGCCGCGCCGGCATTGCACGCCGCCGAGAAGTTGAAAGGGCGATCGAATGGCACGACGACGCCGTGGCCCTCGCGCTCGAGCGACCGGTACAACTCGAGAACGGCCGGCTCGGTGCTGCCGTTGTCGACGATGACCAGCTCACGCTCGGGATAGCTCGTTCCATTTCTGAGACCGTTCAGGCACTGGGTGATGACTGCCGCCGCGTTCCGGTTGGGAATGACGATGGAAACAAGAGGTCGATGCTGAAGCGGCCACACCACCCGGTAACCATCGACGGATTTTGACACATCGACGTTTCGGCCGAGCTCGGCGCAATGGTCCCGGATCGCGGCCTCTTCCGCACCGGTATCGGCCGGAGCATCGGAATCGGCCCGATGGTAGAGGCACTGCGGGATCCGCTGGATCCGCGTGGTCCGGCGCGACAGGCGAAGCAGCAGATCCCATTCTTCCGCGCCGTCGTAGCCGTCGCGAAACTCCCCGGCCGCCAGCGCGGCCTCGCGTCGAATCATCGTCAGGCGGCCGATGTAGTTGCGAGCGAGCAGGAGGTCCGGCGACCAGTCGGGCTTGAAACTCGGTTCGTGCCGCCGCGAGCCGCGCCGCGACACACGATCTTCGTCGGAATAGAGCAGGTCGCAGCCCGGCGCCCGCTCGATCGCCGCCGCCATCTCGTAGAGCGCCTCCGGCGACAGCGTATCGCGGCCGCCCGTGATCGCCATGAACTCGCCGCGCGCGGCGCGCGACGCCGAGTTCCACGCGTGTGCGCGCGTGGCATGTGAAGGCACGCTGACGATCTGCACGCGTCGATCGCGCTGCAGCCGATCGATGTCCGCCCTGCCGTGTTCGATCGCGCCCTCGGCCGCCGCGACAATCCATTCCCAATGCGGATAGCTCTGGCGAGCCAGGCTCTTCGCCGTTCGCGGATCGGGCCAACCAGTGGGATCGGCAACGAAGGTGACCAGGCTGAGTATGGCCGTGCGATCCTGCGACCATTCGCGCTGCGCGCGCAGGACCCGGCGGGTCGGCAGGCGTTCGCGCACCCAGAGGGAATAGAGGCCGTCGCTCGCCGCAACCGCCCGATGCCACACGCCGCGAACACCCCACGTCTTCAGCATCGACCGAAATGCCGGCACGAGGCTCGCCGCAGGACGAGGCGCCTGGATGCATGGATCTCCCCAGAGCGCCGGCGTGCTGGAGGCAGCGCCGGGGGCGGAGGCTTTCGTGGAGAGCACGATCCGCGCCGGCCCGGCCGCCGGCGCCGCGACGCGAAGCATCTGCCAGCGCCCGTGCGACTTCTGCGGGTCGATGACGCGGCGCGCGGAGGATTCAACGCCCTGCGCGCGCACCTGGATCTCGAATTCGACCGGCGCCGTATCCCGATGCCCCGCTTCGGGGACCAGGGCGAGCCACGACACGATGGCGGCGTCGGGCGGAAGGGTCACGTCGTACGCGAGGCGCGAGCCGGGACGGCACACGAGCGCGACGTGCGAACGGCCGCGCAGACGGACCGGGTCCGTCCACCGGCAGGCTGCATCGAGCGTCTTTCCATCCGAGGCGACATCGACAGCCGGCAATCGTCGAAGGTCCGCACGCCGGTAGCGCAGGCGCCGGAGGCCGTCGCTGAATGCTGCGTGCACCGACGCCACGCGATCCAGCGACCGGAACAGCATGTTCAAGGCCGGGGTCAAAGGCTCGACGATTGTACTCAATCCTCTCGGCCACCCAGGCAGGCGCGGCGCCGGTATATAATTCGCGGCGATAAGTCTTGCGATCGATCCCTCCCGAACATGCGCCTGGCGGGCGGCCGATCCGTATCTCGATCCTGATCGTTCACTACCGGACCTACGACGAGCTCGCGGCCTGCCTCGAGTCGCTGCAGCCTTTTCTCGCCGACGATCTGGAAGTGATCGTTGTCGATCACGTCAGCGACCCGGTGGCGGCCGCGGAGCTGCTCCGGCGATGCCCATCGATCCGGCTGATCCCGGTGACCCTCAATCCCGGATTCGCCGCCGGTGTGAACACGGCCGCGCGCGCGGCGACGGGCCGGTTCCTCCTCCTGCTGAACCCCGACTCCATCGTCGATGGCGACGTGCCGCAGGTGCTGGCGGCATCGCTCGAAGAACATCCGGACGTCGCGGTGGCGGGCGGGCTGGTCCGGGAGCATGACGGGACCGTGCAGGCGTCCGCACGGCGCTTCCCGAACGTCACGACCGGCTTTGCGGGTCGAACGAGCTGGCTCAGTCGCGCATGGCCGTCGAACCCGTGGACCCGGCGCAATCTCGTCGCACGAGCCGGCCAGCGCGAACCGGTCGAGGTCGACTGGGTATCCGGCGCCTGCATGATGGTGCGGCGTGACGCGTTCGACGCCGTCGGCGGCATGGACGAGCAGTTCTTCCTCTATTGGGAAGACGCCGACCTGTGCTTCAGGCTGAAACGCGCGGGTTGGCGGACGGTCTACTACCCTGCCGTCGGCATCACGCACCTCACCGGCCGCAGCAGCGCGCTCGCCAGGAAACAGTCGCTGATCGCGTTTCACCGCAGCGCGTTCAGGTACTTCCTCAAACACGGTGGCCGCTTCAGCCGCGTGGTGTCCCCGCTGGTATTCATGGCGCTGTACGCGCGGTTGGGGCTGAAGCTCGCCGCCGTCGAGCTCCGCTCTCGTACGACTCGTACGTAGTGTCCGGCTTCAGCCGGACCGTGACGGTCCGCCTTAAGGCGGACACTACGGATGTCTGTGGGATGGCTTCTACAGCCGAAAGATACCCGGCGACTTCCGGTCCTTGAGCGCGTTGCGCGTGTCGACCACCAGCGCGCCGCTATCGACCAGCGCGTCGTAGTCGAACACGGTGTGGTCGGTGCAG
>Ga0207675_100001216_pt1 | contig 25684 bp, 20 predicted proteins | sample KBSSwiS42_FD_184305 | JGI IMG/M metagenome (GOLD analysis project Ga0207675, IMG submission 184305) | Switchgrass rhizosphere microbial communities from Kellogg Biological Station, Michigan, USA - KBS Switchgrass S4-2 (SPAdes) (version 2) | ecosystem: Host-associated > Plants > Roots >...
CTTTTTAGCGAGATGTAATGATTTTAGGTAGTGAGTTTGTTCTGGACGGCATACTTCACGAGTTCAGCCGTCGTGCGCATGTGCATCTTGTCGAGAATGCGAGCGCGGTAGGTGCTGACCGTGGGCGGACTGAGAGTCAGTGTGGCGGCAATTTCTTTGGGGGTCTTCCCCTGGCCAAAGAGGCACAGAATTTGAAACTCACGGTCTGAGAGCTTGTCATGCAGGTTCGTGTGGTGCTTGTCTCCCAGCCGCTGCAAAAGCAGATCAGCAGTTCGATCGCTGATGTGCACTGCTCCCTGGAGAATCTTCCGAATGGTTTTGGCGAGTTGCTCCGGAGCCGCGTCTTTGGAAAGAAAACCTGATGCGCCGGCCTTTAAAACGCGAACTGCAAATTGATCTTCGGGATAGATGCTCAACACCAACACCCGAGACTTCTTGTGATTGCGGCGTATCTCCTTCAACAGCTCCAGCCCCGACAATCCCGGCAAGTCCAAATCAAGGACAATCAAATCAAACGTGCGCTGCTTCATCAGCTCGCGCGCTTCCGTCCCATTGGCAGCTTCAGACAAGTTAAGATCGCACTCGGACTGGAGAATTTCTTTCAGTCCGCGTCGAACTATCGGATGATCGTCTACGATTAAAACTTCCATCGTCACCACCGCCTTATGGGCTACGCTCCTTTCGTGCGAATGCGCAGCGCGGTTCCCTTCTGCGGTATGCTCTCAATGGAAAAGCTGCCGCCGATTGATTCCGCGCGCTCGCGCATTCCCAGCAGCCCCAGCGACACGGGCGCGCTCATTTCTTCCGGCGCAATGCCCTTGCCGTTGTCAGTGATCGTCAACAAAACGTCGTGCTTTCCGATGCGCAGGAAAACCTTTACTTCCGTCGCCTGCGCGTGCTGCGAAACGTTTGTGAGGGCTTCCTGGAGAATGCGAAAGAGCGCCGTCGATGACTCAGCGGGCAGGCTCAGCTTCGTGCGCGGGATTTTGAACTCGCATCTCAGGCCAGTACGACGCGAGAATTCGCGACATTGCCAATCAATGGCCGCCGCGAGTCCGAACTTATCCAGGAGGCCTGGCCGCAACTCAGTTGAGATTGTTTTGACGGCGCTGATGGTCTCAGTTAACTGCTTGTTGATTTCGGCGAACCTCTCGACGATCGCACTATTTGGCTTCGAGCCATTTTGTCGAAGATCCTGTTGCACGATGGACAGTGCGATTTTTATGCTCGTTAATGACTGGCCGAGACTGTCGTGCAGTTCCCGGGCCAAGTCGGTTCGTTCTTTTTCTCGCACAGCTTGTAAGTGGTTGGACAACAGCCGGAGTTGCTGATGCGAGTTCTCGAGTGCCTTTGTCATCGCGCGTTCCTCAGTCACGTCCGTGTGGACACCCCAAGCGCGAAGCAGCATGCCGTTGACGACAATTCCCAGCAAACTGATTGCAAGAACCCGCCGTCCCTGGCGAGTGTTGATGATTTCTGTCGTCCAATCCCGCAATCGATAATGCTTTGTTATCCATTCCCGTAACGTGGCCGGTGTGGTGGGCTGCGCCGCTTCAGCCAACTCGCCAAAGCGCGCTCCGGCGATGTCATCAGCCCTTTCGTACCCATACATTCGGGCGACTGCGTCGTTACACTCGGCGAGATAACCGTGCTTGTATAACCGACTTACTTGCTCGTCGACCGGCAAGCTTGTATCGATCGGCTCCTCAATTTCCAGCCTCCAGATTCCTTCAGAACTGTTCGCGACAAACGATCGGTAACGCTCTTCGCTCGTGCGCATGTCTTGCTGCGAACGTTTGCGGTCCGTTATGTCGTCAACCATGGCGAGACCGTACACCGGTTTCCCTCTTCTGGTCCGCACCAGCAATGCGGTTAGATCCAACCACGCGATGGTTCCTTCTTTCGTGATGAATCGTTTCTCGAGGCGGTACGAAGGGATCTCGCCACGAAAGAGTTGGTCTGCCAACAACCGATCTCTTTGCACGTCATCTGGGTGGGTGATCTCGGTGAACTTGCGCTTCAATAATTCGTCAGCCTCGTAGCCGAGCGCCGTGCACAATGCCCTGTTCACGCGACGCATTCGATAGTCGAAATCGACAATGGCCATTCCCATCGGCGAATGTTCGAAGGCGAGTTGAAAACGTCCCTCCGTAACTTTGGGGGTTCGCTGCGCCATTGCGAATCCGACTTTCGTTTGGGTCACTGGCACACCGCGGGCATTATTACTTGAACCAGAGTGTTTCAGCCGATCTAAAACGGCCGTGTACAATCGGTTGCTTCGGAGACCATAGGAATTGGTTAATTCTTTTTCAATCTGCTAGTAACTGGCAATTCTTACAGTGAGCTTCGCCGGCCCCTCGAATCTCATCGCGGCATGCCGCGGGCGCCGCGAGATACAGCGGTTCAAATATCAGACAATCCCCTAAGTGCAAGCGTATCACCACCTGTAAATAGTGTAATTGCAAGACGGTAGTGGGTAGGCCGTTGGACTGCGAACCTTTTGCACACGGATTGCTATATTCATTGCGCCCGACCAATCAACGTCGCAACGTTAGCGACACCGAGCGAGAAATCCGTTACAACTCGCCCCCCTTTTTCCGCTTACACGTGTGATGTGCGCACGTGTCTACAAAAAAGGTGAATGAGATGGTTTTGAATACATCAAGCGTGACGATCTATCCGGAAAAGCGAGCCGAGTTTTTTCAGACAATGACCCAACTACTCGAACCACTCAACGGCACTGCCGGATGCAAAGCGTTCCGCCTGTACGTGGACGTGGCAGACGAAAATTCGTCTTTGATCATGTCCGAATGGGATTCCGAGACGGATCTTAACAATTACCTCAACTCTGCTGATCACGCGATTCTGCATGGCGCGATCACGGTATTGAGTAAACGCAGCACCGAACTTAAGGCCGTCGTAAATTAATCATGACCCGAGTTTCCCCGATGATGAGTGAGCCGATTCTAAAACCGCACGACAAACAAATGTTCCCCGCTCCTCTGAGATCGAGCGGTCACGTACTGGCCCCCGCGCTGCATGCGTCGGGCGTTGCCAGCATTCGCGTCGGTGATGAACGGCCACAGGTTTCTGAAGAATTTCTTCAAGACCTCGTCGAAGCATGTGCGTCGAATATTGCTCTGCTGAATGAATCAGGAACGATTCTCTACGCCAGTCGCGCGTGGAGCATCTTTGAACAGAATCATCGTTTCACCAGAAACCGGAATCAGGCGCCCACTTACTTCGGTTTTTACCGCAAGGATCAAGATGCGAAGCAGACGAATCGATTAGATCGTCCCACGTTGAGTGATGATCTCGATCAAATGTTGGCGGACGAAGTCAGAGAGATTAACGGCAAGTACACTTATCGTGGGATCACCGGTACGCATTCGTTGTGCGTGCATGCGGCGCGCCTTAATTTGCCCGGCGCGAGTTTCCGAGTCCTGGTGAGCCACGATGACTTTGTCACGCCCAAAGAAGCCTTGCGCAAGAGCGAAGAACGGCTCAGCCAGTTGCTGGAAAGCACTAACATTGTAGCGTGGGAAGCCGATCCGGAGACGTGGAGATACACATACGTCAGCGCGCAAGCGCGGGAGTTTCTCGGATATCCAATCACGGCTTGGTACGCGCCTGACTTCCTGGTTTCAAACATACATCCCGAAGACCGCGAACGGGTGATAGAGGTGTGCGCCTCGCAAGCACGAATCGCGGACAGTTTTGATCTCACTTTTCGGATGCTCGCGAACGACGAAAGCATAGTGTGGATACACAATCTCGTGAGTATCACTCGGTCGGCCGGCCGGATTGTTGGTGTTCACGGCTTCATGATCGACATCACCGAGCAGAAACGAATTCAGAAAGTGCTGCGCGATCTCGGAAGCCGTCTGATCGCCGCCCAGGAGAAGGAACGTAGTCGCGTGGCCCGCGAGCTTCACGACGACCTGAATCAGCGAATGGCGTTGTTGTCTATCGAACTGGAGCAACTTGGGTCGGAAACGAAGAACCCGCGCATATTGCGCCGGCACGTTCACAAACTTCAGCAGAGTGTCGAAGAGATCGCGGCGGACATTCATCGGCTTTCTTACCGTCTGCATCCATCAAAACTGGATCACCTCGGCTTGTTACCGGCGGTTGAGAGCCTGTGTAAGGAAACCTCGAACGGCAAATTGACGGTGATTTTCCGGCAGTCGGGCTTTCCGACCGACCTTTCCCAGGACGTGACGCTCTGCTTATTCAGGATCGCGCAGGAAGCTCTGCGCAATACCGTCAAACACAGCGACGCGCAAATAGCGCGAGTGAATCTGGAAAGGACCGACGACGGCGTGCGGCTGACGATCTCCGATAACGGACAGGGGTTCAACACAGAATCTAACGCGATGCGTTCAGGACTGGGATTCACGAGCATGCGCGAACGTTTGCGGCTCCTGGATGGACAAATTGAAATCAAATCCCGACGGATGGAAGGTACGACAATAGAGGTTTCGGTTCCCCTAAGCCGTTCTCAGCAGTGAAACGGCGAAGAATAAACAGGTCGCTTGGTCAGCCAGTACTCTCCAGGATGGCGTCCGGGCTTTGAGTTGAGATGGAGGGTTTATGTTAAGCACCCGTGTAGTACTCGCAGATGATCATCGATTGATACTGGATGCGCTCAAGAAACTTCTCGAGCCCGAGTTTGCCGTAGTGGGCACGTTCGGTGATGGCCGTGAACTTCTGGACTCGGCCCCTGCGCTGAATCCGCATGTGATCGTTTTGGACATTGGCATGCCGACCATGAATGGTCTAACTGCCGGACAAAGGCTGAAACAGGTAATGCCTACAGTGAAGCTGATTTATCTCACCATGAATCAGGATCAGGACATGGCAGCGGAAGCGTTCCGCGTGGGCGCCAGTGGTTACTTGCTGAAATCCTCAACCGGCACTGAACTGGTGTCCGCGATACGGACCGTTGTCCGCGGCGGAACTTACATTACGCCGAGGATGACTGAAGATGTCATCGGTTCTTCGATCAATTTTTTCAAGAATCTCAAGAGTTCGAACCACCTAACGTTGAGGCAAAAAGAGGTTTTACAGCTGCTCGCGGAAGGGCGATCGATGAAGGAGGCCGCATTCATTCTGAATGTGTCACCGCGTACGGTCGCTTTTCACAAGTACACTATGATGGAGCATCTTCACATAAAGAACACGGCCGAACTCGTCCAGTATGCTATGACCAGCCGCCTAGTCGCCGCCGCGTGATGCTCTAGCCCACCTTTCGACTGCCCCGTCTCGTCCAGGATGCGCACAGCGATCTGGCGAGACCGGGGACGTTAGTGCCCGTCCGACTCCCTCCTTTCTTCGCATTTCTGGCCTGTCACTTTTGCCAGTGTTTTCGGCAGGTGCATCTAACATATCCTTGCGACCACCTGTTAGTTTCGTTGCTCGTCATTTGTCATTTGTCATTTGCATTTTGCAGATCATCTTCAACGGGGAGAGGCCATGAAGCGGCCACGCGTTCTTTTGGCAGACGATCACAAAGAGATGCGCGACCGGGTCACGCGTCATCTCGAAGTTGAATTCGATGTCGTGGAGGCGGTGGGAGACGGGCGAACACTGCTCGACGCAGCATTTAGGCTGAACCCTGATGTGTGTCTGCTCGATATCTCAATGCCGGCGCTGAATGGCATTGAAACAGCGATTCAATTAAAGCAGCGCGGCTCAAAAGCTAAAGTTCTCTTCCTCACGATTCACGAAGATGTCGATTTCCTGGAGGCGGCTCTGCGAACCGGAGCCTCCGGCTACGTTCTTAAACGACGCATGACTTCGGACTTGCGACCTGCAATCAGAGATGCCCTGGCCGGAAAAACGTTCATCTCATCTTCAGTTGTGCTTGGCGAGCGAGTTAAGAGGAATAACGAATAAACACAGCTTTCGGCTCAGTGCCTGCGCCGGCGGATGGTTCCCACGTCTCAGCAATGGCGGTCTTCGCAGCCCCGCAGAAGAATAATACGAATGCCAGAAACATGAGCAGTCGGTACGATGAATATGAGCGGAAGACGAGATGAACCTCTACCAGCATGAGATTCTTGTCAATGCCGAAACATTGCTCATTTGAAACAGCTAGCCGCGCGCGGCGCCCCGCCACTTTTTATCCTTCTTTCCCTACTCCAAGCGCATCTGCCACGCGATTGATGTAATTGAACCAGGCTGCGATCAACGTGATTTGCAGGATCGCGCGGTCGTCGAAGCCTGCCATGCGCAGCTTCCTATGGTCACCGCTTGAGATTCGCGTAGCGTCGCGAGTCAACTGCGCGACGTAATCAAGCATCGCGAGTTCCTGATCCGAAATCGGCGCGGTCCGATAGTCTGCCTGAAGCGCCTTAACCAACGGTTCATCTAAAGTAACGCGACGCAGAAACTCTGCGTGAGACTCGATTCAATAATGACAACGGTTGGTGACTGAGACGACAGTGGTAATCATCTCATGCTGCCGGCGCGTGAGCGGCAGGTCGGGCGACATCAGCACACCAAACGTCGCAAACGCGTGATGCAATGCGTCAGGAATCAAGCTGTGCGACGCAACTATCTGGGAGGCTTGACCGTCGGCCGTCGGATGGATGGGAATCGAGTATTCGACGGGATAAAGTTCGCGCTGCGCCTCGACGGCACTGCGTACCTTCTCATCTTCATCAACAGAGACCGTCTTGATCCAAGTCATAAGCCACCTAACGATTAGGATTTGATCGATTGCGATCCACCACAGTAACTCTAACGGCCGGCGTCGGTTTTACTATGAAACGAAGTTTTCGTTCCGGCGGATTGTAATTGCCTTCCGGGACGCCCACGTCGGCCACATAGCGGCCGGCGCGCCTGGTCACGCTAATCCTGGTGCGACGAAAAACGCCTTGTTTGTATGCCGGACTGGTTCCGTCGTCTTCATAGAGGGTACCCGCAGCCGAGCCGTTTTCATCGGGATATATCGAAAATGTGATTGGGTCGAAAGGCTTTTCGCCGACGTATTTCATCTCGGTTCCGAAAGGAATGATCGCGCCGCCACGAACAAACATGGGCACGGTTTCCAACGGCGCGTCAACACGAATCATCGTGCCTCCCTCGTATTTTTTGTTCGTCCAGAAGTCGTACCAAATTCCTTTTGGCAGATAAACCAAACGAGAAGTCACGTCAGGCTTCACGATCGGCGCGACTAACAGATCATCTCCGATCATGAATTCATCGTCGAGATTGTAGGTGCTGGCATCGTCCTGATAGTTCAGCACGAGCGGCCGAAACACAGGCACGCCCGTGCGGTGTGCTTCTTCTAAAGTTGAATACAGAAACGGCAGCATCTGGTAACGCAGTTTCAGATACTTGCGAATGATGTCCTCGTAGTACTTACCAAAACGCCACGGCTCCTGATCGTATCCGTCAATCGCGTGATGGTTGCGAAAGAACGGAGCGAGGAAACCAATTTGATATGAACGCACAAGAAACTCACCATTCGCGCGGCCAATGAAACCACCAACGTCGCTGCCGACGAAGGGCTCACCCGAGAGCCCCAGCGTCGTAAACATCGGCACGTTCAGCGCCAAAGAGTCCCAGGTACTGTTTGTGTCGCCGGTCCACATCGTCGAGTAGCGCTGAATGCCGGCGTAGCCAGCACGCGTGATGACGAACGGACGTCGATCAGGTTGCAGACGCGCGAGGCCTTCGTAAGTTGCGCGCGCCATCAACAATGCGAAGACGTTCCGGTTCTTTGCGTGAGTTGAGTTCGCGCCTTCGTCGTAACTGACCACGTCGCGTTGGTTCTTGCCCGTCTGATCAATAAAGTCAGCCGGCTCGTTCATATCGTTCCAAATTCCCGCAATGCCGTTGTCCGTATAAGCGCGATGCAGATCGCCCCACCACTGCCGCGCATCGGAACGTGTGTAATCAACAAAGACGCTGTCGCCTGGCCACACGCGCGGGATGAATACGTCGCCGTTCCTGCGGTGCTGAAAATAATTTCCCGCTATGCCCTGATCGAACACATAGTAGCGATTGCTCTGCGACTGAAGTTCGGGACGCGATGACGTTGCACGCTGCTCACCGTTCGGCGGCTGATATTTCACGCCCGGATCGACTATGACGACTGTTTTTACGCCCTGTTTGAGTAACCTATCCGTCAGTGCTTTGGGATCGGGAAAGCGATTCGGGTCAAACGTGAACACGCGATAGCCATTCAGGTAATGAATGTCGAGGTAGATCACGTCCAGCGGCAGATCGCGCTCGCGATATTGCCGCACGACTTCCTCGACCATCGAAGCCGGATAGTAGCTGTATCGGCATTGCTGCACACCCAGCGCCCACAAAGGTGTCAGAGGCATGTGACCTGTAAGATCGGCGTATCGGCTTAAAATTTTCCTGATCGACGGTCCGTAGAAAAAATAATAGTTCAGTTCACCACCTTCGGCGCCGAACCAAATCCGCTCTTGCGACAAACGCCCAAAGTCGAAATAACTGCGATAACTGTTGTCGAAAAAAATTCCATAAGCAACGCCGTTCTCCAACCCGAGGTAAAACGGAATGGTCTGATAAATAGGATCGCGACCGAGTGTGTAGCCAGGGGTGTCTGAATTCCAATTGACAAAAAAGCCGCGCCGCTTGTCGAGGTGCGCCGCCTTCTCTCCAAGGCCATAGAAGTGTTCGTCAAATCCGAGCTTTTTTGCCGCCGCGACGAACGTCCCCGCGTCAGGGTCGAACATGATTGAACGTAACTCGCCACGTCCGTCGTAACTCATCGGCTGCTCGTCGCTGTTGATTGCTTTCTGCGTGCGCGCGTCGCGAAATTCGACTAACAAGGGAGAACGGTGCACGACTGCTTCAACTTCGGACGTGCTAACGATAATCGCATCGGGCGTCTCTCTAACCGACCATACCACTTTCGGCCAACCGGGTTTGGCAATTGCCCAGGAATGATCTTTCGCGGGCAGGGCCTTGGTAAACGCGGCGCGAACGCGGATCAAATCGGGAGCCAGGACGGTCAACTGCACCTGCGAGTTATCGCGACAACTGATCGTGATGCCGTTTTCGTTGCGCGTAAAGCTGATGGCATCGCCAATCTTCTGTAAGCGTGTAACGTCGATTTCCTGCGCGAAAATTGCGGTACAGAAAATTACCGGCGCAACCAAAACTATGATCACTCGTTTCATTGAAATGATTTGAAGAAGCCGACCTAATTATCTATTGGCAGAAACGCCAGTCTGGCAGCACCCAAAAGACCCGCATCGTCGCCACATTCGGCCGGCACAATTTTGACTTCTGACGCAGGCAACGGGAACGCGTGCTCGTCCACTTGATGACGCATGTGTTCCTCAAACAACTCCCATCCATTGGCGACACCACCGCCGATTACGATCATTTCCGGGTTCAGAATATTAATTAGGTTCGCCAAGCCGATGCCGAGGTAGTCGCCCATGCGATGAAATACTTCGACAGCGAGCGGGTCGCCTGCTTTGCCTGCGACGAAGACACTCGCCGCACTGAGATCGTCGCTCACGTTCAGGCTCGAGGACGGATGGCGCGGCCGACCTTCGCGTGCCATGCGGACAATCGCAGTCGCAGACGCGTAGACCTCCAGACAGCCCCGACTGCCGCAACCACACGCCACGCCACCAAAAGGCTCCACACACGTGTGTCCAATTTCGCCGGCCGAGTCATTCGCTCCATGCCACAGTTTTCCATCCAAAATAATGCCGCCGCCGACACCGGTGCCTAATGTTACGCACACCATCGTGTGGTGGCCGCGCGCGGCGCCCTGCCACATCTCTCCGACGGCCGCGGCGTTTGCGTCATTTTCCAGGATTACCGGCCTTCCGAGGGCACTTCTCAGTTCCGCACTTAGTTCAAATGAATCCAGACAAGGCACATTTGGAATCGTCAGGATCTTACCGGGGCGGACGTTAACCGTACCGGGCACGACAATCGAAATTGATCCGATCGATTTTCCTTCCACCGCGCTCCGCTCATCGCAGACCCGCGCCGCTGCGATCAGCGCTGAAACAATCTCCCGAGGATCATTTGTGGCTGGGGTTTTTTGTTTTAAGCGAAAGTGAATACGGCCGTTCTCGTCGATCGTCGCAGCGCGAAGATGTGTCCCGCCGAGATCCACGGCGAACACTAGACGATCAGTTGTTCTGTCTGCACTGGTCATTAAAGCTGGGCGTCAAGGTTTCAGGCGCCGGACGAATATGCGATAGCCCCACGCGTCCAAAGCGATCGCCGGCAATGAATTTCGGCGCGCGCGCCTTGCAAGTTCAGGCGCGGGCGCGTCCGGCGGCAGCGGCGAACCGACATCGGGCGTGATGTCCCGAAACGATTGCCCGTTCGCCACTTCGATCGACCCAAAGAACGGCCGATTCGAGAAATTGATTACGACTAAGATCTCTTCATCACTTGACTGTCGCGTGTACGAGACAACCCGCGACTCGTCTGAATTTCGCAACCATTCGACCGGCCCGACACGTAAAGCGTCGTACTGCTTTCGCAACGCAACAATTTGCTTATAGAAGCGTGGGAACTCGGGCCGTCGTTCAGCAATTGGCCAAAAAATCGGCAGCTTCTCGAACAACGCGGGCGCGCCAGACTCTGTGGTATCGCCAACCTCCATCCCGTTGTAGATCAGTGGAACGCCATCGAGCGTGAACATCATCGCTGATGCCGCTAATGCCGCCGGTTCGCCGAACCGCGCGATCGCGCGGCGTTCGTCATGATTATCCGAGAAGCGCATATGCAAGGCGCCGCGTGGCCATTCGCGAAATTCTTTTTCCCATGCCGCACGTAAGTCAGTGGCCGCGGCGCGTCCCTGCAGAACCTCGGTGAGCGCGCTGTGCAGCGGCCATGAATAATCGAGCTCGAACGCCTTCACTTCCAGCTCCGGCTTGTGCGCTTCGGCCAGCATGAAGATGTCGGGCTTGATCTTGTCCAGTTCTGTGCGGGCGTTCTCCCAAAAATCGGTCGGTACTTCACCGGCGACATCGCAACGAAATCCGTCGAGATCGAAATCACGAATCCAGTACTTCAACATGTCCGTCATGTAACGTCGCAGTTCCGGGCTTGCGTAATTCAATGCCGCAATGTCCGTCCAATCGTAAGGATAGGTGATGTTCCCTTTCGCGTCGTGCTTGTACCAATCGGGATGCTTCATCAACACGCTGTCCCACGACGTGTGGTTCGCGACCATGTCGATAATGACTTTCATGCCACGCCGGTGAGATTCATTAATTAGCCGCTTTAGATCGTCCTTGGTGCCATAGTCGGAATTGATTCCGTAGTAATCGCGCACGGCGTATGGACTACCGATTGTTCCCTTCTTCTTCTCCTGCCCAATCGGATGAATCGGCATGAGCCACAGGATCGTAACGCCGAGATCTTTCAGCCGATCGAGCTGTTTCGTCACGCCGTTGAAGTCTCCTTCAGCCGAGAAGTCCCGCGGAAAGACTTGATAGATCACTCCATCGCGGACCCAGGGACGAGAGGAACGAGCTGGAATGTTCGAGAAATCTTTGGATTGCGCAAACGTTCCGCCACTGATCGCCAGCATTAGTGCCATGACGAGCAGTAAACAAAGTCGCTTGAAGTTGCCAGTTCCTCGATTCAAATCAGTTTAGTCCTCATCAATCAGTCCCGTGCTCGGCACGGGCTGCGCGGACTCTTGCGTAGTGAGTAATTCGCTGCTGTCGCCCGCAACGACTGCGACTTCGGGCACGTTTTTATCCGCGACGTCTTTGACCAGCAGCACGCTAATCGCCGCCAGCAAGAGAAACACTCCGCCCGCCATCACGACGAACATTGGCGAGCGCGGATTGTCTGGTCCAAAGACCGCGCGAATAACCGGACCGAACGCAAACGACGCGATAATCTCCGGAATCACGATAAAAAAGTTGAAGATGCCCATGTAGACGCCCATGCGCGCCGCCGGAATTGCGCCGGAGAGAATCGCGTAAGGCATGGCGAGGATCGACGCCCAGGCGATGCCGACTCCTACCATCGTCAACAGCAGAATCGTCTTGTCGTGAATGACGTAGACCGAAAGCAACCCGATCGCCCCGCAAATTAAGGCAACCGCATGCACCATCTTGCGGCTGGTAGCCCGCGCCAAAGGCGGCAGCAGAAACGCCACTACGAAACAAACGATCGAATAAACCGCGAAAGCATTGCCACCCCAGGCCTGTCCATCGGTAAATCGCGGATCGTGTTCATTCGTTGCGCCAAAGACGTGATACGAGGTCATCAGGCCAAAGAACATCCACATGCAGAACAAACCAAGCCACGTGAAGAACTGCACCACCGCAAGTTGCTTCATCGTCACCGGCATCTCGCGTAATGCATCGGCAACTTCTGAAATTGTCGCGCCGATGCCTTTGTGTTCCTTTCGCTTGCGATTGAATTCTTCCATGTTCTCAGGCGGGAATTCTTTGGTGGTAATCACCGTCCAGAGCACACATATGAGAAAAGCAACCGCCCCGATCTTGAACGAGTAGTTCACACTCGCCGGAATTACGGGCGCGGCCGACGTCGCGTTCGCGGCGCGATCGTCGACATGCATGCGCCGGAACATGTAAGGCAGAATATTCGCAAGGGTGGCGCCAATGCCGATGAAAAAGCTCTGCATCGCGAACCCGGCGGTGCGTTGATCGACGTTCAGCTTATCAGCGACGAAAGCGCGAAACGGTTCCATGCTGACATTGATGTTTGCATCCAGAATCCACAGCAACCCCGCGGCCATCCAAAGCACGGAAGAATCAGGCATGAAGAAGAGCGCAATGCTCGCGAGGATCGCTCCGGTCAAAAAGTAAGGACGGCGGCGGCCAAGTCGATTCCATGTGCGATCGCTCATCGATCCAATAATCGGCTGGACCAGCAAACCCGTGACCGGGCCGGCGAGCCAGAGGATCGGAACCTGTTCGGGCTTCGCGCCAAGATAGGTGTAAATGCCGCTCATGTTCGCGAGCTGCAATCCCCAGCCGAACTGAATGCCGAGAAATCCGAAACTCATGTTCCAAATTTGCCAGAAGCTCATGCGTGGTCTGTTCATGCTCGCTCCTTTATCTCGCGTAGACGTTTATGTCTTCCAGCACCACATTTCGGTCCAGCGACAGCGCGTAAATCAACGTGCGCGCCATATTCGACACGTGAATGAATCCCGGCTTTGGCTCTGCATCAGGCGCAGAATTCTCGACATCGACCAGTCCGGGACACAAGTTGAACACGCGAATGTTCGCGCCGGTCTTGCGCACATGATCTCGCAGCGCTTCGGCGTAACCCAGCAAGCCGAACTTTGAGGCGCAATACGACGGCACGTCCGCGTATCCATGCTTTCCAGCCTGCGAAGAGATATTCACGATATCGCCGAAATCGTTCCTCATCATGTGCGGCAGCACGGCGCGCGCGAGTTGCATTACGCCACGCAGGTTCGTTTCCATCACTTTGTCCCAACCGTCTTCGGTAATTTGATCCACGGTCTCAGGGACCGCTAGACCTGAGTTGTTGATCAGTATGTCGATGGCCCCAAATTGCTTATTAACCTCTGAAACCAGCGAATCGATTTGGCCGCGATTACGAAGGTCCACGGCGCGTCCAAAGACGCGTTCGCTTCCTACCTGCTCATTGATTTGATTGGCAGTGGTCTTCAGAACATCAGGGCGGCGCGACGCAATCACGACGAATGCGCCGGAGCTTGCCAGGGCTTCCGTCAAGGCGCGACCGATTCCGGTGCCACCGCCGGTGACGACTGCAACTTGCTCCGACAAAGGCTTAGTTTTCAACGCCATCACGCCCGTTTCGTTTAGGGCTGCGGACTTGTTCGCGTTGCTCAGACACGCGCACACAGTGAGCAGTCCAGACGGATTCGCTTAATTATTGTGCGACCAAAATTGCCGACGTTCGTGCCGGCATTTCGAATCTAACTATTCGATTAGTCACGCGCGCACTGCGCACATTTCCCAACCGATCGAGCAACGTCCCACTGTTAGGCACTTTCAGCCCGCTAACATCGAACTGTACCGTTGCGTTTTTAGCGTCGTTGTTGAAAGCGACGAGTACAGATGAGGTCGGTGTGTTGCGCGCGTATACGTATTGATGCTCTTTGGCCACAAGATTAATTAGGTTTCCGCTACGCAACGGCTCCAGCTCCTTGCGAAGCTCTGCCAGCAGCTTCTGATGTTGAAAGACGACATCCTGTGTTCGATTGCGAGTGTGAAAGGCATCGATTCCATCCGCCGGAAATCCCCCGGGAAAATCGCGACGATTGTCAGGATCGTCGCCACCTTCCATGGCAATCTCGTCACCATAGTAAAGCTGTGGCGTGCCACGCATCGTCATGATCAAAGTCTGCGCCATCTTTAATCCTTCAATCGTCGCGCCGGGCTCGTTCATGAAGCGTTTGGTGTCGTGATTGGCGATAAAAGGAATCAGCACGCTGGGGTTCGGATAAAGCGCGTCACTCGCAAGAATGCGCGGCAGCTCGCGAATGTCTTTTCCTTCGGCGAAGGCGCGGCGAAGGGGATACATCAGCGGAAAATCAAATAGAGTGTCCAACCGATCGTCAATTCCGTCATAACGCGCGCGGCCTCCCTGAAAAAACGAAGTGTGCGCTACATCGCCATCGTAAACTTCCCCGACGACATTCAGGTTCGGATACTCGCGCTTGATTGCGGCCATCCATTGCCGCCAAAAAGTACGTGGCACATATTGAAACGTATCCTGCCGAATCGCGTCGATTCCGGTGACGCCAATCCACCACAGCGTATTCTGAACAATGTAGCGCGCACACTCCGGATCGTTCTGGTTCAAATCCGGAAGGATATCGACAAACCAACCCTCAAGGGTCTCCCGCGAAACTTGTGGCGTTGAATGCGGATCACGTACCGACCAAGTCTGCCAAACATTCGCCAGATGATTCGCTTCGGTGCCGTTGTACCACGTCGGCGTAGGCGGATCTTTCACCCAAGCGTGATAAGGGCCGGTGTGATTCGCTACCTGATCCTGAATGATTTTGATTCCGAGCTTATGCGCAGCATCAACCAACTCGCGGAGCTTCGCCAGGCTGCCGAAATGCTCTTCAACCCCGTAGAAATCGACGGCACCATAGCCGTGATAGTCCGTGATCTTTCGTTTCTGCTCGCCTGGACGATCGGGATACTGTTCGCGCTCGTTGAGATGATTGACGTTATCGTACCAGGGCGTCAGCCAAATCGCCGTCACTCCCAGCTCTTTCAAATAGGGCAGGTGCGAAATGATTCCTTCGAAGTCGCCGCCATGGTAGTAACGAGTGCGGGATCGATCGTACATGCCCGGCGACTGTGGCGGGTCGTCATTCGAAGGATCGCCATCACTGAACCGGTCGATCATGATCAAATAGATCACGTCATTGCTCGTAAATCCCTGGAACCGTCCCGCGCGAGCAAGCGGCGCGTAAATCTCAAAGGGCGCCTCAATGGATCCACGGGCTGTCTTAATTTCCAGCCGAATACTCCCCGGCTTTAATTGAGAAGGGATGCGCACGTCAACAAAAATGTAAGTTCCCGCATCGTTTACTTTCGCAACTCCCGCAGTGACGCCCGCGCCAATCGCGTGCACTGTCGCGCCTTTGAAATTTTTTCCGCGAACCAGCACTCGCACCGGGTTGATTGAGTGGTTGGCCCACCAACCGGGCGGCTCAATCTTGAAAACATCAGGTGCCTGCGCCAACGCCGCTGGGGATAGAAAAACCAAGCCGACAAGCAGAAGGGACAACTTCACGGAGGCATGACGACCCCAATTACAGAACCGCGAGCGGTAGCGAGCGAGATAAGGACCCAACGTACAAATAACGTTCCTACTAAGCCGCCTGCCTGACTCTGAGGTTGCGCTCTGATCCCGCTCGCTACCGCTCGCGGTTCTGTAACGCTGCCCAATCGAGTCCTTCCTCAATCGCACCTCTCGCTCTCCTCTCCTTCAGGAAGCCGGCCATAAAGGTCGGTCAGGTCGCGCAGTCGCGCACTTAAGTCATCGCTCAAAGCGTTCTCACCAAATCGCCACAGCCAATTGCCCGTCGTGCTGTTTGGCAGGTTCATGCGCGCCTCGTTACCCAACCCGAGCACATCTTGCATCGGGACAATGGCCGTGTTTGCTACTGAAGCAAAGACCGCCCGAATGAAGTCCCACTGAATCTCTTCACCTTGCGTCTTGAGATACTTAATGCAGAACTGGCGTTCGCATTCAATTTGTTTCGCCGTGCGCGTTGATCCTTCGCCAGCGACGCTATTGAACCAACCGGCGGTCGTATCGTTGTCGTGTGTGCCGGTGTAAACGACGACGTTCTGGTGATAGTTGTGCGGCAAATCTATGTTTGTGGCGTCGCTGCTAAACGCAAACTGAAGAATGCGCATGCCGGGAAAACCAAAGTCGTCGCGCAGCTTCTCGACATCCGGAGTAATCACACCGAGGTCTTCGGCAATGATGGGAAGCTCACCCAGCGCATTTCGGATCGCAGTAAACAATTCGCGGCCAGGTGCCTCTACCCAACGGCCGCGCTCCGCCGTTTTGTCGCCGCCTGGGATTTCCCAGCATGCGGCGAAACCGCGAAAATGATCGATGCGCGCAATGTCGACCGTTTCCAGGGCAGCCCGAACGCGTTCGATCCACCACTTGAAACCATCGGCGAGCATATGATTCCAATCGAAAAGCGGATTTCCCCAATACTGTCCTGTTTTACTGAAATAGTCGGGCGGCACGCCCGCCACAACGATCGGCGAGCCATCTGCATTCAGCTTGAATTGATCGGGATGAGTCCACACATCAGCGGAGTCGTGCGCGACAAAAATGGGGATATCACCGATGATCTGAATGCCACGACGATTGCAGTAGTTCTTCAGCGCGGACCACTGTTTGAAAAAAACAAACTGCGAGAATTTCTGCTCCTCGATCTGCTCATGCAGTTCAGTTCGCGTGCGCGCCAAAGCGGCGGGGGCGCGCGTGACCAGTGAACTCTCCCATTCGTACCAGGGTTTTTCGTCATGCGCCTTTTTCAGCGCCCGGAACAGCGCGTAGTCATCAAGCCATACGGCATTCTGCTCAGCGAAAGTTTCGAACTGGCTGCGAAATTCGGTATCCGTGCTGCGCTGATAATTGGCGAACGCTTTAGCGAGGATCGCGTCCTTCCTTTGATGCGCCGCAGCGAAATCGACGGTTCCCTCAGGTAGCCCCCGCAACGCTGTAAGATCGGTTTTGCTGATTAGATTTTCTTGGAGAAGGATCTCGGGATTAACGAGCAGAGTGTTACCGGCGAACGCCGAGTAGCAGGCATACGGGGAGTCGCCGTAGCCTGTCGGTCCCAGAGGCAAAACCTGCCACAGCGACTGTCCGCTCGCCCCCAGAAAATCTGCGAAGCGGTACGCTTCATCGCCGAGATCGCCAATGCCATGTGGGCCCGGCAATGATGTCGGGTGAAGCAGAATGCCGCTGGCTCTGGCAAAGGTCATTGAGCATTCCTCGCGCGATCACTTATGCGGGCGAAATCTCCGGGCGTAATCGACCAGCCGTGAGATTTCGTTCCGCTTCAGCTTCTTACCGAAAGCCGGCATCGCGCCCTTACCACGAGTGACAATTCCGATGAGACTGCGCGTGCCGTTGATGTCGGAGTTTTTCTGCCACCACTCCTCGTCAGTGAGATCCGGCGCCTTGTACAACTCTCCGGAAGGCGTCTGACCGCGCCCATCCGCTCCGTGACAGCGCGCGCAGTTGTTCCTAAAAAGTTCGGCAACCTCGGCTTCGCGCGGTTTTGCGGAACGTTTTTGCGCGAACGTGGTTGCGAAAACTGTCAGCCCAATTAGGAGAAATGCAATTAAGAAAAATAGCAGACGACTACGAACCCACAATCGCATGTTGTAAATCATTCCGACCGCGCATTGCTCCTATTCGTACAACAGCCTGGCAGGCTGTTGAGTTTTTCGGCTGCGCACCAAAACAGGCTGGCAGCCTGTTCTACTTCATTCTCCGGGCGCTCGGCTCAGATCGTGAACATGCCAATAGACGCTTTCGTTGCTCATCTCGGGATGCTTACGTAAAAACTGGTTTGCAAGCGACAACGCGCCGGGATCGTCTTTCAGATCCGCAAAGATCTTCGCTTCGCGCTTCGCATCATCCGTTCGTCCCAACTTGCGATAAACAAGCATGAGATTGTAGTGGGCCCCAAGATCTTCGGGATCAATCTCAAGAATCTTGCTGTAGCACTCGACCGCACCGTTATAGTCGCGTTTGATCTTGCACAGCTCGCCCAGCTGCTGCAGCGACATCCGATCACGTGGAAATTGCGCCAGTACCTGTCGGAAGTTGTTTTCGGCCTGATCGAGTTGGCCGCGTTTCAGGAAGATGCGGGCCTGCTGAAAGAGTGCACGGGCGAGTGTCGGATTCGCCTTTACCACCCTATCGAGAATCGTCGCCGCTTCATCGTACTGCTCCAGTTCAATGTGCGCCATCGCACGATTCACCAAAGCCATCGGGCGATACTTTTCGTCGAGTTCAGCGGCGTGCGCGAATGCTTCAATTGCCAGCGGATACTGCCGCTGATCGAAGAGTGCGATGCCATAGTTGTTCCAACGCCGCCAATCCGGCACGGCGGTCTTGTCGTTTGCATCTGCGGCATGTGCGTGGTTCTGGCCGACCGCCATGATGTATTCCGTGGTAGCCATCGTGACAATCGGATAATCGACTGACTTACCAAGCACGTAATCGCTGAACACGCGGGTGAACCTACGATAACGAACGCGAGCGCTTAGATGCAGCGCGCCAGTTACATTTTCCGGTACACTGAACTGATAACGCGCGACGTCGGAACGGCCGGAATTGATCTGATTGTTTTGTGCGAACGTGCGCGTGCGCCAGATGTGATGCTTGTCGTTGTAAGTCCCGTCTGCCTTTACCAGGTAAGTTTTGTAGTTGTGCGCGGACTCATCGAGATAACCGTCCGGCTTGATAAAGCCTGACCGATAGTACGCCTTGCCGGCATCATCACTGACGGTGAATTCGACGTACGCTTCGTAAAAATCACGCAATTCGGGCGGGAATGAGTGCCCGATATTCTTGTTGGTAATCACCACTTCGGCCGTGATGCGATCGCCGGCGGCAATCGCAAAGTTGCTGCGATTGACGGGGGCGATAAAGTCTTCCGTTGACCCGCCGCGCGACCTCCGCCTGAGAGCGAAAATATCTACGCCAACCTTGTCGTCCTCAATGAACTTGATGACCGCGTCAAGTTGGTCGCGCCATTTGTAGAAAGTTGGAATCGCGGTATTGGCGGTGGCCCAACGATGCGAAACCAGCGTGCCGTTTTTCGCCGACACGTCGAACAACGGCGCCGGCTCGCGTTTCATGTGACAGGTGTTACACGTCTCTTTGTCGCGCACATAGAACGGGTGCGGCGACTCTTTCGAGAAGGACGATTGCTGCAACTCATCGGCAACCATAAACGCGCGCAGGAACTTGTAGTCATTAAGTTCGCGCGGAACCTGCGATTTATGACATGCACCGCAGAATTCAGGCTGCTTCAGCAGCGGGCGCATCATGGCCCGCCGATGCGACGGAATATCGTCAAGAATCTGCTGATCGGTGACACCTGCGAGGAGCCGCGTTCCATCTGCCTTCACCAGCAGCGCCGGCTCGCCCATCACGTATCCGCCAATGCCTTTGCTGTTAGCCGATTGGATCGAATGACATGCGATGCAAGACACTCCGTCGTCATCGAAAGGCCGTTTGACGTGAGAATTTTTCGTGAGCGCTCCGGTGAAAAGCGCTGCTGGGTTGTGGCACGACTCACAGTGACGCGTGAACTCAATTCCCTTCTGAGTTTGAATGTCTTTGACGTTCTTTTGATAAAACGGTTCGCGGAATGCGTTCCCATGCGCTGACTGTCGCCATTGCGCGTGCGCATCAGTGTGACAAGTGCCACAGCGCTTCGAAGGCACCCACATCTCTCCCGGAATGAAAGTGCCGGTAGTACTGGTAGCGTTGCTAGGCGCGAAGGGATTCGGTCCGAATTTGAAGTCGTAGGTCTTGGAAATCTGCTCCGTGTAACTATCGGTATGATCTGTTCGGTCTTCATCGGCACGCGCCGTGCGCGACCGCAGGCAGATACATACGAGCACCGCGAGCGAAATTACAACGAAGAACTTGCAAATGCTATGCATCGATTGCTCCATTAAGTAACGCGCTATCTCACTTGACCATTTCCGCCGGCCGCAGCACGACCTTCGGATTCAAATCCCCTTATCGATCCGGACGCTTCTCAGGACCTTTTGTGGTGTTGGCCGGTGCTTCCGGCGCCGGCGGCTTGTTTCCATCACCCGCTGCCTCTGCGGAAAGCGGTGGCGGCGATGTCAGCGCTTCGCCCGTCGCCATCCCAGGCGTGCCCCCACCGAGGGGCGTCGGCCCGTGCTTTCGCTGCTCTTCGAATTGTTTGAAGATCGCCAACTCGCGATCCGCATCGGTCTTGCGCCTCAAGCGCGAATACGCGAGGAAGAGTTGGTAATGCACCCCGGGATCTTCCTTATTCAAACCGGCGCCGCGCTGCAAGAACGGCAGCGCTTCTTCATAGCGCTTGAGTTTCACTAAGAGCCGGCCCAGATCATGATAGGCCGGAAAGTTATCAGGCTCGAGTTTAATCGCTTCCCGCAAGAGACGCTCAGCTTCCACGTCTTCACCACGTTGGCCGGCGATGTAGCCGAGATTCGCGAACGCGTCCGAGTTCTGAGGCTTAATTGCCAGCGACCGCTTGAAGGCAGCCACCGCGTCGTCGTACTGCCCTTCGGCGCGCGCCGCATAGCCCAGGAGAAAATAGAGATTCGCGTCGTCCGGAAAACGCGCCAACGCGCGTGTGAACACGGCGCGCGCGCCTTGATAATCCTGACTGCGAACCTCCGCGACCCCGAGACGGATGTAATAAATGATCTTCGTCGGGTCCAACTCCAAGGCGCGAGCGTAGAAGCGCACCGCGTTTTCGGGTACGCGCCGTTTCATTAATTCTTCGCCAATCATGAAATTCGCTTCGGCGAACGCTGGCCGTAGTTCGATCGCTTTGCTCCAGTATTCCAGCGCGACCTTGCTGTCACCAATGGCCGAAGCAATCAGGCCCAGCCGATACAACGGGTCGGCTTCACGGGGCGCGAGCGCAGTCGCAGAACGTAACGCTTGCGCTGCCTTGTCGAGTTGCTCGAGGTTGTAGTAGGCAATGCCAAGGTTGTAGAGCACCTCATATGTCTGCGGGCGGAGGTTGTTGGTGCGCTCAAACAGTCGCGCCGCGCGCGCGTATTGTTGCCCTTCGGCGAGCGTTAACCCGAGCGTAAAAAGAGTGCGCGCATCATCGTTCGCGAGCAAATCGATTCGATCTGCCAATTTATTAGCATCATCGATGCGACCCACATGCAGATAAGCGCCGGTAAGCATGATGAGCAGCCCGAGGTCGCTCGCTTCGGCTTGGTTCTTCTGCTGGCTGACCACGCGCTCCAGCAGTGGGATCGCACGCGCGTAATCACCGCGCGCGCTGTAAAGTGCGCCAAGATTGAAATTGGCTTTTGCATGCGTTGGCTCAATACGCAGAACCGCTTCAAACATCTCGATGGCTTGGTCGATTCGTTTGGTACGCGCAAGCAGCACACCGAGATTCGAACGCGCGGCGACGTTCTTGGGATCGAGCTTCAGCGCTGTGTTATACGACTGCTCGGCTTCTGCCTCGCGACCGCGCTGGTCGAGGATTACGGCAAGCAAAGTATGCCCGTTGGGGTCTCGCGGCGCACTACGCAAGTAGGCACGTACGGCCGCCTCCGCTTCATCCAGCCGCCCCGCTTGCAAGAGAGCAGCGGCGTCGTTAAGTGGCGGTTGTTGGGTCGAAACTGCGCGTGTTTGTTGCGCAGAAGAAATGGCCGAAATGATTAGAATTGCGCAGGTAACCGAGAGAGACAACGCAGCGACGCGCCTTAACCGACCTGACGACCTTGCTAGCGAACAAAGCATGATCAGAACCACCAGACCTTTAACTCCTAGCCGCCGCTCGTAGCTTTCAAAAACTTCTCCTCATCCCCCGGCGTGACGCTGACAATCTTGCGGATAATCGAAGTGGTGCTTTGCGCGCCGCCAACTGTGAGTTTGCCCGACACAAATGCCACCCGCACGCGATAACCCTCGGGCGTATTTTCATCGCGCCACCAGATCTTCTCGAGTTTGTTCGTGTCAGTGTAACCGACGGTGTAACGATCATCATACCGTTGTCCGCCGATTGCGGCCTCGAGATCGCTTGAGTAAGGCAGCCGCAGGTTGTCTATCGGAATCGGGCCAGCGTAGACGAGCGATATTTCTTTGACCCATTGGCCGTTGGCGAAGACAATCTCAAGACTGCCGACCTTCAGACTCTTATAAAGCACCCGCACGTCCTTCTTATCCTTGCCCTCGTTTCTCTTCGCGTCTGGTTTTTCCTGACCGGGTTGGCGGTTGGCGTTGCGGAACACAGTCTCAAGCGCGGTCGGGACATCCATTCCGATGCGCACGCCGAGGATATTGTCCTCGTGCTCTTTACCGCCGATACTCTTCTCTTGCGTCTGCGGTGAGACAAACTGCGCACTCAGCGTGAGCAGGGCTAATGAGACACAAAACCGCAAACTAGCCATGGCGAAGCGATGGTTGACTGCGTCCATTTCAGTTCACGTCATGTTTTAACAGGGCGTCGGCATCCGCGGCTCTGAAACTAAAGGAGTGGCGGGCGATATAGCTTTGCCCGCCACTCCGGCCCCACGCTAACAACCTCAAGCTTTGAATGACCTAGAAGATTAGCTTGAGCGAAAATTCCATCTGCCGCCGGCGTTGTTCGCTTATGTCACGTCCGAAGTCATTCGTGTTGTTGATGTCGCCGTTCGGGGATGAACGGTTCACGTGGTTTAGCACGTTGTAGGCCGAGAAGCGGAACTGCACGTTGAACGCTTCACTAATCGAGGGCACCGGGAAGTTTTTGAACAACGTCGCGTCCCAATAGAACTGGTTCTCGCCGCGGAAGACGTTACGTCCCAACGTGCCGATATGCGGACTGCTCGGATCGCTGGGGAATATCCTGGTTGTCGCGCAACGGAACGCGGCGCGGTTAAGTTGGCGTCCCGCAGCGCGATCGGCGTCGGTCGGCGTTGGATCGCCGAGAAGATCCACGCGCCCGCCATTACAGGTAACGTTATACACGGGTCCGCTTTGCCACTGAACGATGTTATTCAGTTGGAACCCTCCGATGACTAAATCAAGCGCCCTGGGAATGTTCTGCAGGTACCGGCGATTCCGGCCGATCGGCAAGTCGTAGACGTTTGAGAACGTGAAGCGATGGCGCACGTCCGTATCGGAGCTTCCTCGCTCAAGTTCTGGTCTGAGCGGATCATCGGGGCCGCAATCACGCGCGCTCGCGCCGTTCGAGCAAATGCCGCCCGGAGAAGTATCAATCGCATGTGCCCAGGTGTAAGTTGAAAGGATCGAGAGACTGCGCGAAAAACGCTTCTCCAACTTGGTTTGCAGAGCGTTGTAGCTCGAACGCGCGTTGAAACGGGTAGCAGTGATCGCGCCGACGCCTGTTACTTCACGCGAGCCGGGACCACCTTCGTCATTGCCTGTGCCTATATTTGTGAGTGTGAGCAGATTACGACCTAACGATCCCACATAAGCTACTTCACCCAGCCAATTCGGCGCGAACTCGTATTGCAAGGTCAAGTTGTATTGGTGATACATCTCGTCCTTGCGATTCGGATCATTGAAAATCTGAAGTCCACCGCCGGGAGCCGGTACGGATGTGCCGGGCGCCGCGACCGGGCTGATGGGGACGGGCACGCCCAAGTCGAAGAGATAGCGGTTTCGCAGCGCGGCAAAAGGACAGCCGCCCGGGTTGGTGATGGGTGTGCAACTGTAACTTGCCGAGCCTGTTCCCGGATTCGACGTCAAGGGCTGTGCAGCGCTGACGTCAACGGCATATAGCAATCCATAACCGCCGCGCATAACCAGTTTCCGATCATCGCGCAAACCCGCCCACGCAAAGCCAATGCGCGGGCCAAAATTGTTCTTGTCGGTATTCGCCAGATCGCGGCCGCCCGGCGCACTGTCGCCCGCGACAATAAAACTCTTGGTAGCCGGATCGAAGTTGCTCTGGCGATCGAAGCGTTCGGTCGGCGCCGTGAAGATGTCGTAACGCAGACCGAGGTTAAGAGTCAGGTCGGAAGTCGCCTTCCAGTCGTCCTGCACAAAGAAAGCCATCTCTTTGGAAGACTGGAAAAAAGGTCCACCGGGAATGCCGCGGCCAACAAACCCGGGTGCATAGCCAAGCAAAAAATTCGCCACAGACGAGCCGGTATCATTTGGCCCAATGCCGTTGTAGTTTCCCGAGACGAATCCGCTTCCGGTAGTCCCATACTGCGTGTTTGTCTTAGTGCCACCCAAGCGACCGCCGTCGAAATTTGCGTTCTGCCGGACGCGCAAGTCACCACCGAACTTGAAAGTCGAACGACCATGCACCACCGTGACAGTGTCTGCGAAATTAAAATTATTCGACGTGAAATAGAATGGGCCTCCGTCGCCGGTGAACTCAAGAGCTCTATCCTCGTTGTTTAAATTGTCGACGATGCCGAAGAGGATAATACCGCTCGAGTTGGGATCGAGGTTGATGCCGCGCGCGCCCAGTTCTGCCGAAACCGTCGGGCTGAACCCGCCCGTACCGTTAACGCCGGTATTGAAGATGCCAATCTCCACACGGGTCGCGCCAAAACGCGCGTCGTTGACCACCGTGGATGAGAACGTGTGAGTGTCGCCGAGCGCGATCCCTTTTGAGTTGCCAAATTCATCACCGGCGGACGGGCCGGCCGGTAGGTCGTGATTGTTGGGCGATGTGCCGAGCGGAAAAAAGTTGTCGCGGCTGCGTGCTGTCTCCGCCTTGCTGTAGCGGCCGAAGATCGAATTCTTATCCGTGATCCGGTGATCAAGTCGCACGTCATAGCTGTCGACGATCGCGTGCTCTTTGCGATTAGTGCGAAAGTTGCGACCGATGCCCGGTAGGTTCGGCAGCGGGAAAGCATTCAAATAATTTTGGGAAAACGGTGAAAAAGCGCCGCAACTCGGGCAGTTGCGTAGATCGTTGCCGGGAATCGGCGTGCCGTTGGGCGCGAAGATCGTTCCTTGAGGGGCAACCACTGTGCCGCCGCCGGCGAGCTGATAAGTGCGCGAAGTCCCCGGCCGCAGTAACTCGCCGAAATCGCCGAGTCGCATCCTCGCGGTTGGTACGGGCACGGCTTGCGGATCGCCCGTGCCCCCGAAAATGGGCGTTGAGTTACGCTGCCCGTTGTAAGAGAAGAAGAAGAATGAGCGGTTGCGACCGTCGTACCACATCCGGCCGCCTTCGCCGAAGCGCGGCAGGAAGATGGGACCACCGACCGTGCCGTAAAAGTTGTGCGTTACGTAGTTCGGGACACGATTCGTGACGTCATCGTCAAACTGCGAAGCGGCGGCGCTCAAAAAACGACCTTGATAAATTTCGCCTACGGTCCCATGCACGTCGTTCCCGCCAGACTTGAACGTCGTCGAGATGATGCCACCGCCTGCGCGTCCTGATTCCGCGGAAGGCACGCTCGACTCAACCTTGAACTCGGCAATGGCATCAGGCTGTGGATAAATAGCGATCTGACCA
>Ga0207675_100001217_pt1 | contig 25680 bp, 42 predicted proteins | sample KBSSwiS42_FD_184305 | JGI IMG/M metagenome (GOLD analysis project Ga0207675, IMG submission 184305) | Switchgrass rhizosphere microbial communities from Kellogg Biological Station, Michigan, USA - KBS Switchgrass S4-2 (SPAdes) (version 2) | ecosystem: Host-associated > Plants > Roots >...
GCTTCGCGCCGAGCGAGCTGACGAGCGAGGAGGAGCGGCTCGGCAAGGTGTGGGGACCGTTCGCAGCCCGCCTCCCAATCGCGCACGTCCCGATCGGTGCGGCGCTCATCTACACTTTCGATCCCGACTGGGTGAACATCGGCGCCAGCCGCTTCGCGACGCGCAAGACCTACGTCGAGTTCGAGGGCCGCACCGCGTGGGGCGAGCAGTCGACGATCCCCTTTCACGTGACCAGCGCCGATTGGCTCGAGAGCGATCGCCTGCTGGCCGGCATCATGACGGCGTTCGGATCCGACACCGGCGCCGTGGATGTCGGCGGCTGGGGCGAGTTCGGGATGTGTCTGGACGGCAAAGTGCGACTGCTGATCCATCCGCCGATCATTATTCCAATTTCGGTGCGCAGCGAGAAAGAACCGGAATACCAGATCGCGGAGTTTGTGCGGCGTGAGTGTGAAGGAAATTCAATCCTTCCGCAGAACATGTACCACGACGCCACGGGGCGCGGCTCGCTTGGAACGGCACTGGCCCGGGCATGGAGCGCGGAGTGCAACCCGGTGGAATTTGGTGGGCAACCGTCTGAACGGCCCGTGTCGATGGATCACTACATCAATGATCCAAAGACGCGCGTGCGGCGGCTGAAGCTCTGTCAGGAGCATTACGTGAAGTTTGTCACGGAACTGTGGTTCACGGTGCGATACGCCATCGAAGCAGATCAATTGCGCGGCATTACTGACGAAGTGATGGAGGAAGGATGTATGCGCGAGTGGGATCGCACCAAGGACGACAAGATAGAACTCGAAACCAAGCTCGACATGAAAGAGCGCGTGGGGCGTTCTCCAGATTTGATGGACTGGCTCTCGATCATTTGCGAAGGAGCGCGTCGGCGAGGGTTCCTGATCTCAAAGCTAGCCAATGAGTCCGTGGAGAATTCAAACTATGGCTGGATGCGCGAACTGAACGAGCGCCAGCAGAACTTCAGGCAGGCGCGGGAGTTGGTGTTTCGGTAGGCGGCTCCATCTCAGGCTCAGGTTTATTCAACGACTTGATGAATTCCTCACTGCAAACCTTGCGCGCCTTGTTCGATTCAAACAGCATGCTGAACGCCCAAATCACCCAATCACGATTGATTGATTTCAAGTCACGCTCTTTCAAGTAGCGAATGAACATGACTTCATTCGGCGGCGGAATTTGCTTCTGCTGCGTCTTCTGTCCGTTGCGTTGAATCTTTCGGATGCTCATTGAAGCTCCCTGTTTAGCGCTTCCAGTTTGGCATTGGCGGAACTCCACGCATCGGCAACGGCTGTCGGGGCATCGCCTTTGACTTCGCCATCGCCCGGCTCGGATTTTTGAAAGCCAGCAATCTTCGCTTCAAGCTCGGCAATCTTCTTTACAGCGTTTCGATATTGTCGCACGGCATAAGGGAACGCCCCGGCGCGATTTCGAATCACGGAATGCTTGCTCAATAATTGATCTGGCGTCCACGGCTCGTCACCCTCTTTCAATTGTGCCCCACCAGCAAAAGCCCGATCTGTTTCGTGACGATACTTGGCTAGCAGTTCGGCACCTTCAGCATCTCCTTCCGCTGCGGCAAACACGTCCTTCATCTTCTCATGTTTCTCTCCAGTCTCGTTCATCTCCTTGAACTTGGCGGCGCGAGCAGTGGATTGTTCAGCCGCTTGACGCTGCTGCGCTTCCCACTGCTCCTGCGCTTTCTTGGAACGCTCGGTGCCTTCCTTCCGGTACTTCTCCTTGGCTGCTTCCGTTGCGTTGTGCGCGCGGACAATTTCGTTTCGGCGCTCGATGACATTTTGTGCCTTCAGCGATCCCTCACCGAACAGTTTCTCGGCTGCGGCCAGAGCGTCGTCTTCATCTCCGATGTGAACAATCTGCCAGAATTCATCCGGCGTCATGTTGCGCTTGGAACCATCCTCGTTGGTGACTTTTAGCTGAGTCGCGCGTGAGACTGCGGCGGAAGCCGTTTCTTCGTATGGCTTCTGGTACTGCTCCAGATATTCCTTGGATTTGGTGTAGTCCACGAACCGGATGTGATCCTCAAGTTCATGAAGCCGTTCAGAGAGCTGCTTTTTCTCAGGATCATCAGCGGGCGTTGCTGGCTTGGATTTCAGCGTCTCAATTTCTTTTCGTAGGGTGTCGCGTTCCTGCGCAAGTTGCGCGGCTTCTTTTTCCTTCTCCCTGTAGAGATACCCGAGGCTGTGCTTTTCTTTCGGCTTTCCCTCTCCAGCTTTCTCAACTGGCTTTTCAGGTATTTTGCTATCAACTCTCCGATCTGTCTCGTCGCCGACTGGGTCGTCACTGGCATTTGCTTCCTTTGGTTTATCGACTGGCTTGTTGGCGTCAGCAACTTCTGTTGGTTTCTCGGTGGGTTTATCTGCTGGTTTTGCGGTAGCAGGCTTCTCTGGTTCCCGTCTTGGCTCAGGCTGTGGCCCATCTCCGCTGTGATCTTCCTTGGCGTCCAGCGCGGCGAAAGCCAAATCCATCGCGGACTTTGGTGCGGCGGCAGGTGGAGATGCGACTGATGGTGCTGAAACTGGAGCGGGGGCTGTGGCGAATTCTGCTGGCATACTTTATTTCAATCTGTGATCTATCTGGCCCGGAATGTTACGAGCTTGTTCCACCGGCTTGTCTCCTATGGTTTGGATCAAATCCCGAAACTTCACAGCGCCTTCGATCCGGTACTGGTTTGCTGCGGCCCTCAAGCCATCGTCTTCCATTCCTTCAGGCTTTGGCTTTGGTAATTCCTCCAGCAATTGAAGCAGGGCATGAGCGAGCGCTGACGTGAACGGTTCCGCGTGCGCTATCGCGCGATGTTTCTCGGCATCTGAAGTCAAAAGGAAGCGTTGCTTTGGTGTCATTGAATTCTTCGGATTGCGAAATCACCTATCAGAAACGTGCCGTAGCCGTATTTTTGAACTCCGTCTCGGATTTCCTTCTCGCTCATGTCACGCAACTGCCCGTGCTGTTCCATCTCGATAGCTGATTGAACCTGGCGTTTCAGGATTTCCAGTTCTTCTTTAAGCGGACGCGGCTCGTGCGGTGTCATTCGACAGTCCTAACTTTACGCGATGCGGCTCGGTGTTGTCAATCAGTTCTTGACACGGACAACTGGATTCGATAACGTCGGCGCACTCGATTTAGAGCCGAGTGAAAACACCACAAAACAATTTGCAGCCGTCTGTTGATGGCAACGCCGCCCGGCTTTGCGCTCTAAACATCAGCAGGCGGTTGCAGTTTTAATTGCTGGTTTCCGATGAAATTCAATCATCTGAAGCAAGCGATAAAGAAATGGGAACGTCGTGAAACGAAGTGCGATTCTGGAATTAGCACACCAAATGTGGAGATGGTCAGCGCGAACGCCGTGGAAGGTGAACGGCGAGCAGAAGGAGAAGCTCCACGACCTGTGCTGCGATTATTACGCCCGAGTAAAGAGAGAGTTGCAGGAGGAACGATCCTTTGGAAACCGATTGATCGTGCCGCCGCTATGCTGTTAGCCAAGTCGTCTTGGATAAACCAACCGCCACCAGATCAACCTAAACAACCCAACCAGAAAACCGAAAGAAAGAAGAAGCGTATGAGTTTAAGTCCAAAAAATATGCCGGGAAATCGCCATCCAATGCAGGGTGAAGAAATCGTCTATGAAAAGAAAACAGACGAGCAATTTAACGCAGAGTTATCCACGCAGATGATTAAGCGTTCAGCCAAAGCTATTGATGTCTCATCAGAGTTGATGGACAAGGCGTTGGACGCTCGCGCCGCAATGGATGTGATGTGCGCCCAGTGGAAAGTGGGTTGGCTGGATTTTCAGGACACCTGTGATTCCCGATTGAAAGAACTTCGCATGACACGAATGGCGCTGGACACGGAGATGCGTCAGTTGATGGCGTCGTGTCGAGAAGTGCGGGCGTTCTTTCTGGATAAGGATTACGAACAAGAGCGAGCAAGACTAAAAGAATTTGTTGATGTATGCGAACGGCTACAACGACTCAAAGAATCTGGATTTCTTGATTCGGTTGCCGATACGATGTTGAAGCTCGCAGATACTTCTTCTGGAACGCCATGACGCGGTGCGGTTTGCTAAGCTAAGGTTCGATGCGGCGCGTACTGCTATGGTTACTATTCAGCGGCAGGCTCGGCAGCTTGCCGCTGGATTTTAGACGCTGCTTCCAAATCTGCAATGGTCGTATTTACTTCCGCCTCTTTGATTCGGAGTGCGCTATCGACTGCCGCCGCGTCCGCTTTCGACTGCAATTGTTGCGCGTGAGTTTGTTCTTTCTGCCGTGCTTTCTGAGCGTGCGTATCTGCCATCAGCTTGATCTTGGCTTGGCCTTTAGCCATCTCTGCCATGATTTTGGCTTGTTGCTCAGGCGGTATTTGCCCGTTTCCGTTCTGTTGTTCGCCTTGTGCTTCTTGAAGCCGTTGTGAGAAAGCTTTCGTTTCGTTCAGTAATTTTCCAAGCGCGTCACCCAACTGCTTAACGATTTGCTTGCTCTCTTTGTTCTGCGCCAGAATTCGCAGATGTTCTGCCACTCCGTTGGAAGGCCCATTTGGTCCCGGTATCGGTTGCCCGTCGATGGTTTGGCCAGCAAGAATTTGAAGCCCAGCCAATTCTTCGGGCGTGGCCACGCCTCCGCGTTGCAGGATTTTCTGCACTTGCATAGCCATTGCGCGCAGCAGCTCCTGAGCATATTCGGAATGATTAACGCCAAGCGTAAGCCCCATCGTGGTTCCCAGCAGCATCGTGGTGCTGCTGATCGTGGCGTCATGTATTGAATCCGTAACGGCAGCTTTATTTTGTGGCACGAGTTCATTTGTCTTAGCTGGGTCGCCCGTGACAGCGAAAACGAAATCTCGCAGCGCAGTGCGTTGAGCATCTGGATCAAGCCGATCAATGATGCCGAGCACAAGCTGGCTTTGAGCGATGGCCAGTTGCTTATTGCCGTTCCCAAGAATCTGATCGACGGAGATGTTCCAACAACTGACATTCAGACATTCTTCAGGAACGCCACGGCTGATGCAACCAGCGCGGAAATTGCGCACGTCAACATCCCGGCTGTCCTTGATGCAGAAGCGGCGGCAAATCTCTTTCCACTGGTACTTCTGGTAGAGATACAAATTCTGAAGCATCGAACCAACGAGGGCCGATGACGCATTTACTTCTGCTGTGATCTGAGTTGCTGTCTTTTCTGGGCCAGCGTCTTCATGGCCGAAGTTTCGATTGTAGCCGGTGGAACTGTCCGCGATCTGTTCCTTGTTCAGATTCAGCACTGTCTGAATCAGCTTCTCGTTTACCTGCCAGCGTTCTTCTGGACGCAGAAAATTTATCCCGTCCGGGATCACCGCTCTATCCGTCAGCACTAACTTTACGATCCGATCAACGTCAGCGCTGCCGCTGGCTCGGAAGTATTGCATAGAAGCTTCGAATGCGGCTCTTGTGAAGGCACAGCGCAGCCGGTTCTGGAGATGGCAGACTGAGTAAAGCAGGAACCCTAGCGAACGAACGGAGTGATAACGGAAAGGGGCCACAACTGAGCCATCGGAGAATTGGAAGTGGACGATCTCGCTCAGCTTATCGGCGTATGTGCGATTTCCGCTGTTGTAGAGAAATCGTCCGCGATCACCGAGTATGTTCTTGGATTCTTTGCCGAGTCTTCCGCCGTTTATCGACATGCTGGCTATGTCCGGGCAATCGAGCACCATGCGCCGTTTCCAACCATAATGTTCGTCGTCGTAATCTGTGTAGAAAAAGTCGTAGGCGTTGATGGTGCAGACCTGATCCGTGTTCCAAATTCCGCCGTTCTCTTTTACGTCTTCCTGAAGTCGTTCCGGGGAGAAGCCGGTGGTGTAATCGTTCGCATCCTGTCCGGTGCCCTGCTTCATGGCCCATGCGATAGCGCGTTCTGCTACGTCCACTTTCCAACCTGCATCGACATTCGCGCCATGCGTCATTTGCCAAAGCTTTCCTGGAGTATAGCGACGATAGACGGCGAAGTGCTCCATGTTCTCCATCGTAAGCAGTGTGCGCGATGGGATGAGCAAATCTTCCATCGGCTGCATCGAGCCGCACCAGCGCTCGTTATCACCCCAGACAGTAGGGCCAACGCCGTGTACGATCAGTTGTGACGAGACGTTTTTTTCCTTCTCGATGTAGCGCAGGGCAGAAGCGCCGTCCTTCGTGGCCTTGCGCAATTCCTCCGTGATGATCGTTGAATACTCGCTGCGCTTGTGACTTGGGCCGCGATCCACCTTTACCGTGACGTACTGGTTCGTGGACAGTAGCGCATTTCGGCATTGGCTCGTGGCATCGGAATGAATTCGGGATGGCTCAAGGAAGCTGGCATTCTCAGTAATGTTGTTTTGAGCTACTTCTTCTGGGGAATACGGCGGGAACCCGTTGAACAGTTCGTCGATCAATGCCCGGCGGCGGGCGCGTTCTTGATCGGCCAGCTTCATGGTCCAGCATTCCTGCTCGATGGCTTCCGGCTTGGTGAACTTCATCTGGGTGGGACACTATCTGTCCAACCCGTTCGGCTCAAGGCTTTCGTTTGGCAGAATCGGGGTGATCGTCCGGCAGACGCATGGCCCCCTTGTAGCCCTCCGGGATGTCCTTTAACGCTGTAAGTAGCTTGTCGGCTGTTTTAACAGCATTCTGAATTCGATACGCTTCGAAGTGTTCATCACCTAAAATTGTCGGATAATCGAGCGTTTCCTGTCTATATTGAATGTAGATTCGGACTGTAAATTCTTCGCGTGTTGTCATATCGTAGATGCCTTGATCCAGTGCTCTAGCCCCCGCGTTTAGCTCCGTGGGGCGAAATCACAGTTTCAAACTCGTCATCCCTGGCATCCCATAAAAGTGAACTGGCGGCGGTGCTGGGCCGTAAGCTCGGTGGCCATGCAAAGGATGCAGGATGCACTTCCAATCCGTGATGTCGTAGAAATCGCGCTTGGCCTTGGAGTTGAAATAAGAAAGCAACCATGAGTCCCACTGAATTGCACCGAGCCTGAGTTCTGGCGGGCAATCCTGATAAACCTTGGCCCAGATGTCCGGTGTTGCTGCGTAGAAATCAAGGCCGTTGTCCACGCGCTCACAGGGTTGCAGGCCGACAGCAGGATCGAATTGATGACGCCATGACGTGGCCATATTCGCGCGACACTTATCCAGCTTTTTTTCGACGTGATGAAGCAGATGGGTAACAACAATGTCCGCGTTGAGAATCGAGCACCATTCCGGCTGGCACATGCAGAACTCGGCGAGTCTATAGAGTTGCGGGAATGGTTCGGAAGGAACAAAGCTGGTTTGTTCGTCCTGAAGTTCCGGCTGTGGCTGTTCGTTGAAATAGACGATGGCTTTGAACACTCGCAGCCACGATTCGTGAGCGGCAATCTGGTTCCGGGCGTATTCATGGTTGGCGTCAGTGAAATTTCGAATGCTGGATACGGCGATCATGTCCGCACGAATATACCCAATCCTGGATTGCATTCTTTGGGATAGCCATCGCCCCACATCAATAGGCAGTCCGCCTGCTGACAGCTCTGAATACAGACACCCGTCAACTCTCCCGATTTATTCATTGATTCCAACCATTGACGTATGGGCGGAGCTTCAGTGGCATCCGGGCGATTGCGCAGTGGCACATCGTGGAACAGGAACACGGTTCCCTTATGCGTAATGAGCTTCAACGCTTCAAATTCTTTTTGAGTATGTTCCAGAGAGTGATCGCTATCCACAAACACCAAATCAAAATCTTGTGGGTACAGTCCCGTCAGCACATCCTGGGACCAGCCTTCAAGGAAACGGAAAATGGGAAAGTGAGAAAAGAATTCCCGATCCAGCATGGGCCGGGCATCTACCGATACCAGGCACGCCCCCTTCTTCCCGATGATTGCCCTCAGGATGTGCATTGAGGTAAACCCGGTACACATGCCAACTTCCAGAATCTTTCGAGAATCCGTCATCACGATAAGCGCTTCGATCATTTCGCTTATTTCCGGCGTGGTGATGAAGCGTGGTTCCATCAATGACTCGATTTTCTTTGTCAGCAAAGATCGTTCCGAAAAGAATTTTTTACGGCGGTTCCATTCGGGCTGCTCATCAGCGTACGGATTTGGGTGAATGCCGATTCCGGGCCGTTCCTTGGCCTGCATAACCCGAGTGATTTCAGCGTGATTTATCATTTGCGAGTACACAGGACATCTAGTTGGGGCATACTCAAAGTGTGGTGCGGTTCTGAAGGTTCTATCTCATAGCCCAATGCCTGCAATGGGCGGTAAATGTCACATTCTGTTTTACCGAATGCCGCCAGCACCGGCTTGTTTACTTCGATAAGAAGCGTTGGATGAAATGCGCCCAATAAACTTAGCGCGCCTTCGATCACCCAGGGTTCCCGCCCCTCCACGTCAATCTTTATGAAGTCGAGCCTGTCCATGCACGATACACAAAGCAGGTCATCCAACGTTCGCACTGGAATTGATCCCTCCCCGTAAATCACTCGTTCTGCTCCAAGATTATTCGGTTCTGCCGGGGATTCTGTCATCCGCGCGAATCCCGTACGATCTCCCAACGCCACCATGAACTTCACCACGTTCAGGTACGGCTTCATGTTGTGGAGCAGGCATCGGTAAGCTGCCGGATTGGATTCAATCGCGAACACTCTTCCTGTTGGCCCCACCATTTCAGAATAGCTGGCAGTGTGATCTCCGAGACAGGCACCAGCGTCCACAACTGTTCCTCCTATCGGAATGTACTTTTCAAAAAGACGGCAATATTTGTCTGAAATATCGAGGCGGCGTTGTTCGATGATCCACTGCGACAAATGACTGTCCGAATCCACAACTGCTATGTTGAAATCGGTGACTGTCATGCCAGCATCGCTTCGATCTCGGATTTGATTTCTGGCGTAATTCCACCGTGGCTCCAATAGGCCTGTTTTCTGTCGGTTGGATACGGGTTTCCGTTACACACGTCAAACCAAGTGAAGCGTTCATTCATAAAGCGGTGAGCAAATGCCCCCATCGCTGTCCAGTCCATGCGATCCTGTGGGAATTCATTTCGTCCTTCCAGCATGTATTGCTCAAAGTCTTTCCGGTGCGCTTGCTGAACATGAGCACGATACGATTTGTAGAAATCAATCGGTAGAACGGCGGTATTCATGCACATCGTGTACCATTCCGTGTCCCATCCAAGTTGAGCATCCGTCGCTGGTTTCCACTGGCCGCAATCAGAAACGATGCGATTGATCGGATGGCGTGGATCAGGAACGCCAAGGCTGCTCCATGAACGAATCAGATAGTACGGCTTGTCGTTCCAAAAATAGTGCTCCGGCGTCGTCAGCATTTTGAAGATGCAATCTGAGTCGCTGTGCAGGACGTATTTGGTTCCTTCCGGTACTAACAACTCAGCTTCGGCCATCTTAACCATATGATGGAGCATCCCTTTGCCGCGCACTTCCGGGAATGGTTCCACGTTGAAATGCCAATTTATCGGCATCACCAAATCGGTTGCTTCTCGGAAATCTTTTACCGGAACAACTACTGTGACGCCTTGAAAGCCTTTGCAGAATTTGATGATGGAGCGGAGCGCCAGTTCCAACCACGGAAAATCCTTGGCGTGACTGACGATCAGAATCTCTGTCGGCCCATCCACTGGATTTGGATTTGGTTCTACCATAGTGCCGTCGCGAGTGTGGTTTGGTACATTGGCTTCAGTTGAGTTTTGGCCAAGATGGTAGGCACATCCGAAATCAATGCGAGTTCGAATCGCGACATCTGGATGCAGGCACCTGTATTTGCCATCTTCAGTTTGTTCTTTTGGCACTTCATGATTTGGCTCCCAGTAGGCGCAACTTTTACAGTCGTTCATAGCGTGATCGCGCCGTTTATCAGGTTATCCAGAACCGAATCCTTCAGACGATGAATGAGTACAGTGTTACCCAGTGGCCATCGTTTGAATTGCTCCGCTGTGATCCCGCGCGGTTCATCTCCGCCGCCAGCCGGATGTGGCATTCCACCGACAAGCGTCCAAAGATGGAACATCAGTCGGCTATTGTGGCAGTGCGGAACTACTTCCTCCTTCGTCAGCATGTCCCACGCTTGATCCGTGGCCTTCATTGCGGACGGCATTCGAATCGCAGCGTCATTCGGATAAACAGCAACCCCAGTCATGTGCCCCATGTGCGGCACAATCACTCCCATCCAGGCCTTGTTTGATCTGTCGTATTCAGATTGAAGTTGCTCGATCCAGTCTTTCTTGAGCGCGATGGCGTCAGCCTCAAACCAGAGCCACGGACATTCTTGTTTTGCCATGTGCAGGGCTGTGTGCTGCCATGCCTGATTTGCAGTGTGGGGGTAACGGCCTTGTGGCCGCGGATAAATGAACGTGTCCACTTGAGCAAAGCACGTCTTCAATTTTGAGAAGAGCCGCTGCACAAGGATGATAGGACACGAGATGTCATAGGCTACGATGGCTTTGTGTTCAGACTTCATTCCCATTTTTTGTAGCCAGCGCGCATGTTTCTCGGCCAACGCTATGTCGCCGACGAAGACGTTGAACACGACAACGATCTTGTCGTTCGTTTCCGGGAACAGGCGGCGCTTCAAAAGCCGGATCAGGCTTCCGTCTTTGTTTCGGTGGAACAGCACGGCCTCAGTTTTATCCAGCCACGCTAGATCGAAGGCGTTTACTGGACTGTCGGCAGTTTTCTCAGCTACGAACGTTGGAGCCAGATTCAAATCTACTTGGCCGTTGGCCATGCCTCCGAAGAAATGCTTGATGAGTGGAGTGTGAACACCCTGCGATACCATGACTTCGGCGTTGTCCACGTCCCAGTGAACTGGATGATCTCGAAGAACGAAGCGAGTAGCAGTGTCGGAAGGATACACCGCAATCCCACTCATCAACTTATTTGGCAGTCCGGGTTGCTGGCATTCATAGATATGGCCAACAAATGGCACAGGCCCGCATATTTGGTGAAAAGAATAATCAGCGGAAATAGAATCCAGCCACCCCTTCTTCAATGGCACACAATCCGGTTCCAGTAGCAGGAATGGCTCCTGCCATTTCTCCGCCACGTAACGCACGGCAGCTTTGAACAGTGAGTAAGCCCCAGCGGGCCAGCCTTTGACGGAAGTACCGTTCGTTGTGAACCTAACTTCTCGGAATATGGTTCTCGCCTGATCGCGTAAATCAACAGCATCGCGATATGGAACTCCTGCATCGCAGACGATCAGGCAATCGTGCTCCAGCTTGCCGTCGAGCAGTGCGATCCACGACAGGAGTTGGCGCGCGTTAGCGATGTCGCCGGAATGGGTTAAGAGGCAGATCAACATTTATTTGTTGTCACGAATCGAGTTCGTAGTTCAAACAGGATGCCAACGGCAAACCCCAGCGCGAAAAAAACTGCGCCAGAACAAATCACAAGCCCTACTATGTCATCACCATTCACTTCCGCCCTCGCGTTGCATGTTTCTCGCATACTGTACGCCCGTCAATCTCGTGCGTTGGCCAGTCAAGATAAGTCGAACCAGCTTCCGATTTCCCATCGCGCAGGCATTCCGTGCAAACATAGTGATTCGACGTGAAGCCAAACGATCTGGCTGTGTTCTCGCGCTTTATGAGTTCTGCAAATTCGACATTATTCATTTCTGCCTCCGCGTCGCAAACAGGATGGAGCCAAGCACCAAAGCCATGATTCCAACACTTGTCATAAATGTTTCAGAGCGATACTGTCCGCCGACGAACATGGATGCCATGAACGCAATGGCCATGAGCACCGCTGCCAATCCAGCGCCGACGATGAATTCAGTAACTTTCATTTGGTAGTTGGATGGCTCTCATTATTGGCCGAATTCGCACCGGATGTCGCAGTTTGCGCAAGGCATTCGATTCTCGCTGACGCACTCGACCGGGTGATATTTTCATCAATTGTCCGGTTTGATACAAAGTCATTTTCGGCGTGTTGAAACGACATCGAAGCACAAACGCCTCTTCCGTTCTTAGCGTTAGCAATTGAGTTTCGATTTCGACGATTCCGATGGCATCCAAATCTATTACCGGCAACGGACTCACGAGGATTTGTGCCAGAAGCGTCGTGTTCAGATTTGTCGGTAAAGTCATTGTTCCTTTCCAAACTGTTCTTTGCGTTTCACTTTGATCCGATGAACTCGGCAGCGCCTTGTTCCGCCATCGGCTTTTCTGGGGCAGAGCGCGCATAGCCCTTTGCGGATATGTCGTTTCTGGTAACGTCTCTGAAGACTCTCCACGCCGCGCGCTTTCCTTCGAAGACGATAGCGTTGAAATCTGTCGAGCGATTTATCGTTGGCGAATTTGTCATGGATTGGAGCGGGCATTGGTTGATGCTGAGTTAGTGCTTCCGATCCATATTTCTGTAACTGTTGCCTTGAGTCCTCCAGCCTTCATAGACTTTGAAAGCGTCACCAGACAGAAGGCCAGCAGCATAGCACACGCTGTTGCTGCAATGATTACTTGTTTTTCTATCGTCAACACGCTGGGTGTTATCAATCAAGAACCGGAGCATTGCAAGCTTTGTTTTGCTCTGGCACATTTGGCCATGTTCAAATCGTTGCGCGATCATCCGCCTGGGGGCTGGCGGTTCCATCAGCCCGAAATTGATTGGCCACAGAGCGCGACGGAGTTTCGCGGGCTTGGGATTGATGCGGTGGTGGACAAGATCATCAAGGTGCGGGAAGCCAATCGAGGGCGCTGGCCGAATCTTTCGCTTGATCCAAACTTTGTGCAACGCGAAGTGATTGCCTTCACCGAACCCATCGTGCGCAAGATGAAGGGCGGCGAAGCGTACTTGGTTCCGGGTGAGCTTCCCCAGATGCCGTCCGCGTCTTTTCAGGTGGCCCGCAGCTTTCGCAAGGTTGCCGAAGTTGCGGGCACGGTTAAACGAATGGCGGCAGGAGTGGGACTGCTCGTGGACTGGCTTGGGGATGGACTGGAGTCTGTAGATATTCCCATTGCTGAACAGCGCGCTAAGATTTGCGCCACGAGTGGATTTGATGGTAGTTCGTGTCCGTTTAACCAACCAGCGCAAGGATTGCAGCGACTGTCCGGCGCAGCAGCAGACGACATCAAAGCGTTGATGGAAGCGCGTTCTGAACTGAAGCTGCAAACCTCCTACGACGATAATTTGAAAACGTGCCAGCTTTGTGAGTGCAACCTGAAATTGAAAGTGCTTGCGCCTGCCTCGCATCTTGCCTTCAAAACATCCAAAGAAATCCGAGAGAAATTTCGCACGGAATGGCCTGCGTGTTGGATGAACGAAATCGGTACTTGACGGTAAGACATTCCATGTCCTATCTTCCGCGCAGTTAGCGGTTCCTTCGGTGGAATCCGAACGCTGACACGGTTTCATCCGACGATACAGGATGTAGTTCTACAGGCGCTCGGTGAAATACCCGAGACATTCAGGGCGGAAGCCCGGGAGCCATCGCCAGCTTCAAACAGTTCACAAAACAGTCTCGCTGCGCCTTGACGCATGTGCGTTTAAGAGCCGCGCGAGGGAACAACGTTTGGAGTTTTTATGGCTTGTAGCGCACGCAGTTTCACGGATTTCCTCGTCGATCAACAGCCGCATTACGATGAAATGATCTGGGTGGACATCACCCCGCGAGACGGCCTCGTGATGCACATCTCTACCGGTACACAGAAAGCCGGTGTGGGCACAACCCTGTATCAAGATCGGCTGCACTCCGTTTACCCGGACACCACGCAGAAGTGGAACGCGGTAACGAATGTGGCGTGCGTGGGTTCGCCGTGCGATCCGACTGCGACCAAGATCGGCATGGGTGCCAGTCGGCGTGATTACAATGCGCTGGCGCAAAGCTGGGAATCAGACCTGTTCTGTTACGACTCGATGATCCCCATCAGTCATCCCAAGGAAACTTTCGAACAATACGTTTCCAAGATTCTCCGCCCGTCCACGGTTGTCATCACGTCGCAGTTGATCCGCAAATCGCTCCTGCTCTGGGCCGACAAAAAATGGGTGGCCAACGCGACGATGACTGAGTTCAACCACTTCTGGGATGTGATCCCGGGCACAACTCAGGAAGCGTACCTTTACACGAGTGCGATTCCGACTTCGATGCTCACGCCGCAGATGCTTCAACGTCGAGTCGAGCCGCTGATGGAACGCGGCTTCTTTGGTACCACGCCGTATTCCGGCAAAGGCAATCTGCCGCTGTTCCCGCTCATCACGGATTTGGATACGCTCTGGTATCTGGATCATCTCGGTGGTTCGCAGGGTTTCGGAAATGGTCCCACAATCCAAGGCAATTGGCGTTTTCAGATGTGGGACGCGGCCTCGGAATTCTGGCGCTACGGCCTGAGCGGGCAAATCGGTAACTACGCGGCTCAAGTCGATTCGGGCCAGCTTCGGTTCAACCTCATCACGACAACCAGCGGCGTGGTGGGCTATCCGTACAAATTCCAGTTGATCCTGCCAAAGCGCAACGTGGCTTCGTCTGGCGCGGGCCAGCAGCCCGGCCTCAAGGAAGAGTACAACCCGGATTACCAACTTGCGCAGTACCGGATGTCTTTTATCCATCATCAGAAATCCATCGAGCTTCTGACGCAGGAGAACGTCGCAGTGAATGGCCAGATGCCATTCCTTAAACGCAACTTCGGCGGTGGCTGGCGCTTCGTGATGGACAACCTGACGAACGGTTGCGACGTGAACGGGAATCCGATTGCCGTGGACAACACCCGGCGCAACAAGGGCAAATTCCAAGCGGACTTCCGCTATTGGGTGCGTCCGGCGCGAACTGAATGGGAAGAAGCGATCTTCCACTTGGGCAATCCGCAGTGCGTCACTGTGGTTGGGCCTTGCACGACGAATCCTGGATACCCTGCTCAGGATTACAATTCGGCGAACGATCTCTGCGACTAATCTTCGGAGTCGGGGGTTGGAACACGGGCGGCGTGGAATAGATGCGACGCCGCCCTATTTGAAAGTTGATTTATGGCTGACGACATGTATCCCGAAGGCGAAGCCTCCAACGCTACCGAGAACGAGCGCGAAGACGATGGCGCTGAGACGGCGCTGCTTCCCAAGTCCCTGTTCGGCGGCGATTGCAAGGTTGGCGACGAATACAAGGTGAAAGTCGTCGGCGTGCTGGAAGACGAGCTTGAAGTTGAGCCGATCAAGGAAGCCAAGGAATCAGAATCACCCGGAAAATCTCGCATGGAAATGGCCGGATCGAAGCTCGACGAGATGGACGGCGAATACTCTTAAATGGCAGAATCAGCCGCATTGTTGGAAGCCTCGCGCTGTTACGATCAGTGCATCCCGGACGGCGCTAAACTCGGTGTGCTGATCTATCTGGCACTACAAACCGCAGAACTTGATATGACTCCAGCCGAATTGATGGATGCTTCCCGGTGCTACGATCAATGTATCCCGCAGGGAGCCAAGATTGCCGCCTTGATGTATTTGTTTGAGAACGGCGGGGGCGGAGGTGGTGGAGGCGGCAGCGGTGTTGTTTCAAGCGGGGCCGTTGATCCCGTGGCGGCTCCGGCTGATCCTACTGTGGACAATTGGTACATCAACACGGCTGCTGGCACAGGCTGGCTCTGGCCAGCAGGCGGCGCAGCGTGGCAGCAAATCGTATGAAAAAGCTTTTGGCATTGATGTTCCTGTTTTGTGCCGCGTCGGTATTTGGGGCTGCGCCTCCGATCTACGCCTATCGCACGAATCTGTTTTGGACCAACAACGCCGGAGTGCTTCAGCCGGTGCTTACAAACGCTATGTCCATTGGGCGCAATGGTGGCCTTTTTTTGGGAAAATCAACGTTAGCTGATTACGGCGGAAATCCAAGCGTATTGGGTTTGTTCACTGAAAGTTTTGCAGCTTCTGGTGATCCGGCGTCGGCAACTGTTTACCTCCAACGTGCCGACAGCACGGACTACAATTGGTCTTCCAGCCTCGATCTTAGCGTCAGCGGAAGCTCAAACGCCACAGTTTCTGCAATTACTGGGCTGACGCAAGACGGGTGGGGCTTTAATCTAAGGGCCGATGACACGGGCGATTTGTGGCTAACTCTTTCCGACTCAGGAGGAATCGTCACTTCCTTAAAACCAGCAATAGCTGACGGATTAACTGCTTACACCTTGGGGACATCCATCGCCCATACGTCTGGTAATTTGTTCGAACTCGGGAACACGACCAATACCCCGCTTGCCGTGAGTTTCAACGGGTCTTTGACAGCCAACAGCTCCAACGTCGCAGACATCGGATCGTCACTGTTCCCGTATCGAACAAACTACGCCAAAGCCTTCACCGTCGTAGGATCACAGCGCACTGTGGCGTATTCAGACAACGGAACCATTGTTGGAGACTTTGATGCAGTAAGGATTCGCGGGGCAACGCCGCTGACGACCAATTACGTGATCCCCGCCGTGGCCACGCTAATAATCAGCAACGGATTGATCTTCGGAATTACTGGGCCATGAAGATCGCTATTCTGAGTTTGCTGCTCTCGATCCTGTGCTCTCACGCACAAATCGACTTGAGCAGCACCAACGTCGTGACATGGAACGCGGTGACAAACGATACTGGCGGCACACCGCTGGGAACGAACGTGATTTACTCTTTGGGACTGTTCAATCTTGGCACTGGATCGCCCTTCTACAGTGCGGTGTCCACCACAAATGAGCTTCCCGTTACGCGGTTTTATGATCAGATGCAGCGCGACTTGAGCTATGAAGTGCGAGTGAAGGCCCAGGCATTCGGCTACATCGACAGCGACTACAGCGATACGCTGCTTGTGCGTCGTCCGCGCGGCAAGGCGGGAAAGCCAGTCAATGTAGGAGTGAAATGATTACCAACGTTCTAGCCTCAATCGTGGTTTCTCTGTTCACGAACGTTCACGAGCATCAATGGTCTCCGGTACTTAAAACTCGGGTCTGCGAAGTGAGCGAGCGAACCATGTGGACCTTCCCGGGCTACGACATCCAAGCCTGCGTGAAGGATGAGCGCCCACTATTTCAGAACACAATCCTGTTCTCGTTGCAGAACGGGCAGTGGGTGGAGGCGACCAATGGTCGTACGTCCGGAATATTCTTGGTCATGCCTAACGGTGATCGTTGGTACGTGCCGCACCCGAGCGTATGTCCTCCACCGATGCGATGAGGACATATCGAAACAATTTCGGAGAGAATCACAAAGGTGGCGGCATCGGGCCGAAGTTGCTGGCCTTCCGTCGCCAGTACGGATCAATGATTCGAGCTAACAAGCGGAGTAGATTGAAACAGTGGAGAGGAATCGAGGACGGCTTGGCCCGCGCTGAACATGCGTTGCTCAAGCTGGCGCTTCGGCCATAGCTTCAATTCTTCGGAGCAGCGCGCCGAGTTTGGCCATGCTGTCCTTCACGTATTCAAGGTTGTTGTCGGAAAGCTGTAAGTAGAGTGATTCCTTCCGAAGTCTCGCGCAGAGCGCTTCGCAATGCCCAGCCGCATGCCCGGCTATCGTCCAGTTGCGGAGTTTAACCGCGTCTTGCAGCATGGCAATGGTGTCGTCGAGTTCAGTCTGGAGTTGTTGTTTGGTTTTCATGTATCAAAGATTGCCATGTTCGGTATGCAGCCTTGCGTTCACGCGCGATTACTGACAAGTCCCGGCGCATGGCGTTGATCTGTGATCGGTGCTGTTCCTCGCGCCTAACAGCGGCGTCGTGCCTCTGCTTGGCTTCAGCGAGCAGTTCTGGTTTGGTTTTCATGGTAAGTCAGGCAGTTCCATCCAATGCGTCGGCGTGAAGCAGTCCTCGCCTTGCTGAACGATGCTTCCAACTGGATACGGCCGCTCCCATGCGCGCTTGAACGGATTCCACAAGTGCATCCGCACAGCTCCGTCTTGCGTCACGATAACGAAGTCCATCTTGCCTGGGTCCAACTCCTCAATGGGTTTCCATTTCACGGCACCACCTCGTCAATGTTGGTTGGTTGCGGAGTTGTTTCCCACGTAAAGCGCACGGGGCCGGGCGTGGGCGTGAAGGGTTGTCGGATCGGAGGCTTCCCGCCGTTCAGTTTCAAAACTTCGGTCCAAGCGTCTTCCAGTCGTTCATTGAAGTCCTCCGTTGCTTCGCGAATAGCGTCCTGCATTTCTTCGTCCCGCATGATTCGCAGAATCAGTGGCGGCATTCGACGCCGAAAGCTTGTAAAATACCACTCGCTCCAACCCGTAACAAACATGGAGAACTGAACCTGCAAAATGTAATCCGATGGGAGCGTGCCATCCAGTAGATAGCGCAGATGGTTCACGATGCCGGGAGCCTTTGCCTCCACTCCGATCTCTTGGCCCTCCACAACGGCATCTGGAGAGCAGCCGCACGTCCCGTCGTCAGTCTCGATAAACGCGACGCGCTGCAACTTCATTCCGGTTTCCAGTTCGAATGCCGGGAGTGCAAATTCTTCGAGAATGTTACCCTGCTCCATTGCGAACGTTGAAGCTTCCTTTGGAAGCGGCGCACCAAGCCAACGCTCGGCAAGCTTTTCCAGCATCAGCGTTTTTACGCCTTCTCCGGTTCGCACTTTGCCGAGCGGCGACACTAACCTGTCGGCTTCCGATGCGGTAAGCTTGCCAGCCCGAGCGTTCAACCACTCAAGCGAATGCTGTTGGAATCCGTCGTGTATCTTCATGGCATCCGCGCAATCTGAGCTTCCACCCATTTCGCCCACGATTCGATCTGATCGCTGACGGCGACCGAAAGCATTGCGTCTCCGAAAGGCGGGGCCGCGAGCGCGCGAACAGTGGCAGCGAACGCCTTAAGCTTTGCCTTGTCCGGCGCAGCGGCAGCGCGTTTGGTCGCTAATGCTGCCTGTTTGGCTTCCTCAACGCGCTGCCGTTCCTGCTCCGCTTCGGCTTCCTCCTTTGCGGCAAGCTCCGCTTTCAGACGCGCTGCTTCTTTGGCAGCTTTCTCTGCCTCATCACGGGCCTTGGCTTCGATGGCTTCCCGCTCCTTCTTAGCAATGGCGGCGAGACGCGCCGCCTCAGCTTCCGCTTTGCGTTTCTCTTCGGCGCGCTCTGCCTCGATGCGCTTCCGTTCAAGTTCAGCCGCCTGTCGTTCCTGGTCGCGCTCAGCTTCAATCCGCTTGCGCTCGATCTCGGCAAGACGCTTCGCTTCTTCCGCCTCAGCTTTCAGCTTTGCGTTTTCAGCGGCAATACGCTCGCGGTCGGCGCGCTCCGCTTCCTCTTTGGCCTTGCGGTCGGCTTCGGCCTTTGCCGCTGCGTCGATCTTGGCTTGGCGCAAAAGCTTCGCGTCGCCCAGCATCTTGGCGTAAGCCTCTTCAGTGAGTTCGGAAATGTCGCCGAGAATCGGCGTGTCCATGAGCGGGCGCAATTCGTTCTCGCGTGCGATCTTCAACGCTGCCTTACGCGCAGCCTCCGCACGTTCTGCGATGTCTTCAGCCTCTTGCAGCGACGATTCAACCGGCGCTAAGTCCGCCAGCAGGATGTTATGGAAGCCGTCCACCGCGCGCCCGTAAAGCAGCGCGTGCTCCTTGTGTTTCTTGCGTGTCGCGTCGCTCTCCAGACGCACGGCGCGCAGCGCCAAGCGGCACGCGCGAGACTTTCGAATCTCAGTGACGCACGTCGCGTCCTTCACGCTCTCCGCGACGCCGCGAGCGGAGTTAATCGCCGTGCGCGCCTTGGCGAAGATTGGTCGGAAAGCTTCAACGAGTGTTTCGGTGCTCGCTTTCTCCAAGCCGGTTTGCTTTGCGTAAACGACAAGCTTGCTGTCTGGCTCTGCCGTGGTTGCTACCTGTTCAACGTCGATGGTTGCTGATTCGTTCATTGGTTTTGCTGGGTTGGTGTTTGGGTTTACTTGGCTTGCCTTTCTTTCCGCGAGAGCAACATATCCAATTCCTCGTAGCGGTGCGCCGGTATCTCGGCGAACTTTGGCGCTTTGGAGTTCGGCAATGCAAAAGCGAGGAACGATTGCGCGCAGTCCAGAAGTTTTGCCCGTCGCTCGAATTCGTCGGCTTGCTCGGGCGTGATGAATGCGTTCGGATCGCCTTCAACGCGCGCATCCTCGTTCTCGTTGATCCTGGATTTCAGGCTGAACATCTTGATTACCAAATGCCGCCATGCGCTGGTCGTCGCCCCCGTGTCCGCTGCTGTGGCGTCCTTCATCCGATTGGTGTTGCCGGAGCGCACGGAAAACTCGCGCGTCTCTTCGTGCCCGTCCTTGTGAATGAGCGTTACAATCGCAACGCTCCGTTCAGCGTCGGCTCGCTGGCCAAATAGCATGGTAAATCCGTGCCTGAGCAACACCGGATCGAGTCCGGCTGACAATTCCGTTTCGGAGCAATAGCGGTAAGCCGGTTGGCCGCTGTCTGTTTTCGCCACTTTGTCAGCGTAGAAATTCATCTTGGCGATCTCAGTCTTCAGTTCGAAGAACGCTCGATTGAACTTCTGCTTGTTCTCGGCGGCGATCTCGTCGCGTCGCATGGCGATGATCTCCTTCACCACGGCGACATTCTCGGAAGTGATTCCGCCGCGAACGGCACTCTCAAGAATCTCAAGAGACGTTAGCATCCTGGCTGGCGTGGATGTTTGGGGGGCCAATTCTAGCTGCGGCCTTACGGCCAATGTGTCGTTCTTCATGTTAGTCGATGCTTTTTCTAGCGTCGGTTAAAGCTTCGTAAAGAGTTTCCCCGGTAGAATCGCCAGACCACGATAGCGGAGCCACCGATACCACGGTGTCGGTGAAAAGTATCTGGCAGTCTTTGCCTAGTGATCGCGCCACGTTCTCCACAATTCGACAAGCCGCAGCAAGTTCCTGTGCGTCGTTATTCATGGGTTAGTTTGCTTCATGTGCTTCGCGGAGAACTTTTCCAACTTGGAGAGCTGTTCGTTCATTTTAGCTGCTCGGGGTAGGCGAGCACCTTGCGAGTTTCATCTTGCAGCTCAACCGTTGTGCTTTGCCCGTGACAGTGCGGACATGTCCAGCACGTCTCCGCAATCCAGAACCGCCCAGACTCCCGCCAGTCAATCGAGCTACACGCGCCGCAATGCGGGCAACGGATATTGTGATAATGAGATTCCGGGATTTTCATTGCTGCTTTTCGTTCAGCGCCTCGGCTTGCGCGATGGCGTTTCTCAGTTTGCAGATATTCACGCCGACTTTATAGGCGTCATCTTCGCCACAGATAAACATTTGATCCTCGTGCATGGCCAGATGCAGCTTGGCCACGCTTAGCAAGCTGTCATGGCTCGCCTTGAGCGCGTTGTAGTGGGCGCGGAACCGTTCAATCTGCTGGGCGGCATCGTCCGTCCACGGGTTGCCCAGGACTGTGCTTTGGCCATTTGTGCCAGAACCATGCAAGGAGCCTCCGCCTCCGTCTCCGCCAGCGCCATACGGCGCGCTTTGGTCTGCTTCGTCGTGAAGTTCGTCTTTCATGGCAACACCCCTTTCGGGCCAACAATTTCGCGCCGATATTTTGCAAACCGTTTCCAGCACGCCCAGGAAAGCTTCAAACCTTCCCTTGTCCGCTTCCGCCCAGTGCGTTGCGCGCACGTCCACGTTCAACACTTCGGCTTGGTTGGCTTCGTCGATCATATCGCCTCACGGTTTGAAAGAGCGTTCCCGCCGTGAGACATGCGCCCGAAAGCGTCAATCGCAGGCCGCGAACCTGCTCGGGAACGCTCCAAATTTGTTTTGCTTTAAGTCTCACTCAGAACCGGCGCTCTGTCCGGTTCGGGGTGTTACTTGTTGTAGTTGCGCTGTGTTCTCACCCAAGAGACAGAATCAGCCGCGTGAGCTTCCATGATAATTCCTCGCGGTGGACATGCACCGTAGCAGTCTCGCAAGTAATAGATTTGTGTCCCGTGAACACGATGCACGCGATAAATCACAGTTGGCCACTGCGGGCGAAAGAATAAATCGCCGACTTCCCACTTTGGATATTTCCTCCGCTTGGGCTTGGGTGAATTGTGAGCCTGAATGAATTTATCCAGAGTCATACGATGGCGCTTACTACTCGCGTTTTGGCTTGGCCCTTAATCAGGCGCTCGACTCGCGCGCACAGTTTCCCCGCCTGCTCTCTGGACAGTCCGCGTTCATCCTTAATCTCAACGCTGATACGTACAAGGGTTTTGCGGTCGTCGTCATCGGCTGGCCAATTTGGGGTGTGTCCACTGAACCAACTTTCTGGCTGGCTCATCAAGCGGTGAAGATCGTTGCGATAACTCATAATGGGTATGCTCGCATTTCCGGTTCGTCGTAAACAAAACAGCGGCGAGCCTGATCGAGAATCACGGTGTCTATATCCCAGTCATGGCCGAAGGCATGGGTTTGGAACACTTTCACCTTGCCGTCAGGCGATACCCGAATTGCCTTACGACCAAAAACCGCCTTGCCGAAAAAATAGCGTTGCGCTGGCGCTGGTAGGCGAATCCATTTGTCCTCCAATTCGGAGAGCTTCACCGCTTCAAAAAATCCAAGGTGGTCCTTTGCGCCTTGAAGGTAGAAAGTCTGTCCCTTGGTATGCCTTGCACGCGCCAAAACAGTACAAATTTGCCAGCCGGGTTTGTAACCAATTTCGGTGCTGACAACTTGGTTGCCCGTGTCAACGTCGGGCGAATTTGTTTCTTGTCTCACGTCCCTAATCTACACGGGCGCCAAAACGAGCACAATCGGGGAAACCCCGCGACGTGACTACCGTATTCTCCCCGATATAACCCGGGCCAAACCTTGGTTCACGAATAGTAGGTCCCCCGATTGCGCGCGGATTCTGAACGTGATTGAATCCTGTTCGCTGGCCAGAAGCTAGCTCCCGCGTCAGACCGGGATTGAAGAAAGGCAACAATGGAAAATCCGATAACAGTTCTAGCGAATGTGGCTCGCGGATACGCCACTGATTCACAATGCGAAAACGCACTCAAGCGAGATGTTGAGTTGACAGAGGCTCTAAGTAACGCTTACGAGGCAATGCTGGTAATGCGCGCCATGCTCGCAAAGGCTGACGTTTCCTTGAAAGGCGGAAAGCTTCAGCAAGTCATCGACTCGGTTGCGATGACGCTTCATCCGGTGAAAGGGCAAGTATGAAAATGCGCCGAATCAAAGTGTCCTACGTCGTGAACATCTCGGATCAAGAATACAAAGCGCTTGTCGCCCTTGGCCGGGAATGGGGATTGGACTACGACACGAAAACAACGGTTGCGCGCCCTCTGCAAATCGCCAAGCGAGCGTTGCGTAATTCCGGCGAATCGGGTTGCCTCTCACTCATTCCAACAAACAACTGCGTGTTTTGATTTTATGCACAACGAACAATTCCACGATCACGCGAGCCATTTAGCCGCTCACGCGGGCAAGTCCTCAGTTGCCGCCCGGTCTGAAGTGAGCGGCTTTTAACTCTCAAAACTTATGACAACCTTACAACCGAAACATGCAAAACTCAGCGCCGTAGGTCTTTCAACCTTCCACGGACGCGAAGTCTATCCGTTTTTTGTCGCGGGCTGGCTCACGCTGGCCAATGGCAAAACTGAAACGTTCGCTTGGCACGTCCCTGATTTGAACTGGGGCGGCTTTGACTGGTCTTCCGTCCAGATCAAACCGGACGTTGCCGCGAAAATGGTCGAACTACAGACCGCTCAAGAAATCTGGATTAGCTACGCCCGGCCATGAATTCGAAGCAATGCCCAAAGTGTAGCGCGTGCTCACCAGACAACGCCGCTAGTTGCCGAGACTGCGGCTTTCAATGGCCGGTGCCAATCTCTCACGCGGACTATGTAGCGGAGAGTAATCGGAATTACGACTTGGGCCGAAAGCACGCGCAGGACGAATCCGTTCCAATGGAAAGCGCCTTGTTGCGACTATTCCTTTCCTGCGCGCACCTGCGGCTTAGGTGTGAGCAAGTCTGTCCGTCGATCAAGTCATTCTCAGACTGGGAAGACAACACGAAGGCAATGCAGAACGCCGAGAACGTGCTCCGCTAACCCTTAGCGCAAACCCTCACGCCGCTGGCCGCAAAACTTATGACAACACCGAAAACCGGGTAGTGGCCTGATTTGATTTTTCATGTTGACAATAGCTAACAGATCGGTATTCTAGCGGCACAATGAATACAACAAAACGTTTGGTTGATAAGTTGATGGCGATGGAAGCGAGCACGGCTGACAAGGGTTTGCTGGACGTGTCGAGTGTGGACCTTGCCGAAGCATATCGGTTGGCCCGCGAGGTTAACCGAGGCAGCGATAAGTTCAGCCGTGACAATGAAGTGTTTGTGGCGATAAACACGTTTGCGACATTCTACCGCTTCGACCTCGCGAATGGTGTTTACGCCAACTCGCCATTGATGCAGGACTTTGACGGTTCTGCTACGGGCTACTGGGAACGCCGCGCGCATTATTTCGGTACTTCTGACGAGGAGCTTGCTCAAATCAAGCGCGACATAGCGGCTGAGGTTAAAGAGGAAAGGCACAAGGAGCTTCAAAAACATAACGCCAAAGCGAACGGGGGTGCGCTGTGATCACCATCGAATTGGAGCGATGCCCGTTGTGCGGTCACACTGCCATTCAAACAGTGAACAACGGCGTCGCGCGGGTAGCATGTTCGCGGTGCGGATTGAACATTGAAAGCTGGATACTTAACGAAGCTCCGGTGGTAGCAGTCAACCGGGTTGTCGCGAAGTGGAACAAGCGCGTAACCGCTGACCTTCTTGCAACCTTGCAAGGGATTGCGGATTCGGCTGCGCACATTGGAAACAACGTCACGCCGAGCATGATTGAGCGGGTGGCTCGTAAGGCCATCGCCAAAGCCAACCCTTGACCTATGAACCGACTCACTAACGAAGACCGCGCGCGCGCCGTTGCCTGCCTTGTGGAAGGCAACAGCCAGCGCTCCACTTGCCGCATGACTGGACTCGCAAGGCAAACCGTTCAGCGGCTCGCTGTGGACCTTGGTGAAGCGTGCGAGAAGTTCGCCGCAAAAGTCATGGTGAACCTGCCATGCACGTCGCTTCAATGCGACGAGATTTGGAGCTTCTGCTACGCGAAGCAAAAGAACGTTCCATCGCATCTGCGCGGTACTGGCAAGGCCGGGGACATCTGGACTTGGGTTGCCATCGACCGGACGACAAAGTTGATCCCAGCTTGGTATGTGGGCGACCGCACAACGATGAGCGCCTACAAGTTCCTTCGCAACCTCTCGCCCCGTCTCGCGGAGCGCGTTCAGATTGCGACGGACGGGCACAAGGCTTACGCGCTGGCCATGAAAGGCGCGTTCAACGGCTCGCCAGTCGATTACGGAACGGTCGTGAAGATTTACGCGGAGCCGTGGGGCGAAGGCAAATACAGCCCCGGCGTCGTCACCGGCGCGAAGCGAGAGATTGTCTTTGGCGCGCCAGACCGCGACGCCATCTGCACAAGCCACGCGGAGCGGCAGAACCTCACGATGCGAATGGGAATGCGCCGTTTCACCCGCCTGACCAATGGCTTCAGCAAGAAAGTGGAGAACCATCGGCTCGCAGTGGCGCTCCACTTTGTTCACTACAACTTCGCGCGCATCCACCAGTCGCTGCGCATCACTCCGGCGATGGCGGCGGGCCTGACTGACCACGTTTGGGAGCTTTCCGAGATAATCGGATTGCTTGAGACTGAGGAGGCTGCTCTGTGCGTTTAATCGCATCTTGCACAACGCTGAAGGCCA
>Ga0207675_100001218_pt1 | contig 25671 bp, 19 predicted proteins | sample KBSSwiS42_FD_184305 | JGI IMG/M metagenome (GOLD analysis project Ga0207675, IMG submission 184305) | Switchgrass rhizosphere microbial communities from Kellogg Biological Station, Michigan, USA - KBS Switchgrass S4-2 (SPAdes) (version 2) | ecosystem: Host-associated > Plants > Roots >...
TCAGGTGACACATAGCCGAGCCCGACCAGATCACCTGGGCGCTACCTCTGGACTCTGGGGTTGCGCACCGAGCTGCGTCATGAGGCCAAAGAAATCGGAGATGAACCGAGCCTGCGTGATCTTCCCATGTTCGACCGTCAGCAGGTCGAACCCGGACCACTTCACGCGTTTCCCAGTCGCCGGGATACCTTCAAATTCCCCTCGATGCGTTCCCTCTGCCGTGTACCAGACACCGACCTTGCTCCCTTCGGCGAGGATGTCATCAATCGTTACGCGTAGATCCGGGAAGCCCATCAAGTGTCGGCTCATGCTCATCCTGAGGCCATCACGCCCGATAGTCTGCCCGTTGACCGAGAACTGTTCCGCGATGAGCTCGTCGACCACGGCAAGGTTTTGTCGGTTGAAGCCTTCTTCTATCCACCGACGAACGAGGGCCTTGTTCTCATCGCCGATATCTTCCGTCCTGTCGATGGGCTGGCGCTCACACCCAGCAATGATTGCTAGAACCGCGAGCCAGAACACTGCGATAGTCCTGTTCATAGCGTCTTAGTTGAGCGGCGACCGGACAACCGCATAACGCTGCAGTTCAGCGGCGGCGCGATACGCCGGTGTCTTGGCACTTTATCTCTCATCGTCCGCGGCAACTGCTTGTTAGCCGGCGACACACTGGGTTGGGACCTCTACCCAACTGCTGATCAATTGGCCCTGATACACCTTGAAGGCAGGGATTGCGTAGTGACTGGGAGTCGGGGGCGCGACGAACGCGAGTCTTGTGGCAAAGGGCCGAGTCATTGTCGAGAGCTGGCCGCCACCCGACCAAAAATGGCTGAGCGAGCGGACAAGTGTGTACTCAGACTCCGCTGGAAGCGACACAATCCAGGCGTCGACACGTCCCGCGATGCCCGGAACCGATGGATCGAAATATTGATATCGCGTGAGATCGGACCCAGCACGAACATCGAGGGCAAGATTGTCCGCAAGATACTTCCCTCCATTCGCCAATATGCTGCCAAAGACGACTGCCGTATCAGCGCTATCGCGATTGTGCAACGTGATACGAAGGCTCATCTCGCCGTTGCGCATTTGACAACCAAGTTCCGCGTCAATGGCGCTGCTCGAGGCTTCGCCAAGTAGCGGTATTCCAGTGCCCCACACACAAGCGACGGCGAAAACCAGAGCATTGAAGCGAGCGGCCGAGGTCATGCAGTGACTCCTGTTGACGGCTAACGGTTGAGCTGAGCGCCGCGCGAGCTGCTGTATGAGCTTGGCACTCTATCTCTCACGCGTGCGCTCCAGCGAGGTGTTAGCCGTCATTGCCGCGCTCGCTGATTGTTAGCCACGGCTTCCGCCGCGCTTGCCATAAACGTACTTGGCGATTACGTCATTCACTTTTCCGTCCCCTGCAACGAACTGAAGCTCTATTCCCTTAAGCTCCTGTTCCTTTGCCCACATCCAGAAAGTGCACCGAACCTCGAGTAAGACACTGGCGCAGGATGAATTGAAGAAGAGGCCCACGCCTCGGATCGTCTCCAGGTCCATCGACTTGCCTTTGAGTTTAGCTAGAGTCTTCTCTGCCAAGAACTCAGGAGTCACGTCTTCGACCTTAATATCTGCCCAGTACACGCCGACATCGCCAACAACACCAGTCCATTGCTCGGCACAGCCGCACGCGGCATACCAATCCAGCGGCGCTGTGCAGGCGAAAAGAACCACCATCAGCGCCAGCGCGAAAGAGAGTTTTCTGCGGCTCATATGGCTAACGCCGCGAATGAGCCGCGAGCAAACGGCCTCGCCGTTTGCGAGTCGGGCGACCGAAGGGAGCGAACTCCATTCGCTTGTTAGCCATTCCGCCACTCAACGCGAAACGGATCGCTTGGGTTGGCGAGCCACGCGACCAGGCCAGAGCCCAGCCGATTGAAGTCCGCCGGCATGCCTGGGATGAAGAAGTGACTTTCGGCTCGTACGGGAGGAGTTCCCCGAACCTCAGATTCGAGCTCAAGAGCAGATCGTCCAGTCGCCTTAAGCAGGAAGACGCGCATTCGAAAGTAGTCGTGCCACTTCGGATCCTTCGAGCCGCATTCCAGAACCACTTCAGTATCAACGGCTCGAGGAAACCCCTTGAGCTCTTCACCAAATGAGGCCAATGAGTCCGGATACAGATGTGTCTCGTGATATGCGGCGTGCGTTGAACTCGCTGCCCGCACCCCGAGCTGAACCATCCCGTCATCATCTGTCGACAGCACTGTGAGTTCGAGGAAGTTCATCTTCTGAACGGCTAACGGTCGAGCTGAGCGCCGCGCGCTCGGTAACTTGGGCCTCGCGCTTTAGCTATCACGCGTGCGCTCCAGCGAGGTGTTAGGCAGCAGTTCGCTACTACGCATAGCTCGAAGTTTTCGGCGAGTGATGACTCGCGTGACGATTGCCACGATCAATAGTCCACCACCAAGCGCGAGCTGCAATCCCGACTCGGCCAATGTTGGCGCGAGCTCCTCAGGATGGATCGGCTCACCAGGCTTCACACCTTCAAACGCGACCATGTAGAAGCCCGGAACCGCGAAGCCAATGATGATTGCGCCAACGATCATGACTGGGATTCCGAGCGCCGATGCCAGCTTCAAGGTGGAACGCACGCGTTGCCGCCTAACGCCGCCGCTGTGCCGCGAGCAACGGCGCTTCGCCGTTGCGAGTCGGTACCAGCGGCTTGTTAGGCGACTGGCACGACACCAACCAGGAATCAGCCCGGTCGTTACGACAATGGATACGCATTCTTCAGCTCACGCTGCGAGAGTATAGGCCGCCAACGTTTCTTGCCTCGGTGTTCAGCGATGCGGCAGCCAAGCGCAGCCCAAGACACTCGCTCGGTTTCAGAGATGCTAGTCGCTGCCTGAGACGCACGATAGCCGAGGAGCAACATCACGGCCTCACAATGCTTGGGCCATGCAGGATCTGCTTGCATGCGCTTAAAGTCAGGCGAGGCAGCTCGCTGAATGTGCCCACATGTGCTGCACAGAAACGTGCGATTGGCCATTGCTGCCGCCTAACGGTTGAGCTGAGCGCCGCGCGCTCGATTGCTTGGACCTGGCACTTTATCTTGCACGCGTACGTTCCAGCGATGAGTTAGGCGTCGTCCGCTTGGACTCCCACCAAGGCTCAGCTTCATTCAGAAGCATGTCATTCACTTTCAAGGCCAGACGACGGAAGTGTCGATCGTCCGAACTTAGGATGCCATGCGGAAGGCATAGCCACTCACCATCGACTTCGGTACGTCCTTTCGCGCCGAGGCGGTAGCGCTCTCTGGTACAAGCTACATCAATCTTAGATGCAGGTGCCTCAGGTCGAAAACCCACGTTGTGGCGCTCTGGGTCGGCGTACGAAATTTCGACAATGAAGCTAGAACCATCGCGTCGAAACTGAAACATCAGAAGATCGACATGCTCACCGTGAAATCGTCGAAAGTGGGGATAGGAACCGCGAAATCCCCGCTCACGCAGCAGCGGCACGCAGGTGGCCTTTAACACGCCGTCGATGATCTGCCGACGTTCGTTCATGACGCCTAACGCCGCCGCTGTGCCGCGAGCAACGGCGCCTCGCCGTTGCGAGTCGGTACCAGCGGCTTGTTATGCCTGACCACGGTGTTCACCGATGACCTCAATGAGCCCAACGATGTTGTCGTTCAGCTCCTCCAGCTCTTCGGCCGGGATCCACCACTCGGTGTGATGATCCCCACCTACCTTCTGAATCTCATAGCGGCGCATGAAAGAGCTGCGGACGGCAAAGCGCGTGACGTACCCAACGGCGTCGTCTTTGACATTCCACCGGCTTGCGATCTCAGTCGCGTACCTTTGATTCGTGACCGGATAAAAGATGGGTTGCTCAGGCAAGCGCGGTGGCCAGCGACGAAACCCATTGCCCTCAAGGAGCTTCAGCTCCTTTGGGCCTACCGGCCGATACATTGTGACTGTTTCCTCTGTCATCACTTAACGGCATAACGCCGCCGCTGTGCCGCGAGCAATGGCGCTTCGCCGTTGCGAGTCGGAACCAGCGGCTTGTTAGGCGCTTGCGACGACATCGAAGAATAGCCTTGCATGCCCTGCAATTGTTGGGAGTGCGCCAAGCTCAGTGACGACCCTTGCCTTGACGTCCCATTCTTCCGGACCGCCAAGCATGTCCCGGATGCGGATTGAGAAGGTTACTTGACCAAGGGCTGAGCAAGCAGCCGAAAGCGCGAACTCGCCCTCGAGCGATTCCCAACTTCGTGTCTCACCCCATGGACGCCGACAGGCCGCCAGCTCGCCAAAGAAGTCGGAAAGGCCACGCGCGTCTGTGTACGCGTAGACCTCGCGGCTTACCTGCAACGCAGTTCCGCGCAGCTGAACAATGAAGTGATCCGACCGCGGCGATAAGAAGACCAACTCGCGATCCGAGGCGTTCGACTTGATTGAAAACGAACTGCTCATTCCGGGCGCCTAACTTGATTTAGAAGTGCGGGTCATGACGAATAACCTAGCACGTGACGAATAACCTGGGCGGTCGGAGAACACATAAACAGCTGAAACATCGAAAAATTGCGTCTCAATGCAGCTGTTGTACGGGGTATTAACTGACCCGTGAAACCCAGCACGCCTCCTCCTCTGAGATCGCTCCGCCTGCTCGACCCGATGCGGGAGCGAATCCGCTCAGTGATACGCCGGGGGATACCCATCCTCGGCGTGCGAGTACCGCTCTTGCAGCTCCTGCCGCCGCGAACGCGTCGACTGCTCCACTCCGCCGACGATGACGTTCGTCGCATATGACATCGCCTCGAGCGGATCGCCGTTCCACAAGACGACGTCCGCGTCCTTGCCGACTTCGAGCGAGCCGGCGCGATCTGCGATACCCCAGATGCGCGCCGGATTGAGCGTGATCGCGCGCAGAGCTTCTTCGCGCGATAGCCCGTACGCGACTGCCACGCCCGCGTTCAATCGGATCGGCCGCAGGCTGTTGAAGTTGCGCGAGCCCTTGATCGCGATCGTCACACCCGCACGCTGCAAGCGCGCTGCATTGTCGAGCCGCGAGCCAAGCAGCTCGAACGAGCGCGGCAGATCGTCCTGCGGATCGAGCAGCACAGGAACCTTGGCAGCGGCGATCTCGTCGGCGACCATCCACGCTTCCTGCGCATCCTCCAGAATGATGTGCACGTTCTCCGCGCGTGCGAGAGCCAGTGCCTGCCGGATATCCGCGGCGCGACTCACGCGAATCAGCAGCGGCACGCTGCCTTCGACTACCGGGATCAGCGCTTCCAGATCGAATGTCGGCAGACCATACGTCCGGGTCGCTCCACGATCGTACGCACCACGATTGCGCGCATAGTGACGCGCGTCCGCCAGCGCAGCTTTCACCAGGATGATGGACGCCGCACGCGAGCCGCCGCCGTGCTGCGCGCCTGCCTGACCGAGATCCAGCGCCATCGCAATCTTCGCGCGCATGACTGGGAGCTGACTCGCGTCGAGGCGCAGCAGCGCGGCTTGTCCTGCGAACAGCGCGTTGTACGCGCCCGCGTTCTCGCCACCACCCTGCATCGACGCGTGCTCCTCCTCGTCGTCGAACGCCTCCGCGACACCGACCAGCGGTGTGATCACGGCATGCGTAACGCCACTGTCACGGGCGACTGGCATTTGCGCCGACCACGCATTCACACCGTACTGGACATCGAAGCCGGCGCTGATGCGCGTGCCGCCGCCGTCGTCACGTGTCTCCGCGATCTGATTGATCTCGGCGATCGCGAGGTTGGTCGAGCAAGCGATAAGGCCGGGCGTCACGGTGCCGCCGCGGGCATCGATGACGCGAGCGCCGGCCGGCACTTGCACCGTGGTGCCTAGAGCGACGATGCGCCCGTCTGACATCAGCAGCGTTCCGGAATCGATCGTGCCGTGCGTGATCGTTTCCAGCCTCGCATTGACGATCGCAAGCGAGGCTGCGTTCGCAGCTGCACACCCGCACGAGAGAGCGACCGCCAGCCCCGCGATACGCAGCATCGAAATCATGGATGAAACTCCCCAGCTCCGCTCTGGCCGAGCTCGAAATCCGAGCGCGGCTGGAAGCGCCGGTCGTGACGGTCATAGACCACTGCACCGTCGATGAACACTTGCTCTGCGAGCGTGTAACTGCTGAAGGGATCGCCGCTCCATAACACGACGTCGGCCATCTTGCCGCGTTCGAGCGTGCCGGTCTGTTCGGCGATCCCGAGAGCGCGCGCCGGATTCGCGGTGATCCAGGCGATCGCCTGCGCACGCGTGATCGGGATTCCCGCGCGTGCGCCCGCGCCCACTGCTATCGCGGCCTCCTGATTGAGCCGTTGGATCAAGGTCGTGTCATCGGAGTGGATGACCACGCAGCTGCCCGCACGCTGCAGCAGCGCCGCGTTCGCACCGATCCCGTCGATCGCTTCCATCTTCGTGCCGCTGCGCTCTGCCCAGATCGCCGAGCACACACCGCGCTTCGCGAGGAGCGGCGCGATCTTGTAGGCCTCGACGGCGTGATGAAACATGGTGATGCGGTAGCCGAACTCGTCGGCGATGTCGAGCATCGTCGCCATCTCGTCGGCGCGATAGCAGTGGTTCTGCACCAGGATGCGTCCAGCCAGCACGCCGGCCAGCGTGTCGAGCCCGAGATCGCGATCCGGCGGATCGGCAGATTCTCCGGCGGCGAGCTTCGTCCGATACGTCTCCCACTTGTGCTGGTACCTGACTGCGTCGAGCCACGCCTTGCGGTAACCGAACACGTTACCCATGTTCGTCATCGGTGTTTGCCCGCGCGTGCCGTAGGTGCGCTTCGGATTCTCGCCGCATGCCATCTTCAGGCCGTACGGCGCACCGGGAAACTTCATCGCGTCGGTCGTCACTGCAGGCACGTTCTTCAGCGTGACGCTGCGGCCCCCGAACAAGTTCGCCGACCCAGGCAGAATCAGGAGCGTCGTGACGCCGCCGGCGCGCGCGCGCTGAAACGCCGGATCCTGCGGCCAGACCGAATGCTCCGCCCACACACCCGCCGTATTCGGGCTCGTCCACTCGTTGCCGTCCTGTCTCGACGCCACGCCCGGCGATGGATACACGCCGAGGTGCGAGTGGGCATCGATGATTCCCGGTGTGACCCACTTGCCGCGCGCGTCTATCACACGCACGCCAGGCGGCACCGCGGTCGTGGCGTCGCCCACTGCTGTGATGCGTCCCTCCGACATGATGACGACGCCGTCGTCGATCTGCTCGCCCGTGCCGGTGAGCACGGTCGCATGCACGATCGCCGCTGGCTGTGAAGGCAGCGGCCGGTAAGCGCTCGGATAGGGATCGTCGTTGACCCCGGAGTCCAGCGGACGCGGCAGCGGCACGCGCACCTTCGCCGTGGCGGCCTTGTCGGCTGCGCTGGCCGCGAACGCCGTTAGAACGCCGGCGACGAGGAGAACGGTCGCGCGCAACACCAGAGATCTATTCATGACTGACAGGCCTTGATCATGCGGTCGAGGATGCGATCGAGAATGTCCTGCGACGTCGCGAAGTTGAGGCGCACGAAACCGCGGCCCGGCTCGCCGAACTCGGCGCCCGAAGACAGGGCAACGCGCGCGTGTTCGAGGAAGAACTGCGCCGGAGCGGTGTCGAGCGCGAGCGCGCGGCAATCGAGCCACGCCAGATAGCCGGCCTGCGGCGGCGTGCACCTGACGGCCGGCAAGCCATTGGCCAGGCGCCGCACGAGGTGCTCGCGCATGAGACTCAGATGTTCGACACATGCACTCAGCCAATCCGCGCCGGCGTCGGTCCATGCCGCCAGCGCGGCGCGGACCCCTAGCGTCGAGAATGCACTCCAGCGTTGTGCGGGCAGCGAGGCCAGTCGCAGGCGCAGTGCTGGGCTCTGCGCAACGCAGACCGCGCAGCGCAGGCCGGCAATGTTGAATGCCTTGCTGGCCGAGTTCAGCGTCACGGTCCGGGCCGCGACCTCTGGGCCGAGGCTGGCAATCGGGATGTGCTCGTATCCAGGATGCGTCAGGTCCGCATGGATCTCATCGCTGACGACGAGCAGGTCGTGGTCGAGCGCCAGCGACGCAAGCCGAGTCAACTCAGCGCGCGTGAAACAGCGACCCGTCGGATTGTGCGGGTTGCACAGGATCATGAGCCGCGCACTTGAGCGACTTATCGTCGCAGCGAGTGCGTCGAAATCGATCGAATCGCCAGTGATGGCCGACGCTGCTATACGTCGGCCGCTGTTGGCGATGCAGGACAGGATCGGCGGATAGAGCGGCGTTTGCACCAACACGCTGTCGCCAGGCTCGGTCAGCGCCTCGATGCAGTTCGCCAGTCCGCTGACGACGTCCGGCATCACCATCACGGCCGATGGCTCGAGGTGCCAGTGCCAGCGCAGCAGCGCCCACGCCGCGAACGCCTCACCGATGCCGCTGCGCTCGGCCGTGGGACCATAGCCGAGGTCGCCCTCATCGATCGCGGTTCGCAATGCTGCCCTGATGACTGGCGCCGGCAGCAAATCCATATCGGCGATCCACGCCGGCAGCACGTCGGAGCGGTGCGTCGACCACTTCCGGCCGCGATGCCGCCGCAGCGTCGCCAGCGGCGGTGTTTCGACGCACACTGCGCTCACGTCGGCGTCCCGAACAGCCGCGCCCGCTGGCGGCGCATTGCTTCGACGACAGCCAGCAGGACGATCGACGTGACGACGAGCAGCGTCGCCGCAGCACAGATCGCCGGGCTGATGTGATCGCGCACACCTTCGAACATCTTCAGCGGCAGCGTTTTCTGCTCGACGCCGGCCAACAGCATCGCGACGACGATCTCATCGAAGGAAGTGGTGAATGCGAAGATGGCCGCGGCAAACATGCCAGGTGCGATCAGGGGCAGGAGCACTCGGCGAGCTATCGTGAGCTGCCGCGCACCAAGACTTGCCGCTGCACGCAGCAACGTAGCATCGAACCCCTGCAACGATGCGTGTACGACCAGAACGACGAACGGTGTGGCAAGCACCGTATGGCCCAGCACGAGTCCGACGATGCTGTGCGCCAACCCCAGTTGTGCATAGAGGAAGTAGCTGGCAACCGCAACGATGATCACCGGCACGAACATCGGCGCGAGCAGCAACGCAATCAACAGCGGCTTGAGCGTCGAGCTGAGGCGCGTCAGGCCCAGTGCGGCGAGCGTGCCGAGCGGTGTCGCAAGCGCGGTTGTGGCGCTCGCGACGACGACACTGTTGCGTAATGCACTGCTCCAGCCTGACGAGCCGATCAGCTCTTCGTACCAGCGCAGCGAGAAGCCGGCGATGGGATAGGACAGGAACGAGCTGGAGTTGAACGACAGCGGGATGATCGCGAGGATCGGCAAGACCAGAAACGCCAGTACGAGCGCGCTGAAGGCGTACAGCACGGCGCGTGTTACCGGGCTGCTGACTGTGTGTGCCAAAGAGACGCTCATCAGCGCAACGCCAGCTCGCGCCGCCCGGCCAGGCGGCTGCAGAACACGAGGAGCAGCAACGTCGTGACCAGCAGCAGCACGCTCAGCGCGGCCGCCATGCCCCAGTTGAGCGACTGATTGGTGAAGAATGCGATGAAGTAGCTGATCATCTGATCGCCCGCGCCGCCGACGAGCGCTGGCGTGATGTAGTAGCCGAGAGCGAGGACGAAAACAGTCAGCACGCCTGCAGCTGCGCCCGGCAGCGTCTGCACGAGGTACACGCGCCAGAACGCCTGCGCCGGCGTCGCGCCGAGCGAAAGAGCGGCGCGCGTGGTGACGGGCGAGATTCGCTTCATCACGGCGTACAACGGCAGCACGAAGTACGGCAGCAAGACGTGCGTCAGTGCGATGTACACTCCGGCCCGGTTGTAGATCAGCTGCAGCGGCTCGCTCAACAAGCCGAGATCCAGCAGCATGCCGTTGACCAGGCCATGGTCCTGCAGCAACACCATCCATGCCGTGGTCCTCACTAGCACCGAGGTCCAGAACGGCAGCAGCACCAGCACCAGCAAGGGATGCGCGATCCGTTCGGGCAGGCTCGACAGTAAATACGCCACGGGGTAGCCCAGCAGCGCGCACAAAACGGCAACGACTGCGCTGATCCAGAACGTGCGCGCGAAAACAGCGATGAACACAGGATCGACCGCTGCCCGGATGTAGAAGCTGGTGAGCGGTCCCGTCGCCTGACGCATGACGGCCCAGGTCTCGGGCTGCTTCCAGCGCGCGTCGATCTCAGCGAGCTCGTCGATCGACGATGCGCCGGGCGACGCAGCCAGCGCCTCGGCAGTACGCATCACTAGCGTGCGCGAGCCAGGCAGCGCGTGATTGAGCCGATTCGCTGCAGCGACCATCGTGCCCTTGCGGTGCGACTCCACCAGCTCCCCGACGAATGTGTCGACGATCGATGCATCCGGGACGTCAGTTCCATGCCATTCGCGCAGCGCAGCCGCGGTCACCGGCCACGCTTCGCTCACCTCGCGGTCCGTGAAGCCGCGGACCAGCAGCAACGCGATCGGCGCGAAGAAGCAGACCACCATTACGATCGCCAACGGCGCGAGCAGCGCAGCCGCGCGCAGACCACGCCGCCGCTCACTGCGCCGAAGCGCTGCCCGCAGATCCTGTACCTCTTCGCTGCGCGCCATGCTCTCGCTTGCGACGATAGTGACGGTCGCCATGGGTCTACTGCGAGGCCCAGGCGTTGAAGCGCTGGGTGAGTTCTTCCACGTGCTCGACCCAGAACTGCGCGTCCAGCTGGACGGCATGCTCCAGGTTCGTGGGATTCGACGGCGTGTCGCGCTTGAACTCCGGCTCGAGCGCATCGATGGCGGTGCGGTTCGACAGGCCGGTCGGAATGAAATGCGCGAGGCGCATCTCGTGCTCCGGCTCCTTCATGTAGCGGAGCAACTGCATCGCCTGCTCGCGGCGCGGACTGCCCTTGAGCACGACCCAGTAGTCGACCGAATAGATGTTGCCGTCCCACACGACCTTGACGCGCCGGTTCTCCTCACGATTCGCGACCAGCAGCCGACCGGGGCTGGTCATCGAGACCGTCACCTCACCCGACGCCAGCAGGTCCGGCACCTGCGAGATCGACGACCACCACACGGTGTACGGCTTGATCTCATCGAGCTTGCGGAATGCGCGGTCGACGCCCTCGGGCGTCCGCAGCACCTGGTAGACGTCCGCGGGCTCGACGCCGTCCGCCATCAGTGCAGCCTCGAGCGTGTACTTGGGCGTCCGCCGCAGCCCACGCCGGCCGGGAAAACGCTGCACGTCCCAGAACTCCGACCAGTTGCGCGGGCCTTCGGGCATGCGCGCCGCGTCGTAGCCGAACAGCTGCGACCAGACCATCGCGCCGACGCCGCAGTCGTGCACCGCGACGTCGATGTACTGCTCGCGTCCACCGAGCATCTGCCAGTCGATCGGCTCGAACAGTCCCTCTTCGCAACCGAGCACCAGCTCCTCGACCTCCACCTGCACGACGTCCCAGTCGTTGGCGCCGCCCTGCACTTTCGTCCGCAGGACACCGATGCCGCCGTGCCAGACGTCCTCGCGCAGCGGGATCCCGGTGTGCACGACGAACGAGGTCCAGTAAGCGTCGCGATGTGCGCGTTGCGAGCTCCCGCCCCATCCCACGACTGTCAGCTCACGCTGCGGCTCTCGCGTGTCGCAGGCTGCGAGGCCAGACAAAGCTGCGATCAACAGCAGCGTGCGAACTGCAAGACGACCGATCACGTTGCTGTTCCCGTCGCCGGTTGTCGGGCAAACGCAGTGCAGTGCTCCGCGCTGAAACGAAGGACCGCGCGGTTGCCACGCTGCAGCTGACTCGCGCGACTGCGCGCACACTTCGCCACGACATGCGCATCGTCGGGCAACACAACGCGCACCCGCACGTGGTCGCCCTGGTAAGACACTTCATCCACGACGCCCCGGAGCACATTCGCCCACGACGACGCATCGCCGACGTCGATGTGCTCGGGCCGCACCCAGACCGTTACCTGCTCGCCGCGCTCGACGACGCCCTGCGGGCGCGCGTGGAGCGTGCTGCCATCGGCGAGGCGCACGACGCAGCCTTCTCGTTCCACGTCCTCGACAACGGCTGCAAGCCGGTTGTTCTGACCGATGAACTGCGCAACGAATTCACTCGCCGGCTGCTCGTAGAGCTCCTGCGGCGTGCCGAGCTGCTCAATCGAGCCCGCCGCAAACAATGCGATGCGGTCCGACAGTGCGAGTGCCTCGGACTGGTCGTGCGTCACGTACAGCACGGTCACGCCGAGGTGCCGCTGGATCTGCTTGATCTCCGTCTGCAGCTGCTCACGCAGCTGCTTGTCGAGCGCACCGAGCGGCTCGTCCATCAGGATCACATCGGGCCCGAAGATCAGAGCGCGCGCCAGTGCGACGCGCTGCTGCTGCCCGCCGGAGAGCTGCGCCGGACGCCGGTCCTCGTAGCCTTCGAGCCGGATGAGCGCGAGCACCTGCCGGACGCGTTCCCGAACGGTATGCGACGCGACGCCGCGCACTCGCAACGGAAAGGCAATGTTCTCGGCGACGCTCAGGTGCGGGAAGAGCGCGTAATTCTGGAAGACCACTCCCATGTTGCGACGGTGCGGCGGAATCGGGCCGAGCGGCCGTCCATTGAGCCGCAGCTCGCCTGCCGAAGGCTGCTCGAATCCGGCGAGCATCATCAGTGCAGTGGTCTTACCCGATCCCGACGGACCGAGAAACGTCAGGAACTCGCCGCGCGTGACTGCGCAGCTCAGGTTGGATACCGCGAGCGTGCGCCCGTCGTACGTCTTACTGACGTCGCTGAACTCGATGAAAGCTCGCAATGTCACGCCGCCCGTTGTTCGCGGTAGATGTCCGCCAGCCGCCGGATGCCTACATCGATCTCGTCGGGCGAGGCGTAGCTGTACGACAGGCGGATGTGATTGCAAGCGGCGCCGTGCCCGGCGCCATCAGCGTAGAACCGACTGCCGCCGATGATGTTCACGCCGACTTGAGCAGCGCGCCGCGCCAGCTCATCGCCATCGACGCCTTGCGGCAGCGTCGCCCACACGTAGTAGCCGCCTTGCGGCACGCTCAGCTGCAGGTCCGGTAGATGGGCGCGCAACGCGGCGACCATGGCATCGCGCTGCCGGCGATAGGAGAACTGCACCCGATCGACGTGCGCGGCGAAATCCTCCGAGCGGCAGAAGTCCAGGACGATCCGTTGAATGAGCGGATTGGAGCCGCCGTCGGCTTTGAGCTGCATCAGGCGCGCGATCCAGTCGGCGCGTGTGGCGATCCAGCCGATGCGCAGTCCCGGCGCGATCAACTTCGAGAAGGTGCCGACGTGCAGCACTTCTCCAGCGCGATCGAGCGCCTTGAGCGTCGGTAGCGCTTCGCCCTCGAAGCGCACGTGGCGATAGGGATTGTCCTCGACGACGGCGATGCCGTTGCGGGAGGCAAGCCCCACCAACGCTTCGCGACGCGAGCGCGCCATCGCCACGCCGGTGGGATTGTGGAAGTCGGCCACGTTGTAGATGAACTTCGGCCGTGCCTGGCGCCGCCCCTCACGCTGCGCCAGCACGCGCTCCAGCTCGTCGACCCGCAGACCGTGCTCGTCGTGCCCGATCTCGATGAACTCCACGCCGAAGCTGCGGAAGATCGGAATCGCGCTGAAGTACGTTGGCGCCGTGACCACGATCGCGTCGCCTTCATCGACCAGCAGCCGGCAGATCAGGTCGAGCCCGTGCTTCGCGCCGTTGACGATCAGCACGTTCTGCGCGCCGAGGCTGCAACCGTCTTCATTCATGTAGCGCGCCAGCCAGGCGCGCAGCTCCGGATGGCCCTGCGGCGCCGAGTATTGCAGCGACTCTTCACGATGGCGGTTGAGCGCCTCTGTGGCGAAGCGCGTCAGGTTCGGCAGCAGCAGCGGCGAAGCAAAGCCTGAGTCGAACGCGACCACCCCGGCCGCCAGCTCGTTCGGGAAATGCGGCGCGGGAAATGCCGCGGACAAAGCCGCGGCGCGCCGCGACAAGGGCGATGAAGTCTGCACGATCTCTCCGTGGCACAAAGGCTGCCAACCTGTGTCGACTACGATGATCGACAAGGAGTTTTCCGCTATTTTTCTGAGCTTCAGCGATCCGTGGCCTGCGTGACGGTACGCACGATCTTGCCGCTCTCGTCGAGGAAGCGAATCGCGGACGCGCCGTCGCGCGCCACTTCGAGGACGAGTCGTGGACGGCCGGCCGCATCGTTCACGGCGAGGCGCGTCGAGCCGTCGGCACGCCTGGCGAGCTGCAAGCGGCGCTTGCCGCCATAGAGCTCACGCAGGCGCTTCATCTCCGCGACCTTCGCTGGTCCCTCAGGCATGGCGTCGGCGGGGTCCCAAACTGCAGGGTCCGCCGAGCCTTCCGGATAGTCGTTGACGGCGAACTGCGTACCTTGCTGCCCGCCCTCTTCTTCGTGCGTGATCTGGATGACCTGGTCCTGCTCGTAGCGATCGAACGACAGGTGCCCGCCGCTGGTGACCTGGCCGTCAACCTTGCGGCCGCCGAAGATCAGGCCGCCGTTCTCGGTCTGCTCTTCATTGAAGAACAACAGGCCTGCCGTCTTGCGGTTGGGATGGGGATGCTCCTTGCCGCGAAACAACAGGCCTGGAAAGCGCTCCTGATTGCTGATCACGAGGCGGAGCCTGCCGTCCTCCTCGCGCACGTTGATGCGTCCGACGTCGATTTCGTCGTAGGTAACTGTCCGCTGGCTGCCCAGCGCATTGCCGAACATGGCGATGGCGACGGCTGTCGAAATCGCCGCGCTGCCTGCCAGCAGCACTGTGCTCACTGTGACTCTCATATTATCTACGAGCAGCCAGCACCCCCGTTCCGCCATGGCGCGATGGCGGATCAGTGCCGCTGATCCATCTTCTGCAATATGCGCAAACCCAACTTGCTGGCGGCGACGCTCGTCGCGCTGACCTCCGCCCTGCTCTGCGCCGTTGCGACGGCTGCGAGCGAACCCCGCTTCGAAGTGACTTTCCCCCGCTCGCTCGAACCGGGGGCCATCACGGGTCGGCTGATCGTCGCCGTCAGCAAGCAGGCGGAGCCGGAGCCGCGGCTGCTGCTCGATCTGCTGCGCAGCCCGGCCGCGTTCGCCGTGGACATCGACGCAGTCCGCGCAGGCACGACGATGGTCGTGGACTCCGGCGCAGCGGGCTACCCGTTCGACAATCTGCGCGCGCTGCCGCGTGGCGAGTACTTCGTGCAGGCGCTATTGATCCGTTACACGCACGTGCGTCGCTCGGATGGACACGAGTTGTGGGTGCCGCTGTCATCGGCGCCGACAGTTGCGGCACGCTTCCCCGGAAATCTCTACAGCAAGGTGCAGAAGCTGACGCTCGATGCTGCGCAGCCATTCGCCGTGCCGCTCGAGCTGACGCAGTCGATCGAGCCGTTCGTCGACGAGCCGGACACGCAGTGGCTGAAGACCGTGCGCATCAAGAGCGAGATCCTGAGCAAGTTCTGGGGAACGCCGATCTACTTCGGGGCGCGTGTGCTGCTGCCGCGCGGCTTCGACGACCATCCGCAGGCACGTTATCCCGGCATCTACGTGTTCGGCCATGGCACGCCGTTCTTCTTCGACACCGATCCGGCGACGAACACCGAGCGCGCCATCGCCCGCGCGCGCGCCGCGAACCTGCAGACCGGCTACGAGTTCTACCAGACCTGGATCCGGGATGACTTTCCGCGGGTCGTCGGCATCTGCCCGATCATCCCCAGCCCTTACAACGTCGAGTCGTACGCCGTGAACTCGGCGAACAACGGGCCGTGGGGCGACGCGATCACCCGCGAGCTGATCCCGTACCTGGAGAAGAAATTCCGGCTGATCGCACAGCCGTACGCACGCATCGTCGAGGGCGCCTCGACCGGCGGCTGGGAAGCGCTGGCGACGCAGCTGTACTACCCGCAGCTGTTCGGCGGCGCGTGGGTGTTCAATCCCGATTCGATCGACTTCAGCCGCTATCAGCGCAGCGACATCTATCGCGACGACAACATGTTCAGCGTCCCGACCTCGCCGTGGACCGCCGCCGAGCGGCCGATGAAGCGCGACGGCGAAGGCCAGGTGCTGTGGACGATGCGTCAGCTCGCACAATTCGAGGCGATGCTCGGCTCCCGCGGCCGCTCCCACTACCAGCTCGACATCTGGCAAGCGACGCACGGCCCCACCGACGCCGACGGCTATCCCGCGCTACTGTTCGACAAGCGCACCGGCGCCATCGACAAGAACGTGGTCGCATACATGCGCGAGCACGGTTACGACCTCACGGAATACACGCGCCGCAACTGGCGCACGCTGGGACCGCAGCTCAACGGCAAGCTGAACTTCTTTGCCGGCGAACAGGACGATTTCTACCTGAACCTCGGTGTCTACAACTTCCAGGACATGCTGCGCGAGCAACAGGACCCGCCGGCCGTGGCACGCTTCGAGTACGGCCGGCCGAAAAAGGGCCACAACTGGCATCTCACCGATTTCTCCGAGATGGTGCGCGAAATGGCCGCGCATATCCGGCGCACCGCGCCGGAGGGCGCTGATGCGGGGCAGTGGAATTACTGAGAGAAGAGAAACTCTCGCAAAGACGCAAAGATCGCCAAGGGTCAGAATTCTAAAATTCAACGATTTTGAACTTAAGAATTCTGAGAATCTACATTCCGGCCCTTGGCGATCTTTGCGTCTTTGCGAGAGTAATTCCTATTCTTTCTCTTCACCCCGCCCGCAGCGCTGCCTCGAAATCAGCTGCGGCCTTCTCACCCGCAACGTCGCGGAGCGCATCCAGGAATTCCTGAGTCTTGCGCGGCGGCTTGCGACTGAGCTTCGCGAGTACGGTGTCGAGCTGCTGCCGGCCTATCTGCTGCTCCAGATCTTTGATCAGGAGCGGAGTCTTCGTGTACAGCACCAGGCGGCTCGCTCGTCCGTGGCCGAGCACCGGTCCCGCATCCTTGATCCCATCGCGCGCCTTTGCCAGGTCGGCATAAAGCTTTTCGTTGCCGAACGTCGCCTCGATGTAGCGCCACGACGCGTACTGCGCAATCGACTCGGCGAGCCAGTAGTCCTCGCTGAAGGGATCTGCCGGCGCAAACCATGCATGCGCGATCTCGTGCGCGACGGTGGCCGCGCGGTTGAGCTCCACGACTTCCGGCGCAGGCTCACCCGGCTTGCGGCCATCCGCAATGATTGTGTAACCGACGCGCGCATAGGCGCCGCCGATACCGCGCGGCACGAGCGCGAGGCGAATCGGCCCGCCGGGCAGCGGCCCAAACGACTGCTGGTGAAAGCGCGCGGCTGCGAGCGCGTGCTTGCGCAGGACTTGCGCCAGTGGATCGTCGAAGTCGCGCGCATAGAACTCGATACCCAGCTCCCGTGCGACTTTGAGGCCGCGCACCGCGGCCCATGCGAAGTCGACATCCGCTACGCGGCGATGGATGTACACGTGGTCGCCTTCGTGCCGCACCTCGCCTTGCGCGACGACGACGAGATCCGGCGCGATGCCGCGCAGCTCCGCATCGACCGTGAAGCGGCGATTCAGCTCGCTTACGTACGGCAGCCACATCAGCTCGAGTGCCATCTCGATCGCATCGGGCGTGTACCCGAGCCGATCCTGCTTCTCGCTCGCGAAGATCGGGCCGCTGTAACGGAAGCGGACGGTCACTGACCGCTTTGGCGCAGCGTCGAAGCGCACGTGGATACCGTGCAGTCCGCCGAGCGGCTCGTCGGTCGGCTCGACGCGCACGTCGGCATGCGGGGAGGTCTCGATCGGCTGCAACGCGAAGCGGCGCCCGAGGATGAAATCGCCTTCCGGGAACGTCGCCGGCAGCGTGATGGTCACGTCGGCGGTCAGCTCACCGCCCGCAGCAACTGTCGCTAGCACTTGGTAGTGCAACGTGCCGTCGGCTGGCGCCACGGGCTCGGACGGCGCGTGCGCGCAGGAGGCGAGCGCAAGCAGCAGCAACACCAGCGATCCGATCCGCATCATCCCCACACCTCTTTGAACACGCGAGCGAAGTTCTCGCCGAGCAGCTTGTGGATCCGGCTCGCCGGCCAGCCTCGCGCCGCCAGATCCTCGGCAAGGCGTTGCATGCGGCGCGGCTCGTTGTAGTCGAGGACGACCTGATAGGCATCGGGCCCCTCGCCTGGCGCAGCGATGCCCTGCTTCGAGCGGCTCTCGTAGTCCGCGCGCAGCGATTTGCGATATTCGTCATCGATCACAGTTGCCGAGAGCATGCCGTCGGTGCCGAGGCCGACATGGTCCTCGCCGCATACGTTCACGGCGTGCTCGATGTGCCGGATCAGATCCTCTTTGCGCGCGGCGCCGCGCTCCACGAGGAATGGCATGAAGTAGATGCCCGCTACCCCGCCCTTGGCAGCAAGTGCGCGCAGCTCGGCGTCGTAGACGTTGCGCGGATGGTCCCGCAGATCGCGGCAGCCAGTGTGGCTGATGACCGGTGGGGCTTTTGCCTCGGCGATTGCCTCCGCGATCGTTCGCTGACCGGCGTGGCTCAGGTCCATGACCATGCCCACTCGCCCGAGCTCGGCGACCAGCGCACGCCCCAGATTGCTCAACCCGGCGTTGGCTCGTTCCAGGCAGCCGTCGCCGACCAGGTTGCGCACGTTGTAAGTCATCTGCATCACGCGCAGCCCGAGGGAGTGTAGCAGCGCGACGCGGCTTAGATCGTTCTCCAGCAGGGAGGTGTCCTGCACGTTATATATGAGTCCGAGCCGGCCGGAGCTCTTGGCGGTGGTCAGGTCGGCTGCCTTGCGCACGCGCATCAACGCGTCGGGTGCAGCGGCGACCTTCTCATCGAAAACGGCGATCCGCTGCAGCGCTTTGGCCAGGCGATCGCCGTTGCTGCCGACGCTGAGTGTCATGCTCACGGCTGTCACGCCCGAGGCTCGGATATCGCTCAGCAGGCGCTGCGAGGGCGCCGACTCGGGAGTCGCCGCGGGATCCGGGTCGCCGATCGTTCCCATCGCATCGATGACCAGCGCGCGCTCGTAATCTGCAGCTGTGTAGGCATTGCGCTCCGCGAGTGCACGGGCCGCCACAGCGAGAGTCACGCCTGCGGAGCTGTACGCGAGGAAGTGTCGACGGGTCAGCATGGCAACCTACGGTGTGACGGTGCGCACGACCTTGCCCCTGTCGTCGAGGAACTTGATCGCCGCGGCGCCGTCGGCCGTGACTTCCAACTGCAGTCGCGGCTTGCCCGCGGCATCGTGCAAAACCAGGCCGGAGCTGCGATCGCGCCAGCGCCCGATCTGCACGCGCGTCTTCGCGCCGAAAGAGCCGGCCGCGACGAGATCCTGCATCGCCTTGTCCCGCTCCGGCCCAGCCGGCAGCGCCGTGACCTTCGCCATGCCGGCGAAGTCCATCGGCTGGTCGGGCCGATCGCTCATGATCATCGCGGCCATGCGCGAATCCTCCTGTTCGCTTTGCGTGAGCTGGATCACTTGATCCTGCTCGTAGCGATCGAACGACAGATGTCCGCCGCTGCTGACCTTGCCGTTGCGCTTGCTGCCGTCCCACGTCAGGCCGCCGTTTTCCGTGCCTTCCTCGTTGAAGAAGAGCAGGCCGGCCGTCTGGCGATTCGGGTGCGGCTGCTCCTTGCCCTTGACGATGACGCCGGGGAATCGCTTCGTGTTGCTGATGACCAGGCGCAAGGTGCCGTCCTCCTCGCGCACGTTGATGCGCTTGACGTCGATCTCGTCGAACGCAACCTTGTTCTGAGCGCCGATGGCCTGCGTCACCAGCGCGCCGGCGCTGAGTGTGCTCACCAGCAGCGCATAGGCGAGCAGGAAACGATTGATCCGGGATTGCATGTTCGGGACCTCCGAATGGCGGGCGACTACGGCCCAGCGTCGTTGCGATAGATGGCGCCCCGCTTCATGACGAAGCGCACGTGTTCGAGCGTCGTGACGTCGACGAGCGGATCGCCGTCGACAGCGATGATGTCCGCGGGTTTGCCCGGCGCCAGTGAGCCGGCGTCGCGCGCGATGCCGAGGTGGCTGGCCGCATCGACCGTCGCCGCGCGTACTGCATCCAGCGGTGAGAATCCTGCTTTGACGAGCAGCGCGAACTCCCGCGCATTGGTGCCGTGGCGGGCCAGACTCGCGTCAGTGCCGAACGCAATCTTGACGCCGCTGGCATGCGCGCGCTGCGTGGCGCCGATCATCTTCGGGCCGACCTGTTCGGCTTTCGCTCGCACCAGCGGCGACAGAAAGCTGCCTGGATCGTTCGCCCAGGCGGTGATCGTGTCGCCGGCGAGCAGCGTCGGCACCAGGTAGGCACCGCGCTTCTTGAAGAGCTGCAGCGAGTCATCGTCGAGGAACGTGCCGTGCTCGATCGAATCGATGCCAGCGCGCAGCGCGGAGTTGAGCCCGTCGGCGCCATGCGCGTGGGCTGTAACGATCCTGCCGAGGCTGTGCGCGGTCTCGACGATCGCCTGCAGTTCGTCCGGCAGGAACTGCTTGCCGACGCCCTGGTCCACGTCGGCGAGCACCGAGCCGGTCGCGACGATCTTGATCAGGTCCGCGCCGCGGCCGACTTGCTCGCGCACGACGCGTCGACAATCGTCCGCACCGGAGCACAGCGTCGGACGGCGAACGGCGGCGGCGACGTCCGGCCGATAGCCGTGCACATCGCCGTCGCCGCCGTGGGGGCTGATGACGCTGCCCGCTGCGAGCACGCGGGGTCCGGGAATTTCACCGCGCGCGATGCCGTCGCGCAGCGCGAAGATCGCGTCGTTGTCGTCGCCGAGATTGGCGACGGTGGTGAATCCGGCTTGCAGCGTCTTCGCCGCGAAGCCCGCGCCGCTGATTGCCCAGTCCGCGGACGTCTTGGTCACGCGATTGATGCGGTCGTCCGGACCGTTCTCGTGGCACAGGTGGACGTGGCTGTCGATGAGGCCGGGCAGCACGAATCGCTTGCTGAGGTCGACGACCGTCCCGCCCTCACGCAGGTAGCCGGGCTGAATCTGCGCGATGCGACCGTCGCGCACGACGATCGTCTGCTCCGTCGCGACCCGGCCGGTCGCAGGATCGGCGAGCAGCCGGCCAGCGTGGATCAGCACCGTCGGCGAGGAGCCGGCACGGATCCACGAGTCGACGTTCTCCTCGAGGACCGGCAGCGGCACCGGCCCGCTGCCGAGCACGACTGTGTGGAACGCTTTCAGGTCGAAGCGATCGCCGAGCGCGGTGCGTGCGCGCTCGCGCAACTCGACGATCTTGAGCATGCCGACGGCATACGATGTCGCCTGGCCCGGCATCACGATGTAGCGCTCGACTTCGCGCTGATTGTCGTAGTGCGAGCCGGGGGTGTTGTCGTCGAAGTATGCGATGCCTTGCTCACGCGTCCAGCGTTTGTCGTGCAGCCCGGTGTCGACCACGAGGCGCACTGCACGCATCAGCCCCAGCGACAACCGGCCGAAGTCGTCGTAGGGGTCCTGGTAGAGACCCATCTCCTTGGCGAGGCGCTCCGAGTACAGACCCCAGCCTTCGCTGAACGCGGCGATGCTGTCGAACTTGCGGAAGCGCGGCAGCGCCGGCAATTCGTAGGCGACGGCGGTCTCGACGTGATGACCGGGAATCGCCTCGTGATAGAGCACGACCGGCAGCTGATAACGCGGCGCCGCGTGCATGTCGTAGAGATTCACGTAGAAGATGCCGGGCCGCGAGCCGTCAGGTGTCGGCCCCGAGTAGAACGCCTTCGCGGCAGACTTCTCGCGCCACGCCTCGACCGGCTGCACGATGACGTCGGCCTTCGGAGTCAGGCCGAGCACCTCGCCCTGGCGCGCGCGGATCTCGGCCAGGAGCCGGCGCGTGTCGGCGAGATACTCTTCGCGACCCGCGGCAGTGTCGGCGTAGTAGAGGCGCGGGTTGTCGCGCACGCTGCGGAAGAAATCCTGCAGCGAACCGGCAAAGCCGACGCGTTGCATGATCGTGCGCATCTCTGCATGGATCCGCGCCACTTCCTTGAGCCCGAGCTCGTGCAGCTGCACCGGCTCGAGGGGCAGCGTCGTGTAGCTTTCGAGCGAGTAGCGGTAGTAGGCATCGCCATCCGGCAGCTTCCAGGCGCCGGCAACGTCGGTCGCTGACTTCTGCGCCGTGCGCAAGTGCTCGATCAACTGCCGATAACCCGGACCGAATCCACTGCGCAACGCGGCTTCGGCACGCGCCACGAGCGCAGCCTGCTCGCTCGCCGACCAGGCGGTAGCCGCGACCTTCGCGCGGAAGTCGGCGAGCATCGGACAGTCGGCTCCGTCGTCGAACGGCCGCCCCTTCACAAGGTTCTCGGCTTCGCCGATCGTCAGGTCGTACACGAAGCGTGGCGGCTGCACGCCGGCGGCTTCCTGGCGACGCAGTGCGTCGACCAGCTGCTCCAGCAGCGGTTTGACGCGCTCGAGCCGCGCGATGTACGCCTCGGCGTCAGCGCGGTCCGCGATGGGGTGACTCTGCAGCAGCGTCGTGGCGATCCGCCGATGGATGCCGCCCATCTGCGTGACGAGGTAGTCATGGTGGCGCCATTGGAAACCGCGCAACCCTTCGCGCAGGTTGCGCTCGAACAAGCGATAGCTCAGCTGGCTGGCAGCGTCGAGCCGCTCCACATCGAACTTCGCGAGCTCCTGCAGGTCGGCGCGCGTGAGCTCGAGCTCCTGGAGCTGGCGCTCCTCGCTGATGTCGTCCCAGCGATCCTGCTGCGTCTTGATGCCGAGCCGCGATTGCCGGATCGGGCTGCGCGCGAGATTGCGCTCGAACACGCGTTCGAAGAATGCGTTCAGGCGCTCGCTTTCGCTCCCGGCGGCACTGCCGACCGCCGGGAGCAGAAAGAGTACTGCGAGCAGTGCGCGCGCGAGCTGCCTCATCGTCTAGTCAGAAGTTCGCGCGCACCGTCGCGAAGTAACGGCGCCCGATCAGGTCGTACTGCGCGACAGCGCGATTGATCAGGGCCTCGAACGGCATCTCCTTGTTGGTGAGATTGTCGATCGACACCAGGAAGCTGACCTTGTCGCTGAATCGATAACCGATGCTGCCGTTCAACAGCGTGTAGGCATCGACCTGGTTGAAGGGCACGTCCTCGATCGTATTGTTGCGATCGAAGATGACCTTGTCGGTCCAGCGCGCCTGCAAGCCGAGGTCGATGTTGCGCCAGCTGTAGCCGACGTCGAAGTTGAGTCGCACGCGCGGCACGCCAATCAGGCCCGCCGAGTTGTCCGAGGGCACGCCGGCGAACGACGTGGTGCGGAACTCGTCCATGTAGAACAGCTTGGTGCCGAAGTGCAGCGAGCTGGCCACGGACGGCAGCTCCAGCGAGTAACCGGCTTCGACGATCAGGCCCTCGAACTCGATCTTCGAGGTGTTGATGTAACCGGTCTTGAAGCCGTTCGCGACGTCGCCCGCGATGCGCGCCGGACCCTGCTGCGCTGCTGCCTCCGCAGCGGTCAATCGATGGAACTGGCCGCACGCGGGCACGTTCGGAAAATCCGGACTGTCGTAGCAGGCGAGCATCAACTGGCCGATCGGCAGATCTTCGATGCCGCCTTCGAGCCGGATGTTGCTCCAGTCGGCGGCGAACCGCAGCTGCGGGTGCTCGACCGGCTGGTAGACGATGCCCACCGACCAGGAGTCGGCTTCCTCGTTCTCGAGGTTCGGATTGCCCGACTGGGTCCCGACGACCGATGCAAGGTCCGTCGTCTCGTCGAATGCTTCAGGCGCAGGTCCGCCGACAGCCGCGAGCGCCGCACGGCAATTCGCCTCGCGCACCGCGGGGTTGATGCCCTGGTTGTAGCTGTCCTGGTTGCAGATGTCCGTCAGACCGGTCGCGACCGGGCTCTTGCCCAGGAACAACTCGGTGACGGCCGGCGAGCGGATCGCATGCGTGAACACACCGCGGAACAGCAGGCCGTCGCCCCAACCGGGCAGGCGCGGCGCGATGCGCAAGCCACCCGACCAGGTCGTCGCCGTGTCCGTCAGCGAGTGATCGACGTAGCGCACTGCGCCTTCGACACTCAACGACTTCACGATGGGCAGGTTCTGCTGATCCGAGATCACGGGCACGACGAGCTCGGAGTACACCTCGTCGGTTTCGAACGAACCGGAGATACCTTCGAAGCCGAAGCCGCCGCCGGTGAGCAGCACGCCGTTCTCCTGCAGCGCGTCCGGATCGAAGGCGGCCGCCTCGCGCCGATGCTCGTAACCGACGTTGAACGAGATCGGCTCCGCGATGCCGAACGGCAGCCGGCCGGACAGGTTCGCAGTCACCATCTCCAGCGTATTCGTGCTGATGCCGCGGCTGGGATCGGTCACGTAGTCCAGGGCTGCGTTGCTGAAGTTGTTCTCGCCGAACAGATTGAGCGGTGCGCAGTCGGGGTTGCCGCTGGCACATACGATCCCGCCCGAGCCGTCGGGGATCGCGTCGATCGCCTCGAGCAGGCGGTCTTCGTTGATGAACTCGAGCGAGGATGTGCTGCGGCTGCGGCCGTAGTTGTAAGCGATGTCCCATGACCACGTCTCGCCGCCGAACGACGGGAAGTCGCCCTGGAAGCCGGCGACGATGCGATAGAGGTCGACCTCGGTGGTGCCGGGGGTGCGATCCAGCAGATCGCTGAGATTGCGCGCTATCACGAAATCGGTGAGGCCGTTCGCGATGAGCGTGCTGCGCGCCTGCGACGTGAGGAACGGGTTGTCGACGGAATACGTCAGCGCCGGCCCGTTGAACACGGCCGGCTCCGCGAGCGCGATGATTTCGCTCTGCTCGACGCCCTCGGTATGTGCAAACGACGCCTCGGTGAACAGCCGCACGGCGGGTGCGACGTCGTAATGCGCCATACCGTTGATCAGCGTGCGCTTGGTCGGCGCCAGCAGCGGCAAGCGCCGCGACGGATCCATGCCGTCGCCCCCGTCCTGAATGATCGGCGCGCCCGTACCTGCATCGAAGATCAGCGTGCCGCGGTGAAACGGCACGAGATCGCCGTTCGCGCCGAACTGCAGCGGCGTACCGCTGCTGTCGAACACGTAATTGCCGTTGGGAAACAGCGCGGGATGCACGAAACCGGCGAGCGGCACGGCTGGATTCATCGGCAGGCCGCCGTCGGTCAGGATGCCGTAGCGAAAGCGCCGGACAGCAACTTGCGAAGGGATGCCGTCGGCCGGCCCGGTGTCGTCGGGGTTGTCCCAGAAATCGGCGACGTCCGTCCGATCCCGCATCATCAAGCCCTTCTGCTCGTTGTACTCGACGCTGATCACTGCGTTGCCGCGGTCTTCGGCGAAGTTTCCGCCCATGAGCAGTCGATAGGCTTCGGTCTGTGCGTCATCCTCGTCGGTGACGCCATACACGGCGGAGCCCTGAATGCCCTCGAAATCGTCGCGCAGGATGACGTTCACCGTGCCGGCAATCGCGTCCGAGCCATAGACCGGCGCGCCGCCGATCGCAACGGTCTCGATGCGCTCGACCAGGCCTGCGGGAATGGTGTTCAGGTCGACCTGCGAGCCTGGAATGCCGCCGCGCGAAGAAGCGCTGTTCGAAGAAACGAAGCGCCGCCCGTTGACGAGCGTCAACGTGCGCTGCGAGCCGAGACCGAAGAAGTTGACGAACGTCTGCCCGACAGTTTGCGTGCTCTGCGTGGTGCTGAGCGGGCTCGAGTCCGACTGCATGAAGCCC
>Ga0207675_100001219_pt1 | contig 25666 bp, 23 predicted proteins | sample KBSSwiS42_FD_184305 | JGI IMG/M metagenome (GOLD analysis project Ga0207675, IMG submission 184305) | Switchgrass rhizosphere microbial communities from Kellogg Biological Station, Michigan, USA - KBS Switchgrass S4-2 (SPAdes) (version 2) | ecosystem: Host-associated > Plants > Roots >...
CTCCGTGATCATGGGCCCGTGCGCGGGCGGCGCCGTCTACTCCCCGGCCATGACCGACTTCATCTTCATGGTCAAGGAGACGTCGCACATGTTCATCACGGGCCCCGACGTGATCAAGACGGTCACGGGCGAGGAGGTCGAGTTCGAGGAGCTCGGGGGCGCGATGACGCACAACTCCAAGTCGGGGGTCGCGCACTTCGCGGCCGACGACGAGGAGAGCTGCCTCGAGGACGTGCGCTACCTCATGTCGTTCCTGCCGCAGAACAACCTCGAGCTGCCGCCGCAGATGGAGACCGGTGACGACCCGGACCGCGCGGACGAGGAGCTCGACCACATCGTCCCGGACAACCCGAACAAGCCGTACGACATGCGCGACGTCGTGCACCTCGTCGTGGACAACGGCGAGTTCTTCGAGGTCCAGGAGCACTTCGCGCGCAACATCGTGGTCGGCTTCTCGCGCCTGAACGGACGCCCGGTCGGCGTGGTGGGCAACCAGCCCGCGCAGCTCGCCGGCGTGCTCGACATCGGCGCGTCCGAGAAGGCGGCCCGCTTCGTGCGCTTCTGCGACGCCTTCAACATCCCGATTCTGACCTTCATGGACGTGCCCGGCTTCCTGCCCGGCACCTCACAGGAGTGGGGCGGCATCATCCGCCACGGAGCGAAGCTGCTCTACGCCTTCACCGAGGCGACCGTGCCGAAGCTGACCGTCATCACGCGCAAGGCCTACGGCGGCGCGTACGACGTCATGAACTCCAAGCACATGCTCGCCGACTTCGTGTTCGCCTGGCCGACCGCCGAGGTGGCCGTGATGGGGCCGGAGGGAGCGGTGAACATCATCCACCGGCGCGACATCCAGAGCTCGCCCACGCCCGAGCAGCGGCGCGAGAAGCTGATCGGGGACTACAAGGCTCGCTTCGCGAACCCCTACTCGGCGGCCGAGCGCGGCTACATCGACGACGTGATCATCCCGCACGAGACTCGGCCGAAGCTGATCCGGGCGCTGGAGACGCTGAAGACGAAGCGCGTCGAGACGCCCAAGCGGAAGCACGGGAACATCCCGCTGTGACGAGGAGCAGCGCCGCCAGCACGGTGAGCGGCAGCTCGTAGCCGCCGCTCGAGTCGTTGGCGACGCCGGTGAAGGCCGGCCCCACGAACCCGCCGAGGTTGCCGAGCACCGCGATCAGCGCGATCCCGCCCGCGGCTGCGGATCCGCTGAGCAGCGCGGTCGGCCCCGCCCAGAAGCGCGGCAGCGCAGCCAGCAGCCCGACGGACGCCAGCGTGATCCCGAGCGTGAGGAGCAGCGGCGAGTGGGCGTACGCCGTGATCAGCGTCCCGGCCGCGCCGGTCGCCATGAGCGCGGCGAGCCCGCCGCCGCGGCGCGCGGCGACGATCATCGCGACGGTCGCGAAGCCGAACGGGATGGCCGCGAGCACGCCGACCTCGAAGTCCGAGTAGCCGGTCCTGTCCTGCACCAGGTCCGGCACGAAGAACGTGAGCCCGAAGCCAGCAGCCAGCAGCACGAAGTTGACCATCCCGAACGCCCAGACGCGGCCGCTGCCGAGCGCGTCGCGGAGCCGCGTGCCGAGGATGCCCTCGCGCAGCGCGCCCTCGCGAGCGACCTCGGCCTCCAGGAAGTCGCGCTCGTCGGGGTCGAGCCAGGCAGCATCGGCGGGCCGCTCGTCGAGGTAGCGCAGGGTCACGAACCCGAGCGCGACCGCGGGCAGCCCCTCGATCAGGAACAGCCACTGCCAGCCGTCGAGGCCCGCGAAGTTGTCGAGCTCGAGCAGGCCCCCCGAGACCGGTCCGCCGAACACGTACGCAGCCGAGACGGCGGTCAGGAAGAGCGCGAGCGCCGGGGTGCGCCGGCGCTCCGGGAACCACCAGGTGAGGAACAGGATGATGCCCGGGAAGAAGCCCGCCTCGGCCGCCCCGAGCAGGAAGCGGAGCACGTAGAAGCCCGCGGCGCTCTCGATGAACAACATCGACGCCGAGATGACGCCCCAGACCATCATGATCGCGGCGAGCCAGCGGCGGGCGCCGAAGCGCGCGAGCGCGAGGTTGCTCGGCACCCCGAAGATCACGTAGCCGAGTGAGAAGATGCCGGCCCCGATCCCGAAGATCGTGTCCGTGAAGTCGAGATCGTCCTCGAGCTGGAGCTGCGCGAAGCTCACGTTCACGCGGTCGAGGTACGCGACCACGTAGATGAGGAAGAGGAACGGGATGAGCCGGCGCGTCGCCTTCCGGAAGGCGCGTTCCTCGAGGGTCACGCGCCGACTCTAACCCGGGACTACTTCACGACCACCTTGACGGCAGACTTGAGGTCGTCGCCGTCGCCGGAGGTGCCGCCGACGATCGCGGTGATCGCCTCGAGGTAGGGCTTGGCACTCTGCCAGTCGCTGTCGCTCGACGCGCCGGCCGACTCGGCGAGCTGAAGGATCGGCTGCATCAGCAGGTAGAACGAGACGTCGTAGTTGCCGAGCGAGTCGCGGGTGGCCGCGAACTCGGCCGAGTCGCCGAACGTCTGAGCGGGGTCGACGGCGTCCTTCGCCGCGGCGTCGCCGTACGCGAACACCACGCGGCCGCTCTTCTGGAAGACGTGGATCGGCTTCGGGATGTCCGCGCTCCGCGCGGTGAAGCCCTCGCCGCCGCCCGGCGCGCTCAGCGGGCCGATCCGCAGCTCGCCCTGGCCCTGCGTCTTCGCCAGCCGCTCGAGCGCGGCGATGAAACGCGCCGACGCCGCCTCGTCGCTCGTCTCGATCACCAGCGCGCCGTCCAGGGTCGAGACGCTCGTGCCGCGCACGAAGATGCCGTAGTCGCCCATCCAGTCGATCACGTCCTTCTGGAGGTCGAGACCGGTGGCGGCGCGAAGCTGCTGCGCGACGACATCGCGTCCCCCGGCGGCGCCGGCGAGCGCGTCGACGTAGAAGTCGAGCAGCTTGCCGAAGTCGGTCTGACCGAACGCGAGCCACGAGTCCGCGGGCATGTCGGTCAGCAGGTCGCTCCCCTGACCGAAGAAGGTCAGCGCCTTGCCGAGCTGCTCGGGGATCGTCGCCTCGACGACGACCCCGTCGTTGTCGGCGTCGACGGTCGCGACGAACGGCTCCTCGAGGAATTGCTTGAAGGCGTCCGGCAGCGGTGCGCCCGACCGCTGAACGGTCTCCGCGAGCACCGGCGTGTTGAGGAAGAGGAGGCCGAGCCGGTCGTCCTCCGCACGCCCGAGGGCGTTCTTGAAGGCGTCGTCGTCCGACAGCGTCGAGTCGCCCTTGCTCGCGTCGATCGCCGCCCTGACGCCGGCCTCGTTGCCGAGCACCACGAACCCGTCGAACACCGCCCCCGCGTTGGTGTCCCCCTCGGACTCGTCCGTGAGGTACTCAACGCCGTTGTGCTCCTTACTCGTGATCTTGCCCTCGGCCGACTTCTCGAGCGTGTCCTGAGCCTTGCCCTCGTCGTCCGTCGCCAGGAGCAGGGCGGACGACTCGAACTTCCCGCTCGCGTCCAGGCCGCTCGCGAAGTAGGCCGCCTCGTCGCCGAGCCAGGGCTCGATGTCGTCCTTGAAGGTGATCCCGGCGTCCGACTCGCGAAGGCCCTTCTCGATCGCCTCCTTCAGCTTGTCGAGGGCGTCGCCGCCGCCCGGGAACTTGGCGAGGATCGAGTCCACCGCCGCCTTCTGGTCGCCCTCCGGCTTGAGGTTGGCCTCCCCGTAGAGGGCCGCGCCCGCGGGAACGAGCTCGGTGGCGCTCGACGCGGCCTGCTCGTCGCCGCCGCAGCCGGTGACGGGCAGGACGGTCACGGACAGGGCGGCGATGGTGATCAGCAGTTTGCGCATGTGGTCTCTTATTCGGGGCCGGGCGTCATAGCTTTAGAGCTGAACCGAGTTCGCTCGCACGCGCCCGGCTCGGTGGGCCTCGATCAACGCGAGGCAGAGCGCGAGATCCTGAATCGCCAGACCCGTCGAGTCGAACAGAGTAACCCCATCCGGGGCGGCGCGGCCCGGATGGGAGCCGGTCAGCACGTCCCCCAGCTCGGCAACGTCCTCGCGGCTCACGAGCCCGGCCTCGACCGCTGCGGTCAGCTCGCCGCCATGGCTCGCCTGAGCCCACTCGTCGCAGAAGAGCTGGCAGCGCGCGACCGCCTCCGGCTCGGCCTCCGCCTTGCCCGGGCCGTCCGCGCCCAGCATGTTGAAGTGCAGGCCCGGGCGAAGGTCGCCGGCGCGCACGACCGGCTCGTTGCCGGGCGTCACGCAGGTGACCACGTCACACGCGAGCGCCTCCTCCCTGGTGCCGGCCTCCCAGCCGAGCTCGCCGGCGAGCTGGCCCGCCGCCTCGGGATCGGGGTCGAAGCAGACCCCGGGCCCGTACTCGGCCGCGGCGAGGCAGCGCGCCGCCCACGTGCCGTGGAGGCCGCAGCCGATCATGCCCACCGTGCGGGCGTCCTCGCGCGCCAGCTCCTGGGCGGCGACGGCGGCAACCGCGCCGGTCCGGAGCGCCGTGACGGCCCGCACGTCGACCAGCGCGAGCGGCTCGCCGTCGGCTACAGAGGAGACGCAGATCATCCCCATCACAACCGGAAGGCCGGCCTCTGGATTCCTCGGGAACGAGGTGACCCACTTCAGGATCGCGAGCCCCGCCCCCTTGGCCGGCATCGCGCGAAAGTCGCCGTTCGGCGACGCATCGAGGTAGAGCTTCGGCGGCATCTGCCACTCGTTGCCGGCGTACTCCACGAAGCCGTCGCGCACCCGCTCGATCGCCTCGTCCGGGTCGATCGCACGGAGAACGGTCTCCTGCGGGAAGACGAGGAGTTCGGCCATCGCGGAAAACTTAAAGGGACTGTCCCTTTAAGTTTCTCCCCATGGGTCGCAACGGCAAGCAGAGCCCCGCCAGGCCTCGCATCGAGGTGCGCCAGCCGGCCTCGCCCGAGGAGGCCGCCGCCATCGCCGCGGCGATCGAGCAGTTCATGCGCGACACCGCGCCGCCGCCCGCCGCGGCCGGGCCGGCCATGAGCCCGTGGCTCCGCGCCGGGCTGCTGGAGGGCACCAGGCGGAGCCCGGTGGCGGCCGGCTGGACCTACGGCTTCTCGCCGCGGTAGTAGTCCACGTTCGCGGCCCGCTCCACGATCAGGTCCTCCGGCTTGACGCCGGTCCAGACGCCCACCTTGTCGCTGTCGGGATACGCGGTCGCGCTCGGGTAGGTCACCTCGGACCACATCAGCACCAGGGCACGCTCGTCGGAGCGGTTCCCGACCTGGTGTGCGCCCTTGGGGCCGCGCGGGAAGAACGCGACGTCGAGCGGCTTCAGCTCCTCGGTGCCGTCCGGCGTGCGGAGGAAGGGCGTGCCCTCCAGCACGAGCAGCCACTCCTCCTCGCCGTACTCGTAGTGGTACGGGCACAGGAGCTCGCCGGGCGGCAGCTCGTAGAGGGTCGTGCCGGTGCGCTCGGCGCCCACGAGGCCGCCGAGCCGGTACATGCCGGCGCGGAAGCCCTCGGGGTCTTCCGGGTCGTATTCGAACTGCCTATCGGAGAGGTTGAGAGGAGGCATCACTCGATTCTCGACGATGCGTACCCTGCGAGGCGTGCCCCCCGAAGCCGCCATAGAGGTACGCGACCTGCGGAAGTCGTTCGGCGACGTTCAGGCCCTCTGCGGGATCGACCTGAACGCGCCACCCGGCACGATCCTCGGCCTCCTCGGCCCGAACGGCGCCGGCAAGACCACCGCGGTCCGCATCCTGACCACGTTGCTGCCGCCTGACGGCGGCACGGCGCGCGTGGCTGGACTGGACGTGGTCAAAGACGCGGCCGCCCTTCGTTCACGCATCGGGCTCGCGGGCCAATACGCGGCGGTCGACGAGAACCTCACCGGGTTCGAGAACCTGGACATGGTCGGCCGCCTCTACCACCTCGGCCGCGGGCCGTCGCGCGAGCGCGCGCGTGAGCTGCTCGAGCGCTTCTCGCTCACCGACGCAGGCGACCGTATTTCGAAGACCTACTCGGGCGGCATGCGGCGGCGGCTCGATCTGGCGGCGGCGCTCGTCGCCCGGCCGCCCGTGCTCTTCCTCGACGAGCCCACCACCGGCCTCGACCCGATCAGCCGGCTCCAGCTCTGGGAGACGATCGAGGCGCGCGTGGCCGGCGGCACCACGGTGCTCCTCACGACTCAGTACCTCGACGAGGCGGACCGGCTCGCGGACCGAATCGCGGTGATCGACCACGGGCGGGTGATCGCCGAGGGGACCCCCGACGAGCTGAAGAGCCGGGTCGGCGGCGAGCGGCTCGAGCTGACGCTCCGCGACTACGGCGAGGAGGAGGCCGCGATCGAGGCGCTTGCGCCCCTGGCCGACGAGCGGCCGAAGTGCGAGCACGGCATCCTCGTGATGCCGTTCGACCAGACCCGAGGCGACATCGCGGAGGCCGTGCGACGCCTCGACGACGCGAGTGTGGGGATCGCCGACATCGCCGTCCGGCGGCCCACGCTCGACGACGTCTTCATCTCGCTCACCGGGCACGCGGCGGAGCAGGACGAGGAAGGGGAAGCGGAGCAGCGCGAGGAGGCGGCGGCATGAGCTCGCTCGCCCTGGTGGCCGCGGACACGGCCGTCATCGCCAAGCGGAATCTGAAGCGCATCCCGCGCCAGCCGGACCTCTGGTCCTCCTTCACGCTCCAGCCCATCCTCTTCGTGCTGCTGTTCGTCTACGTATTCGGCGGCGCGATCCAGACCCCCGGCTACCCCGACTACGTGGACTTCCTGATGCCGGGGATCATCGTCCAGACGATGGCGTTCGGCGGCTTCGTCACGGCCATCGGCCTCTCCGACGACCTGCGCAAGGGCCTGATCGACCGGTTCCGGTCGCTGCCCATGGCGCGCTCGGCGGTGCTCAGCGGGCGGACGCTCGCCGACGTCGCCACCAACACCGTGTCGCTCGTGGTGATGATCGTCGTCGGCATCTTGGTGGGCTTCAACTTCAGCTCCAGCCCGCTCGAGGTGATCGCGGGCTTCGGCCTGCTGCTCCTGTTCGGCTACGCCTTCTCCTGGATCTTCGCCTTCATCGCGCTCAGCTCGAGCTCGGCCGAGGGCGCGCAGACGCTCGGATTCCTGGCCATCTTCCCGCTGACCTTTGCCTCGTCGGCGTTCGTGCCCCCGGACTCGATGCCGTCCGCGGTCCAGGCGTTCGCGGAGGCCAACCCGATCACGACCATCGTGGACGCCACTCGCGCGCTGTTCGTGGACGCTCCGGCGGGCAACGACGTGTGGGGTGCGGTGCTCTGGTGTGTCGGCCTCATCGCCGTCTTCTCCACGCTGTCCGTCTACAAATACAGGCGCGCGGTCAGCTCCTGAGCGGGTCCTGCCGATAAAAGGCAGGAATCCCGACTGGCTTTTGGTACTTTCCCACGATGGAACCGGTTTCCACGCCGCCGCGGCGTCACGGCAAGCAGGGGTCCCGCGACAATCCGGAGGTCTTCGAGAACGTCCCGGGCCACATCATCCCCATCCTCGAGCGGGAGTTCGACGACTTCGACAACGAGGCTGAGAAGTTCCTCGACGGTCAGACGCCCGAGAACGAGTTCATCGGCTTCCGGCTGAAGCAGGGGGTCTACGGGCAGCGCCAGGCGAACGTCCAGATGATCCGCACGAAGCTTCCGTTCGGCGGGATCACGCCGGAGCAGATGGAGAAGTTCGCCGACGTGGTCGAGAGGTATGCGCCCCTCAACAAGGGCCACATCACGACGCGCCAGAACATCCAGCTGCACCACATCCCGCTGCGCGACGCCGCCAGGGCGATCCGCGAGCTCTCCGAGGCGGGCCTCTCCAGCCGCGAGGGCTGCGGCAACACGGTGCGCAACGTCACCGGCGACCCGTGGGCCGGCGTCTGCGAGGGCGAGCTCTTCGACCCGACGCCATACGTGGGCGCCTACGTGCGCTATTTCGTGCGCCACCCCACCACGCAGCTGATGCCGCGCAAGGTGAAGACCGCCTTCACCGCGACGGACGAGGACCGGGCGATCACCGGCATCCACGACATCGCCTACATCCCGCGCATCCGCGACGGCGTGAAGGGCTTCGAGCTCCGCGTCGGGGGCGGCACGTCGATCATGCCGCGCGTCGCGCCGACGCTGCGCGAGTTCGTGACCGCCGACGACGGCGAGTACCTGAAGGTGGCGGAGGCGGTGTTCCGCGTCTTCGATCGCCAGGACTGGCTGCGCGCGAACCGGGCGCGGGCACGCATCAAGGTGTTCGTCGACAAGTTCGGGATCGAGGAGCTGCAGCGCCAGGTCGACGAGGAGCTCGAGGGCGACTGGGTCGCCGAACGCGACTTCGACCCGCAGCCGCTCCTGTTCATCGACGACGAGGAGGCCGGGGCGCCGCCGATCCCCTCGACGTACGCGAGCCCGAACGGCGACGGCAGCCAGTTCGATCGCTGGCGTGCCGTGAGCGTCCGCCCGCAGCGCCAGGCCGGCTTCTCCACCGTGCAGATCAAGGTGATCCGCGGCGACCTGACGCCCGAGCAGTTCCGCGGGCTCGCCGACGTCATGCGGCGCTACTCCGGCGGCTATGCCCGCACCACCGTCCACCAGAACCTGGTGCTGCGCTGGGTGCGGAACGAGACCGTCTACGAGGTCTGGCAGGCGCTCTCCGAGCTCGGTCTCGGCGACACCGGCGCGGACGAGATCAACGACGTCGTCAGCTGCCCGGGCACCGACTCCTGCAAGCTCGGCATCACCAGCTCGATGGGCCTGAACCATGCCGTCCGCGAGCGCGTCGAGTCGATGGACATCGAGGACCCGCTCACCAGGCGGATCCACATCAAGATGTCGGGCTGCCCCAACGGCTGCAGCCAGCACCACATCGCGAACATCGGCTTCTACGGCGCGTCGATCAAGGTCGGCGAGCACGTGATCCCTGCGTACGTCGCCCACATCGGCGGCAACTACGAGGGCGGGGAGGTGATCTACGGCGCGCGCCTGAAGGTGCGGCTCGCAGCCAAGCGCGTCCCCGACGCGGTGGAGCGCTGGGTGCGCATGTACGAGGCGGAGCGGCGGGACGGCGAGGTCTTCAACGACTTCGCCGAGCGCGTCGGGCAGACCCGGTTCGAGGACGAGGTCCGCGATCTGGCGATGCCGGTCGAGTTCAGCCTCCAGAACATGCAGTTCTTCATGGACTGGCAGAAGAAGGAGCCGTTCGAGGTCATCCGGGGTGAGGGCGAATGCGCGGTGTAGCGATCGACACAGCCGAGGAAACGCTTCGGACGGCCGTCGAGCGCCACCACCCGTCGCTCGTGATGGCGTGCTCCTTCCAGAAGGAGGAGTCGGTCCTCATCGACATGCTGATGCGGATCGAGCCCTCGGCGCGCGTGTTCACGATCGACACCGGCGTGCTGTTCCCCGAGACATACGAGGTCTGGCGCAAGGTCGAGGACCGCTACGGGCTGCGCGTGGAGGTGGTCGACGCCACGCCGCCGAACGGCACCCCATGGAGCGCGAGCAACTGCTGCGGGGCCCGGAAGGTCGACGCGCTGGAGCGCGCGCTGGCGGACACGGAGGCCTGGATAACCGGAATCAGGCGTGAACAGTCGTCCACGCGGGCAAACGCCCAGGCGGTGGAATGGGACGAGTCGCGCGGGGTCTGGAAGTTCAATCCGCTTGCGGAGTGGACCGACCGCGACGTGTGGAGTTACGTCCACCAGCACGATCTGCCCTACCATCCGCTGCACGATCGGGGCTACGAGTCGATCGGTTGCGCTCCGTGCACCCTCCCCGGGAACGGCCGCGAGGGTCGCTGGGCCGGGCAGGACAAGACCGAGTGCGGCCTGCACGTCTGATTGACCTACGAAATCTCACATCTGCGCGCCCTCGAGTCTGAGGCCATCCACGTCATCCGCGAGGTCGCGGCTGAGCTGGAGCGCGCGGTGCTGCTGTTCTCCGGCGGCAAGGACAGCGCGGTCCTGCTCCACCTCGCCCGCAAGGCGTTCCACCCGGGCGGTCTTCCGTTCCCCGTCATGCACGTGGACACGGGGCACAACTTCCCCGAGGTGATCGAGTACCGCGACCGGCTCGTGGACGAGATGGGCGCGCGCCTGATCGTGGCCTCGGTCCAGGACTCGATCGACAACGGGCGGGTGACCGAGGAGTCCGGTCCGCGCGCCTCGCGCAACCGGCTCCAGTCGGTCACGCTGCTGGACGCGATCGAGGAGCACGGGTTCAGGGCCGCCTTCGGCGGCGCCCGCCGCGACGAGGAGCGCGCCCGCGCGAAGGAGCGAATCCTCTCCTTCCGCGACGACTTCGGCCAGTGGGATCCCAAGGGGCAGCGGCCGGAGCTCTGGAACATCTACAACGGCTTCGTGAAGCCGGGCGAGCACGTGCGCGTGTTCCCGCTCTCGAACTGGACCGAGCTCGACGTGTGGCAGTACATCGCCGAGGAGAAGCTCGAGCTGCCGAACATCTACTTCGCGCATGAGCGCGAGGTGTTCGAGCGCGACGGGATGCTCTACGCCGTGTCCGACTTCGTGGAGCTGCTGCCCGGCGAGGAGCCCTTCAAGAAGTGGGTCCGCTTCCGGACCGTCGGCGACATGAGCTGCACCGGCGCCGTGGCCTCCGAGGCCAAGACGCTGCCGGACGTGGTGGCCGAGATCGCGGCCACACGGGTCACCGAGCGCGGCGAGACGCGTGCCGACGACCGCATCTCCGAGGCCGCCATGGAGGACCGCAAGAAGGAGGGCTACTTCTAGCCATGGCGACTCCCGGCGCGGCCACGAACGGCAAGCCCACCACCACCCGCACCTCGGAGCTCGTCCGCTTCGCCACCGCGGGCTCGGTCGACGACGGCAAGTCGACCCTGATCGGCCGGCTGCTGTACGACACCAAGTCGATCTTCGAGGACCAGCTCGAGCACGTCGAGGAGACCTCGAAGCGGCGCGGCGACGGCTACGTGAACCTCGCCCTGCTCACGGACGGCCTGCGCGCCGAGCGCGAGCAGGGCATCACGATCGACGTGGCGTACCGCTACTTCCACACGCCGCGGCGCAAGTTCATCATCGCCGACACCCCCGGCCACGAGCAGTACACGCGCAACATGGTCACGGGCGCCTCGACAGCCGACCTCGCGCTGGTTCTCGTGGACGCGCGCAAGGGCGTGCTCGAGCAGTCGCACCGGCACGCGTTCATCGCGTCGCTCCTCCGCATCCCGCACCTGGTCGTGTGCGTCAACAAGATGGACCTGGTGGACTGGGATCAGGAGGTCTTCGACCGGATCACCGCGGACTTCACGGGGTGGGCGGCGAAGCTCGACATCCAGGACGTGACCTTCATCCCGGTCTCGGCGCTGCACGGCGACAACGTGGTCGATCGCTCCGAGAACATGCCGTGGTACCAGGGGCCGTCGCTGCTCTACCACCTCGAGCACGTGCACGTGGCGTCCGACCGCAACCTGCAGGACGCGCGCTTCCCGGTCCAGTGGGTCACCCGCCCGATGTCGGACGAGCTGCACGACTACCGCGGCTACGCCGGCGAGGTGGCCTCCGGCGTGTTCCGGACCGGCGACGAGGTCGTCGTGCTGCCGTCGGGGCGCACCAGCCGTATCGCCGGCATCGACACCTTCGACGGCGAGATCGACGAGGCCTACCCGCCGCTGTCGGTGACGCTGCGCCTGGAGGACGAGATCGACGTCTCGCGGGGCGACATGATCTGCCGCCCGGCGAACCGGCCAAAGGAGGCCAGGGACATCGACGCGATGGTGTGCTGGATGTCCGAGCGCCCGCTGTCGCCGTCAGGCCGCTACCGCATCAAGCACACGAGCCGCACGGCGCTCGCGAGGGTCGAGCAGTTGACCTACCGCATCGACGTGAACTCGCTGCACCGCGACGAGGACGCGGAGGGGCTCGAGCTGAACGAGATCGGCAAGCTGCGCCTGCGACTGTCGGCGCCGCTGCTGGTGGACGAATACCGGCGCAACCGCGCGACCGGGAGCTTCGTCCTCATCGACGAGTCGACCAACGACACCGTCGGTGCCGGCATGGTCCTCTGAGCGAGATGCTGCGCAGGCTGCTGCGCCGCTGGAAGCAGGAGGGCGGCGACGCCGAGGGGGAGCTGCGCTTCTGGGTCGAGCAGTGGGAGCCCCACATCCGCGGCGGCGCGCTGTTCTCGCCCAACGGGCTCGAGCTGATCGGTGAGGACGAGGTGGCCGAGAGCTACGAGGGGCGGCGCTGGCAGGAGGCTCGGGCCCAGGTCCAGCGCGTCCTCAGAGAGGCCGGCATCGACGACCCCGGCTTCTTCACCGATCGCGTGCTGCTCGAGATCGGCCCGGGGCCGGTCGGGCTGCCGGAGGCCTCCGGCGCGAAGCTGGCGTTCGCGATCGAGCCCCTGGCGCCGCGCCTCGACGCCGCCGGGCTGCTGCTGCGCGGGGACGCGATCTACCTCGCCACCGGCGCCGAGGCGATTCCCCTGCTGGACGAATCGGTGGACGTGGTCGTCGCCCGGAACTGCCTCGACCACGTGACTGACCCCGAGGCCGTGACCGCAGAGGTCGCACGCGTCCTCAGGCCGGGCGGCACGCTCATCCTCAACGTCGACGTTGACGGCGAGCCGACCGCCGAGGAGCCGCACGCGTTCAGCGCGGACGACGTCCGGCGCATCGTCAGGCCGCTGCGCGTGGAGCGCGAGAGCTCGATACCCGACCCCCACGGCCGCGTCGGCCGGCAGCTCGTGGTCGTGGCCGTCAAGGACGCGGCCTAGGACATGGGCTCGACTAGGCTCCCCGCGTGGATTTCGCGCTAGTCGCGTTCGGCCTGGGGGTCGGGATCCTGGTCGGGATGACCGGGATCGGCGGAGGCTCCCTCATGACACCGATGCTGATCCTCGTCTTCGGCGTGACGCCGACGACCGCCATCGGCACGGATCTCGCCTACGCCGCAGTGACCAAGACCGTCGGCGGCTACAAGCACTGGAAGCAGCGGACGGTCGACATCCAGCTCTCGAGCTGGATGGCCATCGGGTCGGTGCCCGCGGCGATCTTCGGCGTCTACGTGCTCACCCTGCTCGAGGACTGGCTCGGCAGCGACTTCGACGACGCCGTCATCGCGATCCTCGCCGGGGCGCTGTTCCTGACCGGGATCGCGACGCTGATCCGCGCGTTCCTGAAGCGCATGCACGCGCGCGAGCGCGACTCGATCGACCCCATGGAGCGGCGCCACAAGGTCGCCGCCGTGCTGCTTGGACTGTCGGTGGGCTTCGTGCTCGGCGTCACCTCGGCCGGGAGCGGCGCGCTGATCGCCGTCGGCCTGATCCTGCTCTTCCGCCTCGCCCCGCGACGCGTCGTGGGCACTGACGTCTTCCACGCGGCGATCCTGCTCTGGGCGGCCGGGCTCGCCCACGTGACGGCCGGCAACGTGGACTTCGGCCTCGCCGGCACGATCCTGCTCGGCTCGGTTCCTGGTGTCTGGCTCGGCAGCCACTGGTCCGTGCGCGTGGATCCGGCGATCCTGCGCGGGACGCTCGCGGTCGTGCTCATCGGGGCGGGGCTCGCGCTGATGATCAAGGCCGGGCTCGACATCCCGATCGCCGTGATCGTGCCCTTCCCGCTCGCGGTGATCGCGTTGCTCGTGGTCACGATGGTCCGCTCGCGCAAGGCGCGCGCCGAGGTCGGGACGTGATGGTCGTGATGACACCCGAGGCCACGCCGGCGCAGATCGACGCGGTGGTCGAGCGGCTCCAGGCCGGCGGCGTCCACGCCAAGGTGATGCCGGGCGAGCTCACCACCGCCATCGGCGCGATCGGCGACCCCGAGGGCGTCCGCGAGATGGGCCTGGAGGGGCTGCCCGGCGTGGACCGCGTGGTTCCGATCTCGCGCCCGTACAAGCTCGCGTCGAGCGAGCTGTCCCACCACGAGCCGACGACGTTCTCCATCCTCGACCGCCAGATCGGCTCGCCCGAGACGTTCTGCCTGATCGCGGGCCCCTGCACGGTCGAGTCGCGCGACCAGACGCTCGGCGTCGCCCGCACGGTCGCGGCCGCAGGCGCCTCGATGCTCCGCGGGGGCGCCTTCAAGCCCCGGACCTCGCCGTTCTCCTTCCAGGGACTGGGCATCGAGGGGCTGGATATCCTGCGCGCGGCTCGCGAGGAGACCGGGCTCCCCATCGTCAGCGAGATGACCTCGGCGGAGCTCGCGGACTCCTTCGCCGATGCCGTCGACGTCATTCAGGTGGGCGCGCGGAACATGCAGAACTACGGCCTGCTCGAGGTCGTCGGGAAGCTGAACAAGCCGGTGCTCCTGAAGCGCGGCCTCTCCTCGACCCTGGACGAGCTGCTCCAGGCGGCCGACTACATCCTCAAGGAGGGCAACGAGCGCCTGATGCTGTGCGAGCGCGGCATCCGCACCTTCGACAGCGCGATGCGCTTCACGCTCGACCTGGGCGCGGTGCCCTGGCTGAAGCTGCACACGCACCTGCCGGTGATAGTCGACCCCTCGCACGCCTCGGGCGACCGCCGCCTCGTGGGCCCGCTGTCGCGTGCAGCCGCCGCGGTGGGCGCAGACGGGATAATCGTCGAGGTGGCCGAAGATCCCGAGGTGGCGCTGTGCGACGGCCCGCAGCAGCTGTACGCCGCGGACTTCGCTGAGTTCGCGGGGCAGGTTGCCGCTCACGCGCAGCTGGCGGGCCGCGCGTTGGCCTGAACGACGGCACTGAGGGCCAGGGACCGGCGGTGCCGCACTCTATGCGGCTGGTATCCGCATAACCTGCGGCACCCGGCATGATTCCGGGGGTGGCCCCCTCAATGCCCGCCGTTCATCACGGGCTGCCGCCTGGCCCGCGCGCCCACCGCACGCTCCAGACCGCTCGCTGGATCGCCCGGCCTGCCCGGTTTATGGAGGATGCCGCACGGCGCTACGGGGACATGTTCACGCTCCGAATCACCAACGAGGGCACCTGGGTCTTCGTCAGCCACCCGGATGCGGTGAAGCAGGTGTTCACCGGCGACCCGCGGCTGCTCCATGCGGGCGAGGCCAACGTGGTGCTGATGCCCGTCCTCGGCAGCCATTCGGTGCTCCTGCTCGACGACGACGCCCACATGGCGCAGCGCAAGCTGATGCTGCCGTCGTTCCACGGGGAGCGGATGCGCGGCTACGAGCAGACGATGGCCGACGTGGCAGCGCGCGAGATCGAGCGCTGGCCCGCGGGGGTGCCGGTGCGCGCCTGGCCGACGATGCAGGCGATCACGCTCGAGGTGATCATGCGGACGGTCTTCGGGGTCCGGGATACCGAGCGCGTCGAACGCCTGGGCGAGGTGCTGCGCGCCAGCCTCGCCTGGCTCGCGGAGCCGCGCCGGATGGGGCAGCTCGCGCTGCTCGGGGCGCGGCGGATCGCGGAGCGCGGCACGCTGCGCACCGCCCTCGACCCGACCGACGCGCTCATCTACGAGGAGATCCGTGCCCGCCGCGACGCGCCCGACCTCGCCGAGCGCGACGACGTGCTCTCACTGCTGCTCCAAGCTCGCCACGACGACGGCTCGGCCATGTCGGACAAGGAGCTTCGCGACGAGCTCATGACACTCCTGGTCGCCGGCCACGAGACCAGCGCGACGGCACTCGCCTGGGCGCTCGAGGCGCTCACCCACCACCCGGCCGCGCTGGAGCGGCTCCGCGACGAGGTCGACGCCGGGGAGGACGCCTATCTGGACGCGGTCATCAAGGAGACGCTCCGGCTGCGCCCGGTGCTTGCGCTGGTGCTGCGCAGGCTGATCGAGCCGATGGAGATCGGCGGCCGCATGCTCCCGGCGGGCGTGAACGTGGCGCCGTGCATCTACCTGATGCACCGCCGCCCCGACGTGTACGACGAACCGCGCGCCTTCCGGCCGGAGCGCTTCCTGGAGCAGCCGCCCGGCACCTACACGTGGATTCCGTTCGGCGGCGGCGTGCGCCGCTGCCTCGGCGCCAGCTTCGCCCAGTTCGAGATGAAGGTGGTGCTGCGCGAGCTGGTGTCCCGGCTCGACATGCGGGCCGCCCGGGCCGAGCCCGAGCGCCGCGTCCGCCGCGCGATCGTGTTCGCGCCGCACCGCGGCGGCGAGGTCGTGATCACACGACGCGCCGCCGCCGCGGAGAGACTGGCTGCCTAGTAGCCAGAGCTGTAGCCGGAGCCGCCGCTCGAGCTCGAACCGGAGTTCGAGGCCACCGTGCCACCGCCTGTCGTGGCGGCGCTCCAGGTGAACTGCGTCCCGTTGAAGGAATCCATGGCGCCGTTGCCCGTCAGCTTGCCCGCACCCTCCTGGGTGAAGCTGTAGAGCGGCTTCCCGCCGAGGGTCAGCTGGTCCGTGCCGTCGGGCCGCTTCACGACGCCGATCTTGAGGTTGAGGTCCGCCGTGGCGGTCTTGGCCTGCGAGGCCGAGCCGTCGGCGGGCATCCAGATGCCGGTGCACTGGCCGGTGCACATGATCTGCCCGCCCTTCTCGACGTTTGCGGTGTAGAGGGTCTTGCCCTGCGAGTTGGTCAGCACGTCGCTGTTGTCGACGCTCTTGACCGACACAACACCGCCGCTCGTGCCCATCGAGCTCGCATTGCCGCCGCCGCTGGTTCCGCTGCTGTTGCTGCTGCCGCCGCAGGCCGCGAGGACGAGGGCCGCCAGACCCATTGCCAACACTGCCGTTGCTGAGTATTTGGTCTTGAGTCTCATGCCCAGTACTACGACCCGGCCGCCCTTTCGGGATTGGCAATCCCTTCACGCCCCTCGCGCGTATTACCTGTGTGGTGTCCCCAGCTCTCTCCGACGAAGCGCTCCTCTCCGGCCTCGCGGCCGGCGACGCGGACGCCGCCACGGCGTTCACGCGGCGCTTCCAGGCGCGGGTGTACGGGCTCGTGCTGACGATCGTGCGCGACGAGGGCATCGCCGAGGACGTGGCCCAGGAGACGTTCGTCCGGGCCTGGAGGCACGCGCAGACCTACGACGCACGTCGCGGTCGCGTCGCGACGTGGCTCCTCACCATCGCCCGCAACCTGGCGATCGACGTCGTGCGCGTGAAGCGAGCCGAGCCGCTCGATCCCGACACCGTCCTCACGAAGCTGCAGCGCGCGGGCCTGTCGGAGCGCCCCGTCGACCAGGCCTTCCCGCCCGACGAGCGCGACCGCGTGCGGGGGGCGATCGTCCAGCTCCCACCCGACCAGCGCCGCGCGCTCGTCCTCGCCGCCTACCTGGGGCGAACCGCCAAGGAGATCGGCGAGCTGGAGGAAATCCCGCTCGGCACCGCGAAGACCCGCATACGCAGCGCGATGCTCGCGCTGCGATCGTCGCTGGAGACGTCCGATGAGATGTGACGAGACACGCGAGCTCGCTCCCGAGCTGGCGCTCGGGATCGTCGACGGTGAGGAGCGCGCCGAGGCGCTGCGCCACCTGTCCGGGTGCGCGGACTGCCGCCGCGCCGTCGAGGAAATGACGGAGGTCGCCGACGAGCTGCTGACGGTCGCCCCGGTCCAGGAGCCGAGCGCCGGATTCGAGTCGCGCGTGGTCGCTGCGATGGGGCTCGGGGACGAACCGTCCCGCCGGAAGCGCCCCAGGTGGCTGTCGCCGCGCTGGCTCACGCTTCGGGTAGGCCCCGTCGTGGCCACGGCGGCGGTGACGGCCGCTGCGCTCGTGGGCGTCTACCACAACGACCACGTGACCGCCCAGCGCTACCGCGACACGCTCGCCGAGGCGAACGGGAGGTCATTCCAGGCGCAGAAGCTGACCGACGAGGCCGGCGGGCGCGCGGGCGTGGCGTTCGGCTATGAGGGCTCGCCGTCCTGGCTCCTGCTGACCGTCGACCCCGGCCATCGCGACTCCGTGACGCGTGCCGAGCTCACGACGAGGGCCGGGCGCACGATTCCGCTCCGCTCGCTTCGACTCGACGCGGGCGGGAGCTGGGGCGGCGCGATTCCGGTGAAGCTCTACGACGTGGCGTCCGTGCGCCTGCTGGGGCCGCACTCCGGAGACACGCTGCGGGTCACGTTCCCTCAGGGGCCAAGCGAGAGCGACTGACTGCTCCGCGCCCGCGAGGCGGCGACGGCCGCGTGCGGGTTCTGCGACGCGCTCACCCGGCGGCCGCCCAGCCGGCCGCGTAGCTTGAAGCCGCGCACACTGAGCACGCCGTGCGGCGCCGCGCTGCCGCCGATCCGCAGCCGCCCGTGCTGGCGACGGGTCAGCCAGCGCTCGATCCGGCCGGTCAGCGTCACACCGGGGACGAACGCGACTCCGTGTAGCTCGAGGGTCCCCTTCGAGTCGATCCGGTAGTGGCCTGAGCGCAGCCCGCCGCCACCCGCGACGTCTCGATCGCCAGCGACGAAGAACTGGGTGAACGAGTCCTCGGCCACGTCGCCGAGGGTGAGCAGCAGGGCGACGAGCGTTCGCTTGCGAATCCCCTGAGCGCCGGGGGGGAGCGGCACGTCGCGGAACCGCGCGGGCGGCGGTGGCGTGGGCGGGAAGTCGCGGCGCACCCGCGGACAGCTCGCGGGCACGGGCCGCAATTGAACGAAGCGCGCGAACGCACGCTGGGCGCATCCGTTGAAGTCGGAGCTGATCGCCGAGTGCCCCGTGGCTGGCGCCACCACGATGCGCGAGCGCGGGAACAGCTGCGCGGTCCGCCGGGCGTTCTCGACGGGGGTGCGGAGGTCATCCTCGCCCTCGATCATCAGAACCGGCACGTCCGGCAGCGGGCCCGCCCCGAAGTCCGGCGCCACCGGCGCCTGCGGCCAGCGCTCGCAGAGGTTCAGCGTGTCGCTCGCCAGCGCGGTCGCCCGGTCGAAGGGAGCGAACGACGAGTCCGGGATCGCCGCAGCGCGCGCGGCGGACTGGCCGTGCCGCTCGGCGGGGTCCGGAGGCGTCGTGCGCGACCACGGAAGCGGCGCCTCCTCACACGTCGTGGCTGCGTACACAGCCGTGCTCAGCTGGCGCGGGGGCGGCGGCTCGGCATCCACCTCGAACGCCCTGCGCTTCAGACGCAGCAGCGGCGCCGCGTCCCCGCCGAGTGCGGAGTGGACGGCGCCTGGGAAGCCGGCGCGCAGTGTGGGGGCGAAGTCGCCCGCCACGAGGATCGCGAAGAGGTCGACGCGGCTGAGACTGCTCGTCCGCGACCGGCCGCGGGCATCCACGAGGCGGCCGCGAACCGGACCGTTGCTCGCGATGCGTGCGACCAGCGTCCCGAGCTCCCCGACCGGGTCACCCGTCCATGAGCAGTCGCGCCGGCACAGCGTGAGAAGCGCCCGCCGCGACGCGGCCACCGAGTCGAGGTAGTAGGGATCCGGCCCGTCGATCTGCACCACCGAGTCGAGCATGAGCCGCTCCACCGCCGCCGGATAGCGCTTCGCGTACCCGAGCGCGAGCTTCGTGCCATACGAGATGCCGAAGAGCGCGATGCGCTCTTCCCCCAGCTGCACGCGGATCGCCTCGATGTCGTCGGCGGAGTCGCGGCTCGTGTAGAAGGCCCGGCGCGCCCCGACCGAGCTCGCGCAGGCGCCGGCGGCGGCCCCGGCCCGCAGCAGGTTCGCTCGCTCCAGGCGCCGGCAGCGCAGCAGGCCCGAGCGCCCGGTGCCGCGCTGGTCGAACACGATCAGATCGCGCTTCGCGTATGCGGGATACAGGACGCCGAGCGCGTCGGCCCCGAAGGAGTCCGTCGCGGATTGACCCGGGCCGCCGGCCAACACGAACAGCGGCGGTTGCGTCGCGCCGCCGTGGCGCCGCGCGGCAAACCGCTTCACCAGCAGGGACACGCGGCCCGGCAGCGCGCCTGTGCGATCGAGTGGAACGCTCAGCCGCGCGCACTTGAAGCCGTACCCGCCGCAGCGCTTGAAGCGCAGGGCGGCGTCGGCCGGCGCAGCGAGAACGAGCGCGGCCACGACGATGGTGAGGGCGAGTGTCGCGCCGCGCACGCCAGCCACGGTAGCGCTGCCGCACGGGCGAGGCGCCCCCGGCCTATAACCTCCCCGCCCCCAAATGTTCGAGAAGATCCTGGTCGCCAACCGCGGCGAGATCGCCATTCGCGTCATGCGGACGCTCGAGGAGCTCGGCATCGCGAGCGTGGCCGTCTACTCCGAGCCCGATCGCGACGCGCCCCACGTCCGGCGCGCCGACGAGGCGTACCTGCTCGGCCCAGGCCCGGCCACCGAGAGCTACCTCGTCATCGAGAAGATCCTCGAGGTCGCGAAGCAGTCCGGCGCGGAGGCGGTCCACCCCGGCTACGGCTTCCTCGCCGAGAACGCCGCGTTCGCGCGGGCGTGCGAGGAGGCCGGCGTCGTCTTCATCGGCCCGCCCGCAAGCGCGATCGACGCGATGGGGTCGAAGACGCGTGCGCGCGAGCTCATGGCCGAGGCCGGCGTGCCGATCGTGCCCGGCACCACGGATCCGGTAGAGACGGTGGAGGACGCGCGCAAGGTGATCGCCGACTCGGTCGGCTACCCAGTCGCCATAAAGGCCGCGGGCGGCGGCGGCGGCAAGGGCTTCCGTGTCGCCGAGTCCGAGGACGAGCTCGAGAAGGCCTTCGAGGGCGCATCTCGCGAGGGCGAGAAGTTCTTCTCGGATCCGACCGTCTACGTCGAGCGCTACCTGCCCGACCCGCGCCACGTCGAGGTGCAGGTGCTCGCCGACGACCACGGTTCTGTCATCCACCTCTTCGAGCGCGACTGCTCGGTGCAGCGCCGCCACCAGAAGCTGATCGAGGAGTCGCCCGCGCCGGCGGTGGACCCGGACCTGCGCCAGCGGATCGGCAAGATCGGGACCGACGCGGCGCGCGCCGTCGACTACCGCTCGGCCGGCACGATCGAGGGCCTGCTTCAGGACGGCGAGTACTTCTTCCTGGAGATGAACACGCGCGTGCAGGTCGAGCACTGCGTGACCGAGATGGTCACCGGCATCGACATCGTCCGCGAGCAGATCAAGATCGCCGCCGGCGAGCCGCTCGGCTACGCACAGGAGGACGTGGTCGTACGCGGGCACGCGATCGAGTGCCGCATCAATGCCGAGGACGCCTCCAAGAACTTCGCGCCTGCGCCCGGCCGGATCGGCTCGTACCGCGAGCCCTCGGGGCCCTTCGTGCGCGTCGACTCGGGCGCCGAGGAGGGGTACGAGGTGCTGCCGCTCTACGACCCGATGATCGCGAAGCTGATCGTCTGGGACGTGGACCGCGCGGCGTCGACCAGGCGGATGATCCGGGCGCTCGGCGAGTACGAGATCGACGACCTCAAGACGCTCATACCCTTCCATCAGGCGCTGCTCGCCACCGAGCAATGGGCGAACGGCGAGACCTGCCGCGACCTGATCGAGGACCGCGAGTGGCTGAAGGCGCTCGCCTTCCCGGCCGCAGAGAAGGGCGCCGACGAGGGCGAGCCGGAGAAGGTGTCGCGCGACTACGCGGTCGAGGTGTCCGGCCGCCGCTTCGACGTGACCGTGATCGGAGAGGCGGTCACGCCGAACGGTGCGGGCCCCGCCGCGGGCGTCAAGAAGGCGCCGCGTCGTGAGCGCAAGAGCGGCGGTGGCGGCGGAGCGCCCGGCGAGCTGGTCTCGCCGCTCCAGGGCACCGTGCTGAAGGTCGCCGTGGAGAAGGGCGCAGAGGTCGACGAGGGCGCGCTCATCTGCGTGATCGAGGCGATGAAGATGGAGAACGAGATCACGGCTCCGAGCGCGGGCACCGTCGAGGAGCTGGGCGTGTCCGAGGGTGGTTCGGTCGCCACCGGCGACACGATTGCCATCATCAAGTGATGGCATTCGTACCGCCGGCCCGCCATCTCCTCAGAGCCAAGGACCTCGCGGACGCGCGCTTCTTCGAACAGCTCGACGTCGACGACATGGCGCGCGCGGCGGGGCTCTCGCGGGCGCACTTCAGTCGCGAGTTTCGGGCCGCATTCGGCGAATCGCCGCATAACTACCTGCTGACCCGCCGGATGGAGCGCGCGGCCGCGCTCCTGCGGAACACGGATCGCTCGGTGGCGGATGTCTGCCTGTCGGTGGGACTCCAGAGCGTCGGCTCCTTCACGACGAGCTTCAAGCGCACGTACGGAGCCACTCCGACGGCCTACCGCGCCGCCTATCCGCCGGCATCCCACGGCGCGCGAGTGCCGGCCTGCGTGGTGCGCTTCTTCGGGCGCCCGCAACACAGCACATTTGAAGAAGACACATCGCTCAGCGGCGCGTAGCGTCTCTGTCATGTACAGAATCGCAAACGCACAGCTATGGGTTCATGACCAGGACGAGGCGCTCGCCTTCTACACCGAGAAGCTCGGCATGGAGGTTCGCTCGGACGTGACACTGCCGGAGCTCGGCGACTTCCGCTGGCTCACGGTGGGCCCGCCGGGCCAGGAGGACTTCTCCATCGTGCTGATGGCCATCCCGGGACAGCCGGTGATGGACGAGCAGACGGCCGGCGAGGTGAAGAACCTCATGTCGAAGGGCTTCGCAGGGACCGTGTTCCTCACGACCGACGACGTCCGTGGGGACTACGAGGAGCTGAAGGGCCGCGGCGTCGAGTTCACCGAGGCACCCGAGGAGCGCCCGTACGGCATCGACTCGGGCTTCCGCGACCCGTCCGGGAACGCCCTGCGGCTGACCGAGGTCAACGAGGCCGTGGTCAACCAGTCGTGACGCGCTAATCGCCGCCCGTGGGGACAGGCTTAAGCCTGTCCCCACAAGCCGGCTAGTCGCCCGGCACGATCACGAGCTTCGCGTCCGGGCCCTCCTGCTGGCGCTCCCAGGCGCGGTCGACCTCGGACAGCGGCACCCGCTCCAGGTCCACCTCGAGCTCCCCTCGCGCCGCCAGCTCCGTGAGCTTCCTGTAGGCGCCGCGCCTCACGGCGATAGGGACGCGGAAGAGCACGAAGCCGAGCAGCTCGAGCAGCGCCGAGCGCACGACCATCGCGGGAAGCTCCACCGCCGGCGCCGCCATGTGCCCCACCTGGATGTGACGGGCGTCGAGCGTCGCCGCCTTCATCGCGGCGACCGCGGGCTCGCCCCAGAGCGGGTCGACGATCACCTGCGCTCCACCCTTCGTGGCCTCCTTCAGCGCCGCCGCGAGATCCTCCTCGTCGAGATCGACGACCGCATCCGCGCCCCGCTCCCGCAGCCGCTCGAGCCGCTCGCCGCCGCGGGCCGCCGCCACGACGCGGCCCGCGCCGAGCAGCCTGGCGGCCTGCACCGCCACGTTGCCGACCGCGCCGGTCGCGCCCAGCACCAGCACGGTCTCGCCGGGCTCGAGGCCGGCCCGCCACTCGAGCGCGAGCCACGCGGCCAAACCGGAGTTTCCGAGCGCCGCGGCGACCTCGTCCTCCACGCCCTCCGGCACGTCGAGCAGCTCATCCGGGCTCACGAGCGTGCGCTCGGCCATCGTGCCGTACGGCTCGGCGGGCGCGTCGAAGAAGACGCGGCGGCCGTCGGCGAGGCGCCCCACACCGTCGCTGCCCACCACGGACGGAATCGGCGGCGGCCCGGTGTAGAAGCGACCCGATGACTTGAGGAGGTCGAGGTGGTTCACCCCCGCCGCCGCGACCTCCGCCACCACGTTCCCGTCGCCCTCGACCGGCTCCTCGAACTCGTCCAGCTCCGGCGGCTCCCCGTGCTCGTGAAGGACCGCGGCCTTCACCGCTAGCCCTTGGTTACGACCAGCTCGTGGGTCCCGGACGCCGGCGCCGTGGCGAGCACCTCGAGACCGCGGTTGGTGAGATCGGTGCGGTAGTCCACCGGGCTCCCGTCGAGGAGCACCGAGTCGACGGTCGAGCCGCGCGGAAGCGTGTGGCCGATGTCGAACCGGTCGACGGGCGCGTCGCCCACGTCGACCGTCGTGCGGTACGTGTCGCCGGCGCGCGACGCCTGGACCAGAGCGAGCGCACCGTCGCCCAGCTGGATCCGCCTGCCCGCGATCGGGGCGTCGGATGGGAGCTGCGGCACCACGGTGAGCCTCCCCCGGCCCAGGTCGGGGCGCACGCCGAGCTGCTGGTGCACCACCGGCCAGACCGTCCCGTAGTGGCCCCAGGCCTGCATGAACATGGCCCGGCAGGTCCAGCAGCGGTCGATGTTCGCGTCGCGCTCGCCGACGCCGTCGAAGTCCGGCGACGGCAGGATCTCGGGCAGCGCGCCGGGCTGCTCGTCGGGCGTTCCGCCCGTCCACGGCTCGCCGAACATCGGCTCGGTCTCAGCGCCGGTGTAGCGCTGCTGCTCGCCCGGCCCCAGCCGCCCGTAGTTGCCCTCGCCCACCGCCTGGATCGCAGTGTTCAGGCCGAAGATGGTCCGCTCACCGTTGCCCTCGGGGCCGCCCTCGCAGCCGGTGTGGAAGAGGCCGGGGTTGTAGGGCGGCGTGCCGCTGAAGCAATCCGTCTCGTGCCGGGCCAGCGAGCGCGTGCCGTGGTCGAAGCTCGCGAGGCCAGGAACCGAATCCTGATTGACCGTCAGCTCCGCCTCCATCGGCGTGACGGTGATCCAGTGCCGTTGCTGGATCTTCTCGCCTGACTCCCCTAGGGAGTCTGCGTGGAGACTCTCGCCGTCCATCCACCACTCGTCCTCGAAACGCTGTTGGAGGCCGCGGGCGCGGTTGCCGGCCCATGTGAGGGTGCCGTTGTCGCCCTTCGAGCGAGCCATGTCGGCGAGGTCGTACAGGCCGCGGATGTAGTACACGGCGTTGTCGAGCTTCTCGGGGCCCATGCCCTGGCGCTCGACGTTGCCGAGGCCCTCCGGCCAGCCGTCCCCGTCCTTGTCGAGCTTGCGGTTCACGTAGCGCATGTTGCGCTTCGCGAAGTCGTACATCTCGTCCCGGAAGCCGTTGTCGCCCGTCCAGCGCCAGATCAGCGCGACCGTGCTCGGGAACTTCGCGGTCTCGTCCGTGTTGCCGGGGTCCGCGTTCTGGCCGAACCACATCGAGCCGTCGGAGACGAACTCGTGCCCGACCTTGCCGGAGCGGTCGTTGACGATGTCGGACGCGTCGCGCAGCGCGCGCATGTGGTCCTCGATCGCGCCGAACTGGCCGAGCGCCACCATCGGGAAGGCGGTGTACTCGCCGTCGGTGGCAAACAACCACGGATAGTCGGGGAACCCCGCGCCGACCCAGCGCGCGCTCGGGAGCGTCCCGGCCGGCGCCGGATAGCTCTTGCCCTGGTTGACCCAGCGGATGTCCAGGTTCTCCGAACGCTGCGTCGAGTCGGCCAGGTTCTGCTTCGCCCAGTCGATGCCCATGGCGAGCCGCGGGTCGCCCGGCAACGACACCTCGGTCTGTGCGCCCAGGCTCTCACGCGCCTCGACCTTGTTGTCGAGCTCTGCCTGCGGGTCGTCAAGGGCCGCCGTGAGCTCGTCCTGAGCGGCGCTTAGGCCCTCGTCCGAGCCGGCGACTGCGACCCAGAGGGTCTGCGTCTCGCCGGCAGCGAGCGTCAGCTCGTAGCGGAGCTGGCCACCCTTGCCGCCGCCGAACGGGCCGTCGTCGCACTTGCTCGGCGGCTCCTCGGCGCTACAGACGTTGTCGCCCTGGTCGCCGCGGTGGGGGGCGTCGCCGGCAACGCCGCCGGTCGGCTCGCGGTTCGACGCCACGAGAGCCGCCCAGTCGTGGGTCTCGGCGTTCGCGTGCGGAAGCTTGCCCTGCTCGCGGAAGACGAGCGCATCGCCGTCGAACGCCGCGCTGTCCGCCAGGTTGTCGCTCGCGTTCGGGGAGATGCCGCCGAAGCCCCACGGATACGCGCCCAGGAGCTCGGAGTGC